>Ga0256406_1000620_pt1 | contig 63502 bp, 42 predicted proteins | sample RumenRJG_03DNA_FD_185986 | JGI IMG/M metagenome (GOLD analysis project Ga0256406, IMG submission 185986) | Bovine rumen microbial communities from Lethbridge, Alberta, Canada - RJG_03 | ecosystem: Host-associated > Mammals > Digestive system > Stomach > Rumen | place: Canada: Alberta | collected... | reverse complement strand
TGTCCTGCTCGTGGAATCCCGACCTGGTGCGCGACTATGCGCGCCATGCCGCCAAGGAGGCTACCTCGTTGGGTGTCAACTGGGTGTTCTCGCCGATGGTCGACGTAGCCCGTGATGCCCGTTGGGGGCGTGTGGCCGAGGGAGCCGGTGAGGACCCCTACCTCGGCGGCGTCATGGCACGGGCCTATATCGAAGGCTATCAGGGTACGGATGGCGATTTCTCACGTCCGGACAACGTCATCGCCTGTGTCAAGCACTATGCCCTCTATGGCGCTGCGGAGGCCGGCAGAGACTATAACTCCGTCTTCCTCAGCCGGCAGGAGGCTTTCAACGGTTACATGCGACCCTATTATGAGGCCTGCAAAGCCGGAGCCGGAAGCTATATGACTTCTTTCAACGAGTTCGAGGGTATCCCGGCCACTGCCAACAGCTATCTCATCAATGATGTGCTGCGCGGACAGTGGGGCTTCAAAGGCCTCGTCGTCACCGATGCCACAGCCATCAAGGAGATGACCATCCATGGCATCGGCGACCTTCAGGAAGTCTCCGCGCGCGCCTTGAAGGCCGGTGTCGACCTCGACATGAACAGCAAGGGCTTTATCGGTACGCTGAAGAAGTCGCTGGCCGAGGGAAAGGTGACGGAGGAGGATATCAACAAAGCCTGCCGCCGTGTGCTGGAGATGAAATGGAAGTTAGGACTTTTCCAGGATCCCTACCGTTACCTTGACAAGAAGAATGCCAAGAACGTCTATTCCGCTGAGATGAAAGCCAACAGCCGCAAGGTTGCCAACGAGTGCTCCGTGCTGCTGAAGAACGAGGGCAACCTGCTGCCACTCTCCCCCTCGCAGAAGATTGCTGTGGTAGGACCTTTTGCCGATGATGCCGCCGACATGCAGGGCTCCTGGGCTATGTCCTCACACAGCAAGGAGAGCATCAGCATCTTCCGGGGTATCAGTGAGGCTGTAGCGGCTGCCGGTGGCATGGCTACGACAGCAGTGGGCTCGTGGGTCGTCGGCGACTCCCTCACGGAGAGCACCCTCGTCAACGGACTTCTCGGCTTCTTCATCCCCAACTACAAACCCATCCCTGTGCACCAGCGCCCGCTCCAGGAGATGATAGACGAGGCCGTGGCTTCCACCCGCGATGCCGATGTCATCGTGGCCTGCCTCGGTGAGGCTAACTCCATGAACGGTGAGGGCTCCTCACGCTCCGATATCTCTATCCCCGAGCCGCAGGAAGAGCTCCTCAGGGCCCTCAAGGCCACGGGGAAGCCCGTCGTCCTCGTTCTCACCACCGGTCGTCCGCTCACCCTCTCCTGGGAGGAGAAGAACATCCCCGCCATCCTCTGCACTTGGAGCCTCGGCGACCAGGCTGGCTATGCCATCGCCGATGTCCTCTTTGGCAAGGTGAACCCCAGCGGCCACCTCACGATGTCGTTCCCCCGCAGCGTGGGCCAGTGCCCCATCTACTACAACCATAAGTCGACAGGTCGCCCGCACCCAGACTATGAGCCTTACCGCAAGTTCACGAGCTGCTATATTGATGTCCTCAACGCCCCGCTTTATCCGTTCGGCTATGGACTCAGCTACACATCATTTAAATATAGTCCTGTCACGCTCTCTGCCTCTAAGATGAGCCGCAACGGTGGTACGACGACGGCCTCGGTGTCGGTCACCAACACGGGAGCGCGTGACGGTATGACGACCGTCCAACTCTATATCCATGCCCAGACGAGTACGAGCACACGTCCTGTCAAAGAGCTTAGGGCATTCAAGAAAATCAACCTTAAAGCTGGGGAGACACAGCAGGTCTCTTTCACGCTGACTCCCGACGACCTGAAATACTTCAATCATGAGCTGCAGTATGTCTGTGAGCCCGGTACCTACGACATCATGGTGGGCGACAACAGCAGAGACGTTCAGACGGCCGCTCTGACCGTCGAGTGACGCTTTCTCAAAAATCTAAGGTCAAATATCAAAAATCTAATCTCTGTGCAAGGATAATGGGCTACCTTTGCACTGAGAATCCAATCCAAACCAACTATGAGAAAGATACTACTAATGGCTATGGCCCTCGTCACCTCGGCGCTGTGCCATGCTTTCAATGTCACTAATCTTCGGGTAGAATACACCTCCCATCCGTTAGGCCTCGATGTCGCCACACCGCGCTTCTCCTGGCAGATGGACAGTAAGACGCGTGGGGCGGCACAGACAGCCTACGCCATCACCGTCAGCGATGCCTCCGGCAACGAGGTCTGGAACTCCGGCCGCGTTGCCTCTCCTGCCTCCGTGGGTATCCACTACGGCGGTAAGGCCCTCCAACCTTCCACACGCTACACCTGGACGGTGACCGTCTATGGCAACGGCAAGACGCCGGAAGTGGAGTCGGCGACATCGTGGTTCGAGACCGGCCTCATGACGACCTCCGACAAGGCGGCCGCATGGGGTGGGGCGAAATGGATCGGCGCCAACGACGTCTACTCCTTCTACAGCCAGTACCTCCCCGTCTTCCGCCTGAACTTCACCGTGAGCCTCGACAAAAAGACGAAAAGTCGCGAGGCGGCTCTCCTCTATGGTGCCAACGACCTCCGGCTCATGGATAAGAACAAGAATATCCTCGGCATGGCCAACGCCAAGGATGCTTCCTATATCAAGGTGGTGCTGAATATCGCTCCACTTCTCAAGGGCGACAGCGCCACTGTCGACGTCTACCGTGTGGGCTACACCCAGCGCGACCGTGCCGACATCCCCTTCGACTCGAAGAAGATCTCTACGGCCGTCATCAACAAGGCCAACTGCTACGCGCCCCATACCCTCACGCTGACCTCTGTCTGCGGCACCACGAACATCAGCATCGACGGTGACAACGCCGTCATCGCGGGCCTCAACCTCAACCCCATGGGCAAGGGTGGCGACTATATCGCCTTCCCCGTCGTCGGCGACATGGGCTTCTCCGTCCCTGCCGGCCAGAAGGCCACCGTCTCCGCCGACGTGCAGAACTACCGCCTGCCGCGCCATACCATCGCACAGGTTGCCGACGGCCTCACCGTCTCGGGGCAGACCGTCTTCCTCACCCCGAAGGCTCAGGGCACGCCACTGCTGCGCACGGAGTTTGCCACCAACGGCAAGGCCATTGCCTCGGCACGACTCTATGCCACGGCACGCGGCGTCTACGATATGTTCATCAACGGACAGCGCGTCAGCAACGACTATCTCAACCCCGGACTGACACAGTACAACAAGACCCTCTTCTACCAGACCTACGATGTCACATCACTGCTGCGCGACGGCCGTAACGCCATCGGCGCCCAGCTCAACGAAGGCTGGTGGAGCGGCTTCATCACCTTCACGCCGGAGAACTGGAACTACTTCGGCGACCGCCAGTCGCTCCTTGCCCAGCTCGTCATCACCTACGACGACGGCTCGCAGGAGCGTATCGTCACCGACCCCGCTACCTGGCGCTATACCGCCGAGGGGCCCGTGCGCTTGGCCTCCATCTTCCAGGGCGAGGTCTACGACGCCACGCGGGAGGCTGCCGTTGCCGAATTCTCCCAGCCCGGCTTCGATGCCTCAAAATGGCAGCAGGCGGACGAGATGCCCCTCGAAGGCGTCATCAGCCATGAGAAACCGACGGGATTCTTCGCATGGCCCACTACCGACGACTACTCACATTTCACCCTTGTCTCGCAGATAGGGCAACCCGTGCGACCCTTCACCACCCTCACAGCTCAGACCGTCAAGGAGGTGCGCCCCGGCGTCTATGTCTACGACATGGGGCAGAACATGGCTGGCGTACCCGACATCACCTTCTCCGGTTTGCAGCCCGGCACAAAGGTCTATATGCGCTATGCCGAGGTCACCTATCCCGATCTGCCGGAGTATAAGAATAATGTGGGCATGGTGATGATGGAGAACCAGCGCGCCGCCATGGAGCAGGATATCTATGTCGCCAAAGGAGGCACTGAGACCTTCCATCCGCGCTATACCTACCATGGCTACCGCTATGTGGAGATTACGGGCATCCCCGCTGCCCTCCCCGCCTCGGCCGTCAAGGGTGTCGTGCTGAGCAGTGTCGACAGCCTCACGGCAGGGTATGAGACGAATAATAAAGACGTGAACCGCTTCTTCAAAAACGTGCAGTGGTCGACGCTCGCCAATGTCTTCTCTGTGCCCACCGACTGCCCGCAGCGCAACGAGCGCATGGGGTGGAGTGGTGACCTCAGCGTCTTCTCACCCACGATGTCGTATATGTTCCAGGGTGCCGAGTTCCTCAACCGGCATCTCCTCGCCCTCCGCGATGTACAGCTCGCCGACGGCAACTACACAGCCATTGCGCCCATCGGTGGCGGCTTCGGCGGTCCGCTCTGGGCCAGCGTGGGTATCACCATGCCGTGGCAGAGCTACCAGCAGTATGGCGATGTCGACGCCCTCGCCGCACACTATCCTTCCATGAAGCGATTCATCAAGCTCCATACCACGAAATATATCGACAAGGCACAGGGCTTCTTCAACTTCACCGACGGCATCGGCCTCGGCGACTGGCTCGGCTTCGAGGTCAACAAGAACGACAACTCGCTGCTCTTCGACTGCTACCTTGTCCATGAGCTCGACATCATGATAAAGGCGGCCCGCGCCTTGGGCAAGACCGATGACGTGGCAGCGTATACGGCGCTGCGCAAGCAACGCGCCGACTTCATCAACGCCCACTATATCGACACCGCTACGGGCCTCACCACCGGGTCCGGACTCGGTAAGGAAGTGAAGAACCCCTTCGGCGGTGTGGACGGCCCTAAGCGCAAGGGCGTCCTCATCGACACGCAGACGAGCTATGCACTGCCCATCGCCTTCAATATCATCGACCCCGCTGTCAGGGATAAGTTCGTCAGCCGCTTCGTCAACAGCGTCGAGCGTCAGAGCACAGGTGATGACGGCAAGACCTATCCCGCCTACTCGCTGATGACAGGCTTCATCGGAACGGCATGGATCAGTCAGGCACTCTCCGAGGCCGGACACAGCGATGTCGCCTACCGCATGCTGCTGAACACCAACTTCCCCTCCTGGCTCTATCCTGTGGAGCAGGGTGCAACGACTATCTGGGAGCGGCTGAACTCCTATACCAAGAAAGACGGCTTCGGCGGCAACAACAGCATGAACTCCTTCAACCACTATGCTTTCGGTTCCGTCACCAACTGGCTCATGCAGCACTCCCTTGGTATCGCCCGCGATGAGGCTGCACCTGCCTTCAAGCACTTCTTCCTCCAGCCGGAGCCCGATGTCACGGGTGGGCTGACGGAAGCCCGCGGTCACTACGACTCCATGTACGGCCGCATCGAGAGCTGCTGGCATAAGACGCCGCAGGGCTTCGTCTACCGTTGCACGGTGCCTGCCAACACCTCCGCCACCCTCCGCCTCCCCGTCACCACCGATGCCAAGGGTAGGGTAGTGGAGAAGGTTCTCCTCGACGGCAAGGCATTGTCAAAGGCCAAGGAGACGGTCGTCAATGGCAAGCTGTCCATCGAGCTCCCCGCCGGCGAATACGAAATAGAGATAGCAAAGTAATCGCGTCACCGCAATATCCGCTTGAATGTGCACTGACCCCGGAGGGGTCACACTTTGAATGACCCCAGGTCGTCGAGGTGTCGGGAGAACGCGCGTAGCGCGGCCTCCCGACACCGAGCGACCTGGGGGTAGCAGGATGGCGGCAAGCAAAGACCTCGAAGAGGTCTCACGTGGACAGCAAAACATATATATTGTCCACGAAATCCACGAAAAACACGAAGGAGAAAGGACACGAAATCTCGGCTTCGCCGATTATGCCATGCATGTGAGATATATTGTCCACGAAAGTCACGAAAAGCACGAAGGAAAGAATAGAAAAGAAAGACACGAAAGGTTGGCTTCGCCGATTATGCCATGCATGTGAGATGTTAACCATCGTCTCCTGTATCTTCTGCGGCGTGCCTCCTTCCACGTGAGACCTCTCCGAGGTCTTTCCACACCGCCATCCTGCACACCCCAGGTCGCTCACGGTCGTGGTGGCTTGCTTCGCTGCGCCACCGCGCCCGTTCGACGACCTGGGGTCATTCATGGTGTGACCCCTCCGGGGTCAGTGCTCTATCGCTGTTTGTACTTTTCCTTGCAAGAGACATCGTCAAACAATTGTCAGCCAAACTGCTGACAATTGTTAGCCGAACTGCTGACAATTGTTAGCCGAACTGCCGACAATTGTTAGCCGACTTGCCGACAATTGTTAGCCGACTTGCCGACAATTGTTAGCCAACCTGCCGACAATTGTTAGCCGATATATCCCTATTTGTTCTTAGAATCGTTTCCAATTCTTCGTGAAAAGCTCCTTTACGCCCGAGAGACATTCGAAGGCTCTTCCGGACGTCTGTATTTTATCTTTTTCTCGTCTTTCTCCTCCTTTTCACTATTTTGTACGCACACAATCTTAACAGCGGTGTAATATTGCAAAATTAGGTTAAAATAGTTGGAGCGTATTGATATTCTTCCTATCTTTGTTGCAAAATGAAAGAAAAAGCGAAACCTAAAGCTTAATACGAAATGCTATAAGTGTTAAACCGAAACGTTCAAATACCTTTCTTTTGAAAAAATAAATCTTAGCAACGCAGAATACAAAAGATATGAAAACAGGAATCTCAAACCAGGAATATGATGTCATCATCATAGGTGGTGGTATTACCGGAGCGGGAACGGCCCGCGACTGCGCCATGCGTGGTCTGAAGGTGCTGTTGGTAGAGAAGAAAGACTTCACCAATGGTGCTACGGGCCGTAACCATGGTCTGCTGCATTCCGGTGCACGTTATGCTGTCACCGATGGTGGGTCGGCATCAGAGTGTATCAAGGAGAATACCATCCTCAGGCGTATCGCCCGTCATTGTGTAGACCCTACCGACGGACTCTTTATCACGCTGCCGGAGGACGACCTGGGCTACCAGAAAACATTCATCGAGGCCTGCCACAAGGCCGGCATCCGTGCCGACGCCATCGACCCCGAAGAGGCCAAGCGCATCGAACCTGCTGTCAACCCCGACCTCATCGGTGCCGTCCGTGTTCCCGATGCCTCCATTGACCCCTTCCGACTGACCATCGCCAACATCGTCGACGCCCGCCGTCACGGGGCCACGATACTCAACTGGCATGAGGTGACCTCTTTTATTATAGAGAATGGCCGCGTCCTCGGTGTACACCTTCGCGACAACCGTACAGGTGCCGAGCTGGAGGTCAGAGCACGCCTTGTCATCAATGCCGCTGGCATCTGGGGACATCTCGTGGCACAGCTCGCCGGACTCACCATCAACATGTTCCCCGCCAAGGGAACGCTCCTCATCTTTGGACACAGAGTCAACAACATGGTCATCAACCGCTGCCGCAAGCCGGGTAATGGTGACATCCTCGTCCCCGACGACACCGTCTGCGTCATCGGCACCACCTCCGACCGCGTGCCTTACGATACCATTGACGACCTGCCCATCACGGCACAGGAGGTCGACGTCCTGCTCTCAGAGGGTGCTGCCATGGTACCGTCGCTGAACACCACACGTATCCTCCGCGCCTACACTGGCGTCCGTCCTCTCGTGGCTTCCGACAACGACCCCTCGGGCCGTAGCATCAGCCGTGGCATCGTGCTCCTCGACCATGAGACACGTGATGGTCTGGCCGGTCTCATCACCATCACAGGCGGAAAGATGATGACCTACCGTATGATGGCTGAGGTCGCCACAGACCTGGCCTGCAAGAAGCTTGGTGTAGATAAGAAATGTGAGACGGCGACGACACCGCTCCCCGGCAGCGAGGAGAACAGCATCGAACCGTCACATCCCGATACTCCCGTCGACTACTCCGCTATGGACTTCTACACCCGTCAGGTGCAGCTCGGTCGTCATGGTACCGCCACGAAGAAGATTGCCGACAAGACCGTCTTCGACCGCTCGCTGGTCTGCGAATGTGAGCAGGTCACCGTCGGTGAGGTGAAATATGCCGTCGACGAGCTCCATGTCCACAACCTCGTCAGCCTGCGCCGCCGCACCCGCGTCGGTATGGGTACCTGCCAGTCAGAGCTCTGTGCAGCCCGTGCCGCCGGCGTCTTCTGCGCACTCAACCACAACGCGGAGCGTGAGCGGGGCGACTTAGCCGCCTTCCTCCAGGAACGTTGGAAAGGTCTCGAACCCGTCGCATGGGGTGACACCTTAGCTGAGGCACAGCTCATGCAGACAGTGTATAAAGGAATGTGTAGATTAACAAATAGCTAAAGTGATAGTGATTACACTATACATTATACATTACACATTACACACTATACATTATATATTACTATGAAATTCGATACTATTATAATAGGTGGCGGTCTCTCCGCATTTACCGCAGGCATCCGCCTTGCCAAGGCTAAGCAACATGTGGCGGTGATAGGCACTGGTCAGAGCTCCCTGCTCTTTAACTCCGGAACCTTCGACCTCCTCGGCTTCGATGCCGAGGGCAAGACGGTTCAGAATCCCCTTGAGGCCATCGTCTCCCTTCCCGCAGGTCATCCTTATCATAAGGTCAGCGACATCCGTGGCGCCATCGCCGAGGCTAAGGAGTTGCTCAGCGAGGCCGGCATCATCGCCGCCGGTGACGACAGCTACAACCACTACCGCCTCTCACCCATCGGTATGCAGGCTCCGACCTGGCTCTCCTTGGATGGCATGCTCACGACAGACGGCAATACACTGCCTTATAAGGATGTTGTCTTAGCCAATATCGAGGGCTTCCTCGACTTCCATACTGAGTTCCTGCGCCCCGCTTTGGAGCAGCTTGGCGCCCATGTCACGGTGAGCACCTTCACTACTCCCGAGCTGACGAAGGCACGCAAGAGCCCCTCTGAGTTCCGCGCCACCACCATCGGCAACTACCTCGACAACCGCGAGGCCGCCATGGACCTTGCCCAGGCCCTCAACGCGCTGCCCAAGGCCGACGCCATCATCCTCCCTGCTATCCTCGGACTCCGTGGCGACATCGCCCAGACCATCGTCCGCGAGCAGGTGAAGACACCGGTACTGAGTCTGGCCACCATGCACCCCTCCCGCTGTGGCATGCGCATCCAGGAACAGCTGCGCCGCCGCTTCACAGACCTCGGTGGTGAGATTTTCCTCAGCGACACCGTGGAGCGCGCCGACATCGACGGCACCGTCAAAGCCGTCTATACCCATAACATGGTCGAGGAGCCTCTCCGCGCCGACAACTTCATTCTCGCTACAGGGTCGTTTATGAGTCGCGGACTCTCCAGCAACTACCAGACCGTATGGGAGCCCATCTTCCATGCCGACGTCAACGCCTCGAAGAATCGTGGCGACTGGCACGACCCGAAGTTCTTCAACACCCAGGCCTTCCTCTCTTATGGTGTTGTCACCGACAACAAGCTTCATGTCATCAAGGACGGCAGTCCCGTCAGCAACCTCTATGCCGTCGGTACCATCCTTGCCGATAATGACTTCAACCACTATGCTGACCACGAAGGTGTGGACATGCTCACAGCTCTCGAAGCTGCTAAAAACATACTACTATGAACGCAAAGACTCAACTTTCCAGCATATCCGGACACGAGCTTGAACAGTGTCTCAAATGTACCATCTGCACCGTCTACTGCCCTGTGGCAGCCGTGGAGCCGAACTATCCGGGTCCTAAGCAGTGTGGTCCTGACATGGAGCGCTACCGCCTGAAAGATGGTGGCACCCGCTTCTTCGAGGAGAACCTCAAGCTCTGCCTGAACTGCAAGCGCTGCGAGGTGGCCTGCCCCAACGGTGTGAAGATTGCCGACATCATCCAGGCTGCCCGCATCAACTACAGCACTCATAAACCCAGCCTCCGCGACTGGGCCCTGGCCAACACCGACATCGTCGGCACCCTGGCTCATAGTCTGGCACCCATCACCAACTTCGCCTTAGGGCTGAGCCCGGTGAAGAGTATCATGCACGCCATGCTGAAGATAGACAAGCACCGTCAGTTCCCGGCCTACTCATTCAAGACCTTCGAGTCCTGGTTCAAGAGCCAGGCCGCCCAGCAGGCTGTCTTCAAGAAGCAGGTGAGCTACTTCCACGGCTGCTACGCCAACTACAACTATCCGAAGCTTGGTAAGGACTTTGTGAAGATTATGAACGCCTGCGGCTATGGCGTCCGTCTCTTGGAGAAGGAGCGCTGCTGCGGTGTCGCCCTCATCGCCAACGGCTTGCCCGGTCAGGCTAAGAAGCAGGGCGAGCTCAACATCCACTCCATGGAGAAGGCTGTCGCCAACGGTGACATGATTCTCACCACGAGCTCCACCTGCACCTTCACCATGCGCGACGAATATCCCGAGCTGCTGAAGATTGACAATGCCAAGGTGCGCCAGAGCCTGATGCTCGCCACACGCTTCCTCTACCAGAAGATAGAGAGCGGCGAGATAAAGCTTGCCTTCCGCAAGGACTACCACAAACGCGTGGCTTACCACTTCGCCTGCCACATGGAGAAGATGGGGTGGTCGCACTACTCCACGGCGCTGCTGCGCATGATCCCCGGCGTGGAGCTGACACTCCTTGAGAGCCACTGCTGCGGCATCGCCGGCACCTACGGCTTCAAGCGCGAGAACTACGAGCGGTCACAGGCCATCGGAAAGCCACTCTTCGACAATATCAAGAATGTCAACCCCGACTGCGTGTCTACGGACTGTGAGACCTGTAAGTGGCAGATAGAGATGTCGACGGGCTATCCCGTAGAGAATCCCATCTCCATCATAGCCGACGCCCTCGATGTCGACGAGACTAAAGTCCTCAACATGAATAATTCCAACAAATGAGGCAATAACTTCCCCACGAGAGAGTTATAATAGAAAACGATTTATACAACCTTTAAAACCAACAAAACTATGGACGAGAAAAAGTACATCCTGGCCCTTGACCAGGGCACGACGAGCTCCAGAGCCATCGTCTTCGATCACAATGGACAAATCTGCTCAGTAGCACAGAAAGAGTTCACACAGTACTTCCCCAAACCCGGATGGGTGGAGCATGACGCCAACGAGATTTGGTCGAGTGAGGCCAGCGTCATCGCCGAGGCAATCACGCAGATAGACATCAACGGTAAGGATATCGCCGCCATCGGTATCACCAACCAGCGTGAGACCACCATCGTATGGGATATCGATACAGAGGAGCCTATCTACCACGCCATCGTCTGGCAGGATCGCCGTACGGCCGAGTACTGCGACAAGCTGAAGGCCCAGGGTCTCGTCGACAAGGTTCGCGAAAAGACCGGTCTTATCATCGACGCTTACTTCTCCGGTACGAAGATTAAATGGATTCTCGATAACGTCCCCGGTGCCCGCAAGCGTGCAGAGATGGGCAAGCTGCGTTTCGGTAATGTCGACTCCTGGCTTATCTGGCGTCTGACACGCGGTACAGCCCATGTCACCGATGTCACCAACGCTTCCCGTACCATGCTCTTCAATATCAACACCCTGCAGTGGGATGACGACCTGTTGAAGCTTCTTGACATTCCTCGCTCTATGATGCCTGAAGTGAAGAGCAGCTCTGAGATTATGGCTCACACCAAGACCACAATCTTCGCTCATGAGGTGCCTATCGCCGGTGTTGCCGGTGACCAGCAGGCCGCCCTCTTCGGTCAGATGTGTATCGAGCCGGGTTCCATCAAGAACACCTACGGCACTGGTTGCTTCGTTATGCTGAACGTCGGCGAGAAGCCCGTGCTCTCCAAGAACAACCTCCTCACCACGGTAGCGTGGAAGATAGGTGATAAGGTCAACTACGCCCTCGAGGGCTCTATCTACGTCGGCGGCAGCGTCGTGCAGTGGATACGTGATGGCCTCGGATTTATCAAGAGCAGCAGTGAGATTGAGGAACTGGCCTCTACCGTTCCTGACAGCGGCGGTGTCTATTTCGTCCCGGCCCTCACCGGTCTGGCTGCTCCTTACTGGGATCCATATGCCCGCGGCCTCATCTGCGGTATCACCCGCGGCACCACACGCGCTCATATCGCCCGTGCAGCCCTCGACGGCATTGCCTTCCAGACCTACGACATCGCCCAGGCTATGGCTAAGGATATGAATGCTCCGCTGACAGAGCTCAAGGTTGACGGTGGTGCTTCCCGCAACAACCTGCTCATGCAGTTCCAGGCCAACCTCCTCGGCATCAATGTCGTACGTCCGAAGATCACAGAGACCACAGCCCTTGGCGCTGCTTACCTCGCCGGCCTGGCTGTCGGCTTCTGGGAGAACATCGACGAGCTGAAGAAACAGTGGCAGGTGGAGCGCACCTTCGAGCCTGTCAAGGACAGCCCGGAGATTGAGGAAGCCAAGAAGGGTTGGGCTGAGGCTATCAGCAGAACCCTGACAAAAAAGTAACTCATTTTGGGAATTGTTAGAATTGACGTAGAATACAGAGGATAATAGGATACCAACTGTGAAGTCCTATCCTATTATCCTATTCTACCGATACCGATTCCCCGAACCTTTCATACAGACAAAACTTTAAACTAAAACTATTATGGATCCAGTATTAATGCATCTTTGTGCCCTTGAATTCCTCGGCACACTCATTCTCGTTCTCATGGGTGATGGCGTTTGCGCCGCATGTAATCTTAACAAGAGTAAGGCTCAGGGCGCCGGTTGGGTCGTCATCGCCTTCGGATGGGGTCTCGCCGTGATGTCCGGTGTCTTCGTGGCTCACGAGAGTGGTGCTCACCTCAACCCTGCTGTCACCATCGGTCTGGCTGCCACAGGCGGCTTCGGTACCTTCCTGGCTAACGCCGGTGTCACAGCTCCTTTGGCAACAAGCGTCATCGGATATATCGTAGCTCAGATGCTCGGTGGTTTCTGCGGCGCCGTCCTGGTATGGCTCGTCTATCGCGACCACTTCAACATCACAGAGGACAAGGAAGCTGTGCTTGGTACTTACTGCACCATGCCGGCTATCGACCACAAGGCTGCCAACTTCTTTACTGAGCTTGTCGCTACCTTCGTGCTGCTGATGATGATCATCGGTACCGGTCACTATGGTGACAACGTCGCCAACGTCGGTGCTGTCAGCGCATGGCCTATCACTGCCGTCATCGTCTCCTTGGGTATGTCGCTCGGCGGTCCTACCGGATACGCTATGAACCCTGCCCGTGACCTCTCACCGCGTGTCGCTCACGCTATCCTGCCGATGGCTCACAAACGTGACAGTGGCTGGGGCTACTCTTGGGTGCCTGTCTTCGGTCCTATCTGCGGCGCCATCATCGCTGCCTTCGTAGGCAAGGCCTTCGGCCTCTGCTAAACGGCAACCATCTACCTTATTTTTTTCTGGGAGTCCTGGAATCTCATGATGTAGGTTATACAGCGCCTTTCCAGGGCTCTCTCCTTTCCACTTCAATTATCATCTACCTATGAAAAAGTTTTTCTTAGCAGCTCTCTGCCTCCTTGGCATGGCTGCAGTCCCCGCTCAGGCGCAGAAGTTACATGAGAATGCCAGTCTGGAGACCTCACACCTCTGGCGCGGCCTTGAGGTTGGCAATGGCCTTATCTTCAACAACGATGTCTCTATCTCCGACAACAACGGTCATTTCAAGGTCGGTCTGTGGGGTGGCATGTCTACCGACGGCGACTATAAGGAGGCTGATGTATACTTCAACTTCAACCACAGTGGCTTCAACCTCGCTGTCTGGGATCTTTGGAACTTCTCTCCCGGCAATCCCGGCATTCCCGGCAACGGTAAGTACTTCACCTGGGCTGCCGACCGCACCTCACACCTGACCGATGTTGCCATCAGCTACGACTTCAAGCCGGAGTGCAACTTCCCGCTGACGCTGACATGGGCTACCCTCGTTCAGGGACGTGACCGCGGTGAGCTGACACGCTATGAGGAGAATGGTCCCGGCATGCGCAAGGGTGAGATTGTCGCCTCCGAGCGTCCTGACGCCAAGAACGTCTACTCTACCTTTGTCCAGGCTGCCTTCCGTCTCTATGAGGACGAGAACTGGAATGTCGACGCTTCTGTCGGCGGTTCCTTCGCCCTGTCACCTTACAAGAAGGAGATTCGCGAGGCTTACAATCTCCAGAACAACCTCTACGGCAAGTCAGCAGGTGTCACCGACGTCCGTCTCGGCGCTACCTATAAGCTGAAGATTGGCAAGTACACGTTGCCTGTCGGTGGTCAGATGATGTGGAACCCGGAGGCTTCCAAGGCTTACTTCCGCGCTACTGTGACATTACTCGACATTTAATACCTTATCTCAACCCTTCTCTCAGCGTCTGACGCACTGGCAGCTCTTGCCATAAGGCGTCAGGCGCCTTTTTTTAAAAATATCCGCGCTATTCATTTGCCCTATAGGAAAACATTTGTATCTTTGCAAAGGTTTTAGTATTGTATCCTATTTTTGTTAAGCGAGATATGAAAATATTACTATTGGGTTCCGGCGGGCGCGAGCACGCTTTGGCTTGGAAGATTGCGCAGAGCGCAAAGTGCGAGAAACTGTTTATCGCTCCGGGCAATCCCGGCACGGCGCAGGTCGGTGAGAATGTCGCCATCGGTGTCGACGACTTTGAGGCGCAGAAGAATTTTGCCGCTGCCAACAACATCGACATGGTTGTCGTGGGTCCTGAGGATCCGCTCGTCAAGGGTGTCTACGATGCTTTCAAGGCCGACGCACGCACAGCCTCCATCCCCGTCATCGGTCCTTCCAAGGCTGGTGCCGAGCTTGAGGGCAGCAAGGACTTTGCCAAAGGCTTCATGAAGCGTCACGGCATCCCTACGGCCGCCTACGAGACTTTCGACGGTACCACCGTGGAGGAGGGCCTGAAGTTCTTGGAGACGCTGAAGGCGCCTTATGTCCTCAAGGCCGACGGCCTGGCAGCCGGCAAGGGTGTGCTCATCGTCCCGACCTTGGAGGCTGCCAAGGAGGAGTTCAAGGAGATGCTCGGCGGCATGTTCGGCGACGCCTCTGCTAAGGTCGTCATTGAGGAGTTCCTCTCCGGTATCGAGTGCTCCGTCTTCGTTCTCACCGATGGCAAGCACTATAAGATTCTTCCTGAAGCTAAGGACTATAAGCGTATCGGTGAGCACGATACCGGTCTGAACACCGGCGGCATGGGCTCTGTGTCGCCCGTCTCCTTCGCTACCAAGGAGTGGATGCAGAAGGTCGAGGACCGCATCATCAAGCCAACCGTCGACGGTCTTGCTGAGGAAGGCCTTGACTACAAAGGTTTTATCTTCTTCGGTCTTATCAATGTCGCTGGCGACCCGATGGTGATCGAATACAACTGCCGTATGGGCGACCCGGAGACGGAAGTCGTCATGCCACGTCTGAAGAGCGACATCGTCGACCTCTTCGAGGGCGTTGCCAACGGCGACCTTGACAAGCGCGACATCGTCTTCGACGACCGTTCCGCTGTCTGTGTCATGCTTGTCTCCGGCGGTTATCCTGTAGGCTATAAGAAGGGCTTCCCCATCACGGGCGCCGACAATATCCCTGGCAGCATCGTCTTCCATTCCGGAACAGCGATGAAGGACGGACAGCTTGTCACCAACGGCGGTCGTGTCCTCGCCGTGACTTCCTATGGCAAGGATAAGGATGAGGCCCTGCAGAAGAGTATGGAGGGTGCCGCCGAAATAGAGTTTGAAGGCAAATACTATCGTCGCGACATCGGGCAGGATTTATAGTGAACAATTTTCAGAAACATATAGCGCAGTCGCGGTGGGCCTTGCCCATCACGGCTGCCTACGGTCTTGTGGTGACGTCGGCCGCCGGCCTCGTCACCGACGGGCTGTGGCTCAACTTTGCCATGCTCCTCGTCTCCACCGTGATGATGGCGGAGCTCAACAACTACTACGCTCTTATCCGCATCTACTCGCGCATGGTGTCATGCTCCTTCCTGGTCATGACGACAATGTCGCTGTTTCTGTTCCGTTCCCTCGATGTTGCCGCCGTGCAGCTCACGATGATAGGCTTCCTGCTTCTCATCCTTCGCAGCTACCAGGATCCGCGAGCCTCGGGCTGGACGTTCTATGCCTTTCTGTCATTGGGTATCGGCAGCGTCGTCTTTCCGCAGATGCTGCTCTTTGTGCCGCTGCTGTGGATTCTCATGGCCGTGTGCGTGATATCCTTCAGTCCCCGCACTTTCATGTCGTCGCTCTTGGGGCTTTTCACGCCCTACTGGCTCGTGTTGGTATGGTTACTCTATGAGGGCAATGTGTCGTGGCTCGGTGCCCATTTCCTCAGTGTGGTGCGTTTCACCACTCCCTTCGACTTGTCGGGCATCGGCATCCATCAGTGGCTGACCTTCGCCTTCGTGCTGGTGGCAGCGCTCACGGGTGCCATCCATTTCATCCTCTACAGCTACCAGGACCGTATCCGCATCCGTCTTATCTACGAGATGTTTATGACCATCGACGGTTTCTGCTTCCTGCTTGCACTCGTTCAGCCTCAGTTCTTCGACTGTCTCATGGGCATGGCAATCGTGCTCACGGCACCGCTCATCGGTCATTTCTTAGCGCTGACGCACTCTCGGCTCAGTGGCATTGCCTTCATCGTCTTCGCGGTGGCAGCGTTAGGCCTGACAATTTTCAACATCACCCTTGCGCCCTAAGCTCTGAAGTGATGACAGACATCTTAATCAACTATGGCTATTGGGGCATGTTGGTGGCGGCATTTCTTGCCGGCAGTTTCTTCCCGTTCTCCAGTGAGGCCGTGATGTTAGGGCTCTTAGCAGCAGGGCTGAAGACGGAACCACTCATCATCTACGGCACCATCGGCAACGTCTTGGGCTCGATATTCAACTATGGGGTGGGGCGCTTGGGCAAACTGGAGTGGATAGAGAGATACCTCCATGTCAAGAAGGAAGACCTTGACCGCGCCCAGCGTTTCATGGCCGGTCATGGTGCCTGGATGGGCTTCTTTGCTTTCCTGCCTATCATCGGTTCCGCCATCACCATCTGTTTAGGTCTGATGCGCGCCAACATCGTTATCACAGTGACAAGTATCACTATCGGAAAGCTGCTAAGATATATCGTCTTGATGGCGGGAGTTAGCCTGGTTATCTGATATAGCCCTTTCCCTCGCAAAGTGAGTATTTTTCTTTGAAAAAAGCCGAAAAGGCGGGGCTTTTCTTTGTCATGTCGCTTGTTTGCAGTACCTTTGCAAGGTATTGCAGTAAAAAGTTATCGATAACACATTATTTATTCCTGTCAACAGATGAAACAGTATCGCTTAGTAGACACTATCTTAGGCTGGGTGGCCTTTGCCATCGCTGCCTTCACCTATGTGTCTACCATTGAGCCGACAGCCTCTTTCTGGGACTGTCCTGAGTTTATCACAACAGGCTACAAGCTTGAAATCGGTCACCCGCCAGGGGCACCTTTCTTCATGCTCACGGCCAATCTCTTCAGCCATTTCGCCAGCGACCCCTCGCAGGTAGCACGCATGGTCAACACCATGTCGGCCCTGCTCTCGGCCACTACGATTCTCTTCCTTTTCTGGACCATCACGCATCTCACGCGCAAGCTCATCCTCAAGGACTGGGACTCCCTGACCCTTGGCAAGCTCATCGCCATCGAGGCCAGCGGTATGGTCGGCGCCCTTATCTACACGTGGAGTGACACGTTCTGGTTCTCCGCCGTCGAGGGTGAGGTCTATGCCTATTCTTCGGCCTTCACAGCCATCGTCTTCTGGCTTATTCTGAAATGGGAAGACCATGCCGACGAGCCTCACAGCGACCGCTGGCTCGTGCTGATATTCTATATGACAGGCCTGGCCATCGGTGTGCACCTGCTCAACCTGCTGTGCCTCCCCGCCATCGTCCTCGTCTACTGCTACCGCCGTTTCCCCAATGTCGAGACCAAGGGGTCCCTTGTGGCACTCCTCATCTCCTTTGTCATCGTGGCTGCCGTCCTCTATGGCGTCATCCCCGGCATTGTGACCGTGGGTGGATGGTTTGAGCTGTTCTTTGTCAACACCCTCGGCCTGCCTTTCAACACAGGTCTTATCATCTACATCGTCTGCCTTGTGGGCTGCACGCTCTGGGCTATCTACGAGAGCTATATCGGACAGAACAAGAAGCGTGAGAACATCTCCTTCCTCCTCTCCTTCGCCCTCATCGGTATCCCCTTCTATGGCTATGGATGGTCGGCAGTAGCCATCGGCATCGTCGTCCTGGCCGTCGCCGCCTATCTCCTCAACCGTAAGAAAGTCGTGGAGAAGAAGAAGGTGTATCTTGTCACCTCCCGTCTTAAGAACACCGTTCTGCTGTGCATGCTCATGCTGATGATAGGCTATTCCAGCTATGCCCTCATCGTCATCCGCTCTGTGGCCAACCCGCCAATGGACCAGAACTCCCCTGAGGACATCTTCACCTTGGGCTCCTATCTCAGCCGTGACCAGTATGGCGACCGTCCGCTCTTCTACGGACAGGCCTACACCTCACAGCTCAAGCTCCAGCAGGATGGCGACATGTGCCGCCCCGTCATGGACGAGGGCGCTCCCGTCTACAGCCGGAAGGAGAAAGCCTCCAAGAACGAGAAAGACTCTTATTTCGTCGTCACACATAAGAATAAATATGTGTATGCGCAGAACATGATCTTCCCGCGCATGTATGACCAGGCCCATACCCAGGACTATGAGTCTTGGATGGGTGGCGTCGACGGTACGGATATCCCCTACGACCGTTGCGGTGAGCAGATGACGGTGAAGATGCCGACACAGCTCGAGAACCTGCGCTTCTTCTTCTCCTACCAGTGCAACTTCATGTACTGGCGCTACTTCATGTGGAACTTCGCGGGCCGTCAGAACGACATCCAGGGTCAGGGCGAGCTTGAGCACGGCAACTGGATTACCGGTATCAAGTTCCTCGACGACGCCCGTCTCGGCGACCAGAGCAAGCTCCCCGACGAGCTCAAGGCCTACGACCCTGTCACCAACCCCAATGGCAACAAGGGCCATAACGTCTTCTACTGCATGCCGCTCATCCTCGGTCTCATCGGTCTCTTCTGGCAGGCTTTCCGTGGACGCCGAGGCATCCGTCAGTTCTGGGTCGTCTTCTTCCTCTTCTTCATGACAGGTTTGGCCATCGTCGTCTACCTCAACCAGACGCCGGTACAGCCGCGTGAGCGTGACTACGCCTACGCTGGTTCCTTCTATGCTTTCGCCATCTGGTGTGGCATGGGTGTGGCCGCCATCATCGACCTGCTGAAGAAGCACCTCAAGGTCAGCAACGTCGCCGTTACGGCCCTCGTCGCCGTCCTCTGCCTGCTCGTACCTATCCAGATGGTCAGCCAGACCTGGGACGACCACGACCGCTCAGGCCGTTACACCTGCCGTGACTTCGGTCAGAACTACCTCATGACGATGCAGGACAAGGGCAATCCTATCATCTTCACCAATGGCGACAACGATACCTTCCCGCTCTGGTACAACCAGGAGACCGAGGGCGTGCGCACCGACACACGTGTCTGCAACCTCTCCTACCTCCAGACCGACTGGTATATCGATCAGATGAAGCGCCCGGCTTACAACTCGCCGTCAGTGCCTATCTCCTGGCCGCGTCTCGACTACTGCTCGGGGACCAACGAGTATGTAGAGGTGCAGCCCAGTCTGAAGGCGCAGGTCCTCCAGTTCTACAAGGAGAATCCCGCACAGGCCAAGGCACAGTTCGGTGACAATCCCTTCGAGCTGAAGAACATCATGAAATACTGGGTGCGCTCCAAGGATGCTGACATGCATGTCATCCCCACCGACACCGTCTATGTCACTATCGACAAGAATGCCGTGAAGAGGAGTGGCATGATGATGGCTGCCGACACTATCCCCGACCGTATGGTCATCTCTTTGGCCGGAAAGAATGCGCTGTACAAGAACGACCTCATGATGCTTGAGATGATTTCTCAGTGCAACTGGACGCGACCGCTCTATGTCGCCATCACCGTGGGTGAGGAAAACTTCATGAACCTCGGTGACAACTTCGTGCAGGAAGGTCTTGCCAACCGCATCACGCCGTTCACCACGAACAAGCCCGGTGCTAAGAACTTCGACACGGAGAAGACCTACCGCAACATGATGTTCCGGTATAAGTATGGTGGCCTGTCGACGCGCGGTCTGTATATCGACGAGACCGTGATGCGCATGTGCTACACCCACCGCCGCCTCTTCGCCACCCTGGCTCTCCACCTTATCGCAGAGGGCAAGACCGACAAGGCCCGCAAGGTGCTGGCAAAGGCTGCCAAGGAGATACCTACTTATAATGTGCCGATGAACTATATGTCTGGAGGTGCCGACCTGGCCAAGGCCTACGCCCTGTTGGGTGACAAGGCCGACGCCATGAAGTGTATCAATGCCGTGTGGAAGAGTGCCGACCAGTACGTGGAGTACTACCTCAGCCTCGACGGTATCCGGTTCCAGCAGTCCAACCGAGACCTGATGATTCAGCTGACGGTGATGAACCAGGTCGCTGACGTCACGGAGCTCGTCAGCAAGTCGCTCGCTGCACGCCAGCGTACTCAGATTGAGCAGCTCTACAGACGCTACATCGGTCAGGGCGGACAGCCCATGGGAAAATAAGATGTTTATAGAACAACCTGCGAAGTGGCTGCGCTGGATCTATCCCAAGGCAACGTGGCGCATGGACAAGCACGACCACTCCGTCTATCTCACCTTCGACGACGGACCCATCCCTGAGTCCACGCCGTTCATCCTCGACACCCTGAAGAAGTATGGCGTCAAAGCCACCTTCTTCATGGTCGGCGAGAATGTGCTGCGATATCATGACCTCTACAACCGCATCGTGGCGGAAGGCCATCAGGTCGGCAACCACACCTTCCACCACCTCGGCTCGCTCAAGCACATGGCCATCACCTACGGTCAGGACGTGAGCATGGCCAACGAGCTCATCAAGGCCCATCTCTTCCGGCCACCCCACGGATGGATGAAGTCCGACGTCTACTGGTGGGTGAACCGCTACTACAAGATTATCATGTGGGACCTGGTGACGCGCGACTATTCCAAATGGATGACCGCCCAGGGCGTTGTCAACAATGTCAAACGCTATGCCCGCAACGGGTCCATCATCACCTTCCACGACTCTCTCAAGGCCATCGACAAGCTGAAGACGGCGTTGCCGGAGAGTATAGAGTGGCTGATAGAACAAGGATATGAGTTCAAAACGTTTGAATAAAGAACTTATTAGAGCCGAGGCGTTGCGTCTCGGCTTTTCTGCTTGTGGCTTTGCCCGCGCCGGACACGTCAGCACCGCCATGGAGTCTCGGCTGCGGCAGTGGCTGTCCCAGGGTGGCAACGCCGATATGGCGTATATGGCCAACTACCTCGACAAGCGTCTGGATCCACGCCTGCTCATGCCTGGGCTGAAGACCATCGTCTCCGTGGCCCTCAACTACGCCCCTGCGAAGCATATCCCCGACGGCGAGCCTCAGATTTCGGCCTATGCCCTCGGCCTCGACTATCACGACATCGTGAAGAAGAAGCTGCGGCAGCTTGCCGCTTACTGTCTGGAGCAGGAGGGTGTCGACGCCCCCGACGATACCCGCTACCGAGTTTTCGTCGACACTGGTCCCGTCTTGGAGCGCTACTGGGCTGTGGAGGCCGGTCTGGGGTGGATAGGCCGCAACCACCAGCTCATCATCCCCTTTGCCGGAAGCATGTTCTTCCTTGGCGAGCTCTTCCTCGACATCGAGCTGCCGCCCGACGCGCCGATGGCGAGCCGCTGTGGCCGTTGCCACAAATGTGTCGACGCCTGTCCGACAAAGGCTATCACACTGTCCGAGGGCAAAGGTGACGGCGACGGCCCGTATGCCAGCGTGGGCTATTTCGATGCCGCGCGCTGTCTGTCCTATCAGACGATAGAGAACCGCGGTGCCCTCTCCGAAGAAGCCAAGGCCGCGATGGGCGACACCTTCTACGGCTGCGACCGCTGTCAGCAGGCCTGCCCGTGGAACCGTTTTGCCAAACCCAACGACACTCCCGAGCTGCAGCCCAAGGACGAGCTGTTGGCGATGACGCGTGAGAAATGGCACCATCTCTCCGTTGACGACTACCGGCGACTCTTCAAGGGGTCGGCCGTTAAGCGGGCCAAATACGACGGGCTGATGCGCAACATTGATAACTTGGAATAACTATGAGATACGTAGACGTGATATTACCCTTACCCCTCAACGACAGCTACACCTATGCTGTCAGTGATGCCGTGGCTGCCCAGGTGCTCACCCTGACCGGTGGCAGTGGCATGGGTATGCGCCTGCTCGTGCCCTTCGGCAAGACCAAGACCTATTGTGCCATCTCCCTGCGTGTCCATGATGACAAGCCCGACCTCAGTGACGACAAGATTCGTGAGGTGCTGAGTCTCCTCGACACCGCTCCCGTCCTTCTGCCCGAGCAGATGCGGCTGTGGCGCTGGATGGCTTTCTATTATATGTCGCCATTGGGTGATGTCATGAATGCCGCCCTTCCCGCCGGTCTGAAGGCTGAGACGGGGTATCGGCCCAAGACGGAGACCTGCCTTCGTCTGCCGGAGAAGTTCTCCACGCCCGAGGGCCGCAACATCGCCCTGGAGCTGTTGCGGCGCATGCCCCGCCAGCAGCAGGTCTTCAGCGTCTTCCTCACGATGTCGGGAGCAGACATCACGCGTGAGGCACTCCTCAACGAGTCGCACAGCACGTCGGCCATCGTCAAGCATCTTGTCGACGGTGGTTTTCTGGAGACCTACGAGCGTGAGGTGGGACGTGTCAACACCGGTGGCGAGAGTCACCCCGAGCGCATACAGCCGCTGAGCCAGGAGCAGCTGAAGGCCTTCGACGGCATCCGCAAGGGTTGGGACGCACATGCCGTCGTGCTGTTGCATGGCGTGACGTCGAGCGGAAAAACGGAAATCTACATCCATCTCATCGAGGAGACCATCCGTCGTGGTCAGCAAGTGCTCTACCTCCTTCCCGAGATAGCCCTCACGGTGCAGATGACACAGCGCCTGCAGCGCGTCTTCGGTTCCCGGCTCGGCATCTATCACTCCCGCTACAGCGACAGCGAGCGCACGGAGTTGTGGCAGCGCCAGCTCTCCAACCATCCCTACGATGTCATCCTCGGTGCCCGCAGTGCTGTCTTCCTGCCTTTCCGCAGGCTCGGTCTCGTCATCATCGACGAGGAGCATGAGACGAGTTTCAAGCAGCAGGACCCCGCACCCCGCTACCACGCCCGCAGCGCGGCCATCGTCCTGGCACAGATGTACGGAGCCAAGACGCTCCTGGGCACGGCGACACCGTCTTTGGAGAGCTATTACAACGCGCAGACGGGGAAATACGGGCTTGTCACCCTCACCCACCGCTTCAAGGACATCCAGCTTCCGGAGATTGACGTCGTCGATATCAAAGACCTGCGCCACCGCCGTATGATGACGGGCCCGTTCTCGCCCCGCCTCCTCGCGGCTATGCGTGAGGCTCTGGCAGCCGGCAAGCAGGTCATCCTCTTCCAGAACCGCCGCGGCTTTGCCCCGGTGCTGTCCTGCTCTGTCTGCGGGTGGACGCCGAAGTGCCAGAACTGCGATGTCTCGCTGACCTATCATAAGCGTTTGAACCTGCTGACCTGCCACTATTGCGGGTTCACCATGCCCGTCCCGTCGGCCTGCCCCAACTGCGGCAACCCGCACCTCTCCGACCGTGGTTTCGGAACGGAGAAGATAGAGGACCTGGTGCGCGCCACCTTCCCCGAGGCGCGTGTGGCACGTATGGACCTCGACACTACCCGAACGCGCGGCGCCTATGAGCGGCTTATCGGCGACTTCGGGCGCGGCAAGACCAACGTCCTCATCGGCACGCAGATGATTAGCAAGGGCCTTGACTTTGATAATGTTGCCGTGGTCGGTATCCTCGATGCCGATGCCATGCTCAACTACCCCGACTTCCGGGCTTACGAGCATGCCTTTATGATGATGAGTCAGGTTGCAGGGCGTGCCGGGCGCAAAGGCCAGCGCGGTCTCGTCATTCTCCAGACGAAGAGCCCGCAGCTCCCCGTCATCTCGCAGGTCGTCCACAACGACTACATGGCCTTCTACCGCGACCAGCTCGTGGAGCGCGGCATGTTCCACTATCCCCCGTTCTTCCACCTTGTCTATATCTTCCTCCGGCATAAGACCGAGGGCGTCGTGGAGATGGCGGCTCAGGAGATGGGTGCCGCCTTGCGCCATGTCTTCGCTGACAGAGTCCTCGGACCTGACAAGCCAGCTGTGGCGCGGGTGAAGACGCTGTTTATTAGAAAGATAGTGTTGAAGTTAGAACTCGGCATCGACCAAAAGAAAACCCGCCACGCACTCTATAAGGTGCGTGACGGGATTTTGTCACAGCCCTGCTACCGCTCCGTGCAGGTCTTCTTCGATGTAGACCCATAGGGTGGGTGCCTTTTATGCCAGCGCCTTTGTAGCCTCCTTGAGCCATGCCACATCCTCTCTGTCGGTGAGCTGTGGGGCCAGGACGTCGTAGACATGCCGGTGGTAGGCATTGAGCCAGTTGCGTTCCTCCGTTGTGAGCATGGACGTGTCGATGGGGTCGGTGTCGATGGGGCAGAGGGTCAGAGCGTCCATCTGCAGGAAATCGCCGTAGTCTGTTGACCGATAGGGCGTTATGAGCAGTGTGTTCTCGATGCGCACGCCAAACTTCCCGGCGAGGTAGAGTCCGGGCTCGTCGGTGACCGTCATGCCGGCGTGGAGTGGGGCAGGCATATACTCCATGCGTATCTGGTGAGGACCCTCATGGACGTTGAGGTAGGAGCCAACACCGTGGCCGGTGCCATGGAGGAAGTTGTAGCCCTCACGCCACATCGCCTCGCGGGCCAGGGCGTCAATCTGAGTACCTGAAGCGCCGTCGGGGAACTTGGCCAGCTCCAGTTGGATATGTCCTTTCAGTACGAGGGTGTAGACATGGCGCTCCTCCTCGGTGATAGGTCCCAGGGCGATGGTGCGTGTGATGTCTGTGGTGCCGTCCTCATACTGTGCGCCGCTGTCGAGGAGCAGCAGACCATGGGCTTCGAGGGGGGCGTCGGTCTCAGGTGTGGCCTCGTAGTGGACGATGGCACCGTGGGGACCGTAGCCAGCGATGGTGTCAAAGCTGATATCGCGGAAGAGTGGCTGCTCGGCACGCAGGGACGTCAGCTTCTTGTCTATGCTCATCTCCGTCTGCCCGCCTTGGGCGACAGCAGGCTTGAGCCAGCGCAGGAACTTCACCAGTGCGATACCGTCTTTGACCATGGCGTTGCGGAAGCCGGCTATCTCCGTGGCGTTCTTCACGGCTTTCATGGCCGGCACGGGTGAGGCGAGGCGCACAATCTCCTTGACGTGACGGCGGTCGCCGCGCGCTGCTATATTATATAATGTGTAAGATGTCTCGGCGGGGTCGAGGAGAATGTTGTATTCGAAGTAGTCGCGGAGTCCCTCGCCAATCTTGTCGTAGTCGGCGATGCTGACACCCTGAGAGGCCAGGTAGACCTCGGTGCGCAGCGTTATCTTCTTCTTGTTGACATAGAGTGTCACCCTTTCCGAGTTGACGAGGACGTAGGCCACGAAGACAGGGTTGCAGTGCACGTCGCTGCCCCGGAGGTTGAGGAGCCAGGCTACATCGTCGAGGGCTGAGACGAGGATGCCGTCGGCATGGACGTCTCGGAGGGCACGGCGCAGGCGCGCTATCTTCGACTTGGTGTCCTCACCGGCGTATTCCATGGGGTGAACCGTTATCTTGTCGTCGGGAATGGCCGGGCGGTCGCCCCAAATCTCGTTCAGCGGGTCGAAATTGGTGCGCATGGTGATGCCGCCCTGCTGGCGCAGGTCATGGATGAGCGCCTCCACGGTCTGGGTGTTGCAGCACATGCCGTCGATGCCCACCTGTGCGTTCTTGTCGCCGAGCTCGCTGCCGAGCCACTCCGCGATGGTCGGCGTGCCCTTGACCTTGAGCTTCATCAGTTGGAAGGAAGTACCGTCGAGCTGTTCGGCGGCAGCGAGGAAATAGCGGCTGTCGGTCCACAACGCAGCCTTGTCCAAGGTCACCACGGCGGTACCTGCCGAACCGTTGAAACCACTGATCCACTCGCGGCCCTTCCAGCGCGCGGGCGTATATTCACTGTTGTGGGGATCGGAGCTGGGGAAGATGAAGGCGTCGAGATGCTCACGGCGCAACACCTCACGCAGCGCCGCCAAACGTTGAAGAATAGTCGTGTTTTCCATAATATACAATGTGGTGTCAATAACTCTTACATACAAAGATAATATTTTTTGTGCCACACCGACATTGCAAAGCGGAACCTTTTAATATAAAACAACATTTCATAAAGAAAAAAAGCTATCTGTTCTGAGTTTTTTTTATATCTTTGCAGCCGTAAAGAAATTAGAAACTCTTTAAATATTTAGTTCAGTTATGAAGTATTTAACTAACGAAAAGCTCCTTATCGTCGGTGCAGGCGGTATGATTGGTTCCAACATGGTTCAGACGGCTCTTGCTCTTGGTCTGACTCCTAACGTTTGCTTGTATGATATCTACGAGCCTGGCGTTCATGGTGTTTACGACGAGATTGAGCAGTGCGCTTTCCCTGGTGCTAACGTCACTTACTATGCACCTGCCGTTGAGGACATGAACAACCCCGAGAAGGTTGCCGAGGCTGCCAAGAAGGCTTTCACCGGCGCTAAATATATCATCTCCTCTGGTGGTGCTCCCCGTAAGGCAGGCATGACCCGTGAGGATCTGCTCCAGGGCAACTGCAAGATTGCTGCTGACTTCGGTGAGAACATCAAGAAGTACTGCCCGGACGTCAAGCACGTCGTTGTCATCTTCAACCCTGCTGATGTCACCGCTCTGACAGCCCTTATCCACAGCGGTCTGAAGCCCAACCAGCTGACATCTCTTGCTGCCCTTGACTCTACACGTCTGCAGCAGGCTCTGGCTCACGAGTACAATGTGCCTATGGACAAGGTGACAGGTGCTCACACTTACGGTGGCCACGGCGAGCAGATGGCTGTCTTCGCTTCTCAGGTGAAGATCGACGGCAAGCCCCTCTCTGAGATGGGCCTGAGCAAGGAGCGTTGGGAAGAGATCAAGCAACTCACCACACAGGGTGGTAGCCGCATCATCAAGCTCCGCGGCCGCAGCTCCTTCCAGAGCCCGGCTTACAACGCTGTGAAGATGATCGAGGGTGCTATGGGTGGCGAGCCCTTCACACTCCCCGCTGGCTGCTATGCTGACATCCCTGAGCTCGGCATCAAGGACGTGATGATGGCACTGCCTACAACAATCGACGCTACAGGTGTGCACTACACAACTCCTACAGGTACTGCTGAGGAGATGGCAGACCTGCAGAAGAGCTATCAGCACCTCTGCGACATGCGTAAGGAGGTCATCGACCTCGGCATCGTCCCCGACATTAAAGACTGGAAGAAAGATAACGCTAATCTCTAAGGAGGAGATAGCATTTTCATAATATGTTTTGTGGGCCTCGAACTATGAAGTTCCGGGCCCACTTTTTGTTTGTTCTTTTCGCAAGTGTGGTAGATGCCCGGCGCGGTCCGTGGCATATGCCACGCATTCTCCCCCTATATCATCTCTGAAATCCCGCACAATGGGTCATGCAATCCGCAGATAGGGTAAGAAGATTTTGGCATTATGTTTGTACCTTTGCAGGCGTATTGTATAGAACATCTATGCAAGTGTATAGAACAGAATATAACATGGACAAAATTCACGATTTATCTTTCGGGGGCGAACGCCCTCTCTTCGGCGCCCACGACGTGTGCCTGGAAAATATAACTATCACCGACGGCGAGTCGGGGATAAAGTGTTGTCACGACATCGAGTGTCACGACTCCAAATTCTTCGGTAAATACCCATGGTGGCATGTGGACCGCAGCCTTATCACAAGCTGCTATTTCGCACCGGCATCGCGCTCGGCTATCTGGTACAGCAACGACATGGTGATGAAGGACTGTGTCATCGATGGTCCGAAGTTCTTCCGTGAGATGAAGAACTTGGAACTGGAGGATGTGAAAATCAACGACGCCGACGAGACCTTCTGGCGCATCGACGGTCTGAAACTGAAGAATGTGGAGCTCCACGGAGGCACCTATCCCTTCATGTTCTCGAAGAATATCTATGTCGACGGCCTTGTCAGCGATGCCAAATATGTCTTCCAGTACTGCCAGAATGTCGAGGTTCATCATGCCAAGATTACGACCAAGGACTCTTTCTGGGAGTGCGACCATGTCACTGTCTACGATTCCGAGCTCGACGGTGAGTACCTGGCTTGGCATTCTAAGAACATCACCCTCGTGCGCTGCCATATCAGCGGAGAGCAGCCGCTGTGCTATATGGATCATGTGACACTCGTGGACTGCACCTTCGATGCCGCCTGCGACCGTGCCTTCGAGGACTGCTCGAATATCGACGCCTCCATCCGTGGCACCATCACGAATGTCAAGAATCCTATCTCCGGTAAGATTGTCGCCGACGAGATAGGCTCCGTCACCTACAATGAGTTTGCCAAAGGTCACGACTGCGTCATCGCCAAGCGTGATGCCAACGCTTAACACCCGTTTCTATGACTTACGATTTCGATACCGTCATCAACCGCCGCGGCACCAACAGCTATAAATGGGACATCTTCCACGAGGATGATGTCATCCCCTTGTGGGTTGCCGACATGGACTTTGCCGTGGCCCCCGCTATCAGTGCTGCCATCCGGCGCCGTGCCGAGCATCCGGTGTGGGGCTACACCCGTGTCCCCGACAGTTATTACGACGCCATCATCTCCTGGTTCCACCGCCGCCATCAGTGGGACATCTCCCGCGACTGGATTGTCTATACCAGTGGCGTGGTGCCCGCTACGAGTGCGAGTATCCGCGCCCTGACGCTGCCCGGTGAGAATGTGCTGTTGCAGACACCGGCTTATAACTGCTTCTTCTCCAGCATCCGCAACCAAGGATGCCAGATAGTGGAGAACGAACTCGTCAGAAAAGGCGACACCTATGTCATCGACTTCGATGACTTCGAGCGGAAGTGTGCCGATGACAAGACCACCGTCTTCCTGCTCTGCAATCCCCACAACCCCGCTGGCAGACTCTGGACGAAGGAGGAGCTGCTTCGCATGTACGACATCTGTGCACGTCATGGTGTGCGTATCATCAGCGACGAGATACACTGTGAGCTCGTCATGCCCGGTCAGCATTTCACGCCCATGGCTACGGTGAGCCCGGATGCCCAGGATAACGTCGTCGTCCTCAACTCCCCGTCGAAGAACTTTAATATCGCCGGTCTGCAGATTGCAAATATAATATGTAAGGATGCGGAGCTCCGTCGCCGCATCGACCGTGTTATCAATATCTTTGAGGTCTGCGACGTCAACCCCCTCGGCGTCATCGCCCTTCAGGCCGCCTACAACGACAGTGAGGACTGGCTCGACGCCCTCAACGAATATCTGTGGGGCAACTACCGCTATCTGAAGTCGCGCTTGGGGAAGGAACTGCCCGCCGTCGACGTGCTCAGACTTGAGGGCACCTATCTGGCCTGGGTCGACATCCGGAAGCTGGGTCTGACGAGTGATGAGGCCACCGACCGGCTGCTGAAGCAAGGCAGAGTCTTTGTCAGCAGCGGGACGATGTACGGCAGGAAAGCCGGGGAGGGATACCTCCGCGTCAACCTCGCCTGTCCCCGTGCCACACTCGAGGAAGGAGTGAGCAGAATGGTTAAAGTGTTGGCTGAAAAGTGAAATTTTTAGCTAATTCTTTGGCTATCTGAAAAATAAGGAGTAATTTTGCACCCGCTTATAGTGGACGAGTGCCGCTATGAGCACAGAACATACGTTTAATATAAAATTTTAAAACCAAAACAAAATGATTATTGTACCTGTAAAGGAAGGCGAGAACATCGAGAAGGCTCTCAAGAAGTTCAAGAGAAAGTTTGAAAAGACCGGCGTCATCAAGGAGCTGCGCACACGTCAGCAGTATGACAAACCGTCTGTGAAGAAGCGCCTTAAGATGGAACACGCCGTCTACGTACAGCATCTTCGCGACGAGGAGGAACTCTAATCTTTACCAAAAGAGAAGAAATTCTTCTGAAAAAATTTGGTAGTTTCAATTAATTTCCATAAATTCGCAGTGTAATCGGAAAGAAGTCCGAAAAAGGTGAATTGACAGGAAATATGGTAAAGGAATTCTTGGATTTTCTTCGCTTCGAGCGTCGCCGCTCGGAGAAGACTGTTATCTCGTATAGCGTGTCGCTGAAGGAATTTGAGGAGTTCTTCCAGCACCTGGACAAGGAACTTTCCTGGGAGGCCGTTGATGAGGATGTCATCCGTGACTGGCTGATGCACCTCATGGACAACGGCATGAAGGCTTCGAGCGTGGGGACACGCTTTGCCGCCTTGCGGTCGTTGTATCGTTTCGCCCTCTCCCGCGGACTTGTCACCCGCGACCCGACTTACCGGGTTGAGGCTCCTAAGAAGAGCAAGCCTCTGCCTCACTTCCTCAAGGAGAGTGAGATGAACCGGCTGCTCGACGACATAGAGTGGGGTGACGGTTATGTTGATGTCCGTGACAAGACCATCATCATGACCTTCTATGAGACGGGTATCCGTCTCTCCGAGCTTACAGGCCTCGACGACGCTGCTGTGGACCTCAGCTCCTGCCAACTCAAGGTGACGGGAAAAGGAGACAAGCAGCGGATCATACCTTTCGGCAACGAGCTCAAGGAAGCTTTGCAGCGCTATATGACGATTCGAGACGAGAACGTCGAGAAGCTGTGCGGAGCTGTCTTCCTCACCGAAAAGGGCAAGCGCATGACAAGCGGGCTGGTACGCAATCTGGTGGAGAAACATCTCGCACTGGTGAGCACGCAGAAGAAATTGTCGCCGCACGTGTTGCGGCATACCTTCGCCACAGCCATGCTCAACAACGGCGCAAGCATAGAGAGTGTCAGACGTCTGCTCGGTCACGCCAGTGCCTCCACAACGGAGATCTACACCCATGTGACCTTTGAGCAGCTCAAGCGAGTTTATAAAGATGCCCATCCCCGGGCGTGAGTTTAACCTTTAAAAAATGGTAACTATGGAAGTTAACATCAAGTCGATTCACTTCGACGCTACCGAAAAGTTACAGGCGTTCATCGAGAAGAAGGTCGCCAAGTTGGAAAAATCTTTTGAAGATATTAAGAAAGTAGAGGTGCAATTAAAGGTTGTCAAGCCTGCTACCGCACAGAACAAGGAAACGAGCCTTACCGTTACCGTACCCAACGGCAACCCCATCTATGTCGCCAAGACGTGCGACACCTTCGAGGAGGGCGTGGACCTGTGCGTGGACAGCATGCGCGAGCAACTGACGAAATTCAAGGAAAAATTACGCAATCATTGAAAATTTCCTCAAAAAGTTTTGGAGATTAAAAAAATATGACTACCTTTGCAGCCGATTTCACGACAACCAGTCGGCTTGCGAGTTCGGCTGCAAAGGAAATGCCTCTTTAGCTCAGTTGGCCAGAGCACGTGATTTGTAATCTCGGGGTCGTTGGTTCGAATCCGACAAGAGGCTCAAGAAAACGAAGAGCGGAAAGTGAAGAGTGAACAGTCATTTTGATTCTTAACTCGTAACTTTTAACTCTTAACTAAGACGGGTGGTTACCAGAGTGGCCAAATGGGGCAGACTGTAAATCTGCTGGCTCTTGCCTTCGGTGGTTCGAATCCATCACCACCCACTCCCTTTTCTGGGAGTACGCGGAAATAGCTCAGTTGATAGAGCACTAGCCTTCCAAGCTGGGGGTCGCGGGTTTGAGCCCCGTTTTCCGCTCTTTTCTTGCTGTAATAGCTCAGTGGTAGAGCACTTCCTTGGTAAGGAAGAGGTCCTGAGTTCAAGTCTCAGTTACAGCTCAACTTTAGTTGCTGCCGATGGCAGCGCGGAGGAAAACTAAAAATAGAGTTAGATTAATTAAACGATAAATAAAAAGTAAACTATGGCAAAAGAGGTTTATGTGCGCACCAAACCGCATGTTAACATTGGTACCATCGGTCACGTCGACCATGGTAAAACCACTCTGACCGCTGCCATTTCGAAGGTGCTTCACGAGCGCCTCGGCACCGGTGAGGATGTGAAGTCTTTCGATCAGATTGATAACGCTCCTGAGGAGAAAGAGCGTGGTATCACTATCAACACCGCCCACATCGAGTACGAGACAGCAAAGCGTCACTACGCTCACGTCGACTGCCCGGGTCACGCTGACTACGTGAAGAACATGGTTACCGGTGCTGCTCAGATGGATGGTGCTATCCTTGTTGTTGCTGCTACTGACGGTCCTATGCCTCAGACACGTGAGCACGTGCTTCTCGCACGTCAGGTAAATGTGCCTCGCATGGTCGTCTTCATCAATAAGTGCGATGATCCTGAAGTTGACGAGGAGATGATTGACCTCGTTAAGATGGACGTCCAGGACCTGCTCACACAGTATGGTTATGAGGAGGATACTCCTATGATTTGCGGTTCTGCTCTCGGCGCTCTGAACGGCGTTGCAAAGTGGGAGGACAAGATCATGGAGCTCATGGACGCTGTTGATAACTGGATTCAGGAGCCTACTCGTGAGGTCGATAAGCCTTTCTTGATGCCTGTTGAGGATGTCTTCTCTATCACAGGTCGTGGTACTGTTGCTACAGGCCGTATCGAGACAGGTAGATGTAAGATCGGTGATGAGGTTCAGCTTCTCGGTCTCGGTGAGAACAAGAAGTCTGTCATCACAGGTGTTGAGATGTTCCGTAAGACTCTGCCCGAGGGTGAGGCTGGCGATAACGTTGGTCTGCTGCTCCGCGGTATCGACAAGGAAGAGGTGAAGCGTGGTATGGTTGTCGTGCACCCGGGTGCTATCACTCCTCACGATCACTTCAAGGCTTCTATCTACGTGCTGAAGAAGGAAGAGGGTGGCCGTCACACACCGTTCGGCAACCGCTATCGTCCTCAGTTCTACCTCCGCACTATGGACTGCACCGGTGAGATCACTCTCCCGGAGGGCGTAGACATGGTGATGCCTGGTGATAACGTAGAGATCGAAGTTCGTCTGATCTACAAGGTTGCTCTGAACGAGGGTCTTCGTTTCGCTATCCGTGAGGGTGGCCGTACAGTTGGCTCTGGTCAGATCACAGCTCTTCTTCCCGACGTTGAGGAGGAGGGATAAAAGATAATTAGGAGTTAGTAATTAGGAGTTAAAAGTTATAGTTCCTTTTGGGTTATAATTAACTCCTAACTCCTAACTACTCACTCCTAACTTTCTACGGGTTTAGCTCAGTTGGTAGAGCACTGGTCTCCAAAACCAGGTGTCGGGAGTTCGAGCCTTCCAACCCGTGCAAAAAGAAAATCAGATGTTCAAGAAATTTGTAAATTATTGCAAAGCTTGTTACGATGAGCTTGCACATAAGACAACTTGGCCCACACCACGGGAGCTTCAACACAGTGCGGTGATAGTATTAACAGCTTCCCTCGTCATCGCAGTGATTGTTTTCGTGATGGATATAGTGTTCAAAAATCTCATGGGTGTCATCTATCCTGGGTAATCATTAAGACAATGGCAGAATCGAACATGAAATGGTACGTTATGAGTGCCATTAGCGGTAAGGAAGCTAAACTTAAGGAATACATAGAGACAGAGATGAGCCATAATAAGGTTCTCTCTGATTGTGTTTCTGAGGTTCTCATTCCAATGGAGAAACACGCCTCGACGCGTAACGGCAAGATCGTGGAGAAAGAGAAGATCTCTCTTCCCGGTTATGTTTTTGTACGTGCTGACATGACTCCGGATCTTGCTTCTACGCTACGCTTTATGCCTAACTGTCTGGGTTTCTTAGGTGGACTGAGTCACCCCATCCCTGTACCACAGTCAGAGATCAACCGTATGCTCGGTGCCGCTGAGGAGGTACGCCAGGATGGTACAGCTGAGGTACCGTATGTTCTCGATGAGACAGTGAAGGTCATTGATGGTCCTTTCTCTGGCTTTGAGGGTATCATTACGGATATCAATGCTGAGCGGAGCACTTTAAAGGTTATGGTAAAGATCTTCGGCCGTAACACGCCGTTAGAGCTTAGTTATGCGCAAGTAGAAAAGATCACGGAATAGTTGTTACGGACCTTCCATGATTTTTATACGTTTCAATCAATTAGAATTTTAAACAACAATGGCTAAAGAAGTTGCTGGATTAATCAAATTGCAGATTAAAGGCGGCGCTGCGAACCCCTCACCACCAGTAGGCCCTGCATTGGGTTCCAAAGGTATCAACATTATGGGATTCTGCAAAGAGTTCAACGCCCGTACCCAGGACAAGGCTGGCAAGGTATTGCCTGTAGTCATCACATACTACACCGACAAGTCTTTCAGCTTCGTCATCAAGACTCCTCCTGCAGCCGTTCAGCTGAAGGAAGCCGCTAAGGTTAAGAGCGGTTCCGGTGAGCCTAACCGTAAGAAAGTCGCTACTGTGACTTGGGATCAGGTGAAGGCTATCGCTGAAGACAAGATGAACGACCTCAACTGCTTCACAGTAGAGAGCGCCATGAGACTGGTCGCAGGAACAGCCCGCAGCATGGGTATCACTGTAAAGGGAGACTTCCCTGAGAGTAAGTAAAACTTCAATTTGATTAAGTAAAATGAGTAAACTGACAAAGAATCAGAAATCAGTCGCTGATAAGGTTGAAGTAGGGAAGGCATACACTCTGAAAGAGGCATCTCAGCTTGTCAAGGATATCACCACGACAAAGTTTGACGCTTCTCTCGATATTGATGTACGTCTTGGCGTCGATCCGCGTAAGGCAAACCAGATGGTTCGTGGCGTTGTGTCACTGCCTAATGGTACCGGCAAGGTGACTCGCGTGCTTGCTCTCTGCACACCTGATCAGGAGGAGGCCGCTAAGGCAGCAGGCGCTGACTACGTTGGTCTCGATGAATATGTTGAGAAAATTAAAGGTGGCTGGACAGATGTCGATGTCATCATCACCATGCCTTCATGCATGGGTAAGGTAGGTCCTCTGGGTCGTGTTCTCGGTCCTCGTGGCTTGATGCCTAACCCGAAGAGCGGCACCGTGACAATGGATATTGCCAAGGCCGTGAAGGAAGTGAAGCAGGGTAAAATTGACTTCAAAGTCGACAAGGCTGGTATCATCCATACTTCCATCGGTAAGATCTCTATGACTGCCGATCAGATCTATGGCAATGCCAAGGAGTTCCTGAACACTGTTATCCGCCTGAAGCCTGCTACTGCCAAGGGTACGTATATCAAGAGTATCTTCCTTTCAAGTACGATGAGTAAGGGTATCAAGATTGATCCTAAATCTCTCGACCTCTAACTTTTAAAAGTTTAAGACAATGAAGAAAGAACAAAAAGATACTATTATAGCAGACCTTGGTCAGAAGTTGAAGGAGTATCCTCATTTCTATCTGGTGGATGTCACCGGTATGGATGCAGAGTCCACTTCCTCACTTCGTCGCAAGTGCTTCAAGAGTGAGATCAAGATGGTTGTCGTGAAGAACACACTTCTTCACAAGGCCCTCGAAGCTTCAGAGGTTGACTTCTCTGAGCTCTACGGATCTCTGAAGGGTAACACTGCAATTCTGTTCTCACAGGTTGCTAATGTTCCTGCGAAGCTCCTTAAGGACAAGGAAATCGAAAAGGCCGGTGTGCCTTCTCTCAAAGCTGCTTATGCAGAAGAGGGTCTTTACGTTGGTGCTGACAAGCTTGATGAGCTTGCTGCTATCAAGAGCAAGACAGAGGTTATTGCCGAGATCGTTGCTCTGTTGCAGTCACCTGCGAAGAACGTTGTCTCTGCTTTGCAGTCCGGCGCAAACACCATCCACGGTGTGCTTAAGACTTTGGGCGAGCGCACTGAGTAATAAAAGTCACTTCAAACATTTCATAGAAAATTAAAAAAGAAAATAAAAATGGCAGACGTAAAAGCTATTGCAGAAGAGTTGGTAAACCTCACCGTTAAAGAGGTTAACGAGTTGGCACAGGTCCTGAAGGACGAGTATGGTATTGAGCCCGCAGCCGCAGCTGTTGCTGTTGCAGCAGGTCCCGCAGCCGGTGGTGCTGCAGCCGCTGAGGAGAAGACAAGCTTCGATGTTGTCCTGACAGACGTTGGCGCTACAAAGCTCCAGGTCGTCAAGGCTGTCAAGGAGGCTTGCGGTCTCGGTCTGAAGGACGCTAAGACTCTCGTTGAGAGCGTTCCTGCTACTATCAAGGAAGGCCTGTCTAAGGACGAGGCTGAGAACCTTAAGAAGGCCATCGAAGAGGCTGGTGCTAAGGTTGAGCTGAAGTAAGCATTTAGAGCTTTCGCTTAAACATACGGTTAGGATTTGCCCAGTCGGCGAGTCCTAACCTTTTTGTGTCTTTTTACGGCATATTTCTTTTAGTCACGATATCAACATCATATAATGTCACAAGTCGTAAACAACAGAGTAAATTTCGCAAGCGTCCCGAATCCCTACCCATTCCCGGATTTCCTTGACGTGCAGCTGAAGTCTTTCCGCGACTTCCTGCAGCTCGACACGCCTGCCGAGGAGCGTAAGAATGACGGACTCTATAAGGTCTTCGCCGAGAACTTCCCTATCACGGACACTCGTAACAATTTCGTTCTCGAGTTCCTCGATTATTATATTGACCCGCCCCGCTATTCCATTGATGAGTGTCTGGAGCGCGGCCTCACCTATTCTGTGCCTTTGAAGGCCAAGATGAAGCTGTACTGCACAGATCCCGACCACGAGGATTTCGGCACCTTTATCCAGGATGTCTTCCTGGGCACTATTCCTTATATGACGGCCAACGGCACCTTTGTCATCAATGGCGCCGAGCGTGTCGTTGTGGCACAGCTCCACCGTTCTCCTGGTGTGTTCTTCGGTCAGGGTGTCCATGCTAATGGTACGACGCTTTACAGTGCCCGTATCATTCCTTTCAAAGGCTCTTGGATTGAGTTTGCGACGGATATTAATAATGTGATGTACGCTTACATCGACCGTAAGAAGAAGTTGCCTGTCACGACACTTCTCCGTGCTATCGGTTATGAGAGCGATAAGGAGATTCTTCAGATCTTCGACCTTGCAGAGGAAATCAAGGTCAACGAGAAGGATCGCCAGAGTCTCATCGGCAAGAAGCTTGCTGCCCGTGTGCTGAAGAGCTGGACCGAGGACTTCGTCGATGAGGATACCGGTGAGGTTGTCACTGTGCCCCGTAACGAGGTCATCCTGGAGCGTGAGACGGTCATCACTGAGGACAATGTCGACTCCATCTTCGATGCCGGCGTCTCTTCTATCCTTGTCCATAAGGACATCGAGGCTGCCAACCGCTATGAGATCATCTTCAACACGTTGGCCCGTGACCCGAGCAACAACGAGATTGAGGCTGTCCGCTACATCTATCGTCAGCTGCGTAGTGCAGACCCTGCCGATGATGCCAGCGCCCGTGAGGTCTTCCAGAACCTCTTCTTCTCTGATAAGCGCTACGACCTCGGCGAGGTAGGCCGCTATCGTATCAACAAGAAGCTGGGCCTCGACATCGATCCCGACACACGCGTGCTCACCAAGGAGGACATCATTGAGATTATCAAGTATCTCATCAAGCTCATCAACAGCAATGCCTCTGTCGATGATATCGACCACCTGTCCAACCGTCGCGTCCGCACCGTCGGTGAGCAGCTTGCCAATCAGTTCTCTATCGGACTTGCACGTATGAGCCGCACCATTCGCGAGCGCATGAACGTCCGCGACAATGAGGTCTTCACACCTACCGACCTCATCAATGCTAAGACTATTTCCAGCGTCATCAACTCGTTCTTCGGCACCAATCCGTTGAGTCAGTTCATGGACCAGACCAACCCCCTTGCTGAGGTCACCCACAAGCGTCGTCTCTCAGCCTTAGGTCCTGGCGGTCTGTCCCGTGAGCGTGCCGGATTCGAGGTCCGTGACGTACACTATACTCATTACGGTCGTCTCTGTCCCATTGAGTCGCCTGAGGGCCCGAACATCGGACTTATCTCCTCTCTCTGTACCTATGCCACCATCAACGAGCTCGGATTCATCGAGACTCCTTACCGCAAGGTCACAGACGGCAAGGTAGACCTCGACAACAATGATGTCGTCTACCTCACCGCTGAGGAGGAGGACGGTGAGCTCATCGCTCAGGGTAATGCACCTTTGAACGAGGACGGCACCTTCAAGCGCGACGTCGTCCACTGCCGTCTCGCTGCCGACTTCCCTGTTGTCACGCCTGAGAACGTGAAGCTCATGGATGTCTCTCCGCAGCAGATTGCCTCTGTCTCGGCCAGCCTGATTCCCTTCTTGGAGCATGATGATGGTCACCGTGCACTGATGGGATGTAACATGATGCGCCAGGCCGTGCCTCTGCTTCACAACGATGCGCCTATCGTGGGCACCGGTTTGGAGAAGCAGGTCTGCGAGGACAGCCGTACCATGATTACCGCTGAGGGTCCCGGTGTCATCGACTATGTCGACGCTACCACCATCCGTATCCTCTACGACCGTACCGAGGACGACGAGTTCGTCAGCTTCGAGCCCGCTTTGAAGGAATACCGTATTCCTAAGTTCCGTCGTACCAACCAGAACATGACCATCGACCTGCGTCCTATCTGCAACAAGGGCCAGCGTGTGAAGAAGGGTGACATCCTCACCGAGGGCTATGCCACCGAGAACGGCGAGCTCGCCTTGGGTCGCAACCTCCTTGTGGCTTATATGCCGTGGAAGGGTTACAACTACGAGGATGCCGTCGTCATCTCCGAGCGTATGGTTCGTGAGGACGTGCTGACATCTGTGCATGTCGACGAGTACTCCCTCGACGTGCGTGAGACTAAGCGCGGCATGGAGGTGTTCACCAATGATATTCCTAATGTCAGTGAGGAAGCCACCAAGGACCTTGACGACAACGGTGTCATCCGTGTCGGTGCCCGTGTGGAGCCTGGTGACATTATGATCGGTAAGATTTCACCTAAGGGTGAGAGCGATCCTTCTCCTGAGGAGAAGCTGCTCCGCGCCATCTTCGGCGACAAGGCCGGTGACGTGAAGGACTCTTCTTTGAAAGCCAATCCTTCTCTCTCCGGTGTCGTTATCGACAAGAAACTCTTCTCACGCGCCATCAAGACCCGTGAGTCGAAGAAGCAGGACAAGGTCACCCTGCAGAAGATTGACGAGGAGTACGAGGCTAAGCAGCAGGAGCTGAAGAGCATGCTCGTCGACAAGCTCATGACGCTCACCGAGGACAAAGTCTCTCAGGGTGTCAAGGACTATACCGGTGCTGAGATCATCACCAAGGGCAGCAAATTCACTGTCGCTGCGCTGATGAACCTTGAGTACGACGGTATCCAGAGCAACGGCTGGACCGATGACGACCACACCAATGGTCTCATCAGCCGCTTGATTATGAACTATATGCGCAAGAGCAAGCAGATGGACGCTGAGCTCAGCCGCCGCAAGTTTGCTATCACCATCGGTGATGACCTGCCCTCCGGCGTGTTGAAGATGGCAAAGGTCTACATCGCTAAGAAGCGTAAGATTCAGGTCGGTGATAAGCTCGCCGGTCGTCACGGTAATAAGGGTATTGTCTCTAAGATCGTACGTACCGAGGATATGCCGTTCCTTGCTGACGGACGTCCTGTCGACCTGGTGCTGAACCCGATGGGTGTGCCTTCTCGTATGAACCTGGGACAGATCTTCGAGGCCATCCTCGGTGCTGCCGGTAAGAAGCTGGGTGTCCGTTTCGCTACGCCTATCTTCGACGGTGCTAAGCTTGAGGACCTGAAGGAGTGGACCGACAAGGCCGGCCTGCCTAACCTCTGCTCTACGACCGTCTACGATGGTGAGACTGGTGAGCCCTTCGACCAGAAGGCTACCGTGGGTATCACCTACTTCCTCAAGCTCGGTCACATGGTTGAGGACAAGATGCACGCCCGTTCCATCGGTCCGTACAGCTTGATTACCCAGCAGCCGCTCGGTGGTAAGGCACAGTTCGGTGGCCAGCGTTTCGGAGAGATGGAGGTCTGGGCCCTTGAGGGCTTCGGTGCCAGCCATACCCTGCAGGAGATGCTCACCATTAAGAGTGATGACGTCACCGGCCGTTCCAAGGCTTACGAGGCTATCGTCAAGGGCGATCCGATGCCTGCTGCCGGCATTCCTGAGTCTCTCAACGTGCTGCTCCACGAGCTTCGTGGTCTCGGCCTGAGCATGAAGATGGAATAATATAAGGTGATAGGTGTTAGGTGTTAGATGATAAAGGAGTAGCATTAGCTGCTTGTCATGCATATCATTAACACCTACCACCAAACAGCTTACACCAATAATAAAAAGAATATGGCTTTCAAAAAAGATACAAAGGTAAAGACTAATTTTACGAAGATCACCATTGGTCTGGCCTCTCCTGAGGAGATCAAGGAGAATTCGTTCGGTGAGGTCACCAAGCCGGAGACCATCAACTACCGCACCTACAAGCCTGAGCGTGACGGCTTGTTCTGTGAGCGCATCTTCGGTCCTACCAAGGACTATGAGTGCGCGTGCGGCAAATATAAGCGCATCAGATATAAAGGCATCGTCTGTGACCGCTGCGGTGTCGAGGTAACAGAGAAGAAGGTACGCCGCGAGCGCGAGGGACATATCGAGCTCGTCGTCCCCGTGGCCCACATCTGGTACTTCCGCTCCCTGCCTAACAAGATCGGCTACCTCCTGGGTCTTGCTACCAAGAATCTGGACGCTGTCATCTATTACGAGAAATATATCGTCATCCAGCCCGGCCCGCTCGCCGGCATGAAGGATGCCGAGGGTGTCAACGACCTCAACGGCTCCCATAAGATGGACCTGCTCACTGAGGACGAGTACCTTGACCTCGTCGACAACAAGCTCGACGAGAACAACGACCTCCTCGACGACAGCGATCCTAACAAGTTCGTTGCCAAGATGGGTGCCGAGGCTATCCTCATGCTCCTTCAGGAGCTCTCTCAGCCCGACGAGAAGGGCATCACCGGTCTCGACCGCCTCTCCTATGAGCTTCGTGACCGTGCCAACAACGACTCTTCTCAGATGCGTAAGACTGAGGCCCTGAAGCGCCTGCAGGTCGTAGAGGCTTTCCGCTCTTCTAAGGACGTCAACAAGCCGGAGTGGATGATTATGAAGATTATCCCTGTCATCCCGCCAGACCTGCGCCCGTTGGTGCCGCTGGACGGTGGCCGTTTCGCCACTTCCGACCTCAACGACCTCTACCGTCGTGTCATCATCCGTAACAACCGTCTGAAGCGTCTGATAGAGATCAAGGCTCCTGAGGTCATCCTCCGCAACGAGAAGCGTATGCTTCAGGAAGCTGTCGACTCCCTCTTCGACAACAGCCGCAAGTCCAGCGCTGTGAAGAGTGAGAGCAACCGCCCGCTGAAGTCCCTCTCCGACTCTCTGAAGGGTAAGCAGGGCCGTTTCCGTCAGAACCTCCTCGGTAAGCGTGTCGACTACTCTGCCCGTTCCGTTATCGTCGTCGGTCCTGAGTTGAAGATGGGCGAGTGCGGTCTGCCGAAACTCATGGCCGCAGAGCTCTACAAGCCGTTCATCATCCGCAAGCTCATCGAGCGCGGCATCGTGAAGACGGTGAAGAGCGCCAAGCGCATCGTCGACCGTCGCGAGCCCGTCATCTGGGACATCTTGGAGAACGTCATGAAGGGTCACCCCGTTCTGCTGAACCGTGCCCCGACGCTGCACCGACTCTCTGTCCTGGCCTTCCAGCCCAAGCTCATCGAGGGTAAGGCTATCCAGCTCCACCCGTTGGCTTGTACACCGTTCAACGCCGACTTCGACGGTGACCAGATGGCTGTCCACCTCCCGCTGAGCAACGAGGCCGTCCTGGAGGCACAGATTCTCATGCTCCAGAGCCACAACATCCTCAACCCGGCCAATGGCGCTCCTGTCACCGTGCCGTCGCAGGATATGGTGCTCGGTCTTTACTATATCACGAAGATACGCCCCGGTGCCAAGGGTGAGGGCCTGACGTTCTACGGTCCTGAAGAGGCTATCATCGCCTTCAACGAGAAGCGCTGCGAGGAGCACGCTCTCGTGAAGTGTCTCGTCGACGACATCGATGAGAACCGCAAGCCTATCAAGCACCTTGTGGAGACTTCTGTCGGACGTATCATCGTCAACCAGATTATCCCTGACGAGCTCGGATTCTTCAACGGTATCATCTCCAAGAAGTCACTCCGCCAGCTCATCTCCGACGTTATCAAGAACGTGGGTATGGCCCGTGCCTGCACGTTCCTCGACGGTATCAAGAACCTCGGCTACCGCATGTCTTACCTTGCCGGTCTGTCCTTCAACCTCGACGACATCATCGTGCCGCCTGAGAAGAAGGAGATTGTGGAGAAGGGTCAGAAGGCTGTCGACGAGATCACCGCCAACTACGACCTCGGTCTTATGACTGAGAAGGACCGCTACAACCAGGTCATCGACGCCTGGACACATGTCAACGACGCACTGAAGAAGGCCGTCATGAAGCACATGACCGAGGCTGACCAGGGCTTCAACGCTGTGTTCATGATGCTTGACTCCGGTGCCCGTGGTTCTGCCGACCAGATTGCACAGCTCGCCGGTATGCGTGGTCTGATGGCCAAGCCGCAGAAAGCCGGTACCGAGGGTAACGAAATCATCGAGAACCCTATCCTGAACAACCTGAAGGAGGGTATGTCCGTGCAGGAGTACTTCATCGCCTCTCACGGTGCCCGTAAGGGTCTGTCTGATACCGCTATGAAGACTGCCGACGCCGGATACCTCACACGCCGACTCGTCGACGTCTCCCACGATGTCATCATCAACGAGGAAGACTGCGGTACGCTCCGTGGTTTGGAGTGCCGCGCGCTGAAAGACGGCGACGACGTCATCTCTACCCTTGCCGAGCGCATCCTGGGCCGTGTCTCTGTCCACGATGTCGTCAACCCGCACGACAATGCCATCATTGTCAAGGCCGGTGAGGAGATTACCGAGGACAAGGCCGCTGCTATCGAGAAGGCCGGTATCGAGATGGTTGAGATTCGTTCCGTGCTCACCTGCGAGAGCAAGAAGGGTGTCTGCCGGAAGTGCTACGGCCGTAACCTCGCCACCTCTAAGATGGTACAGCTCGGTGAGGCCGTCGGTGTCATCGCTGCTCAGGCTATCGGTGAGCCGGGTACACAGCTGACGCTCCGTACCTTCCACTCCGGTGGTGTCGCTGAGAATGCTACCGCCAACGCCGGTATCACTGCCAAGTACGACGCTATCCTGAAGTTCGACGAGCTCCGCACCGTTCCTTACGTTGATAAGAACGGTGAGACCGACATCGACTGCGAGATGGTTGTCAGCCGCCTTGCTGAGGTGCAGTTCATCGACCCGAAGACAGGCATCACGCTCTCCAATATGAACGTGCCTTATGGTTCTTCGCTGTTCTTCAAGGATGGCGACCAGGTCAAGAAAGGCGACAGAGTCTGTCGTTGGGACCCGTTCAACGCTGTCATCGTCAGCGAGTACGCCGGTAAGCTGAAGTTCAACAATGTCGTGCTGAACTCTACCTATAAGGTGGAGACCGATGAGACCTCCGGTATGTCGGAGCGCATCATCATCGAGTCTAAGGACCATAACATCGTGCCTACCGTTGACATCATCGATGAGAACGGTCAGGTCCTGGGTACCTACAACTTCCCTGTGGGCGGACATATCGCCGTTGAGGACGGCCAGGTCATCCCGACCGGTGAGACCCTCATCAAGATTCCGCGTGCCGTCGGTGGTGCCGGTGGTATCACGGGTGGTCTGCCACGTGTCCAGGAGCTCTTCGAGGCCCGCAACCCGTCATCACCCGCTGTTGTCTCCGAGATTGACGGTGAGGTCACCATGGGTAAGGTCAAGCGCGGTAACCAGGAGATCATCATCACCTCCAAGACCGGTGACCAGCGCAAGTACCTCGTACCACTGTCCAAGCAGCTCCTCGTCCAGGAGCACGACGCCGTGCGTGCTGGTACGAAGCTCTCCGAGGGTGAGATCACGCCGACCGACATCCTGGCCATCAAGGGTCCTACCGCCGTACAGGAGTATATTGTCAACGAGGTGCAGAATGTCTACCGCCTTCAGGGTGTGAAGATCAACGACAAGCACTTCGAGATTATCGTCCGTCAGATGATGCGCAAGGTGCGTATCGACGATCCGGGCGACACCAGCTTCCTGGAGCAGGAGCTCGTCGACAAGCTCGACTTCGCCGACGAGAACGACCGCATCTGGGGCAAGAAGGTCGTCACCGATGCCGGCGACAGCGAGACCCTCTCCAAGGGTCAGATCGTCTCCGCCCGCAAGCTCCGCGACGAGAACTCCAGCCTCCGCCGCCGTGACCTCCGCCTCGTCCAGGTCCGCGACGCTGTGCCCGCTACCTCTACGCAGATTCTGCAGGGTATCACACGAGCTGCCCTCGGTACAAAGAGCTTCATGAGTGCTGCCTCCTTCCAGGAGACCACGAAGGTGCTCTGCGAGGCCGCTATCCGCGGAAAGGTCGACAACCTCGAAGGCATGAAGGAGAACGTCATCTGCGGTCACCTCATCCCGGCTGGTACGGGTATGCGCCAGTGGGATAAGCTCATCGTAGGCTCCAAGGAAGACTACGAGCGCATGCAGGCCAACAAGAAGAACGTCCTCGACTTCGCTCAGACTCCCGACAACAACTAATCATACGGTCCACAGCCTTTAAGACTGTGGATCCGTGGAAATCATACTGAAAAGGTGCGTCAAAGACAGCTTTGGCGCACTTTTTTTTGTTGGTTTTTTGCGTATTTCTTTTCTATGTGATATAAATATATTATATTTGCGAACAAATCCAGCAAAGTTGAGCGTATGAAATATCCCATAGGAGTACAGGACTTCAAGAGTATCAGAGAGGATGGCTATGTCTATGTAGACAAGACGGCTTTGGTGTATGACATGGTGACGAGTGGAAAGATATATTTTCTGAGTCGACCACGTCGCTTTGGCAAGTCTCTGTTGGTTTCCACTCTGAAATATTATTTTGAGGGTCAGAGAGATTTGTTCGATGGCTTGGCAATCAGTCAGCTGGTGAAGAATTGGAAGAAATATCCGGTCTTTCATCTTGATTTCAATGGCTCTTCTTTCCAAGACTCTTCAGCTTTGTACGATATGCTGTTGGGATTCGTTGCCAGTTATGAACGTGTCTATGGTGGCAATCCTGACGCTATCACCCTTGGCGACCGCTTTGCTGGGGTTCTGCATGCTGCCCATGCGAAGACGGGCCTGCGGGCGGTCGTCCTTGTCGACGAGTATGACAAACCTATTCTCGACGTTCTTGACACGCGTCAGACGGTTGATGCCGGAACGGGTGAGACGTATGTAGAGGATTATAATAGAGAGGTACTCAAGGGCTTCTATTCTGTTTTCAAGAAAGCGGATGCCGACTTGAAGTTCGTACTGCTGACCGGTGTGACGAAATTCTCTCAGGTAAGTGTGTTCAGCGGCTTTAACCAGCCTAACGACATCAGTATGGTATCCAAATATGATGCGTTGTGTGGTATTACTGACGATGAGCTGACGACAGTCTTTGCCGATAGCATTCGTGAGCTGGCTGCTACTTTGGGTTTCTCTGAGCAAGAGATGAAAGCGGAACTGAGGCGGCATTATGACGGTTATAACTTCAGCCGCCGAATGACTGGCATCTATAATCCGTTCAGCCTTCTCAAGGCTTTCGACAATCAGAATATTGGAGATTATTGGTTTCAGAGCGGTACACCGTCTTATCTTGTCCGCCTTCTGAATCACTGCAATGAGAATCTCAACGAGATGGTAGGTAGGTATTATGACCCACAGGAGTTTATCGACTATAAGGCCGATGTAGAGAAGCCTCTGCCGATGATATACCAAAGTGGTTACCTTACCATCAAAGACTATGATAGCGATTTAGGACAGTATAAACTCGACCTCCCTAACGACGAGGTAGCAAAGGGCTTTGTATCATTGTTGTCAGCCGACTATCTTAAAACCACGGATAGTCCTATTGGAGCCTGTTCAGAGATGGTCAGGGCGCTCAAGGGAGGAGACGCCAATCGCTTCCGGGATGTACTTGCCGCTTTTCTATCCAGCATTCCTTACTCAGCACGACGCAAAGCTAACGAACGCGAGCGGGAACGGTATTTTCAATACACGATCTACTTGATTATGCGGCTGATTAGTGTATATACCATTTCTCAAGAAAAAGAGACAAGCCAAGGCCGTGCGGACTTTGTCGTGGAGACTCCAAAGTTTATCTATATCTTTGAATTCAAACTTGATAGGTCGGCATCGGAGGCTCTTGAGCAGATAGAAGCAAGAGGCTATACACGCGAGTTTGCGCTTGATAAGAGAACGCTGTTCAAAATAGGATGCTCGTTCAGCAGTGTGAGTGGTACTATCTCTGACTGGATCTGCAAAATCAATAACATTTAACCCCTACCTTTCCATGAAACCGATTCTGCTGACTTTTCTATTGATGATGCTTGCCACGTGCGTGAAGGCTCAGACGGGGAAAACGGCTAACGTCCGCATGGACTCTCTCCGCACGGGCACCCACCGCTTTGGCACCTTCCGCGCCGACTCTCTCCGCCACTCCCGTCCTGCTGACTGGGAGGATGTCATGGACCGCATGGGGCAGAGCGACGACATCGACAACGGCAACTTGGAGCTGATGTACGACGACCTTAGCGACATCGCCAACGACAGAATCAACCTCAACACCTGCACGCGCGCCGACCTGGAGCAGCTGCCGTTCCTCACCGACGAGCAGGTCACCGATATCCTCAGCTACCGCAGTAGGGTAGGGACCATCGGGACCTTCACCGAGCTGGCCCTCATCCCATCCCTCGACGTCCAGCTCATCGCCATCCTCCGCAACTACACCCTCGTCACACCTCCCCGTTCCGACACCATCCCCTCTCTCCGCTCCCTTCTCCACTATGGCAAGAACGAGCTCCTTGCCGACTTCCGCATGCCTTTCTATACACGTGCCGGTGACCGCTCCGGCTACCTCGGCTATAAATACAAGCACTGGCTGCGCTACTCCTTCACCTCGGGTCAGCACCTTCGCTTCGGCCTCGTTGCCTCCCAGGACGCCGGCGAGCCGTTCTTCGCGGGAAAGAACGCGTGGGGCTACGACTTCTACAGCGCCTACTTCCTGCTCCGCAACATCGGACGGCTCAAAGCCCTCGCCCTGGGACGCTACCGCCTGCGCTTCGGCCTCGGACTCATCCTCAACAACAGCTATGGCTTCGGCAAGCTGGCTACGCTGACGAGCATCGTCTCCTCGTCGAATCATATCTCCGCCCACAGCAGCCGCTCCGAGGGCAACTACCTGCAGGGCGCTGCCGCCACCGTGGCCCTGACGAAGCATATCGATGTAACGGCTTTCGTCTCCTACCGCAAGGTCGACGCCACCCTCGACGACGAGGGCCGCGTGACGACACTGCTCACCAACGGCTACCACCGCACGGAGAGTGAGATGGCACGCCGCCGCAACACCACCGTGACGCTCACCGGAGGCAATGTCAACTTCTTCAAGAACGGGTTCCATGCCGGCGTGACAGGCTACTGGACTCATTTCAACCGCCTGCTCCATGGCGATAACGGACAGAAATACCGCCGCTGGTATCCCGACGGACAGAGCTTCGGCAATGTCAGCGTCGACTACGGCTACCTCTCCGGCATCTTCACCATCGCCGGGGAGACGGCGGTCGACAACGACGGGCAGGTGGCAACGGTGAACACCGTGACGTGGTCGCCGGACAAGACACTGTCCTTCTCCGCCGTCCAGCGCTACTATCCCTACCGCTACAATGCCCTCTACGCCCGCAGCTTCTCCGAGGGCGGCCGGGTCAACGACGAGAGCGGGATCCTCCTCGGTGGAAAGATAGCACCCTGGCGCTACGCCCTCATCACCTTCTATACTGACATCTCCTATTTCGCATGGCCCAAATACCAGGCGTCGGCGGCATCCCATCGCTGGGACAACTTCCTTCAGTTCGACGTCACCCGTCGCCACTGGAACTTCCTGGCCCGCTACCGGCTGAAGATGAAAGAACTGGACAACGCTGACAAGACGTCACTGGTGAAATGCTATGAGCACCGCGGCCGCCTTGTCGTGACCTATAACGGCGGCAGCCTGATGCTCCGCACTCAGGGCGACATCAGCTACACCACCGACGAGGACAGTAGCTTTGGCTATATGCTCACCGAGTCGGGCGACTGGCTGTGGCGGTGGCTGCGCCTGCGGGCCGGCGTTGGCTACTTCCATACCGACGACTATGCCTCGCGCGTCTACGGTATGGAGCCCGGACTTCTCTACACCTTCTCCTTCCCGTCTTTCTCAGGTCATGGCATGCGTTATTCGCTGTGTATGAGAACAGACGTGGGACGCCACATCCTCCTCGTGGCAAAGGCGTCGATGACGCATTATTTCGACCGCAGTGTCATCGGCTCTGGACTCCAGCAGATAGACAGCTCCTCACAGACAGACTTGGAGATGCAGCTACGCTGGAGGTTCTAACCTCCCGCCTCCTTCCATCGCCCCCAAAACTCTTGCTGTAGACAAGGAAAAATATTTTTCTCCTTTTACATTGCAAAGAGAATAGTTTTTGTTACCTTTGCAACCAATTAGTTGAACCTTTTAAAATTATAAAACTTATTATGGCAGAAAACAACAACAACCAGCAGAATCAGGTACAGATACAGCTCAAGCCCGAGGTGGCAGAGGGAGAATACAGCAACCTGGCAATGATCAACCACTCTTCCAGTGAGTTCATCATCGACTTCGCCCACATGCTCCCCATCGCTCCTCCTCAGATCTTCTCCCGTGTCATCATGGCTCCCGAGCACGCTAAGCGTCTGCTCTTCGCACTTCAGGAGAACATCGCCCGCTACGAGCAGGAGTTTGGTGAGATCAAGCTTCCTCAGCCCAAGGCTCCGGAAGGTGACGGCCTCACAGCTACTCCCTTCGGTACAGGAAAGGCATAAACCCTTGAAAGGCAATAAGCTTTTTGAAAAGAATAAAGGTTGAAAGGTAAATAAGTAGGGACGGGATCACTCTCGTCCCTATTTTTTTGTCTTTCCCATCTTTCCCCTTCTATTGTTAAACTTCTCTAATTCTTTTTCTATCCTTTAAAATACTGAGAGATAGATGATTGTGTTTTCGCAAAAACTCCGTACCTTTGCAGCCCGAAACGGGTCAGTGTATCTTGTCGAAAACAAGGCGCAGAATATGCACCCCGTAACATGCTGACAATAAACAAAATAAATATATAAATAAAACAAATTAATTATGCCTACTATTTCACAATTAGTACGTAAAGGCAGACAGGTGCTCGCCGATAAGAGCAAGTCACCGGCACTGGACGGATGTCCTCAGCGTCGTGGCGTGTGCGTGCGTGTATACACCACCACCCCTAAGAAGCCTAACTCTGCAATGCGTAAGGTGGCTCGTGTCCGCCTGACCAACCAGAAGGAAGTCAACTCCTATATCCCTGGAGAGGGCCACAACCTTCAGGAGCACTCCATCGTCCTCGTTCGCGGTGGTCGTGTGAAGGACCTTCCCGGTGTGCGTTATCACATCGTCCGTGGTACACTCGATACCGCCGGTGTTGCCAACCGCACACAGCGCCGCTCTAAGTACGGAGCTAAGCGTCCTAAGGGCAAGAAGTAAATTATTCTACGCTATGAGCCGAGGGCCAAGGGTTCTTACCCTTACGGCCAAGGGCTCAAGCCTGTAGCTGAAGAAGCACAGATTTTTTATCGTTTTGCTGGAGAAGTTAAAGCAGGTTGAGTAAATGTCCGGGCGAGGACGTTGAAGAACAGTTGACAGCCCCATGCAGAATATATCTTAATATAACAATGAGAAAAGCAAAACCAAAGAAGCACGTGATCCTTCCCGATCCCGTCTTCAACGACCAGATGGTCTCCAAGTTCGTTAATCACCTGATGTACGATGGTAAGAAGAACACTTCTTACACCATTTTCTACAACGCACTCGACATCGTCAAGGACAAGATGTCCAAGGAAGAGAAGTCTCCCCTGGAGATCTGGAAGCAGGCCCTTGTCAACATCACTCCGCAGGTGGAGGTGAAGAGCCGCCGTATCGGTGGTGCCACTTTCCAGGTGCCTACTGAGATTCGCCCTGACCGTAAGCAGAGTGTTGCCATGAAGAACATGATTGCCTTCGCACGTAAGCGTGGTGGTCACACAATGGCCGACAAGCTCGCTGCCGAGATCATCGACGCCTTCAACAACCAGGGTGGTGCCTTCAAGCGTAAGGAGGATATGCACCGTATGGCTGAGGCTAACCGTGCTTTCGCCCACTTCCGTTTCTAAGTTTATCAGTATAATAAAAAAAAATGGCTAAACGCGATTTACATTTAACACGTAACATCGGCATCATGGCGCACATCGATGCCGGTAAGACAACGACATCAGAGCGTATCCTCTTCTACACCGGTAAGACACATAAGATCGGTGAGGTGCACGATGGCGCTGCTACGATGGACTGGATGGTGCAGGAGCAGGAGCGTGGTATCACTATTACCTCCGCTGCTACGACATGCTACTGGAACTGGAACAACAATACTTACAAGATTAATCTTATCGATACCCCGGGACACGTGGACTTCACGGCTGAGGTGGAGCGTTCGCTCCGCGTCCTCGATGGTGCTATCGCTACATATTCTGCTGCCGACGGTGTGCAGCCTCAGTCTGAGACCGTATGGCGCCAGGCCGACAAGTACAATGTGCCGCGTATCGGTTACGTCAACAAGATGGACCGTTCGGGTGCTGACTTCTTCGAGACCGTCCAGCAGATGAAAGACATCCTCGGTGCCAACCCTATCGTCATTCAGATTCCTATCGGTGCTGAGGAGAACTTCAAGGGTGTTGTCGACCTCATCAAGATGAAGGCTATCCTGTGGCACGATGAGACCATGGGTGCCGAGTATGATGTTGAGGATATCCCCGCAGACCTCGTTGACGAGGCCAACGAGTGGCGCGACAAGCTCCTGGAGGGTGCCGCCGACTTCGACGACGACCTCATGGAGAAGTATATGGAAGATCCTTCTACCATCACGGAGGAGGAGATCATCAAGGCTGTCCGCAAGGGTACCGTTGAGATGAAGTGCTGCCCGATGCTCCTTGGCTCTTCTTATAAGAACAAGGGTGTGCAGCCGCTGCTCGACTATACCTGTGCTTTCCTGCCCTCTCCTGAGGATACTCCCGCTATCGTCGGTACCAACCCCGAGACCGGTGAGGAAGAGGACCGTAAGCCTTTAGAGGAGGAGCCCACAGCAGCTCTGGCCTTCAAGATCGCCACTGACCCCTTCATGGGCCGTCTCGTTTACTTCCGCGTATATTCAGGTTCTGTTAAGGCCGGTTCTTACGTCTACAACCCCCGTTCGGGCAAGAAGGAGCGTATCAGCCGTCTGTTCCAGATGAACTCTCACCAGGAGATTCCTATGGAGAGCATCGACGCTGGTGATATCGGCGCAGGTGTCGGCTTCAAGGATATCCGTACCGGTGATACCCTCTGCGACGATGTTAAGCCTATCGTCCTGGAGTCTATGACCTTCCCTGATCCTGTGATCTCCGTAGCCGTAGAGCCGAAGAGCCAGGCCGACGTCGCCAAGCTCGACAACGGTCTTGCCAAGCTCGCCGAGGAGGATCCTACCTTCACAGTGCATACCGACGAGCAGAGTGGCCAGACCATCATCTCAGGTATGGGTGAGCTGCACCTCGATATTATCATCGACCGTCTGAAGCGTGAGTTCAAGGTTGAGTGTAACGAGGGTAAGCCTCAGGTGAACTACAAGGAGGCTATCACCAAGACTGTTACCAACCATCGTGAGGTCTACAAGAAGCAGACCGGTGGTCGTGGTAAGTTCGCTGATATCATTGTCACCGTAGGTCCTAAGGATGAGGATTACAAGGACGGCGACCTGCAGTTCGTCAACGAGGTCAGCGGTGGTCATATTCCTAAGGAGTTTATTCCTTCTGTTCAGAAGGGCTTCCAGGATTCTATGAAGAACGGTGTCCTCGCCGGCTTCCCTGTCATGGGTCTGAAGGTTGTGCTTACCGATGGTAGCTTCCACCCAGTTGACTCTGACCAGATTTCCTTCGAGCTCGCTGCTCATGCTGCCTTCAAGGCTTGCTGCCAGCAGGCTGGCCCCGTCCTCATGGAGCCTATCATGAAGGTTGAGGTTGTCACTCCTGAGGAGAACATGGGTGATGTCATCGGCGACTTGAACAAGCGTCGTGGCATGGTCCAGGGTATGGACGAGGCCCGCAGCGGTGCTCGCATCGTGAAGGCTATGGTGCCTCTGGCTGAGATGTTCGGTTATGTCACAGCCCTGCGTACCATCACTTCCGGCCGCGCTACCAGCTCTATGGAGTACGATCACCACGCTCCTCTGTCTGCTTCCCTGCAGGCTCAGGTGCTCGAGGATCTGAAGAAGTAATAAGCGTTTCTCCCCGGCCCTCATCAGCAGGGTGGGACAGTGGACGAAAAACATTCTGTTATAATGGTCAGCGCTCTTTAGCGTATGACTCTTAAGGAGCGCGACCATTTATACATTATTATTTATACACTTTACATTTTACATTATCATGAGTCAAAAGATTCGTATCAAGCTGAAGAGCTACGACCACCAGCTGGTCGACAAGTCAGCTGAGCAGATCGTGAAGGCCGTTAAGGCTACCGACGCTATCGTCAGCGGTCCTATTCCATTGCCGACGCACAAGCGCATCTTCACTGTCAACCGTTCTACTTTCGTCAACAAGAAGAGCCGTGAGCAGTTCCAGCTCTCTGACTACAAGCGTCTCATCGACATCTACAGCGCTACCAGCAAGACTGTCGACGCCCTGATGAAGCTCGAGCTTCCCTCAGGTGTAGAGGTTGAGATCAAGGTCTGATAATAGACTTTCATAACATATTAAGCCAGACATCCATCCATGGGTGCCTGGCTTTTTTATTTCATTGATTCTACACATCCCACTACTTATTATCTATTTCTTCACGCTCTTGAAACAAATATTTCTGCTTTTTATACAATGGTTTGACAAAATTTAATTAAATTTGCACCGTATTCGAAGAACAGGGGGAGAAATCCCCAGGTATTTAATTTCTTAATTAACAAATCTTATGCAGAAACGACTGCTTTTTCTGATTTCGTTGCTGTTGTGCCTTACAACGACAATGATGGCTCAGGTCACTACGTCCGGCATGAACGGTAAAGTCACCGCAGGAGGTGAGACTGTTATCGGTGCTACCATTACTGCCATCCATGAGCCTTCCGGTACCCGCTACAATGCTGTCACCAACGAGAGTGGACGATTCACCATTCAGGGTATGCGCGTTGGCGGACCTTACAAGGTCACCGTCAACTACATCGGCTACAAGGATGAGGTCATCGACAACATCCAACTGTCACTGGGTAACTCTACTCCTATCAATGTTGATCTTAAGGAAGATGCTAAGGAGCTTGGTGAGGTCACTGTGACCGGAAAAGCCGGTAGAGTTGGTAATGGTGCTTCTACTAACTTCTCTCGTCAGCAGATTGAAGATGCTCCAACCGTAAATCGTAATATCTATGATGTTGCGAAGCTTTCTCCGCTGGTGAACATTAATAAAAACGGTGGCATCTCCATTGCTGGAACTAACAATCGTTATAACTCGTTCCAAATAGACGGTATGGTTGCTAACGACGTTTTTGGTCTTTCATCATCTGGTACTAATGGTGGTCAGACTGGTGCTAATCCTATCTCGCTGGATGCTATTGATCAGATTCAGGTTGTTGCTTCTCCTTTCGATGTCAGACAGAGCGGTTTCACAGGTGGTGCCATCAACGCTATCACAAAGAGTGGTACTAATAAACTCACGGGAACAGCTTATTCCTATTACACCAACGAGAACATGTATGGGCACTGGAGCCCTCTTTATCGGAAGAACCAAATGTTGACTGATGAGAGTACCCAGACCTATGGTGGTACAATAGGTGGCCCTATTATTAAGGACAAACTCTTCTTCTTTGGTTCATACGAGTACAAGAAGCGTTCCTATCCTGCAACTTTCTATCCCGGTGCTCCTGGATACTTCCTAACAGCTGAGACAGCACAGAAATTGGTGGATACATACTATGATGTGACTGGTATTCGTGAGAATTTTAATCGTAGTAATATCAATCGCGAAGGAACTTCCTTGCTCGGCCGTATCGATTGGAATATCAACGATAAGAATCATCTCACCGTTCGCTATCAGGGCAATTTTTCCTATGATGATAATATCAGCATAGGTGCTAATACCTATACCTTTAATGGCTCGGGCTATCGTATGAAAGACCGCACCAACTCTTTTGTAACAGAGTTGAATTCTCATATCAATGACAATTTATACAACGAACTTCGTTTCGGTGGAACCTACGTACGTGATCATCGTGACATAGCATATCAGGCTCCAGTTATTTACATTAGAGGTGCTCAGACTGTAAATCTTGGTACAGAATATTCTTCTGGTGTCAACTACTTGAACCAGGATATCTATACCTTAGAAGATAATTTATCAATCTATTCTGGTGACCATACCTTTACTCTTGGTATCCATGGTGAATACTATAAGATGAAAAATGCCTTCATACAGGCTGCTTTCGGAGACTATTCTTATAGCTCTATCGATGCGTTCCTCCAGGATGATTATCCAACGAGTTACGTATATAAGTACAGTGATCCTTCCATCACTGGTACAACGCAATGGGCTGCACCTTTCAAGTCGAGTCTTTTTGGCTTCTATGCCCAGGACAAATGGTCACCCTCTACTGCTTTTGAGTTGACATATGGTATTCGCTTCGATGTTCCCTTCTACCATAACCATCCATCTTGGAATGAAGAATTCAATAAAACTGTTGATTGGGCCCAGGCTTATGGTGTACGTGTAGGACGCCGTCCTGCAAGCGAAATCAATGCAGCTCCACGGCTTGGTTTCCGCTGGTTCATGGATAAGTCACACAACAATCTGTTGCGTGGTGGTGCTGGTATTTTCAATGGTCGTGCTCCCTACGTGTGGATAGAAAATGCGTGGGCTAACACCGGCATAGAGATGAAGGGCGGTACTATTAATACAAATACTAAAAATGGTACCTACGCGCCTAAGTTTGGTGATTCTAAAGGAAAGACTCCTTTAGAGGTGCTGCAGAGTGGAAAATCGAAGGCCGCCACTCCTGATATCGTTACAGTGGACCATCATTTCCGTTTTCCGCAATCCTTCCGTGCAAACCTTGCATGGGAATCAAAACTGCCTTGGGGCGTAAAGATGACCTTAGAGGCCATGTATTCACGTGCGCTCAATGCAGTTTGGTTTGAGAACTTGGCACTTAAACAGCAGGGTAGTGTTTATGCCATCCCTGGCGTTGAAGCTTCTGCAGTGCCTTATTATTCCAGCAACCAAAGCAGTGCTACAATAGATGGTGGTAAATATGGAGCTAACTCCGTCATCAATCTGACAAATATTAATAAAGGTCATAGCTACAGTTTCAGTGCAATGTTTGAGAAGTCTTTCGACTTTGGTCTCAATCTGATGGCAAGCTATACCTTCGGTCACTCTTACTCTGTCAACGACGGTACTTCTTCTGTGGCTATGTCTAACTGGGGCTACTACTACAGCACAGATCCTAACGCAAAGGTAGTATCCTATTCGATGTTTGATATTCCCCATAAAGTTACTGTTCAGGTGTCTTACGATTCTAAGCGCTATGGAGCTGGTCGTTGGCAGAGTCATGTAGCATTGAACTATAATGGATATAGTGGCAGTCGCTACAGCCTTACCATGAGTGATAGCAAGTCTTACTCTTTTAATGGTGAATATCGTAAGGGTAATTCCCTGCTTTACATCCCGACAAAGGATGAACTTGCTAAGATGAATTTTGTTGATACAAAGAAAGCAACTGCTGATGAGCAGCGTCAGGCGTTTGAGAATTGGATTGAGAATGATAGTTATGCTAAGAACCATCGTGGACAATACGCTAAGCGTAACTCTAACCACTCTCCGTTTGAGAACCACTTCGACTTCCACTTCACACAGGACTTCTATTATCTCAAGGAAAGAGGAAGTAAGGTGTCTCTTGTATTCGATATTTTGAATGTCAGCAATCTGCTTAACCATCATTGGGGTAAATACTACACTGGTGGGTTCAACGAGAATATCATCGAGTGTCAGGATGTTCAATTCAACAAGAACACGAAAGTGGCCACTCCTTCATTCTCTTATGTCGGCCAAGAGCCTTATGTAAGCGATGTGGAGAGCCGTTGGCACATGCAGCTCGGTCTGCGCGTTACTTTCTAAGTCTTTACATACATAGCTAATTAGACAACTTTTATGAGGAGCATGAGTTTTACTCGTGCTCCTCTTTCCGTTACTCCCCCCGCCTATTTTCCGTAATTTGTATGCATTTTATTTTTTATCATTAAAAAGGTTGCACAAACATCGGAACTTTTCTGATAATTCATTATATTTGCAGGTGAAACGGCTAAATAGATGAATCATGACGGAAAGAAGTTTACGCGATATAGAGGAGATGCAAGGTGCCAAGTATATCAATCCCTACACGGATTTTGGTTTCAAGAAACTCTTTGGTACCCCACTGAATAAAGATCTAAAAATATTATGCGATATCTTGCGACGACCGTCGCACGATCTTGTGACGACCGTCGTACTATCTTGTGACGACCGTCGTACTATCTTGCGACGACCGTCCCCTTTTTTTATTGCATTTTTACTTTGCTTTGCAGTCTGTGCTGCACCACATACATGGCCACGGCAAGCAACTGCGCCATAGTGCTCACGGCAACCATCAGGGGCAGACTGGCATCATAGAGCACACCAAGCAACCAGCTGCCCAGGAACCAAGCGGCACCGAAGCAGCACTCAAAGATGCCATAGCCGGTGGCACGGCTCCGCTTGGGCACCATGGTGGTTACAGTGGCCTTCAATATGGATTCCTGAGCGCCCATGCCCACACCCCACAGGGTTACTCCTATCAGGGCAGTGAACTCGGTGTGGCCCAGAAAGATGAAGATGGCAAAGGGTGCAGCCACCAGTGTTGAGAGCACGAGCGACGCCGTGCCATGCTTGTCGTACATCCAGCCAAACACGAAGGCGGCAGCGGCATCGGTGAGCATGGCAAGTGCATAGAGCAGCGGCAGCGTGTCGGCATTGAACAGATGCTGGCGGGCAAAGTGCATAACCACCAGCGAATAGTCGGCAAAACCGAAGGCGAACCAGCTGATGCCAACAATGTAAACTTTAAACGGTGCGGTAAAACGGAATGGGATGTACTGTTTGGGTTCTGGCTCGAAGTTCTCGGGATGCGGAAAACGCTTGAAGGTGGTCCACAGCAACAGCAACGTGATGGCACCGGGCACCACCAGAAAGGCAAAACAGCTGCGGTAATCGGCAAACATATCGCCGTGGTGCTCGCAAAGCATGATGAGATAGAGCAGCACGGGGCCGAGCACGGCGCCCACCTGGTCAAGCAACTCCTGTATGGCAAAACTCTTGCCGGCACCTTCCTGCGAGGCGGCAAACGACATCACCGTGTCCTTGGCAGGCTTCTTGATGGCTTTGCCGAGCCGCTGAATGATAAGCAGTGCGCAGGCAGCCACCCATCCGTGGCGCCCCACCAGTGCCAGGGCGGGTACGGCAACCACATCGAGCGTGTAGCCAAAGATTACCATGGGCCAGTAGCGGCGGGTGCGGTCGGTGATGCGGCCAAACACATAACGCAGTCCGTAGCCAACCAGCTCGCCCAGGCCCGAGATAAAACCGATAACGGCAGCTGAGGCGCCCACCAGACTGAGGAAGGCGCCACGGATGCTGTTGGCACTCTCGTGTGTCATATCGGAAAATAAACTTACTAATCCAAACAGAAGGATAAACGACATGGCCTGTGTGATATGCCGCCTGTCGCTACCATTATTCAACCTTTGCATAACCTCATTGAATTTGATGCAAATTTAGATAAAATTCCCGGGTTATAAGCCAGTTGAGATAAAAAACCTTTAATAGAATGTGTTAGAATTAGTAGCCATTACCACCTATCACCCACCACCTACCACCTATCACCTACCACCCATCATCTACCAATCCGTAACTTTCCTGCTTCTGATAGCATTTTTTTACGCTTTTTATTCGCTTGGTGCGACAAAAATATACTAACTTTGCGAATATAATCTTTTTCCTAACCAAAAACAAAGACGTATGACAGAGGAATTAGAAGTCAAGGAACTTCAGGACGTTGTCGTCCGTTTCTCAGGAGACTCCGGTGATGGCATGCAGCTTGCCGGAAACATCTTCTCCACTATCTCAGCAACAGTAGGCAATGGTATCTCCACCTTTCCGGACTATCCCGCCGATATCCGTGCCCCGCAAGGGTCGCTGACGGGTGTCTCCGGCTTCCAGGTGCACATCGGCGAGGGCAAGGTCTATACCCCCGGTGACCAGTGTGATGTCCTTGTGGCAATGAATGCCGCCGCTTTGAAGACGCAGTATAAGTATGCCAAGCCTACCGCCACTATCATCATCGACACCGACTCCTTCGGCCCCGTGGACCTGAAGAAGGCCCAGATAGAGAGTGACGACTACCTCCAGGAGCTCGGCATCGACCCCGACCGCGTCGTCGCCTGCCCCATCACCCGTATGGTCAAGGAGTGCCTCAAGGACGAGGGCATGGACAACAAGAGTGTGCTGAAATGCCGCAACATGTTCGCCTTGGGTCTCGTCTGCTGGCTCTTCAACCGCGACTTAGAGCTTGTGGCCACCTTCCTGCGCGAGAAGTTCGCTAAGAAGCCCGCTATCGCCGAGGCCAATATCAAGGTCGTCAACGCCGGCTACGACTATGGTGCCAACACTCATGCCAGCACCCCTTTCACCACCTACCGTATCGAGACGAAGCACAAGGTCCCCGGCCGCTATATGGACATCACGGGCAACAAGGCCACGGCCTATGGTCTTATCGCCGCTGCTGAGAAAGCCGGACTGAAGCTCTACCTCGGCTCCTATCCTATCACCCCTGCCACCGATATCCTCCACGAACTCAGCAAGCACAAGAGCCTGGGCGTCATCACGGTCCAGGCCGAGGACGAGATCTCTGCCTGTGCCTCCGCCATCGGTGCCTCCTTTGCCGGCGCCTTAGCCTGCACGTCGACCTCGGGCCCTGGCATCTGCTTGAAGAGTGAGGCTATGAACCTGGCCGTCATCGACGAGCTGCCCCTTGTCGTCGTCGACGTCCAGCGTGGCGGTCCTTCCACGGGAATGCCGACGAAGAGTGAGCAGACCGACCTCCTGCAGGTCCTCTATGGCCGCAATGGTGAGAGCCCCATGCCCGTCATCGCCGCCACGAGTCCCACCGACTGCTTCGACGCTGCCTATATGGCCGCGAAGATAGCCTTGGAGCACCTCACCCCCGTCGTCCTCCTCACCGATGCCTTCATCGCCAACGGCTCCTCGGCCTGGCGCCTGCCGAACATCGACGAGCTGCCGGAGATACACCCCCACTATGCTACCGACGACCTGAAGTTCAAATACACACCCTACTACCGTGACGCCGCCACCAAGGTGCGCTACTGGGCCATTCCCGGCCAGGAGGGCTTCACCCATATCCTGGGCGGACTGGAGAAGGACGGCAAGACCGGCGCCATCTCCACAGAGCCGGAGAATCACAACAACATGGACCACATCCGTTCGGAGAAGGTGGCACTCATCGATGTCCCCGACCTTGAGGTTGAGGGCGACAAGGACGATGCCGACCTTCTCATCGTAGGCTTCGGCTCTACCTACGGTCATCTCCATGCCGCCATGTCAGCGCTGCGTGCCCGCGGCCGTAAGGTGGCCCTGGCCCAGCTGAAGTATGTCAACCCGCTGCCGAAGAACACCGCCGAGGTGATGCTGAAATACAAGAAAGTCGTCGTAGCCGAGCAGAACCTCGGACAGCTCGCCGCCCTGCTGCGTATCCGCATCAACGGCTTCGTGCCCTATCAGTACAACGAGGTCAAGGGTCAGCCGTTTAATGTCGCCGACCTGGTGAAGAACTTTGAGATGCTCATCACCCACGAGGTGGACAACACCGGCGACTATTTTGTAACAAGGGTCTTATAATAATATGTGTAACCATGAACTATACAGCTAACGATTATAAAAAAGGTCAGCCCCGCTGGTGTCCGGGCTGCGGCGACCACAGCTTCCTTGCCAGCCTTCAGAAAGCCATGGCCGAGATTGGTGTCCCTCCTTATGAGACCGCCGTCATCAGTGGTATCGGCTGCTCCAGCCGTCTGCCCTATTATGTCAACACCTATGCCATGCAGACCATCCACGGTCGTGCTGCCGCTATCGCCACAGGAGCCAAGGTCGTCAACCCCCACCTCACCATCTGGCAGGTCAGCGGCGACGGTGACGGCCTGGCTATCGGCGGCAACCACTTCATCCATGCCATGCGCCGTAACATCGACCTGAACATGATTCTCCTCAACAACCGCATCTACGGTCTGACGAAAGGCCAGTATTCGCCGACATCGCCCCGCGGCTTCGTCTCGAAGTCGTCGCCCTATGGCACCGTCGAGGACCCGTTCCGCCCCGCCGAGCTATGCTTCGGTGCCCGCGGTCATTTCTTCGCCCGCTCCGTGGCTTCCGACAGCGCTGAGACGGTGAAGATTCTCAAGGCTGCCTACTACCATAAGGGTGCTGCTGTCTGCGAGATTCTGCAGAACTGCATGATCTTCAACAACGGCTGCTACGAGCCCGTCTACACCCGTGAGGGCCGGAAGAAGAACGCTATCTACGTCGAGGACGGCAAGCCACTGGTCTTCGGTGAGAACAACGAGTACGGTCTCGTCCAGGACGGCTTCGGACTGAAGGTCGTGGAGATAGGCAAGGACGGCTACACCATAGACGACATCCTCATCCACGACAGCCATAACCCCGACAACACCCTCCAGCTCAAGCTTGCCATGATGGACAACGAGCACGGCTTCCCCGTGGCCTTGGGCGTCATCCGCGATGTTGAGGCTCCAACCTACGATGAGGCTGTGAACGCACAGATAGAGGAGGTAAAAGCCAAGAAACCGTATCATAACTTTACCGAGCTCTTAGAGACCAACGACATCTGGGAAGTGAAGTAAGCTGTTGATAACATAAGGGTAGGGTAGGTGGGCTTATTTGTAAGAAACTTGCATAGTGAATTGTAAATTTATAACGAAATATTTGTTATTAAGGTTAATTAGATGTAACTTTGCCAAGACGATATTTACTTACGTATAAACGCTAGTATGTTTTTTAAGAGCAGTAGCATTAATTTATGGGATAGGTAGAGATGAATAACAAGATTTGGAGATTATCTACGGGCAATCCAAAGTTTCGGTTCACAGTTGTTTGTACCGACTTTGTTATCGTCAATCTGATTCTGATGTTAACCGTGCTCTTCGGTCACGGTATGGAGGCCCCTTTCTTTGAGCAGGCGACAAAGATCACCTTTGCCATCTTCAACCTCGTCTTTATCGTGGTCCAGTTCTGGAACCCGCCTATCATAGACCGTCGCCTGGTCTCGGCGCGTGAGGTGGCGTGGAATGTCTTCCGGCTGGTCTTCGTCCATTGCTTTGCTGTTGCCATCATCCTGCGGCTGCTCTCCAATGACGGCAGGCTGTTTACGAATTTGAGCATCTTCTTTGCCAGCGAATACCTTCTCATCCTTCTTTCCAGATTTGTAGAGTACCACATCTTGGGCTGGTATCGTATCCACGGGCGCAACGTGCGGCGCATCATCTTTGTCGGCCACGCCCCCGTTCTCATCAGGCTCTATGATAAGATGATGGCCAACCCGATGGGCGGCTACCATGTCTTAGGCTATTTCTCTGATGTGCGCATGGAGAAAGAGCCCGAAGGCCTGAGCTGGCTCGGCGATGTGGCCACGTTGAACAGAAAGTTGACTGCATGGAACAAGAATGTCATGGAGGAGCCGAATATCGACGAGGTCTACTGCTCGATGTCGCACAACGACGCCCCGGAGATAGAGCTCATCATGCATGCCTGTGACCGCAACATCATGCAGTTTTTCTATGTCCCGCGTATCTTTGCCAGCGAGCGTATGCGCCTCAAGCCGGTGATGCTCGACGACTACATGTGCTACTCCAATCGTATCCAGCCGCTCCTTGACCCGGAGAACCGCATCATCAAACGCACCTTCGACGTCGTCTTCAGTGGTGTCGTCTGCCTCTTCCTCATACCGCTGACGGTCATTGTGGGACTGATTATCAAGATACAGAGTCCCGGACCCGTCTTCTTCAAACAGCTGCGTACCGGCCTCGATGGCCGTAATTTCTATTGTTACAAGTTCCGGTCCATGCATGTCAACAAGGACGCTGACACGGCGCAGGCCACAGAGCACGACCCGCGCAAGTTCCCGTTTGGTGACTTCATGCGTCGTGCGAATATCGACGAGCTCCCGCAGTTCTTCAATGTGCTGAAGGGTGACATGAGCATCGTGGGTCCGCGCCCGCACATGCTTCACCACACGGAGATGTATGGTAAGCTCATCGACGACTATATGGTGCGTCTGTTCTGCAAGCCTGGTGTCACGGGCTTGGCACAGGTCACGGGGTTCCGTGGTGAGACGAAGGAGTTATGGCAGATGGAGGGTCGTGTGAAGCGCGACATCTATTATGTCGAGCACTGGTCGTTCTGGCTCGACCTGAAGATTATCGCCATGACCTTCATCTCCATCTTCAAGCACGACAAGAACGCGTTTTGAGTAATATTGGCTGCGCACTGACCCCGGAGGGGTCACACTTTGAATAACCCCAGGTCGTCGAACGGGCGCGGTGGCGCAGCGAAGCAAGCCACCACGGACGTGAGCGACCTGGGGGTGCAGGATGACAGCGTGGAAAGACCTCGGAGAGGTCTCACGTGGAGAGCAAGACATAATATTATCCACAAAAAACACAAAGGACACAAAAAGAACATTCACACAAAGGACACGAAGTCGACTTTGCTGATGATACGCTGATAATACGATGCGTCATCGCGAAGCCGTCTTTCGTGTCCTTCGTGGACAACAGATATGCTATGCTGTCCACGTGAGACCTCTCCGAGGTCTTTCCACTCTCCTCGCTCTATACCCCAGGTCGCTCGGTGCCGGGAGGTCGCGCTACGCGCCGCCCTCCCGGCACCGAGACGACCTGGGGTCATTCATGGTGCGACCCCGCCGGGGTCGGCAAATTCATTCTTCATTCGAATACTTGTTTGCTTCTCACTCGAATGACTGTTCACTTCTCGCTTCTCACTCGAATAGCTGTCCGCTTCTCACTCTATTTCCCCAATACCTTCTTTGCGAAGGAGTGTACGGGATAGTAGACGGCGAGCCATCCGGCAGCTATGACGGTGACGAAGATGACGAGGATGTC
>Ga0256406_1000619_pt1 | contig 63509 bp, 68 predicted proteins | sample RumenRJG_03DNA_FD_185986 | JGI IMG/M metagenome (GOLD analysis project Ga0256406, IMG submission 185986) | Bovine rumen microbial communities from Lethbridge, Alberta, Canada - RJG_03 | ecosystem: Host-associated > Mammals > Digestive system > Stomach > Rumen | place: Canada: Alberta | collected... | reverse complement strand
ATTTTCCAGATGTCGTACAATAGATTCGATACTTCTCTATGACAGATGATACAACACAATTCAGGATCTCTGGAAACCTTTTGGACTTGGCTGCACTTAATGCAACCTGATGTGTATGTGGAGCCCGCAGATCAAGCTTATGCTGCAAAACCAAGAAACAGACAAATCTTGCAATTTCATCCATTCTATTGCTGTATTGTTTGTTGTACTCCCCTTCCATCGGTTTGGCAAACTCCTCCAGCATATCCTGCGTAAGAGCAACAGATGAAGGATAATTCTCAGAAAGGAAGCAGTCTAGCGCCCTCATGTAAATATTGGAACCGGCATACCACACATCTCTGTCCATGGCGTATCTTTTATAATCACCCAACAGGTCTGCCGCAAAACTTTGATATGATTTGGTCGTAACTTTTCCTCTGTCAAACCTGCTGATGTCGATGGCACATTCCCTGAGCCCTTTCAGGTCAGCGTCCAGATATGATTCTAATGACTGTAAAGAAGTATGGCCCACAAGTCTTGAAACGATTTCGCGTGGGACATCGGCATCGACCAATTCTGTAACCATCAAGTGACGAAAGACGTGCAGGCCCCTCCTCCTTCCGCCTTCCTGTCTAATGTCCGCTTTTTTGAAGAATCTGGCAGCAATTGCCGTGACTGTATCAGGAGTAAGTTTACTAAATGGCCGATGTGCCTGAAGGAATACATGAGTCATATTTTCACTTACAGGGCGTTCTTTCAGCATGTACTCAAGGATGGCATTCCCAACTACAGAATTGAAAGGTATTGAATGTTCAACGCCCGTCTTTTGCTGGACGAAATGCAATTCTTCCTTTTCTTCGTCAATATTGTCGAATTTCAGGTTTGCAATGTCACTTCTCCTAATGCCGGTGTAGTATGCGATTTTCATGATAGCCTTGTCTCTGCTTGAGAGTTCCTTGCTGTTATACAGCACTCGTTGGAGGGGTGCAATTTCGTCAGGTTTCAGATAGTCGTACAATTTGTGCCGACGTGTAAACTTTGGCAACATATATGATATGTTCTGGCACAATCCAGAAGGATATTCTGCCTCACACAGACGCAGGGCGGCCTTTATACATGAACAAGCGTTTTCGTGCCTGTTTTTACCGGAGAACACGCCAAGGACACTTTCTTCTGTAATGTCTTTCATATGGGTAATATGGAATGAATCCTGAATGTCACGCAGAAATGTCGAGCATGCACTGACAATAGTTTTCACATTCTTGTGCTTTCCCGTTTCTTTTTCGCAAAATCTAAGTGTATCAATGAAGTTTTTAAACTCTGGGCAAAGTTTGTCATATGATGATTCCTTTTTTGTGAGACCGCTCCAGCCTCCGGCCTCTCCAAGAAATATTCCCTTTTCAACATACGAATATATGTGTCCTATCGTACACCTATATTCATCCCTCGTTCGTTTGGAATACTTTGGCACAACAACCTTATGGTAGAGATCTTCATATGATTCTACCATTGGATTGTCTCTATGCTTCAGAATCAGGTTTCTCGCCTCCTTAATCTTCCTGATGTAACTCTTGCTGTAACCGTATTCGTCCAGCAACTTCATGAGTTCTGGGTACTTTTGATTAAACTTCTGTAAATCCATTTTCCGTAATTTTTTGTAGATTTGTACTTTCAGGACACAAAGATAACAAATCTACAATATTTTACGGCATTATAATATCTCTGAGAAACTTTAGTTTGTTGATTATGAGATGACAGGTATATAAATTCCTTTATTCCGATATCCTGACAGAGAATAGCTGTAAACCAATAGCTTACAAAGAATATTCGGAATAATCAAAATTTAGGAATAAAGCAACAACGACGGTTGCGTAGTGGCTCGTTCCAATGAGGCTAAGAAGATGGGCATCAAGGAAGGTACACCGTATTTTCAGTTGGCAGAGTTATTCCCTGGACAGAAGATTGCCGTATTTTCTTCCAACTACGAACTCTACGGAGAGTTGACGGGCCGTGTGGTAAGCATCATCCGACAAGAAACACCTGCCTATTTCCGCTACTCGATTGATGAATGCTTTATGTACCTTGATGGCATAGAGTTGGATCAGTTGCAGACGTGGGGCGAGAACCTACACAAGCGAGTGAAGCGTGAGGTGGGCTTGCCAATCAGCATCGGACTGGCTCCCAACAAGACCCTGGCAAAGATAGCCTCGAAGCTCGCCAAGAAGTTCGATGTGTATAAACACTGCTGCATGATTGACACAGACTATAAGCGGGAGAAGGCTCTCGAATGGTGTCCCATCGAGGATGTATGGGGCATCGGAAGACGCTATGCTGCCAAACTCCAGTCATTAGGCTGCAAGACTGCTCTCGACTTTGCCCGGCACCACAAGGATTGGGTACGACAGACGTTCAATAACATCAACATCGTGCGCACGTGGCAGGAACTGAACGGCGAAGATGCTGTGCCGAATGAGGAACTTGCAAAGAAGAAAAGCATCTGCACCAGTCGCTCGTTCAACGGCATGATCAGCGACAAGGACACCCTGCGCACTCACATTGCCAACTATGCTGCCCGTTGTGCCGAGAAGCTGAGAGCTCAGAAGACAGTAGCGACCACCGTTGGCGTATTCGTTAACACCAATGCCTTCCGTGAAGACCTTGCACAATACTGGAACTTTCAGGAACTGCGCCTTGTCACACCAACCAGTTCAACGATTCCCATTGTTCAGGCTGCTCACGACGTGCTCGACCGCATCTTTATTCAGGGTTATCAGTATAAGAAAGCAGGTGTCATCGTGATGGGTATCTCACCAGACTCACCCATCCAGCAGGACTTGTTCGACCTGAATGCCGAACAGATTCAGAAGATGCGTCGACTCGACGAGGTGATAGACCGCATCAACCGCATGCACGGCTCAGAGACCATTGTCATTGGTGCCCAGCAATACACTCAGAAAAACGGCAAGGGAAAGGCAGAAGTCTTTGCCAATGCCATCAAGCATGACTTCAAGAGTAAGAATCCGACGACCCGTTGGAGTGATGTTATCAAACTCAAATAAACAGTATTAGACAATGGCACTACCTAAGTTTATCATCACAATGGATGGATATTTCCGTCTTGGTATGGTCAATCAGCATAAAGACCTGCTGAAGCCAGAAGATCAATGCATCGGTGGCGGCTATTATCATTTCGATTACACCACCAACCGCATCCTGCTCGACAGGGAATCCTACGACTTCGGCAGACCGAAATGGCATCTGCTTGATACGTTGAAAGTGCCGTCAGTCTATCGTGGATTGCGGCTTGTCTATACCTACGATGATAATTTCCACGACAACATTGACATCAGCGAGGAATTGAAGATTGAGTATTATGACTGACTTTGATTCCATCTGGCGCACTCAGGATGAAATAAGGACGGTGGTTAATGCTGTTCTGGGAGAATGTATCTGGAACCTGAGCTATAATGAGCGACGGATGGCCATAGAACTGGAGTTGACCAAGTATCTGGAGGAGGAAGATGCCGATGCGCTTATCAATCAGTTTCCAGTTCCGGCAGACTATGACGGTGTAGGCTCGAAGGGAACAAAGTTCGTGTTTTATCTTTGATTCTTCGACCATCGGAGATACCTTGTAACGGGGCGAGACTCTTTGTGAGGCTTGTCCCGCAAGGCTGCGACCAGCGACGGGAGCAGCCGACGGACTGCGAGGGAAAAGAATAATGCCCGACACCGCTACATCTCTCGATAGCCATGCCGGGCTGTTGTTTCATAGTGCAGATTTTATTTCTTCAAGAACTCATAGCCAAAACGACAGCGAAGGCACTGATGCTTGTTGCAATACTCGCGCTGAAGTTGGATTAACGACTGCGAATCCCCTGCGCTCATTGACCTCACACCCAACTGCTCCCAATGCTTGGTAATCTCGTTCCGCTCGGCCTTGCACTGCTCCATCAAGTCGAAAGCAAGGTCGCAATAGTCCTCACGTGCCTTGACTCGCCCATAGGCAAACAACGTCGGCACCACGGCATTGATGACTATGAGGTTCAGCCGCTCATCGGTCAGTTCACGCTCACTCTTCTTGATAGTTTGCCCAAACTGGTTGTGCATCTGCCAATATGGGGTAGCCGACACTCTCAGCATGTCGTGGATGGCCTTGGCCGACTTGCAGCCAAGCATGGTCTGCAGGGATGTCTTTCGCTGGTAGTACATATTTGCCAACCAACTCAGTGTGACGGGTAACGATGCCGTGCGTCCGCTGCCCATCGGCTCCCACAACTTGCCGTTTATGGGTCGTAGCGAATATTTGTGCGACAGATAGATATATTCATTGCGCAACTTGGCAAAATAGCCCTCCATCAGCAGATCGTTGTGGAACTTTTCGGGGATGATCTCAAGTTCCAGCAAGCCAGCCTGCCCGATAAACAAGGCTTCCAACTGAAACAAGTCGTCGGCATGACGGTCGAGCACCGACAGCGGCAGAGACGTTGCAAGCCGCTCCATAAATTCACCATTCACGCCCATACCGAAACACCTTGCGACAGTCACGAAATAGGCAGCATCCCAGCCACCGCACTCTTTCGCTCTGCGTCTCACTTCGTCCGTTTGCCATTCCATCCGTTCCGTCTGCAAGGCACTCTGCCAAGCCCTTATCATCAGTGAAGAGCAGTTTTCGCTTGCTTTCTGATGGCAGAGTTCCTGCCCCTCGTCGCTCATCAGCACCTTGTAACGCTCCATCACCCCCTGCGGCACCCCCATCTGCATCACCGCCACTTGTTGTCCCTGTGAGGTCAGAATCTCCGTGTCAGCCACACCAGCCACGACCAGCACCACGTTATCATAGACCTTCTTCTTGTCCATCCCCTTGACATACCAATTGGATGCCTTGTCAGTCACCACGACATTGCCCACCCACAGCGTCCCGTTAATCCTCACTTTCGCATTGAAAAAGTCGGGTGCATCGGCTTGTCGGTTATGTAGTCCCTGGTCAATGACAAACACCTCCTTGCCGTCCGTTGTCACTCGATTCTCCTCTGCCGTCAGCTTATGCTTCCAGCAGTATTTCAGCAGTTCATTATTCGTTATTGCCGCTTGAAAGATGTCGATACTCTTACACATAATGATATTTTTTAATGTTACACGTTTCTTTGAAAAGCCTCCCTATTCTCACGAACCGAGAGGTCGCCTAACAATATGCACAAATTGATGTGCAGACAGAAAAGTTCAATCAATAGCCGTACATTACTGCATCGTACACCTCGCAAGGCTGGCCGAACTCTGGCGTACTGGAGAAATGCGGTTCTTGGCATGTGTCCCAATCAACGGAACATCCACGTGGGAAAGTCACAGCCATAAAGCCGTCAATCAGCTCGATTTCGAGGTCACTCAGCCCTGTCGGGTCGTCGTTGGCGATGTAGGGTACTGCATAAGCAGGAATTTGATACGTGTCGCAATGTCTCATATTTGCTATCTATTTGAGGGTTTAATTTTTTCCCTTTGGTTTGGAGCCTTTGCTCCTTGCCGTCCGGGGTTTGATTTTACGATGCCCGCAAAAGGTAGCCGTGCGGCGCATGACAATCGGAAGGTGTGTTGCCAACTGCCTGAAATACGCTCTTAGCCCGAGGCCAAGAGGAAGATTTTCGCCTGTTGGCAATGAAAACCGAGGCCATCCGACGACGGCTTCATACCTTTGCATCGGAAAGTCATCTCCTGAACGCCAAGGAGTGGCTGTCAAGAACATCGGAACACCTTGCGGAGCAGCTTATGGCACGACGGAAAGGGCAAGTGGAACGATGACAGAACCGCCAGCAGAGCCTCTGCCAGCAGTCAGCGGATTTCTGTCACAGGCTGAGTCATCGACCATCGGGAGTGCAGCCCGTGCGGAAATCCTGCCGACTGGCCGACAATGGCTCGATGACCTTGGACGGAACCTTAGCCTGCAACCCGCCGATGTAAGCAAGGCCTTGCCTACGTCAGCAGGTCGCGGGCTGTGGTTTCGTCCCGTTTCCTTCCAGTGATAAGGGCAAAGAACAGTGTGGCCATCGGCGATACTGCTGTCCCGAAGCAGTGTCTGCGGCTCGTCCGCTGACTCTGAAATTGCCCCGTGCAATTTGGCTCCCCCTGGACGGAACCTTTGCCTGCTGCCAGCAAGCCGTAAGCCGTCAGTCAGTGCCGACTGATGAGTTATCCGTGCAATACTTGTACTGCACAGATAGCGTAAGGAGTGTGCTGACCGACGGCCTACGGCAGCGGCAGTGGGTAGTGGTTCCGTCCCACATCTTCCCAAGCAATCCGTAGCCCTCCCAAGGATAAGGGCAAAGAACTATCGACCATCGGCGATACCTCTTTACGGGCGAGGCAGAACGGCTCGACCCGCGAGGATGCGACCCATAGGGAGCATCCGACCCGACGAGGAAAAGGATGGAGAAGCCCTAAAGCTTCCCCACCTCATGATAACTGTAATAAGCCCCATCGGTCACTATCACATGGTCGAGGAAATGAATGCGCATCACTTCGCATGCTTTCTTGATGGCCATCGTCAGCATATCGTCGCACTTGCTCGGAGTCAGGCAGCCCGACGGGTGGTTATGAACAGCCGCAAGAATCGTTGCATTCGACAGCACCGCCTCGCGCATCATCACGCGAATGTCGGCACAAGTCTCGGTAATACCTCCCTGGCTGATACGTACCGACTTTATCAGCCGGTAGTTCTGATTCATCAGCAGGATATGAAACTCTTCCGTCTGCAGGTCGCGCATCCTTGGAAACATATAGTTGTAAATCCGCACTGCCGTACCCATGTCGGGCTTCGGCTCCGCTGCTGCCATCTGCCTGCGCCTGCCGAGTTCCACCGCTGCCATAATCTTACAAGCCGTCTGCACGCCCACGCCCTCGATGTCCTCCAACTCGTCGAAACGAGCCTTGCCGAGCGCATTGAGATTATTGCCGAATTTGCGCAGGATGTTGTTGGCCACGTCAACGGCACTCTGCTGAGCCGTGCCGCATCCCACCAGCAGGGAAATCAGCTCTGCATCGCTCATCTGCTCTGCGCCGAGGTTCTGAAGTTTGTCACTTGGGCGGTCTTGTGGTGCCCACTGCTTAATGCTAAGTCTTAATGCTGCATTCATAATCAGTTATAATATTGTTTGGTTCTACGATAATTCTTTGTCTTGGCGAGAAAGAGCGTCATGCGCACGTCTGCCCCTGCTGCCTGCATCTGCTCGATGAAAGCGTTAGCGGTCTGACAGGTCGTGCAAATGTCATCTATCAGCAACACCCGCTTGCCTTGAAAGTAGTCGCTGTCTATCTGCACATTGCTCTCCGTCTGCTTGCCGTGCTTGCGGCTGATATGCACCTTTTCGCGCTTTCCTACCACTTGGATATGCTCAAAGCCGTTGATGGCTCCGCACTTGGCGCACACGTCAGCCGAGAACCGCTTGTATCTGCGGTCGTTCGTGCGCTTGCAACTGGCAGGGATGCAAACGATGATGGTATTTGTCAAGTCCATCTGCGAGAGAGCCTTGCTTACAAGCTTCGTAGCCCAATGGGTAGCGAATCTCTGCCCTGCCTTGAACCCAAGCAGAAATCGGTCGGTCTCTTGCGTCTCGAAGTTCGCCTTGCGCATGTACCGCTGCGGAACGTAGTCTAAAAGTGCAATTTTGAGCATCTTGTATCTGAGTTTTAATCTTTTCCCTTTGGTTTGGAGCTTTTGCTCCTTGCCGTCTGCGGGACTTGTTTTTACGATGCTCACAAAAGGTGGCCGACGGCGATAAGGCAGTCGGAAGGTTACGTTGCCAACAGTCCGAAATACTCGTTCACCAAAGGGGAAAGGAAGATTTCTGTCTGCTGGCAATGAATACCGAGGCCATTCGACGACAGCCATTTACCTTTGCATCGGAAAATCTGGCACCGCCGACGGCCAAGGTGTTCAAAGACAAACAGGAAACAAAAAACCCACTCCAGTTACGAAGTGGGAATGAATATCGAAGATAACTGTCTCTACATGTTTTTCAGACTTTTCTTTTATAGAGGAAGACTCGATAAATTTTCTTCTATAGGAATCTCATAATTATCCATTTCTGAAAAATCAATCATTCCTTCATTTGCAAATGCACCACAATCCTCACGGAAATCCAGCAAGAAATCACCGACAGGTCCTCTTACGTTCTTTGTAATGAAGATCTGAGCCTTATTATGGAGATCTCGCCCGTAGCCATCCTCATAGATTTTATAAACAGACGGACGGTTGACTATCATAAGCACATCAGAGTAGCCATCTATGCTTTCTCTGTCATTGAGTTCTTTAATAGTTGGGTGCATCTTCTCATAATTAGATTCACCAACAACACCATTCATATAGGCTGTAATGAAGATAGGAACGTTCAATTCGCGAGCAAGTTGTTTCACTCTGCCGACCATTGATGTTTCAAAATGATGATGATGATATACCAATTCTATGCCATCAAGGAATATTGCTTTGAGATGATGCTTTTCCACAGCATTCTTGCACATATCGCAGATTGGTCCTTCTTCAAAATGAAGGGAATCTTCAATAATAATGGGAGCTTGTACTAGTTTATCCATCTTGTCATTAAGAATTGACCATTGCCTGTCATTTATATCTCCATTAAGAAGGTTCCTAAGCGGCAATCCTGCTTGCAATGCAATCAACCGGTCAACACTTGCTTCCTTGACGTATCTTAATGAGTAGAACAACACGGGGATTTTATTCTCCACAGCCATATTCCTCATTATGGACATCTCCAATGACAACCTACCCATATTTGACCTGCCTGCTATCGTTATCAGTTCACCTTCTTGAAATCCACACACCGCTTCATCCAATCTATAGAAACCTGAGTGCAAGCCGGGTGTCCCTGAATTCAAAGCAGCCCTTCGAATAAGTCGCTCCAGCGATCTCTTGGTACAAGTACCAACATGTAGCAGCTCTTCCTGCCTATTCTCATTTGATTTATTCATATGCAATATCGTATTTTTAATGATAACTTTTGAAGTAAAAACCTCACGGCCTTCACAGGAGGTGAGGGAATGCATAATCTGATTAATCGTATGAACTAAAAGATATTATCCTGAAAAAACTTAGTACCTTAATACTAACCTATTATATCTTGACCATAGCCGACTGGCTGCGACTTGCAAGCTGGCCTATCTCCGTGCCATAGCTCTGCTGGAGTGCTGATCTCAGTAGCACCTCCTTCTCAGCTCCGCCAGTCAGCCGTAGGTATCTGATACCCATTTCCGGCGAGATTTCCTTGTCGGGCAAGTCCACTCCATTCAGGCGAGCCCACACCATGTAGTCGCCATTGCGGGTTTTCTTGATTCCACTCTCATTGAAGTGTAGTGTCTCGTTCAGTCCTTCGTTCAGCGGACTCGGCTTCAGGGCGAGTTCATCCCTCGACTCCATAATTAGGCTTTCTTCAATCAGCACGTCGTCCGCCTCGGAGAGAACCTTGTCCACCTGATTGATGTTCAGCATCACCATCGGCACGACGAGACCGTTACCAGCGTCCCTGTCCCAAAGCTTCAGATGATACTTGCTGGCCATCGACACAGCATCATCACCAAGAGCCTCGTAAAAGTCCTGCTGCTCCGTCAGCACATGGTCGTAGCGATACTTACTGAGGAAAGAGTTGTATTCCTCCATAATATCATCCGTCTTCAGCTGCCGCTGCATCTCCACGGAATCGTAGTTTAATAGCGTGTGCTTCACATCTTCGAGTTGTGCATTCAGCATATTACCCGTACTGATGATATAATCTCCACCACCAATCATGTTCCATTCCTGGCCATATACTAGATTGATGGTCTTGCCGCTTTCTGTGAACAGATTGACGCTTCCGCGACCATCGAAATCGACGAAGCATATATTCTCTGTGGTGTCAATGTCGCCGTCTTTCGAGTAGATGGGGAACTTCCCAAGATTTACGATGGCATGAACATTGCGGTTAAACTGAAGCAGATAGTCCAAGGTCTGCTGAGCCAAAGAAAGCCTGTCGGCCTTATAATCCTCTTCCGATGACCATCCGGCAACATTGATTTCAGCGTGTTTCCAGAGACTGATGGGATTCAAGTCTGTGAGCAACAATGCTTCTCTGCCCTCATCACTAAGACTCATCCAACTGATGGCACCTTCATCCATCAGCTTCTCACTCGTCTGCCACCCCAGCACTTCAAAAATTCTGTTGGCATCATCGTCAAAGACAAACCAATTGTCACCATTCGGGAAAATAACAATGTCATCACGCCAATTCTTTATTCTCGCGCGCTCTTTTCTCAAAGCCCGGATGTCATCCGAGAAAGTCTCGTCATAATCGACGGTATTCATTCTTTCCTGTGTCATAGTAGTTATGGTAACGGAAACTCGATAGTCTTGATAATCACACCACCTTCCTTGTCGAAGAAGAACCAGCGTTCAGCGCGGTAGTCCATTTCGTGCCCGCCTTTTGCCTCGTAGTCAATCTTCACCTTCCATCCGTTCCATTCGCCTTTCTTGTCGCACTCGAACAGCATTCCTCTCAGGTCTGCATTAGCCCTCATCTGACGTTCAGCCAGGTTGATGACATAATCATCACTGGGGTCAAAGGTTTCCATGTTGTTCGTGCGGCTCATTATCTGCTTCGTCACCTTCTGCATTGTGGCCATCACTGCTTTCTTCTCTTCCGGTGACAGATAACTTGTCCCGAAAGTGGAGTCAGGCTCAGACACACCGAGGATTTTCATTTCCATACTCTCACCCAGGGATTGGCAGAGACTGATCTCCGCCAAATCCTTCATCTGCTGTTTCTTGTCTGAGCATGCTGTCATTCCAAGCAGGACAGCCACTGCTATCATGAGTTTCTTCATTATTCTGCAATTTAAATTCTGATTACCTGATTCTCCTTGTTCAATCCAAGGCGCTTGTAGTAAATCGTGCCGTCCTCCTTATACAGTTCCAGCACCTCCTTGGTCTGTCTATCCTCACATATCTGTCTGGCTTCCTCCACAGTCACCTCGTGACCCGATATGTTCCGCCAGATAGAGAAGTTACAGGGATGATCCTTATCTTTGTAGTTACTGCAATTATAGGCTTTCATACCCACATGTATCTCACCGCCACAGACAGGGCACTTGGTTATCTTCGACTCCAAGGACACACTTCCTTTCTCATTCAGCTGAAGCGTGGAGGAGAACATATGTCCGTCGTTCGTGGAAAAACCATCGAGTGTCAACCGCTCACCACTGAGGAATCTCTCCACTTCCTCGTCCGTAATTTTACGGTTGCAGATGATTCCCATCATATAGAAGTCGCAGGTAGGGTTTGGCCCGACATGGTTCTCACAGGCATAACCCTTACTCGTTTTCTTCACTCTTCCACCGCATATAGGGCAGCGGCCTTCCATATAGTGAGACACAAAATCCAGATGCACTTTACCATCCTCGATGATGAACATGGCCAGGAATGGCTGGTTCTTCTTGTTCTTCATCTCCATGATGCCCGTCCTGCCCTCACTGAGCAGCTGACGGCAAATCTCCTCCGTCATCTCCACCCCATGCATCTTGCGGTGGATGACGAACTGACAACGCCGACCCTCCTTGGTCGTGCCGTTGCAACAGAATCCCAATGGCGACTCCATTACGTCGCCACCACATACGGGACATTTTCCAATTACATTCTTTTCTGTCATTTCTATCTTTTCTCTTGTCATATTGTTAGTTTCTTCTTCCATCCCTTACAGATACTGCCAATCGTATATCAGACCTTCCACGATAGCCTTACCTGACATGACCGATGCCCAGCCTACAGGGTCAAGCCCGTACCAGAGGTCATTCCAAGAGTACGTCCTGATCTGCCAGGCCAACAGCCAAAGGTCAGTATTGATGCTCTCCAGCTTAGTGACTACCTCATTGGCAACATAGTACCGTTCAGCCGAGTTCAGTAGGTTCACCTTGTGTTTCTTGTTCACAGGATTGCCCTTCTCGTCGTAATCCGATACGTTGTAGCTGCCACTGGTCACCAACTGCTTCATGAACGGATAGAGGCTGGCCATCTGCGTAGCTGCATCCGTTAGCTCATCTGATACCAGTATGGCGATAGCCGTACCCTTCAGATGACCAGGCAGTGACTTCTTCACAAGATTCATGTTCTGCGGAATCTCAGTAGTCACCAGTTCTGCAGCCCTCTTAATCTGGTAGAGGTTCTGCATGGCTCCCTGCGCATTCGATAGGTAATCCAGCATCTGATCCTCCACCTTGTGCATCCTGTCCATTGCTACAGTTACAGCCGTCTCTGCAGCGATAATCTTCTTCTGTGTCTTCTCACGCTTGCTAAACAAGCTGTTCAACATGGCACTTTGTGCGCCAACCGCTGCCGTCAGGGTAGGGTCGGTCTGCTGTGCAAAACACTCATTCGAGAGTACCAAAAGGGAAATGTAACAAATCAGTTGTCTTTTCATCGTCTTTCCGTTTTTAAAGTTTCATACCTTTAGCCCTGTCCTCTGCCAGCTTCTCGTTGCGCTGGTACTTGTTGGCCAAAGCCATCGGCTCCATCGGTTTATTCATGGCCTGGTCGTTCCAGTCCTTGAAAGCCTTGGCAGGCTTCCACTCAGCCACACGAGGGTTCACCTCCATGAACTTGGCCAGTTCGTGTATCGATGCCGTTGCTGCATCCATCACATGCTCCTGGCCTTTGACAGTCAGATGAACCTCCTCGTTTGTCTTTGAAATATTGAAATGAACGCCGTCCATCAGCCCTGCCATACGGATGCCATAGATACGTCCGTTCAGATCGTTGTCACAACAGTCAACCGCCTTAGCCAGACCATAATGACGCATGATGCCAGAAAACTGCTGATTGGAGAACGAACCACCAAGCGACACAAAAACGGAACTATCCTTCTCAATCTTCTGGCGGTTGAGTTGATAGAAAGCCATGATGTCGTAGCCACTCTCCCCGAAAAATACGTTCTTCACGCTATCGGGATTACCATCTGACATATCCACGATCCATGCGGCAGAGGAAGAATTTGTTCCGGCGGCCTTGCTCTTATAGCCCTTATAGCCTCGAATCTCATAACCAGCCACTTCATCTGATCCAGGCACCTTGTAAGGAAAACCAAGATTGAAGTTGTCGTAGTTCTTGGCCTGAAGGTCTTTGACACGGACAAGGTAAGGAGCGAACACCTCCACTGTTTCCTGACGGATGCCGCGAGGCTCGAAATAACTCATCATATGATGCATGTGTTCCGTTGCAGGAGTCACCTCCCAGCGATTCGGGTCAAACGGCTGGTTGTCCTTGTAACCAGCTTTCTCCAGATACTTGCTGTCACCATAGTCGGGAATTGGCTCATTGGCAAATTTTGCCATCACCTTCTGGGCTTTCTCCCATTTGTCCTTCCCAGATTCTGAAAAACTATTGATATTCTCCATAATCAAGTCTACAACATCACCGCCTTTTGCTCCACTCCGATGGAAATAGAGCTGGCTGACCTTGGATTTCGGATTGCTGATAACCAAGGTGTCAGAGTTACCACCCCTGCCGTCTGGCAAGGCCATCTCAATATACTTGCCTACGCCAGCCTCTCTTTTCAGTCGGTAGCCCAGGGAATAGGCGATGTCATCCACGCCTACTTTCTCTTTGAGGGCCTTGAAACTTGCTTTTGTCATACTCCTCTAAATTTCAGTTAACCTACTTTATAACCTCTTGTCTGGTGCTGAGTCAGCTTACTGATGTCAGCGGCATAGCTGCTGTTCAGAGTCGTGGTCAACAGCCGTTCCTTCTCCTTACCTTCCGGCAGAGAGAAGTAGCGGATGCCTATCTCACGGGCAATAGGCTTCATCTCCAGTTCCGTACCATTCAGCGAGGCGCGGGCTGCAAATTCACCGTTCTTCTGCTTCACGATGGCAGCGTTCTCGAAGTTGGCACCTGCAGGCTCCAGCTTTGTACCCTTCCTGTCAAGGACGGGAGTCTCACCGAGGGCAATCTTCTGCTCATCAATCTTCTCCAACAGCATGTTTGAAGCCTTGTTCACATCAGAGAGAATACTAAGAATGATCTTTGGGTTCTCCCGCAGGTTCTGAATCCACCCTTGGATATAGGCGGTGTTGTTATCGAGGATGCGCTTGTCGAAGCCTAGAGAGTTACCGACAACAGCGGCAGTCATTTCAGCTACATACTCCTCATGACCATACTGCTTGTCACCGAACTGCTTACCCTTGACACGGTTCAGGCGCTCAGGCGTACCCGTCGAGTGAGTGGCCTCATGGAGAAACGTTGAGTAGTATTCCATACCATCCTTATAGATCTCCTCCGGCGTACTACTGATGTTGAACTGTGACTTCATCGGAATGACGATGCGGTCTTTCGAGGGAGAGAAGGATGCACCAGGAGCCATCTGGTCAAACTGCACCGGGCAGAGCCATTCCTGACGTTGGAGCATACGGTCAATAGCTGCATTGACGTACATTCCCTTGTCATCACGCAGTTCGGGAGCCTTGAAACGCTCCTGAAGCTTCGCATATTTCTCTGGATTGACTTCTGCAAGATTCGTCTGATCGACGTTGAACTCCTTATATACACGGAGGATGGGCGTAGATGTGAGTGCATTACGCTCCTCCTTGGTCATCATGTCAATGTCGCTGCGGTCAACCTTCTTGCCGTTCTGGTCTTTGTAGAGCATGTCCCAGAAGATGACAGGCATGGACTCCGCACCTTTGTTGATGCGAAGTCCCATGTTCTGTGCTTGCAGGAAAGTCATATAGAGCGGCATCTTGTAGCCGTTTATGGCGGTGTCGAGCTGGAGGAAGAAGGAGTTGCCACCATTCAGGGTTCCGCTGGCGATGTTCTGCGGAAGGCCGTAGCCTCCTGTTCCGTCAATCCAACCCTTCTTCCAATGGCTCTCCTTCATTTCCTCCATCCGGGCTATCATCATGTCGGCAAACTTCTCGATAGCAAGCTGCGTCTGCGGCTTGCTGTCGCTATGCTTATGATAATTCTTTCCGTTCTGCATACCTAATTAAGCTGTTGCCTGTAACTCCATAGCCTTTGCATCTGTCATTTCCACGAACAGTTCGGCATTGTCCTCAGTTGGTTCCTCACCATGATCCTGGCACCACTGCTTGTACTCCTCGGCATCATCGCCCTTCTGTACGAAGTCGAGCCAGCCAATCTTACCATCCTGCTTCATCTGCACCAGTTCATCATAACTTTTATTCTGTTCCATTGTGTTCTTGCTTTAATGATTAAACCTGTTGATGATTCTCTTTATAGCTTCAGTCCCAGACTGGTTTCCTGTTTCACCCCCATCTTCTCGTTGATTTCGGGAGTGAGGTACTTGGCTGCCAGCTGCTGACGGGTAGCCGTCTTGGTATGGAACAGCGCATAGCCGTCATCGAAGCTCAGTTCCTTCTTGGCAGTAATGCCGCGTTCGCCCATGTCAGCAGAGATACGCCACTTGTTGTCCGCGTCCTTAGAAACACGGATATCCTTGATCTCTGCTCCTTCAGGCAGTTTGAACTGTTCGTAGTGTGAAGCGAGGTGAAGACGCTGACCAAAATTCTTCTCCACAAGCTGGGAAGGAGTGGTCACACGGTCGAAATAAGCATTCAGGTCATGATTGGGAAGAGGAGTGGACATCTTCTGCTCACCCACCTGGGCGTAGAGCATCCACTTTCCGAAGTGCTGACTCTGCTCGTTGGCTTCCTTATAGACGTTCATCTTGTCGATAGCACGGCCATCGGAAAGCGTGTTGGAAGCCTTGTATTCCTCAACAGGAATCTGCTTCATCAGCTTGGTCGGGTAGTAGGTCTGCATCAGCTGTTCCACTGTGCGCTCCTTCTTGCTGTAGGCGGCAACATCCTCTGGAGTCATCTTCTGTGGATGCAGTTCCTTGCCGTCAATCTTGGCGGTAAAGAACCAGTCCTCCGGATTCTTGTTCGACTGGTAGGCATGGGCATGAGTGACCTTGCCACCATTGACAGTCACCATCTGCGGCTCACGGTGCTGCTTCTGCCCCTGCAGCTCTTCCTTCTTGGGAGCTTCAGCGGCAGACTGCTGCTTGCCGTCGGCCTTCTTCTCAGTCTTGGTGGATGACTCTTTCGGCTCCTCCTCTGATGCGGATGCGGCCTTATTCTTACTTGCAGACTTTTTCTTTGGCTGGGTTTCTGCCACGGCCTCGACGGGTTGCTGCTTAACCTCTTGATCCTTTTTCTTTGCCATAATCGTTTTTATTAAAAGTTTATGAAAGGTAAACTTCACTCAAAAACTGGGTTGTTACTCACCTGCTCATCAGGCGTATTTTCCCATCGATTATGCTTGGAAGCAAGGTGTTGCCACCCTACACCAATCGTTTTGCAACGTGGTTGTTGGAACCTTACCAGACCTTATTTCAAGGCCTGGCAAGGGGGAATATAAATAGAATGGCAACATTGTATTCAGGCATATCTTCAAGTGAAAATGCGCCATCGCCTATCTTTAGGCAATCAGGGAATACAATTTAAAGTCCCCACCTTATGGTACTCGGATTCGGGTTACGGTGGTTATAATATTAAAGCGACCCATCAAATGGTGCAACTGATATCTTATATAATCTCTTTTACCTTATTATATATAATACAGTGGGTTGATTACAGCTTCAGTCCGGAGCTGTTCTTCTCTTCTTTCTTAACGGTATTCTTTACGTTATCCTTCTTACTCTGCTCATTGACACACTTCTGGTATTCCCAGCGGTTCTCGTCCGTCTGGACATAGCCCATGTAGTCGTCATGTTCAAGGTCGTACTTGATCTTCATCTGACGGTTCCATTCATCCATATCGCCATTGACCACCTTAAAGCCCTGCTGCTCACGGAGGTCAACACCGACAACGACCTTCTGGTCACCGACATTCAGTTCAATAGGCTTGCCTTCCTGTGCCTGCTGTTTCTGGTTCGCACCTAGCTCAATGTGGTTGATCTTTTCCATGTCTTTAAGCTTTTCAGCAATACGGACATGGGCGACACTGCGAGGGATAAGAGCATTGGTCTCTTTGTCGAGCTGGATGAACTTCATCTTTCGGATGCCGTTCTCTTCCAGTTCCTTACGGATAACCTCACCGTTCTTCACACGATTCAACTCACGGGGAGTCAGACAATAGTCGTTCTGAATTTCCTTTGTACGCTGGTAGGTAAGCAGTTTGACACTACCGTCATCATCACGACTGAGCTGAATCTTCATGGGAATGGCAATCGTCTTACCGTTCTTGGCCTTGATGCGGGCTTCGATGATGGGTGACACCCTTCCATTGATGATTGGATCAACCAAATTCTTGGGCATCGATAGGAATGCATCCCTGCTGATGCCAAGCTTCTCCAACTTCTCATAAGGAATTTCTTCCTCTAAAAAAGAATATTTACTTATCATATTTGTTAAATATTGATTAACTTTGCTGCAAAGTTACGGACATTTTATCAGAAAAGCAATATGGGTAGAGTATTTTTTATGTTTTTATTACTAGAATTGGCATATATCAAGAGTTATGCCCAGTTTTTCACCATTATGCCCGATTCTGGTCAATCAACGAGATTGGCCGATGAAACTGCCTATGGTGACAGTGTAAACATCCCTTTAGTCCTGCATTCAGACACTATAAGGGCAGAAGCAGACAGTCTGATGATGGCTAAAAGGGAAGAAAACCTGTTTCCATCATCCAAAGGCCTTCCCATCTCAATAGAAAAGAGAGTGCCGGTATTTGGACACGTGAGAAACAACCCCCTTTTGCAGCTTCTCGAACAACGGGTGACGGTCTGCCTCCCCTTGGATTACATGACCGTCAACTCCAGATACGGCTACCGAAAGGATCCTGTCTATAGATGTGAGCGATTCCATGACGGTATAGACTTGAAATGCAACTATGGCAATGTCTATGCCATGATGCCAGGTATCGTCAAGGAGGTTCATCGTGGCAATAGAGGCTACGGGAACTATGTCATTCTCCAACATGGAAGTATCGAGTGCCTGTATGGACATCTGAGCGTCATCGTCGTTAAAGAGCATGATGTTGTAGAAGCAGGCGACATCGTGGCGATCTCTGGAAATACAGGAAAATCGACGGGGCCACACCTCCATTTGCGGCTGAGGAAAGACGGGAAAAGCATCGACCCGCAGCCCTTTGTCAACTATCTGAATGACTATATCGATGACCTTCAGGAAAGGATAGCGACCTTGAAGTTCGGTGGAAAGCCTGACAGGGAACTGAATATCGAGAATCTTGCCAGAGTGCTGGAACAATACCATGTCAAATATCCCAAGATAGTCATTGCCCAGTCCCTCTTGGAAACGGGCTACTACACGTCGCGGGTTTGCTGGGAGTGCAAGAACCTTTTTGGCCTGCGCCGTCCAAGTGATGGCAGCTACTATAAGTTCGACCGATGGGAGGACAGCGTGAAAGCCTACCGTGACTATGTGCAGTATAAGTACAAGGGTGGTGACTATCTCCTGTTCCTCAACCGAATCGGCTATGCAGAGGATAAGTCGTATGTCCTGAAGGTGCGCCAGATTGCCAAAACCTTATAACGGCTATCTGAGCCAGTATATCAGCATCAGGTGTAAGGGGTAGAAGGCATAGAAAGCATATTTCATGGCCTTCCCCCTTATAAATCCTCGTTCACCGTTGTAGAACCAGATGACGGTAAAGGCCATCATGATACCGATGATGCCATATTCATACATCAGTGGTATGCCGAAAAGCGTCTGTATGTCAGGCCTGCCACGGAACATATAGAAGATGAGCACCAGCCCAAACCCTTTCCAAGAGTAGTCCGTGTCAACGAGCAAGGTGACAAGTCCAAGAAGTGCAACAGATACTGCTATTGCCCAATGTTGTTTCAGATTCTCAATGGCATAAAGACCCAGAAGTCCGGCCAACAGCGTAAACAGGACATTATGACTGCCATCATGGTTCAGCAGCAGCCAGGGAATCTCCGATATCAGGGCAAAAGCAAAGAGGCTCAGCATATACTTCTGTCTGTTCCTTGAATAGACAAAGCCCTCTGCCAGCAGGAAGGCGAATGTCGGGAAAGCAACACGTCCGACTGTCCGCATCAGTTCATAGAGATACGGATTGGAACAACCATAGTAATAGGCCACATGGTCTATAGTCATTGAGAGCATAGCGATAATCTTCAGCCAGCTCCCACTAAGATCTTTTGTCATTTCGTTATCCTAAAAAGTATTCAAAAAAGGCTGTCAGACAAATCCGACAGCCGATTTATATCTTAGAGAAGTTCGATGGTTTTCTCCAGTGACTTTAATAAATCTTCTGACTGTTGCTTGGTGGCTTCCATCATGCGTTTATTCAAATCCTGAAACATGTTTTCCGTATGCTTCTCAATAATTACTTTTACGTTGTCTTTGAAATCCTGCTGCATATTGGCTATATAGTCCTTGGAGTTTTGCTCCAACAATTGCAGGCGAGCTTTGACATGGCTTTGCAGAGCAGGATTCTTTTCGTAGTTTTCATCATCGTCTGGATCAAAGTTCTTACTTAGCAATCTGTTCATATCAACGCTGATGGAGTAAAAGACAAGAGCGGCAACCGTAGAAGTCGTAATCTCACCCCTCTCCATACGCGAAATAGTAAGAGGTGCGCAACCTATCTCTTTGGCAACATCTGCCTGTGTCATCTTCAGGTGCTGTCTTACCTTCTGGAGTCTCTCACCCAGAACCTTCACATCCAACTTCTCTACTAATTCATTCATACCTTACGGCGTTTGAGGGGTTATACCAAGAAGCTCGGAAATCATAGCGTCCACTTCATCATTTATACGCTTGAAATTGCGGTTAAGCATAATTTCTTTTTCCTTATCGCTTGCAAAGTTATACATTTTCGGCAAATCTTGGTAGTATTTCTCTTCCTTTTTGATTTTTTCCATATCAAAATTTGTCTTGCAGAAGTATTTGGTGGTCTTGAACTCCTCCGATTCCTCGATATTGAACACATCAAGAGATGCCTTGTCCGTTGGTGTGAAGTCACGGGCTGCCTGACCAGCAAGCCATCCTGTAGCCATGTCCGCTATCTTGGCTGCAGGTACGAGATAGTCCATCTTCTCCTGGATGGAGGTTGATACCCGCTGTTCATTAATGGTGACAGACTTGGAGGTTTGCTTGGCCTTGCCGAACACGTCATTCTGTGCCCATTCCAGCGTTTCCTTGTTACGGGCGGCACCCATGAAGATGTTTCCGCACGTTGTCAGTATTTTCTGCATTCCGACCTTACCATAGTCGGCTTCGAGCTGCGGCAGTTCCTGAAAGCCCAAGGTAACGGCAACCTTATTGCTTCGTGCCGTACCTATCAGACGGTCTATCTTGTGGAAGTAGAGCGTAGGCAGCTCATCGACGATGATAGAGACAGGGATGTTACCCTTGCTGTTCACACGAGTCACAAGACGGTTCAGGATCAAGGCGTTCAGCGAGCCGATAACCTGTTCCTTCTCAGGGTCGTTGGCTATGACAAGGTAGGAAGGATGTGCCGGGTCTGAGATTTTCAGGTCGAAGTCATCACCAGTGAACACCCAGTAGGCTTCGGGCGATACCAGACGGGCAGCGTTGACACGGAGCGTACCGACCATTCCTTCCAGCTGGTCGTTGGCCTTGTTCTTATAGGCAGACTGGAACGGAGCCATCAGCGACATAATCTTCTCGTCCTGCATCAAGATGTCAAAGACCTCGCTATAGGGTCGGCCCAGAAATGATAGCACATGGGGCATGTCAGAAAACTCCCCTGTGATGGTGTCCGGCTCAACAATATTTCCCTCATCATCTTCATACCAAGCCTTGTCAATGATAATCAGGTCACCGTTCATGTCCTTATACATGAATCCGTTCAAGTCCACGAACATGCCATCTTCATCGGTGGCCACATTCCGGCTATGCTCGTCAAGGAAGTCAAGGACAACCTTGCCGTTCTCATCGACAGCGTTATAGTCCGTCCAATAACGGGTCACCAGTTTCAGCCGTTTGCCATTATAGAGAATGTAACGGGTCAGCTTCTTGCCATTCTTATAGCCTGTCGGGTGGAAGTTGATGAAGAAGTAGATGATACTTGCCAGGAAGTTCTCGGCTGAGTTCTGGAAGAAAGCCTCTGAGCCGCCTTTCTTTTCGCTTCCCTTATTCAGAGCCTCCAGCAGAGTGGCGGCAGTCTCGGATGCTCCTGCCAAATCGGGGATGTACTTACGTTGGATAGGATTCACGCGGTTGGAATACTCCACATCGGAGAAGTTGACGATGTGAAAGCCACAGTTCTCAGGCAAATGACCATACCGTTTGTTCTTACAATACTGGTAGAACAGCGTTTTTCCAAGCGTCGGAAACTTGTAGTCATAGACCATCATCGCAAAACCCTTCGCGGCATGTTGCCGGATGAAGGGATCGATAATGCCGAATGACTTACCAGATCCAGGTGTACCAAGCACAATCGTACCACGAAAAGGATTGATGATGTTGATCCAGCCCTTATGCATACGACGTTTGAAGTAGTACACCATCGGGATATTTACAGAATACTCGTTAGCATTCAAGTCCTCGGACTGCTCAAATGACTCGTTCTCGAAGTTGAAGCGATCCTCACCAAGCTTGTAGTTGTAGTAACGGGCGATGCCGTCACCCCCCTGATGCACCAACATGGTTCCAACGATGCTTGACAGGGCATAGAGTACGCGGTTGGTGGCAAAACCGCCAAGCTCGCCTCCCCACAGGCCATGCTGTAACACGATACAGAGGATAATCAGTGAAAATCCCATGACGATTGGGTATATCACCATCGTCTTGACATTGAATCTCAGACTCACCTTCGCCCTTGTACCGATACAGGTCACGGCGATGCAGACCAGTTCAATGAACTTACAGGATGATACGCTGTTGAATATCTGGAATCGGCCTATCAGTTCCAGCACGAACTGCGTGGCACGGCTCTCAGAGGTGATGGGCAGGTTCATTACCAGCTCGATAATCAAAAAGATATAGATGCAGCTACGGAAGATGTTATACATCTGCTGCTGTTCCTTTGTCTCTTCTGTTCCCATTGCTTATGTCTTTATCAAGAGAGGGGACTACCACTATTTATATAGCCCCCTCTCCATCGATTATGAAAGGTATATGTGTTATCTGATCCTCAATACAGGGCGTACCCTGCCGGGTGTTGTCTTGATGGTCGAAGTAACAAAACCGCTTCGCACAGCCACACTCAGATAGTACATCTGCTCACTCTCCGACGAACTGCCGTCCTGAGTCGAGCTGACATACTGGCCATCGGAAAAGGGCTCGCCACCGATCATACGCATGGAGTTCTCCACAACAGGCAGCATAGATGCCAATGTTCTAAGCTCTCCTGCCGACGGCAAAGCCCAGCTTGCCATCGGTGAACGGAAACCTGCCACAGCCTCGGCTGCAGGAGTAGGAATCTCGGAAACCAGCAATGCTGCCGTGTTCTCAGCACCGCACAGGGTACGGCTGTCACTATCCACGCTACCGACAGTACCTAAAGAGTCAGCATAGGCATAACTGCCCAATTCGTGAGTAGAGACAACCAGAGCAGTATCGCGGTTGCAATAGAAGATGACACCGACGGCTTGCTGACCATCCGCATCATAGCCCTGTGGTGAAACGACGGAGTTATCAGCCAACAGGATATTCCCGACTCTCAGGCTTCCGTCAAACTCATCAGTATGTTCCTCGCAGGAGGTCATGCCTCCCATCACGGCTACAGCCATCATCAGCATAGCCGCATTGTTCTTGATGTATTTCTTCATATCGCTCATGATTAGAATGGAATCTTCAGACCTATCAGAAGACCGTTGCGGAAAGAATCGCCATGCAGGAAATTAACCTGGTTCTTCTGAATCAATGAAAGCTGAACACCAGACGGAAAGACATAATTGTATTCCAATCCACCCTCTACAGCAAAGAAATATCTGCCAGTATAGGCACCAAACTCCGGGCCGAAACGCAGTCTGAGGTTACTGTTCTTGAACTTCTTCAGGCAGTGTTTGTAAAGCAAACCACCATCCCAGTAGTAACCCTTCCAGAACACATCCTTGCAGATCTTGCCACATACTGGGTCACGCTGCCATTGGTTTCCTATCTCTGCCGTCAGTTCAACGGCATTACCATAGGTCAGTTCATGCTCATAGCCCAATGTGGCGTTGAGCGTACTATTGAACAGGAAACCAGCATTAAACGTAAAATACTCGTCTTTCTCACCTGCCATTGCTCCAGTACCCACCAGAAAGGACAGCATCACAAACAATAGCTTCTTCATAGTGCTTATCTGTTGATGTTAAACGGAAGACGGCGAAGCAATCCCTTGTCGAAACCATCGGCATTGAGGATGTCCTCGTATTCGATGGGGATATAGATGACACGACCTGAAATCTGACGTTCTGCAATCTCAATCCTCAAAACCTTTTCATCTGGGAATGTCAGCTTAGGCAATACGATGACATTGCGATAAGCCTTCTTGAAGCTATGCGCACTATTCAAAGAGTAAGTCGGAGTCAGTTCAATAGTCTGTGAGTTGGTGGCCTTAGCCTCCTTCTTGTCCGTCAGTTTGATGCGTACCTCGTCGATGTCATACTTGATCTTCGTGCGATTATAGAGCGAATAGTCAATGAAATAGTAGTCATTGACTGTGTAGATGTTGTTCACCACAGCGCGGATGCCGTTGGCGGTATAGTGGATATTGTTATAGTTGGGCTGACTGCCATAGATGGCCCAGGCGTATGCGGCCATCTCACTCTCTGGCATCAGTACGTCAGGGTTCTTGTAGCGTTTCATTTCGTCCAACTGAATGCGGTAGATGCTGTTGGCACAGGCAGGCCCAGCCGTATAGACAACATCGTACTGAGCCAGATGACGCTCACCGATGACGGTTATCGTACCCACCAATTCGTGGTCACGCATCCTTGCAGATGGTTTTATGCGCACGATATTGTTAGCACACTGGTTGCCGACAATCTTGTCCGTTGACATATCCACCAACTTGATATTCTCCGGCATGATGACATGCGTAGTCACGTTCTCATTGATAAAGATGACATGGTTACGCTCGATACCCGGCATACAGTTACCGTCTGTCTGCATGGTATAGATATACCTGACTTTCACGGAATCCTTCTTTGCTTCCGTATTCTCTTGGGCATTAGCCCCTGCCGACAGGGCTACCAAGCCCATGACGGCCAAAACAATTTTCTTCATGCTGAATTTCTGATTTACTGTTTTACTGTAATTCATAATTTCTGATTTTCTATCTTTCTGTAATTCTGTCTTTCTTATTTTCAGTCTTTCTGAGCATCCTTGTTAATCAGATAGACGATGGTGTTGTACTTGATACGTGCCTTATTCTTGCGGATATTGCCCGAAATGGCCGTAGATGCAGACTGATACATGTTTTGTAGGGCTTGTAAAGCGACAGCTTCACCGCTCAGACCACCGCCATAGCCACCATCCAGACTGATATTGCTCTGCATGGCCTGCGCTCCGGCATCCTTCATCATGTCGCGGAAAGCGGACTCTGGTACATAGAAGCCCTCCATGCCGTCGTTATCAAAGACAGAGAGGCTGACCTTGATGAACTTGTCACCCACAAGAATGCTGGTGATGCTGGCCATGACACGCTGCTGCCCGAAGCCAGTGACAATGCCATAGAGGTAAGTTCCCTTTTTGAGTCGTACATCCTTGATGATGACATCATCGAGGAGTTTGAAGCGGAGTCGTGTACCCTCATGCGCCTTGGTGGTCTTGTCAATCATCGCCTTAATCAGCGGAGCATCAGCCGCCTGCTGGTCATTGATGGTATTGAACATCGAGGCACTGGCATCATCGGCTTTCTTCACAACCTCTGGCTTCACCTCGTTCTTCTTACGTTCCTCAGCCAGACGCTTTCGTTCTTCCTCTGCCTTACGCTCTTTCTCTTCCTCATCAGCACCGAAAGTTCGTTCCAGTACCCGCTGCCGTTCAAGGCTGCGCTGCTGTATCTCCTCCAGTTCACGGGCATAGTCATCCATTTCGGCGTTGCGTCCGTTACGGCTGCCAGCACCTCTGCCACCATAGGCACCACTACCTCCATAGCCGGAACCGCCATCATATCCGTAGGAATTGATGTGCTTGCGCGACTCTGCCAGACTGCGCTCCAGGTCTTCGAGTTCTTTCTGCTTACGTGTTCGCTTGGCATTCTCAGCATCGATGTCGTTCAGTTCACTCTCGGAGTAGCCGCTCATCGTACTGTCGGCTTCCTCCTTGTCATCACCCAATGCGCCGATGGCGGTATAGGCACCGTCCTCGCTGAAATGCTTGTTCATTTCAGTCATCTTGTTACCCATCTCCTCATTGGCGGCATCGGGCAGCGACATGTTGATGTTGTCCGTCACCACGCCCTTCTTCGGGTCGTCACTTCCCTTGGTAAACTGCGATATTTCGTAGGCCAGGAATACGATGGGAAGGAGGATGACCAGCGGGAAGATGTACTTCGGCTGTTTCAAATTAAGTTTCTTCATCTTATTGTCCTTTCTCTAAGTTGTTTACTATCAGTTCCAATTGCTTGTACTTGATGACAATCTGCAGGGAGTCATCATGCGTCTTGCGGGGCATCCTCACCAAAGAATCCAGTTCATGCTTCAATGCCTGGCCTTTCCTTGCCATCTCCTCCACCTGACTCACATGATAAGCCTTGGCATTCTGGATATGCTGCATACCGATGAACATGGGTTCTACAGGCTCTACACCTGTCATGAAGTTGTCAGTCTTGTCAGAATCCGTACCCAAGGTGAGGAATGCGCCGATGATAAGGGAGAACAGGAGGCATCCGACGGTAATCAGCATGGTATCACCCCTATTCTCATCTGCCCACTTGTTTGCCTTGGCTACTCGCTCACGGACTTTCCATTTCACAAAGAGCCTCCAGAGCAGAATCCTGAAACACCGTGTAGCCCTCGACTCTTTCCTGGCTTTCTTGTCTTTTCTAAACAGTCTCATAGCCATCAATAGTCAAGATCCTTGTTCTCCAATGTACGCCAGTTGGTCACGAGCAAGCCATGTGGATTGTTCTGTGTCCTTGGTACGGTCTCAATGCCCCCCACCGTAACGATGGAGCGTTTGACATCACGGGAGCGACGTTTGATAATCTGCGTACCGTAATACTTGAATTTGCGTTCATGCTCGTCCAGATTGATGGAGTCACAGATAATGGTACAGACAGCCGATGACGAAATGATGTCGGAATAGAAGCCGTTTTCGTCCATAGCCTGCTTCTGCTTCATGGCCGTTCCGTCTGCCATGTAAAGTGCCTTGCCTACTGTCCACTTGATATAGTCATCATCCGGGGGCAGGTTGAAGAAATACTGATGGAAGAGCTGGATATGTGCCTTGGCTTCCATCACGAAGTTGGCCTCCTGCTTGGCGCGTTCGGCCAGAAAAGGAATGTCACCGTCGATGACATAGATCTGTTCCCTCTCATCAGTGACCAGCTTGGCACAGTAGAACACGGTGAAGGCACATATCACCGTGCATCCTGCAATGGTGGCAAAGACTGTCATCAGCGCCAGCCTGGTCTTTTGTTCTAAACTCTGTATTAACATAATGTGAATCGTATAAATAAAATGTTTATATTCTGTTGAAAGCCTCCTTCGCAGACTCATCACGGACAGTTACCCGTCCGCTTGCATGCTGCTCATAGACCTTGCCTCCCTCAGTCTTGCTGTTGATGACGGGGCCGTTCAGTCCTCTCTCACCCAGACTTCCTACTACTCCTGCAGCAGCTGCACCGCCGGACAAAACCATAGCACCGCCAGCAATACCGCCATAGATACCACCTGCAACACCAGCCGTAGCCACTGAGCCTGCTGCACTGCCTGCACTGGAGCTGACACCACCGGGAATAAGCCATGAGGCGACCTCTGGTACAAAGCGTAGGATAAAGGCACCGACAAGCATACCCATTGCATACATGCAGTTGGAGCCGATGCCCTGAAGACCGAGTGCTCCTATCTGACTCCATGTATTCACCTGTCCCTGCAACAACTTGGAGTAGGCTGTAATATCCTCCTGAAGATTGTAAAGCAGGATGAAGTCGATATAGTACAGGCACATATAGGTCACGAATCCCCATAAGGATAGAGACAGGTACTTTGAAATCCATTGTGACCAGGCATTACTCCAAGGCGGCACTATCGAGAGTGCAAACATGATTGGTGCGAACATCGCAAGGATGGTCATGAAGATACGCTGTGCCACCAAAATACCATAATAGGTCATCTGGAATATCAGTTCACCGATGAACCTTATCACATCATTGATCCATTCCGACACCTTGGTCTCTGCTGCGACTGCTGCCTGTTGGGCATACTTGTTAATAGTGGAACCGAGGTTTTCCATACTATAGATGAGCTTGTCCCACCAGTGGGCATCCTGTCCTATCTCCTGAATCTGCTTGGCCGTCTCTACGCTGTCCTGCACTTCACGGAGTCGTTTCAGATACTCTGCCTGTTTTTGGGCAACCTTCAATTCCATCGCGGCAACCTGTTTGTTCTTTGCCTTGGCCATTGCTTTGGTGGTGTTCTCCAGAGCCTTGCCAGGCACCTGAAGTTCAGAACATATCCAACTACTTGACGTGATACACATTGACAATGCAATGATTCGGGCCAGTTTCATAACATCCATAGCCCTGCGTCCAAGCATCATCATCCAACATTCGTAAGAACCGACACACAGAGCCAGCAGCAGACCGAGGACACGGGCATAGCCAACAGTGTCACCAAGGATGGCTGACTTCGGGAATGACTCCATCGCCACAAGCAACTTATCAAGGCTTTCATCAATGGATGGCAGTCCCATGGTGAGGAACAAGTCCGATACGCTTAATAATAAATCCGTTGTCATCTTCTATTCCTCCTCACTTGTAATAGTTCTGTGCCATGCCTACCAGATGGGCGGTACGGCTCACCAGTTCTTCCATCTGTTTCTTGGCATCAATGTAACCCTTCTGACGCTTGGCATTCTCCAGTTCATAGCCTATGCCCGTCTTATGCAGATAGGCAATGTTCTGGCAGATGATATTGTTCTGGCGTGACAGTTCATCGACCTGCGCTTTCATCTTGCCCTTGCTCCTGGTCATGCAGAATACCAAACCCTCAGAAATGCTGTTCTGCATACGGTTGAAGTCATCCTTGAAGGACTTATAGACCAGATCGACGTTGCGGTCAGCCTGACGAAGCACGTCCTCCTTGTGAAGTTCCTCGATGTACTGTCGTTCGTCCTCGACCTTCTTCATCTTCTGCCGTTGCGTCTCTTCCGAGATAACACGCACAGGCATGATACGCTTTACATTGGAGTCCTCCTCTTCAAATTCGACATAAAGTCCACTATGGAAACCCCTCCATCTCCAGTGGAGCGATGCCCCGCTGTAGTTCTTGTGAAACAGATAATAATACCAGTCGGGAGCAAAGTCCCAGGGGCCGTTCTCCATTGACTTCCATTGTTTCTCCTTCTGGTCATCGTGAGAAATCTGTACCCACTGTGCTGACATTCCCATCGGCAATAGTGCCAAAAGGGAAAAGATTAATAGTTTCTTTCTCATACTTTATTCCATTGATTGATTAGTCCTGTTGCAATCTCATCCGTGACCTCGCTGTTCAGGATGTCCCAGATATAATCATAGTGAAAGCCTCCGACAGCCACGATACTTGCCCAGCAATAGGCACTGTCTATGATGCCTCGCATGGTGTCTATACTTGTCTTGATGGAGTTCACAAGATTCAGTTTCTCGTCCATGGAAGCCTTCATCACGTTCAGGCCGCTGGCAGTCATCGTCAGGTAAAGCGCCTTGATGTTCTTGATCTCACGGGAACAAGCAAGGTTCGCTTCTGCGAAATACCAGGCTACCATCGGTTTCTTTGTGGAATACTGAACTGACAATTGGGCAAACTCGGAATACTCCTGAATGAGCTTATACATGCTGCTGGCCGTATAGCTAAGACTTGCAGCCAGCAGGACATAAGAGTAGCCGTTGGAGAGCTTGGAGTCCAAAGTGGTACGGGCATCATTGAACTTGTTGGCACCCTTGGTCACCAAAGACTGTTCTCCGAAACTGACGGCAATCTTATCCCTTGCAGCATCTTCTTCACCCTTTATCATCTTGTGAAGACTGATCAGGGCCTCGATGGTCGGGAAATCCTGCGGCCATTCAATGGCTAATGCCTTTCCCTGTATCAGGAGGAAGGCCATTATTATCAGAATAATCCTTCTCATGCGCCCAGACCCTCCCAATCGTTAATCAGTCCTTCAACCATGTTCTTGCCAGAGAAGAATGCAGCCCACGACTGACAGTCAATAGCTAGCAGGAGGTTGTTCATGTCGCTGCAATACTGGCACATCATCGTAATGGCCTCCATCTTGTAGCGTATCTCCAGCAGATGGGTGTAGATTCGGTTGGCCAGTGTCAGACGCTCATAGCGGTCAATGAAGTTATAGCCGTCGCCGTTACCACTGGCGGCTGTACCTACGTTGGGAACATCCTTGCTCTTCTTGATAGGGTTCTTCACCTTGCCATTGTTGACAATATCCACGAAGTCCTTAACCAGCGACTCTGTTTCCAGTACGATGTCCGTCACCTCTTTGAGACAGATGACATAGTTCTTGCCAGGTGACTTGTTCATGTATTTCAGTACGACTGGCACATCCTTGAAGATCTCGGCCACACAAGCCCCAATCTCCACATAATACTGTGACTCTGCTCCGAAACCGCTGACATTCTCCATCGACATCTTGTAGAGTTCCTTGATGGTGGCCATCGTTGCTGTGTACTGCATGATCTTCTGCTGCTTGGAATTGATGGAGTCAAGCCTTGTGTTATGCTGACTCTCTATCAGTTCCTGTGAGGCGGCATTAGCGGTAACGGCTCCAGTCGTCCAAGGGTCAAACACCACCTTCCATCCTGCGTGTGCCTGTACGGACAGCAGGACTGCGCCTAATACGATTGCTAATCTTGCTCTTACCATAGTGACATAATGTTTTGATGATTATTGATTTGTCTGGCAAAGTCGAGGTACTTTCCTACATTTGCCTTCTTACGGTCTTTCTCGATTTCTATGATGGCTTGTTGGATATTGCCGAAGTGACGCTCATAGATTTTCAGAGCTTCCTTCTCCAGACGTTCGGTGGTGTAAGCCCAGTAGCACTCTGGCGGTTCCTCCACTCCGAATACGTCCCAGGTGTCACCACGGCGAATCCATACCTCACGGAAATAGGCACGGCCTTCCTTGTTCTTCAGACTGTTAATAGTAAAAATCTGCTGAAGCTGCACCTGTGTCAATCCGAGTTGGTCGGCCACATCCTGATAATTGTCCTTGAACTTCGACTGGTCGAGAAGGATGGTCACGTCGGCATTGGCTACGACGGCTTTCTTCAGGATGTCCGATGAAAGCAAGTCCTCCAACTCCTGTGTCACCACGCCTGCGATACCGTTGAACTTACGGACAGTCTTGAAAAGGAACTGCAGGTAGGCAGCCATACGGGGTGTGGCAACGGCCTTCCATGCCTCTTCGATGATGATGGCCTTGCGACCTTTCTTCAGGCGCATTTTTTGTAGGAACACATCCATGATGATAAGCACGACGATAGGGAAAAGGACAGGATCCTCTTTAATCTTGTCAATCTCGAATACGACGAACTTCTGTTCAAAGAGCGAGGCATCGGCATCGTTATTCAGCGTGTATTCCAGCTCACCGCCCTTGTAGAAACGACTGAGCAAAGCCGAGAAGTCGGCAATTCTGAACTTCACATCCTTATCCTTGCAGATCTGTGGGATGCGCTCGATGGCAAAGTCATAGAAGGAGTTGAAGGAAAGCGTAGTCACCTTCAGTTTGCGGCGGCGTTCCTCCATACGGTCAACCTCCTCGTTGAGTTTCATGAGGTAGGTTCCCTCCATCACTTCTGGAGTCAGTCGGGAAAGCTGGTTCTCTGCTGCAGCAACCTCTCCAGCAGATGCGGCCTTGTCGTTGGCCAGATTCTGAAGCTTCTCCACCCAGCGGCGTTTCTTCTCCTTCTCCCTGCGCATTTTCTCCTCAGTTTCATCTGATGGTTCAGTCTGTTCAACAGGTTCAACTACCTCTTGTTGCTTCTCCTGCTCTGCATACTTCTTCTCCAACTCTTCCTCAAACTTGTCGTATTCACCATTCATCTTGTGCTTTAAAGTCAGCAGATGGATGATGTCCTGACGTTCCTGCTCGGTGTACTTCTCGAAGGGATGGAAGTAGGCCTCGTAATATTCCACGATGACCTGGTTCACTACAAGTTCCTCCACATCATCCGGGGCTTTTTCACCGATATAGATGAGGAAGATGAGGGTTTTAAGGAAGTTCTTCTTCTCTCCGAAGTTATCGTCATACTCCTGACGGGTAATCTTGAACGGATTCATAGAGATTGGCCGTTCCTTGGAGTAGGTGATATAGGTTCCCTTGTAGTATCGGCAGATACCTTCATAGGAGTCACCTGTATCGACCAACACAATGTCGGTGTCCTGGATCAGCAACTGACGAACCACGCTGTTCATATGAAACGACTTACCACTACCAGATGGGCCGATACATAGGAAGTTGGCATTGTTGGTATGTTTAATCTTACCCTCCTTACCCGTGAAGTCGATACCGATGGGCAGTCCGTCACGGTCAGTATAATAGACCAAAAGGGGTGACAGTTCCGTCTGTTTGGTATGCTCCTTGAAAAAGAGGCAGACGGCAGCATCCGAAAGTGTCAGGAAGAGGTCATAGTCGGGATTGAAGGTGTAGGCATTGCCGGGAAAGGATGCCTGAAACAGCTCCAATTGGTTATAGGCAGTGCGTGACGGCATGATACCACAGCCATATAGCTTTGTCTCGATGAACGATGATACAGGTGTGACTTTGTTCAACGGACAGCTGACGATGATGTTATAGTTGGTGTTGACCAGCAGTTTATTGTCTGCTGCCAGCATATCCAGAACTGCGTCGATGTCTGCCTTGGCAATCTTGTTGGAAGGGTCAGGCATGGAGCCGTGACGCTTCGACTTGCTCTCCAGCTTGCGCTTCAGCTTCTGTTGGGCTGGAATCTGGATGACCTGATTGTAGATGATGCAGTCTGCAAAAGGAACATTGGTCATGAAGCCGAACAGATCGGTGGCGATGCGGTAGCCATTGATTGGAACCGGCAGATAGGGCTTTACCACTGTTGGCATGTCGATAACGTCCACATCAACCAGTGAGAAGGAGCGCACGGCACGGTCGCCGATGGTCAGGAACTCATCACTGGCCTTGAAGTTGTTGACGCTGAAAGCACCGTCCTTGAAGTTGATGGTCATGAAACGGTGCAGATAGTCGGACACATCGTTCTTGTTCAGTTTGTAATACCAAATGTTTTTGTCTGAGAGGATGTCGCACACTTTCGCCACCTTTGCGTGGAAGTCCAGCCATTTCTTCGGGTCGTACTTAACGAACATGTTTTTTCCTGCTTCCTGTGTGATGATGAGGAAGGTGCGGATGTCGGTATATTCCCTGCCCTCGAAATAGCGGAAGTAGCTCTGAGAAAGGAACTCCATTTCGGGCGGGATGTCATGATGATAGCCTCGCTTGCAGAAGATGTCCTGCTTCTGGAGGGCATAGCCCTCACCAAGCGTCTGGACAATATTGCTCAACACGTCACAAAACTGCATATACAGCTCTGCATCGGTGCTGAAGCGAGGTACAGGGTTCTTTATTTCGAGAATGACAGAGCAATCGCCTTGCTTCGACCAGAGTACGGTGTTCAGATGTCTGCCGCGCTCGTCGTTGATGTCCTGAAGCTGGGCAAAGAGCTTGTCAAACGGTCTTTTCTTGTTTGCCATTGACAGTCGCTTTAATGATTGTACAGGCCCTGATAGACGAAGATTCCCCTGTCGTGCCGCTTGGCATGGAGTCCGCTGCGCTGCTTGACGTAAATCGTGATCAGTCCTGCGATGGCCAGCACAATCATGGCGATGAAGCCTGCCAACTTACCAATGAGGATGGAGAACACGATAAAGCCGATGAACGACAGTCCGATGGCTCCGGCGGCATAGCTAAGGAACCTGCCTCTGATTCCCATGAACTCCAAAGGACGCTGAAGCCCCTTGAAGACAGGATAGCCGTTGTAATTACCTTGCATGATAGTGTCTCTTGAAAACAAAGGAAGGAAATGCCCTGCTGTCGAAAGACGATGGCGAGGGCATCTCCTTCTGTCACGTCCTGCTTTACTTGAAGAACATGGGAAGAGCCTCCGACATGGCGATGAATGCCACGCATCCGCCGATGGTCATCATAATGGTCTTCTTCACATCCTGGTCGCCGTTCTGCATCTTGAAATAGACGTTGAAGGCACCCACCAACACGATGACGGCTGCGATGGCCTTCATAAGGTTGGCTACGGGGGTCTGATACGACGAGATTTCCGTCGTGGCCTTGGTGAAGCCACCTGCACCCTTGCTGCTTGCATAGGTTGCGACGGCACAGAAGAGGAACATGCCTACGAATGAGGCGATGCGCTTCTTGGGGAGATTCTTCCAGCCCTGCTGAAGGGCGTTCTTAATGGGGTTAACTACTTGTAACATAATTGTTTGTAAATGTTTTAATTTTAAATTCTATGTTACAATTTAAAGCACCACGTGTAGTGTGGGAAGGGAGTCTTAACAGGACTTCGGAGCATCAGCCCTCTGGCCGAGCTGCGGCATCATTCCCACTATAGCCGCTAACAAGTTAAAGTACAATATCAAAGCTGTCTGCCAGCTTATGCGGCCTCTGGAACCTCGTTCCAGTCGGCAAGGAGCTTACCGAAAGGACAGTCCTTGCCTTTTTCTGCAAGTTCGTCCACCTTGGGTATCAGCTCTTCGATTTCAATACCTCCACTCATAACTTCTTGTTCTGATTCTTCTTCCTTGGTCAGTTCCTTCTTCTTGTCCTTTACAATGTCCTTGGGATGGAACTCGGCAGCCTCGCTGCTGATGTCGATTTCCTCTTCCTCGACAGCGGCCTCCAAAGGCAGCTCGTCCTTCTTGAAGAACTGGTCGTAGGAAATCATCCCGGCATAGTAAAGAATATAGCCGAAGAAAACAACCGTAAGTAAATTACCGAATGTCATACTTTTCTCTGTGCATATTGTTTGTTATCCTGTTTCCTCCGTCTCAAATCCACAGCCTGCCTGCCATTGACAGGACAGGACTGCGGATTCTCTGAGCGAAGAAAATGAGCTTATGTAGTTGCAGCAGGAGCGGGGGTGTCAAGACTCTCCACGTTCCAAGCTCTGTTGCTGCCATACCAGTGACCGTCCTTCTCGTCGGCGCGAGGGTCGTAGCTGACTTTTACGCGCATCTGCTCCTGAAGGGCATACTGTTTGATCTTGTCCTCCCCGAAAACGTCAAAGAGACATCGTTTGGGGTACTGTTCCTCGGTTTCCAGCACATACTGCTGGCTCTTCCAACCTCCTCGTGCAGAGGTGCCGCTCTTCTCTGGCAACACTGCGATAATCTTACCTTGAATTTCCATTTGCTTGATTACTTTTGATGTTTATTACTTGTGCCGGATGGTCATGCACCCAGCCACGTTTGCTTGTAAATCACTGCCGGTACGCTCCAAGGGGCGAAGTCCAGTCCTGCCTTACGGGCATTCTCTTCACGGTGGCGATGGCGCTTTTGTTCTGGAGTGTAGTAGATGGTGTTGCTGCCTCGCATCACGATATAGCCGTCATTCTTCAGCTTGGTGCGGTATTTCACCTTCCTGGGGTTGGTGACCAGCTTGATATTGGTGTGCTGGTCCAAGCCAAAGACGATACGCGCACGTTCCTTCTTTATCAGTTTCCTGCGTATTCTGGAGCGTATTTCCTTTTCCTGTTCCTTGGTGCGGGTCAGGTGGAGTCCTGTGACAACGCGTCTGACAGTGCTCTTTGAGGTGTGGGTTGCCTCGGCTATCTCAACCTGTGAGAAGGTGGGATAGAGTTCCCTTACAGTCTCTTCATATTCGTTCTTGCTCATATCCTTGTCATTTTAGATGCTCATATCAGACTGTCGTGCTGCTTGATGCACTCACGAAGTTCCTGCTTGTTCAGTATGATGAAGGAGCGAAGGATGGCGTTTATGGTGTCAGTGGCTGACATACGGTTGATGTCGCAAGCCTTCAATGCGGTCACAATGTCCTCGTCAATCCAGTACATCTTCCGTCCGTCTTTCTTCACTCGGTAGCCATAGCCCTCTCCACATTTCAGAAAGGTGTTCCACCACTCGTTGCCCTCCTTGGGCATGGCGGTTGGTGTTGGCTTATGCTCAGTATTCACCCTTGCAATCGGTTCGGCAACTGGCTCTTCCTGCGGCCTCTGTACGGGGGTGGCATTCTGTTTCTGCCGTCCCTGTACGTCAAGAACGATACCCTCAATGTCATCGGGTAGCGTCATCAGGTCGTCCGATGTCATTTCATTTGTCTTCTTTGCCATGGCCGTTCTCTCCAAATATGTTGTCATAGATGCAATCAAAGGCAGGTGTCACAATGGACTTCTGGGTGTCCATCAGTCCCATCGTGTTATATCGCTGCATTTCCACACGCTGTTCAATCTTGGGGGTGACGATGCCGAACTTCGACCACTGCTCATCGGTCTCAGCCCAAAGTTTCTTTTCCCTCTCTGTGCCGTAACGCTTGTCGTGCTTGTTGACGATGAAGAATATCTTAGTAGCCATCGACTGCACACGCTTCTTCAGCTGCAGGATGAAGCCAAGGAAGGTCACGGTGGAGTTGATGGAAGTGGTCTCGTACTGATACGGACATACAATATAGTCGGTCTGTACGAAAAGGGGAATAAGTCCCTGTTGGGCGAGGTTGCCGGGCGCGTCAATGAGTACCACACCATTAAGCTGGCGCAGATTCTTCATCAGGTTCTTGACATTCTCGGGGTCTGCGATGCTGAAAGCCTGTACCTTGTACTTCTCCTTCTGGTCTGGGTACTTCTTGTAGTCGGCCTTACGCTTCTCAAAGATGGTCTGCTGTCCGTCGCAGTCAATAACGATGGTTCTCTTGCCTCGGTTTACCAGATAGTTGGCAAACAGGGTACACAGTGTTGTCTTGCCTACGCCGCCTTTTTGGTTGGCAAACGTGATGATTGTTACTTCGCTCATAATTAATCGTCAATTTAAAGATGAATACTTGTTCTCTTCACTCACTGTGGCTGCCGATGGTGACAGTCCTGACAGGCTCCCTTTTTTGTAGGCCAATTCTTACGAGGAGTCGGGCCCCAGAACAAGTATTCGTTGACGATGTACCAGTCATCACACACCCACTTTCGGGTGGTCAACCATTGATTTCGGGTGCAAAGTTACGCATAATATTTGAAACTACCAAACAATTATTCAGAAATTTATAGTTTTGATGTTTAATAATATCTAATTTTCTTAATTTTATCACAACAGATAATTACGAACAATGTATTTCTGCTTCTAATTTTGATTTGTAGGAGTCATACTTTCCCCTCTTGGTTCAGGAAATAGCATCGAAAAATAGAGGTTTTATCTTCTATTCGAGAGAGAATTAACAACATCATTTGTACACACACAACTGACAGCTTTATGCTGAGATTATTGCCATTTAAGCTTTCATTCGTAAAAAATCATAAATAGATAGTAAAAAACGGATAATTTAGCCATTAAATGAGAATTATTCATTATCTTTGTGGCATTAAACTGCAATCACATGGAAGATGTAAACAGAATAAAAGTAGTTCTCGTCGAGAAGAAACGTACCAGTAAATGGTTAGCGGAACAACTTGGAGTTAATCCGTCTACTGTCAGCAAGTGGTGTACTAATACATCACAACCAGACCTTGCTTGCCTGCTAAAGATTGCCGATTTACTCGAAGTCGATATAAGAGAACTGTTTATCAGAGAGTACAAACAATACTTTCTTGCCAAAGAATCAAAATAAGAGATTATAATATGTTCTATAAACTCATAGAAAAGAAACGCAATGAATGGCTGGCATCTGAGTATTGCACCATCAAAGAACTGCTTCAGTATATTGTGCAGCGGGGTATGATGCGCGATGCTCAGTTAGAGGCCATCAAGACATACCTGTTTCTGAAGATAGCCTGCAAGAATCAACCCTTGTGGCGGCTCTTTGTAGATGGCGTGTTCAACGACACCAACATCGGGCAGGTGGAACTGACAGAGACAGCCCGCCAGACATTCAGCTCCAACAAGGCTGCTGTAGCGTTGTTCCAGTATTCGCGCCTACACGACAAGAAAGGCAAGCAGCTGGCTCCTGAACTGGAGCACTATATCAAACAGCATGCCGACGAGATAGATTACGAGGCCACATTCCAAAAGATATTCTACGGCGTCACCTATACCGACTACCTTTTCAGTCTGCCTATGGGAGCCGGGAAGACTTATCTGATGGCTGCGTTCATCTATCTTGACCTTTATTTTGCTCAGAATGACGAAAACAATCCTGCCTTTGCCCACAATTTCATGGTGATGGCTCCGTCGGGGTTGAAGTCCTCAATCGTTCCCAGTCTGAAGCATATCAAGGAGTTCGACCCATCTTGGATTATCCCTGAACCAGCGGCTACAGAATTGCGCCGACTGATTAAGTTTGAGATTCTGGATGAACAGAAAACAGCCAATAAGAGCAACCGCATCAAGAATCCCAACGCCCAGAAAATCAACAATCATCAGCCGTTTGAAGACTTGAAGGGATTGGTGGCTATCACCAATGCCGAAAAGGTCATCCTTGACCGCTTCGATAGCAATCAAGACCCTTCGCTCTTCTCCGAAGAAGAACTGAAGCGTATGGCATTGGCCAACGAACTGCGCGAGCTCATCGGTTCCATTCCTCACCTTGCCGTTTACATCGACGAAGTGCATCATGCTGCCGATGGTGAGATCAAGCTCCGTCAGGTGGTGAACAAATGGACGGAGAAGCATACGTTCAACTCCGTGCTTGGTTTCTCAGGCACACCTTATTTAGATAGTGCAGAACCGCTGAAGATATCAGAAACGCTGACCATCAAGAATACCGACCTTGCCAACGTGGTATATTATTATCCGCTTGTTGATGGCATTGGAAACTTCCTGAAGAATCCTGATGTAAAGTTTGAGGATAACGACACCCAGACGATTGTAGCCAATGGTGTACGTGAGTTTCTCGACAAGTATCGCGACACGATGTATGCTAACGGCACTTGTGCCAAACTGGCCATCTATTGCGGTCAGATTGAAACGCTCGAAGAAAGTATCTATCCGTTGGTGTCAGAGATAGTGGCATCCTATGGACTGAACCCCACAGACACCATTCTGCCTTATCATGGCGGCAATAAGCAGTACCCTCAACATGAAGGTTCTGAGACAGCTTTTGCATCGCTCGACACTTCCATCTCGAAATATAAGATAGTACTCCTTGTGCAGATTGGCAAGGAGGGTTGGGACTGCAAGAGTTTGACGGGTGTTATTCTGCCACAGAAGGGTGTCTGTCCCACGAACATGGTGCTCCAGACATCTTGCCGCTGTCTGCGTCAGGTCGTGAAGAATAGTCAGGAAACCGCCCTCATCTGGCTTAACAAGTTCAATGCTGAGAAATTGAATCGTCAATTGCAACAGCAGCAGAATATCACACTTAAGGAATTTGGCGGCAAGCCAAATGTGGAACCAAAACTGATTGACCGCTTCTCGCGAATGGACCGTATGCAGGTGCCTAAGATAGACTATTATCAACTGAAAGTCAGCTACGAGACGCTGATCATCGACGATGCCAACAACCCTGCACAACGCTTGCAAAGCGAAGAAACTCTGGCTCTGGCAGATATTTCCCTGATTCATCAGCAGGATATGGAAGGTAATTTGATTGCTTCCGTTGAACAGGAAAGCAAAGAAGAGGTTCATACATCTTTCCGCTGGTGGCTCCACCAGATTGCTAAGGAGAGTTTCGGTATGCTGAAAATGACCGACCTGAAAAAGTGCGAAGCAGAGTTACAATCTATATTCGCTAAGATTTCAATAGAAAAAGATGGCGTGTTGATTGAAAACAAGAAATACGACCATCAGCGCATACGTTCGCTCATTCGTCAGGCCTTTGCTCCTCAGCGAGACTTTACGACGAAAGAGGAAATCCTGCCCTGGCAAGCCAGTTTGTTGCAGATTGAGAGACTGACTTCACCAGTTGAGGATAGCGAAAACTTCTTCCCCAATCAGCAGACCGTTCACGAAATTATGGAGTGGGACGGAAGATCAGAAGAACACCCCGAACTCAGTCCAGAAGAGAAAACCATGTTGGAGTTGATGGTTAAGCAGGGTAAACTACCTGCATCTGTTTTACAGCAGCCTTCTGATCCACATCCAGAGCGTAGTCAAACCTATCATTATCTGCCATACCGCTTCGATAGTGGTTTGGAGAGACATTTTTTGTCTCAGGAAGTTTTGCCTCTAATTAAGGAAAAAGCGTTGGAAGTCTATTTCAATGGCGATGACATATTGACTGATTTCAAGATTGATTGCTACAAACGTATAGGCAACAATTGGCGATACATCGGCAGATACGTGCCCGACTTTCTCTTGCTTAGCCGTAATGAGCAGAAGCAGATTGAAAAGGTTATCATCATTGAGACCAAGGGCGAGGGCTTTGCCGCTAAGTTCAAGGACAAACTCAACTTCATGTCAGAATTTGTCAAGAAGAACAACGACAAGTTTGGCTACCAGCGTTTCGACTTCCTCTATTTAGAAGATACAATCACCCCAGAGCAGCGTCGTCAGAAGACCCTTGCTGCCATCAAGAATTTTTTTAACGTGTAAATATTCAAAGCTATGGCTATTAAATATGTTCCCTATTTCCCCAATACGCTTGAAGGTCAAGCTGTATTAGACAATTTTGTACGCACCAAGCGAGTGTTACGCTATCGAGACAATGACCAGGTTATAGAGCGAGTGCAAAGAGGTATGCCCCTCTACGAAATGGAGTTGAAAGAGCAGATAGGCAAAAATTCTAATAATCTGGTTATTCGTGGCGAGTGTCTGTCGGCTTGTGCCCACCTGAGAGATAAGGGTATCTTTGTTGACCTCATATATGTTGACCCACCCTTTGCCAGTGGTGCCGACTATGCCAAGAAGGTATATATCCGTCGCAATCCCAAAGTGGCAGCAGCTATTGCCCAAGCAGAGAGCGAACTTGATATTGAAGATCTGAAAGCCTTCGAGGAAAAAATGTATGGTGACGTATGGGACAAGGAGCGTTACCTCAATTGGATGTACGAGAACCTGATGGCAATGAAGAGCATCATGAGTGACGAAGCTAGCATCTATGTGCACCTGGATTGGCATATTGTTCACTATGTAAAGATATTGATGGATGAAATCTTTGGAGAAGAGAACTTCATTAATGATGTTACATGGAAACGACAAACATCTAGCGGATTTAAGGGGAAAAATGCAATGGGAAAGAATCACGATAACATTCTTGTTTATGGGAAAAGTGATGATTTCCTATATAATACCCAATATTTGCCTTACAGCGAAGAGTACATTGAACAGAGATTTTCTCATGTAGAGGTAGTTGATGGCAAAGAACGTAGATTCAAGGATGCCTTCTTGGGAACAGCTACAACGCAAGCTACTATAGAGCAATTAAAAAAAGAAAACAAAATCTATTATACTGCATCGGGAGGAATGCGCCTAAAAGTCTATCTTGACGAAACTGAAGGTATTCCTCTAGATGATATTTGGACTGATGTGAATGCTGTAAACTCGCAAGCTGAAGAACGTGTAGACTACGCTACTCAAAAGCCGGAAGCCCTTTTAGAGCGTATCATCAAAGCCAGTTCCAACGAGGGTATGCTTGTTGCTGATTTCTTTGGAGGTAGCGGTGTGACTGCCGCAGTCGCTAATAAATTAGGGCGAAACTTCATCCATTGTGACATTGGAATCAATAGCATTCAAACAGTAAGGGATCGTTTATTAGCAGACAAAGCTGAGTTCAAAATTTTGGAAGTAAAAGACGGTGTATCTCTCTATCGCAATCCAGTTCAGACGATGGACAAATTGAAAAGTCTGATTAAGGGTCTCCGCAATGAGGATGCATTAGATAAGTTCTGGGAAGGCAGCATCGTAGATACTCAACACGGCATGATGCCCGTCTATCTGCCCAACCTGATGGACAGCTCGACGCGTCTGCTCGACAAACCGCTAATGAACCGCATCATCCGCGAGGCACTGCCAGACCTGCCAGACGACACAAAACGTGTCATAGTCTATTATATCGACATCACAGACCGCAATGAGATAGAGCAGTTTATCAAGGAACAGAACAATCAAACTACAATCGAGATTGAATTGCGTGACCTAAAGCAGGTACTGGACGAAGTTGTGGTGGAAGACGAGGCCGAGTGGGAGTTAACAGAAACCCAAGACAACCTTTTCAAAGGTTGGAAGTTGGAACTGAAGAGTTTCCATAGCGACCGTGTGCTGCGCAAGATTGAAGAAGTGAACATGAAGGGGCAGCAGCAATCCATAGCTAAAGGCAAAGCATTTAAGCCTATTGAAATTAGCGATGAGGGACTGGAGACTATTGAGTGGCTCAGTCTTGACTGCACAACCGCTGACAAGCAAGCCCCCTGGCATAGTGATGCGGAAGTGAAGATTGACCGCTTGGGCTACGTCATTCTCAACGGCAAGAAGACCCAAGACTTCTGGGATGCCACCATCAAGTGCGACCAGAAACCTCTTCGCATGAAAGTCCGCAATATCTGCGGTGATGAAACGGTATATGTTTTATAATTGAAAGGCAATTACTATGGCAGTAGAATCACATGATAAAAAGCTTGATGACCTCTTGAAGATGGTAGAGGACGGTAAGGCGCAGTTACCAGACTTTCAACGCAGTTGGGTTTGGGACGATACCAAGATATGTAAACTCATAGAAAGTATCACATCAGGCTTTCCTATGGGTGCCGCTATGTTTTTGGCTAATGGTGGTGAGCAAGTCAGATTCAGCTATCGGAAGTTTGAAGGCGTGACTTCTACTGAAGAGGTTATACCTGAATGGCTGGTGCTTGATGGCCAGCAGCGACTCACCACGCTTTATCAGGTATTGAAGAGTAAAGGTGCTACTGTCACCCGTTTAGAAACAGAAAGGGATAAGACCATCAAGCGTTATTACTACCTTGATATCAAAAAATGTCTTGACCCTGATATAGACCGCCTTGATGCCATTATCTCCGTATCAGAAAAGAAGCAATTGACTACTGATATTGGCAGAACGATTTTATTGGACCTTTCTACAAAAGAGAAAGAATTTGAGAACCTGATGTTCCCTTTGAATATCACGTTCTCACCTAACGATACAGACGACTGGCGGTATGAAATGGAAGAGTTTTATGGAAACAACAGGGAATACAGTCTGCTGTTCCGAGAATTCTCACAGAAGATACTGCGTCCCATCATTGCCTATAACATGCCAGTTATTCAGCTGGATAAAGAAACGCCCAAAGAGGCTGTATGCCAGATTTTCGAGAATGTCAACACTGGTGGTGTTCCTTTGACCGTATTTGAACTGGTTACAGCAACCTTCGCTGCCGACGGTTTCAAGTTGCGTGATGATTGGGAGAATGCACAGGCTACGTTTAAGGGGAAAGTCAATGGAGAACTGCTTACTGATATTACTGGCGCAAACTTCCTGGCAGCCATGACGCTGTTGGTAACGTATTATCGCAGGATTAAGTCAGGCGACGATGAGCGTATAGCTGTGACTTGTAAGAAGAAAGACATTCTGAAGCTGGATTTGGAGGATTACAAGAAGTATCGCGATTCTTTGGTGCAAGGATTCTGTGAGGCTGCTGATTTCCTCGTTCATCAAGGAATATTCCGCTCCAGAGATCTTCCGTATTCTTCTCAACTGACTCCCCTTGCTGCAATCTTCTCTTACGATAGGGATAACGGACATCTGCTTGCACTCGGTCCAAACCAAGAAAAACTAGCCAAGTGGTACTGGTGTGGTGTTTTGGGAGAACAATATGGTGGTGCCAACGAAGCCCGTTTTGCTTTGGATATTCAAGGCGTATTAAGATGGATGAATGGCGGCGACATGCCAGATACCGTGTATAGAGCAAGCCTACAGCCTACACGACTTCTGACAATGCAGACACGTAATAGTGCGGCATATAAGGGTATTATGGCGCTGATTCTACAGGATTCACCATTGGACTTTATGACGGGCAACCGTATGGATATTGCATCGTACATCGACGAAGAGGCAGATATTCACCACATATTCCCTCAAACTTATTGCAGAAGTCAGAACTATCCTCCGAAGAAATGGAACTCTGTTATCAATAAGACTCCTATTTACGCCAGTTCCAACAGGTCTATAGGCGGCCATGCTCCCAGCATATACATTAGGACAATGGCCGGCAAAGGGCTGGATGACGAAAAGATTGTCAAGGCCATAGAATCGCATAAGATTAACTATGATTATCTTTCTGCGGACAACTTTGATGATTATTTCATTGATAGGACAAAGAAGATTATCAAGTGTATTGAGAAGGCTATGGGAAAATCTGTAGCCGGATTGGACAGTGAAGATACTATACGTGAGTTTGGAGTCGCTTTATCAGACAATGATAACATAGAAGCTTAGATGGCAAAGAAGGAACGGACATACGCAAATTTCGGTGAGTACCTTTTTTGGTCTTATGCCAATCTTCAGATGCTGCACTATGCGCTGAAGGCTAGCAAACCAAGATATGACCGTATGTGCTTCATGATTAGGGCTAAAGCATTCAAAGCATACAAAGAAGGCCGCTGGAATATCCATGATTTATTTGAATTCAATATCACTAAGATAAAGGAGAATGACTATTGCTGGTATTGCGGCAAAGAAATGGAGCCATCGAAACTGACTAAAGACCATGTGTTTCCAAGAGCGAAAGGTGGAGCTAACGATTTGGATAACATCATTATGGTCTGCAAGGAGTGTAATTCATCAAAGGGTAAGATGGATTTGTTTGAATGGTATTCCGAAGTCCGCCAAAAATGGCCACCGCTCAATGTGATAGTGCATTACCTAAAGAACATCTATCTATACAGTGTAGAGAACGGATTAATGGACAAGCATTCTGAAGAGCTTGATGTAATGAACTTACCTTTCAAATGGCGGTATATTCCTACTGATTTCCCACAGCCAGAAGAATACTGGCCAGAGAAGTTTGAAACTGATAACGATAATAAACAATGAGCAACAAGGATAAGCGTAGTCGTCTGATAGAGTTTTGTTCACAAGCCATCAGTGAGATGCCCTTTCAGGATGAAGATGGGAAAGAATTTCCAATCAAGGGATACTATGTTTGTCCATTGTGTAAGAAAACATTTAATTTACAAGAACTTGGTGATAAAGTAGGTGATGTATTAACTTTGGAAGATGTTCCTCCCAAGTCTTTGGGTGGAAGCCCCATTCTTGTTACCTGCAAGAAATGCAACAGTAAGTGTGGACACGATATTGATAACTGGTTGTTGCATGAGTTGGAATTGCAATATGGAAATAAGAACCGACAACTAGAGAATGCAGATGCCGTTTTAAATTCTCATGGAAAGAAAGTTCATACGAAAGTTCGGATAGATGAAGAAAAAACTATTTGTTTCGACATAAGAAGCAAGACCAACCCACCTAATGCCGTGGATGATTTTGTAAACAGCGTGAAAAGTGATGGTGCAAATTATTCGATTCAAGTCAATCTCCACGTAAAAAAGGAAAAGAGTAATGTCCAAGCGGCAAGAATCGCAGTACTAAAGTCTGCGTATCTATATGCTTTTCGAAAGCTGGGGTATTATTACATTTTGAATGATAGTTTAAAACCAATAAGAGACCAGATACTTAATCCTGATAAAGATATACTTCATGGTACTTTTATAATTGGAGATCAAGATACCATGCCAACGAAAAGGGAAGATGGGGTATATATCGCCATTGTTAACGAATATCGGTTTCTCGTCGTTTTAATTTCTTTTACCGTTCCGTCAACAGGTTTTATCTGTAGAGGTGTCGTTGCCCTTCCTTATCCTGGCTCCGAAGAAGAGGGCATACGGTTGTATCATGAGATACTGTCCTTTAACAGTAAGGAAGAAAGACGCCAGTTCCAGATTAGAGGACCTGCAAAGGTTACTGTAAGAAGGGGAGATAACTCGATTATATACGAGAATGGTTAATTTAGAAATTGAAAGTTCAACATATGAATCAATATGAGACATAGAATAAAAGCAGGTAAGGTTGGTTCGTTTACACCTGAGAAGCAAAAGGTGGAGATAGAGCAACTGGAGAACAGGGAAGTCGCTGACGAAGTAGAAGAAATCTTCGAGGAGGATTCTGAATTCAGCAATGATGACGAAGCCCTCGCAGCGATGGAGTTTTACGACAGCCCAGACGAAATGGAGTGATATGACTCGACAACATATAGTATTTCTGACTGGTGCGGGCGTTAGTGCTGAAAGCGGATTGAGTACATTCCGTGGTAAGGATGGCATGTGGACTAACGAGGAGTGGGTTCACCTGGCCAGTACGGATGCCCTCTATAATGAGACGCAGAAGTGCCTTGACTTCTATAATTGGAGGCGGAAAAAGCTGGCCGAGGTGGAGCCGAACGATGCTCACCGCATGATAGCAGAACTGGAGAAAGAGCATGAGGTGACGGTTATCACGCAGAATGTGGATAACCTACATGAAAGGGCTGGATCGACACGTGTCATCCATCTGCATGGCGAACTGAGCAAGGTCTGCTCGATGGATAACCGCACGACATGCGTAAAGGAATATCCGCTGACAACACCCATCAGAGTGGGGGATAAGGCAGAGGATGGTTCACAACTGCGGCCCTATATCGTGATGTTTGGCGAGTATGTTGACAGTATGAACATTGCTATTGACATCGTGAGTAAGGCCGACATCTTCGTAGTCATCGGTACTTCGCTGAAGGTCTATCCGGCAGCAGGGTTCATCAACTATGCTCACCATGAAGTGCCTAAGTTCGTGATTGACCCAGGAGAGATGGAACAATGCACGCATTTGGGTTTCACCCACTTCAAAACCACAGCCACAGAGGGCATGAAAATGCTGCTGGAGGCGTTCAAGGAATTGTAGAGAACTGGTTATAACTGAATTAACAGTATGACTCAAGACGAGAGATGGCAACAACAATATGAACAAATGATGGCTTTTATGAACGAGAATCATAGGAGACCATCCAAGCACAGATTAGAAGAACATGATATGCTCAATTGGTACAAAGCCACAAAAAAGCGTATCGCAAAAGGCGAACTGTCGGAAGATAGGCTGGAGAAATTCAAAACACTTCAGGAAGTAGCAGAGAAATATCGCAGATTGAATCAATATAAATGAGGGTATAATATGAGTTATACATACAAATATCCAAGACCAGCTGTTACGGCTGACTGCATCGTTATAACGCGGGAGGCAGAGCCAAAGGTGCTGCTGATTCAGAGAGGTGACGAGCCGTTTAAGGGAGCATGGGCATTTCCCGGAGGTTTCATGGATATGGATGAGACAACGGAACAGTGTGCCATCCGAGAACTGGAGGAAGAAACAGGACTGCGAGTGTCGGATGTTCATCAGATTGGGGCATACTCGAAGCTTGACCGAGACCCAAGAGGGAGGACTATTACTGTCGCATATCTGGCTGTTATTAATGAACCTATAGCTGTTACTGGCCAGGATGATGCTGCCAAAGCAGAGTGGTGGCCACTTGCAGATTTGCCACATCTTGCATTTGACCACTATGATATTATGCAAGATGCGATAAAAATCATAAGAAAATTCTAGAATTTTATGATGAAATACTATGTTTTATAATTATACAATTATATAAAAGAGTATCAAATGACGGTAGGCGAAGAATGGCGTGAAAGAATGCTGAAAAGCGAAAATTGCCACATTGTTGATGGTATTTACTACTATACTGAGTACTTTCAATATGCAGTTGTGGTTAAGGCGGAGCCATATTTGAAGAGCATTGTTATTCCAGAAACTATCATGTTTCCAGGTAGAAATCATAGGATTCCTGTAGAGAGACTATCATATATTGCATTTGCAGATACCGATATTACAAGTGTGACTATCCCGCAAACAGTTAAATATTTAAGTCAATCTGTATTCGAGAATTGCAAGAATCTTAAATCTGTGGTGTTTTGTGGGGATGTAGAATGGATACAAGAAGATTGCTTTAGTGGCTGTTCATCACTGGAAAGGATTGTACTCCCTCAAAAGGTAGAACATCTTTCATCTCGTTGCTTTAGCGGATGTAGTTCTTTAAGAGAGTTTGTCCTTCCTGAGAATATTACTGAGATACCATGCTCTATGTTTCGCGGATGTACAAGCCTTGTTTCCCTCAAATTTCCACAAAACATTAAAACCATTGGTTCTTGGAGTTTTGAGGACTGTACAGGATTGAAAGAAGTTAATTTTGATAAGAATATATTAAATATAGGGAATGAATCTTTCAAAGGGTGTACTAATCTCGAAAAGATAACAATATCGAATAAAGAAACTGAAATTGATTCTTCTGCTTTCTATGGTTGTAGATCTCTGCAGATAATAGAAACACCATCTGATGATTATAAATTAAAAGACAGCAGTTTTATTGGTTGTGTAAAACTAGATAATAACACCCTGTTGGAACATACAGAATTTGGTGACTATCTAAAAAAGAAATGGAAAGAAGAAGTCAAAGCGGAAAAGCACAGGAGAAATCAAAAAAAATGGTGGTTCCCAATATGGGAAGGTTCTCAGTTAGTTGTTTTATTAATTCTATTAGCTCCTATTGCTCTTGTAGGCTTTGTCCTTTTCTCTGTTTTTGCCCAGGTCTTTTCTGCAATTGCAATGGTGGTGGTTTCTATTATTATCCTTGGCATCATTATTGCAGCTATTATAGAGCACTTTTCTGATGGCAGTATAAACTTTGATTATGAGAAATTGATGGGCAATGAATTTGTGGTAATTGCATTACTAGTAATTAGTGCAATTGTTACAATAGCAATAGTCATGCGTTTGTTCCTTTAACCATAGAATATATGAGGGTAATATAAATATAATAAGTTTATGGATTTCATAGAATTAGCAAGAAGCAGGTACTCCTGTAAGAAGTTTGATCCACGCCAGATCAGTAAGGAACAACTCGACTGCATTCTAGAAGCAGGACGCTTAGCCCCGACGGCCAAGAACCTACAGGAACAGCACGTTTATGTGGTCCAGTCTGTAGAAGGACTGGCCAAAGTCGATGCGCTTACACCATGTCGATATGGTGCGCCAACTATGCTCATCGTAGCCTTCGACAAGAACAATGTTTTTACATATCCTGGCCAGAAGTACGACTCTGGCATTGAGGATGCTACCATTGTAACCACTCACATGATGCTCTGTGCTAAGAGTGTGGGCGTGGACAGCTGTTGGGTGAATTTTTTCGATCCCGATAAGATGGCCGAAGCTTTCCTGTTGCCAGAGAACGAAGAGATTCTGACCTGTCTCGCCCTCGGTTTCCCTGCAGAAGGCGCAGGGCCACTTGCCAACCACAACAGCCGCAAACCGATTGAGGAAACGGTAACTTACCTATAAACAAAAAGTCCGAAGGTCATCAACAAACCGTCGGACTTTTTGTTATCGCTTTAACTGCTGCTCATCGTCGATGTCGTTGTAGCGAGAGTTATGACCAACCTCCCATTCGCGGTTCTGGTCGCGGGAGCCTTCCTTAGTGATGGTTGGCTTTCGCATGTGAAGAGTATTTGAGTGCTTGGGCTGTGACTCTTCGTTGTGGTGATGGTCTGTCGGATGCTGTTCGAGAGGATGCTCCTGCTGCCAGGCCTTGCGGTCGTTGGCTCGAAGGGTTTCTACCTGATAGTCCTGCAGGTCTATAAATTCGTCACCGTATGCGATGCGGCCTTTGGATATGTGGGTGCCGAACTGGCGGCGAAGCATACGGTTCAACTCGTGGGTGGTCAGGTCGGGATTGTCCTCCAGCATCGCGTCGATAAACTCGTCCATGCGGTGCAGGCGTTCCTCCTTTGACTGGAATTGCAGGAGTTCGCTGAGCTTCCATACGTTGCCACCTTTGAAGACGGTCTTGGTCTGATGGTCGATAATAGTGTAGCCGTAGGGCTTGTCTTTGGAGCCGTGGAAAACGAGGTCGATGCCGAACTTCTCTTTCATCAGGGTGCGGAGTTCGTCTTTGTCGGCGGTCATGTCGCGGTACTTCTTCAGGATGGCGCGGAGCTGTCGGCGTCGCTTCTCGTCTGGCTCGAAGGATTGCAGGTGCGACTGGACAGTGGCCATCGGCAGGGTGTCGATGACGTGGCCGTCGCGCTTGATGCAGAGACTGTCATCCTTCTCGTAGCACTCATAGCCGCTGGATTCTAGGATGGCCTTGAACTGGCTGATGGTGGAGAAGCGGTAATCCAAGGCTTTCTTTACAGCATCGGATGCCCGCTGCTCCTGGTTCTCGCCCATGATGCGGTTGATGACTTCCTGAGAGCGGATGCGTTCCTGATTGTGGTCTATCTTGTGGCCATCGGGAGCCACACGGCTGGTGACGATGTGCAGATGATTGTTGTCGGTGTCGTGGTGAGCATAGATCAGAACAGGCTGGTTGGGGTCGCCATAGCCCATTTCATCGAGGTATTTGTGGGCTATCTCCAGCAGTTGCTCATGGGTATATTCGTTTCCTCGGCAGGAAATGGCGAGGTGGAACTGGGGTTTCTGGATGCGATCATTATACTGATAAGTGTAATCGATGAACGCTTGTTTCAAATCTTCGGGTGTATAGTTCTGGTCAATGAGGTCGAAACCTTTCATCTCCAGAAGCTCGGCAACACCCTCTGAGACCTTTCGCTCGTTGTAATCGACAGCATGGAAGGTGGTGCTCGACGGTAGAATTGTTGCTATCATTTGCAGAATTACTGAAAAATAGAAATTATGAAATACAGTAATTCAGAAAGACAGAAAATATTAAAGAGACAATTTAAAGCGGCTCTGTCTCTGAATTTCAGATTTTATGAAAATCATAGTTTTGACACTTCTTTGGCTATGTCATGTAGTTCCCCCTTTATGCTGTTGATGAGTTTCTGAATTTCTGCAACTTGGGGATAGAGGGTCTGCTCGAAGAACTGCGGAGTGAGTTCTTCAGCGATTGACAGCTCATTGGCTCGCTTGACAGTCTGGTTGAAGTTACCGCCAAGCCAGCTGAGTTCCTGCTGGTATTGGCGATAGAGGGCTGTCATTTCCTTCAGAGCCTTGACTTTGCCGTGGGTGGCGGTGTCGTCGAACTGTCTGACGGCATCGCGAATCATTGCGCTGACAGCCTTATAGCGGGCTGCTTTCCTCATGAATAGGGCATCCTCCTCTGGAGTGAGCCTCACTTTTCTTACGATAGTTCTCTTGTCCATTATTCCTTATATATAAGATACGAGTTGCGAGTATCGGCATCCCCAGGGCGGCAGCTCTGGCAAGGTGACTTTTTGGTCAGCAAATCCCGTCAGCGGGGTTTGTGGCCACAAAAGTACAACTTGCTATTCTGTTTCCGCAGGACTCGCCTTGCGGCTTGCTCGTGTGTTGCCTTGGTGGGCTGGCCTCGCATCTACAAAGGTACGGATTTTCGTTGATGTGGGCAAACATTACGTGTCGAAAGTTACGATAAAATCGGCCGTTTCTGAAAGATAGAGTTTCTGATTTACTATCTTTCTGAATTACTGATTTTCTGTATTTCTTATTCTCTGAATATCTGAATTACTGATTTTTTGAAAATATGAATTTCTGTATTTCATAAAAACTGAGTTGCTGAATTTATGTATTTCATATTTACTGAAAGATAGAATTGCTGAAAGATAGAATTACAAAGTTTCTAAGTTTATGAATCTCTGAAAATATGTCTTTCTGCATCGAGGGAAATGAATGGATGAGGCGGCAGATAGAGGCTGGAAGCCTTGGTGGTCTCACGGATTTTGTGTACCTTTACATAAACAAAATGTAAGTAGTATGCAGATATTTGTACTGTTCTTTATGCTCGGCTACGGCATTGTATTTGGAATATTCAAGATACTCGCATGCATCGCCAAACTCGGATGGCTTCTGGCGATGTTTCTGTGCCGTGTAGTCGGCGAATTGGCTGGCGGAGTTCACTGCTAAGGGTAGTGGCCATCGACTGCTGAGAACCAGATTTCAAGTTTCGACGCTTGGAGCCTGGTCAATAATTGTGTGCCTTTCGCTCGATGAAATGGACAAAAAAGGGGACTTTACTCACATGCTCAAAAGATGGCAAGACGAGGTGCTTTCGCTTTTTGAGCTGGTTTTTCGGCAAAAAAGTTGCATCAGGCTAAAAGGGAAAAGAAGTCTTGGCACTCTATCATAGAATTGCATAGAACATCGAACTTAGGAGAAAATGCGCTGAAATGTGCCTGAAAGCCTCGATTTTCTTTTCCCTTTGGGTATCATAGACCTTCATCTTTTTCCCTTTAAGCCCAGCCGCCTCTCTCGTGCGCGTATAAAGCTTTATTTATTAAATTATTTATTATAGCTTTATTTAAAGGAAGCCGAATTATGTGTATTTACTGGGTTTTCAGAAGTTTTTTCAGGAGAAAATGCGCTGAACTTAGGAGATTTTGCGCTGGAAGTTAGGAGATTTTGCGCTGAACTTAGGAGAAAATGCGCTAAATGGTTGTCCCAGACGTTGACCCAAGACCGACAGGATGTGATATTCTATGAGAACATAAATCGAACTTAGGAGGTTTTGCGCTTGTCTAAATAAGAAATCTTGGCTTGGAAAATTAACATTCCCCTTTTTATCATTACTGAATAGTTGCAGTAACTTTGCATCGAATAATTCAAGCCAAAAGGCAAATGTTAAACAGAAATGATCTTTAAAATGAAACAGAAGATAGAAAACGAAGTCAGCTGCCTGAACCTTTCAGAGCCGATGAATATAACACTTCGCTATCCTGCGGTTGGTAAGATAACCCATGAGCAGGTGCGTTGGAGTAATGCAATCGTCAATTCGCCCGTCGTCTATGGACTGATAGAACGGAGGACACTCTACTTCATCACAGGCGAGGTGAAGCACAAGTACACTGAGAAGAACCTTGGTGTGCCGGACAGTTGGAAGGATCTCTATTTCCATCTGACTGACGATGACCTGGGGCTTATCGGTGGTCAGAAGAATGTTCCTCGTACCTATGCTGCGTTGAGGGAACTTGCAAAGAAGCTGGTTCCCGTGACGTTCAAGAATGAGCAGGGACAGCTAATCAGGGGAGAGGTTCACTGGGTGGACTCGTTCTTCTATAATACTGAAACAGGCTTGTACGACGTGCGTGTATCGCCAGAGATTATGCCGTACCTGATAGATATATCCAAGAGTTTCACGACCTTCGACCTCGGAACGGCCATGCTGCTCAGGTCGAAGTATTCGCAGAAGATGTATGAGCTGTGCAGCCAGTTCTGTGGTGACTTCCGTTTCCTCGACAGTGGAGAGAAAGCGCAAGGGCATGTCTATAAGAAGAGGGTAGTACCGATTCAGATGGAGGACTTCAGGCGCATCTTCAACCTCGATGAAGTGCGTGACCCAAGGACAAAGAAGGTTATTACACCTGCTATCTATACCAGTTTCAAGGAAGTTAGGCAGTTTATACTGGAGGCAACCCAGATGGAGCTGTTTGAACTGTATGCTGCCAAGCACTCGAATCTCTGGTTCGACTTCCAAGAAGGGCCTCGTAAGGGGCGCGGAGGTAAGGTCTCGTCGATATTTATCTTCATCTACACTAAGGAATTTCCCAAGGAAGGGCTTGAAAAGCCCTGGCAGAAGGGTGACGAACCGCTTTCTCCATTTGAAGAGTATGCGGAGCCTGTAGAACACACCGACATCCATCAGCGAATGAGGGAGAATGTTTGGTACAATGCAGGCAAGGAAGCCCAGGAAATCGCCTTGCAGACGCTTCTCGGCCATTATCTGCATGAAGATGAAGTGCTTTATTACATGAAACAGATCCGTTTAAAGGCTGGCAGGAGCTACGATAGTTACATGCAGGTGATTCAGGTAATCCAAGACAAGGAGAAGCAGCCGAAATTCAAAAGCGGCACCGATGCCTACCGCCGGAATAGCATTATTAAGTATGCGCTCAGAGTCAATCTGAAGGAGTTCGGATGGTCATTGGAGCCAATGAATGCGCCCACAAAACGCAAACAGAAGCCTGTACAGCAGGATTTATTCAGCATGTAGATAGAAGTTATTCTTTACGTCATATTTGACAGAAGAAGCACCCGTCACGCTCGAAAGCCGACCGCTTATGGCATTAGTTAAAAGTTCGAGGTCAGTTGACGGGTTTCTTTGTGTTTAATTCTTTTACTTTTTAAATGTCGAGTGCGAGTAATATAAGCATAGTGGATTTGCCAAGCCGAGATAACAATCCGACAAACAGAAAGACCGTCAGAATGGCCATTTTTGAAAATTTAACAGCACTGGTTCAAGGCGTTTTAGGAAGTCTTAATCTTCAAATAAACTATCACATGATAGCTAAAGAACGCTAAAAACGTTCAATTTTATTACTATTAGAAAATGAGTCTTTGTTCCCTGTTTGTTCCCAAAGTATATATAAGGGCAAAAAAAGAGAGTCACGCTTCTTGCGTAACTCTCTCAAAATCACCAACTTGATTTTGTGGACCAGCCAGGGCTTGAACCTGGGACCTCCAGATTATGAGTCTGTTGCTCTAACCAACTGAGCTACAAGTCCGAGCAAAATCTTCTTTTGCGGCTGCAAAGGTACGAGATATTCGTGAAATATCCAAATTATTTGTGTAAAAAGACGTAAAACGGCATCTTTTCTTTGGTTTTTCGCTCGGTTTGCACTACCTTTGCAAACAATGAAAACAATATTTTTCCCTGACCAGACACTCAATGATGACACATACGTTGCCACCATCGGCTTCTTTGACGGTGTGCACCAAGGACATCAGTTCCTGATGGCGCAACTGCGAAAAGAGGCTGCAGAACGTGGTATGCGGTCTATGGCCATCACCTTTGAGAGTCATCCGCGCCAGGTGGTACAAGGAGGATGGAAACCAGAACTGCTGACGGACCTACACGAGAAACTGCGCCTGCTGAAGACCACAGGTATCGACACCGTCGTGGTGCTGCGCTTCAACCGGCAGATGGCCGCTTTCTCAGCCCGCGACTTCATGCAACTGATGTATGAGCGCATGGGCGTGCGGGTGCTGCTCACAGGCTACGACAACCGTTTTGGTCATGACCGTGCAGAAGGTTTCGAGGACTACCAGTGCTACGGACGCGAACTCGGCATCGAGGTGCTGTGTGGCGACGCACTGGCTATGGGGAAGCAGAATGTGAGTTCCTCGCGCGTGCGCCAACTGCTGAAAGAAGGCAATGTAGAGGAAGCCAACTACTGCCTGGGACGTCCCTACAGCCTCGGTGGACAGGTAGTCCACGGTGAACAGATAGGACGTACCATCGGGTTCCCAACGGCTAATCTGCAACCCGATGACGACAAGCTCATCCCCATGGATGGCGTCTATGCCGTAATGGTTGATATTGACGACGAGATACGTAAACAGGGCATCATGAATATCGGCACACGCCCCACATTCAATGGTACCAACCGTACCCTCGAGACCAACCTCCTGGAACCTATCGGCAATATCTATGGCCATCGCCTGAACATCCATTTCATCGCCCGTCTGCGTAGCGAACAGCAATTTCCCTCTGCCGATGTCCTGGCCCTCCAGATCCAGAAAGACAAAGAACAAGCAGAACAAATACTTTCAAACTATCATTTTTAATCGTGAATTATGAATCTTGAACTTAAAAAACCCCTGACCGCCATTGCCTATATCGTTGCATTCCTGGCTATACAGACTGTAGTACAACTGATAGTACTGGGTGCAGAGATGGCCATCAAGGGCGATACACCTCAACTTGACGGTATCGGTTTCCTTATCGCCATGGGCAGTTTCTCCGTGATTACCATCGCACTCTTTGCCTGGCTGAAATGGACCCCACTGAAAAGAACCTTTATCCAGTCGCGCCCCTGGACAACCCTCTTCTGGTGCTTCATCGCCTCCCTGGGTGCCATCATCCCTTCCGTATTCTTTCAGGAACAGATGCCTGAATGGTCAGATAGCATCAAGCAATACATAGAACAGACAGCCCAGACGATGCTCCAGATGATGAACACCCCTGGTGGCTATGCCGTTATCTGTCTGCTGGCCCCTGTCGCCGAGGAGATGGTGTTCCGTGGTGCTGCGCTTCGAACACTCCTGGAATGGAAGCCCGAGCGCCGCTGGCTCATGATAACCCTCTCTGCCCTACTCTTTGCCCTGGCCCATATGAATCCTGCCCAGTTTATCCATCCCTTCCTCATAGGACTGCTCCTTGGCTGGATGTACGAGCGCACGGGCAGCATCATCCCAGGCATCATCTACCATTGGGCCAATAATACGGTAGCCTATCTGCTGGCACGCATCTACCAGGATCCCGAGGTTGGCATCACAGATATCTTCGGTTCCCAGTCGCGCGCCCTGATGGCCGTAGGTTTCTCGCTGCTCATCTTCATCCCGGCCATCTACCAGTTGAACCTGTGGATGAAGAAACAATAAAAGCAAGACATCAGATAACAGCATCAAAAAAAGCCATCCTTCGCAGGTGGCTTTTTTATTATCTTTCGAAGTTTTCTCAACTTCCAGAAAGCAATGTTTTAATCCTAAAAATGAATGTTTTAATATAGAGAAAGCATAGAAATGTATCACTCCAAATAGCCAGTGGGCTTGTAGAGCGAGTCGCTCACCAACGAGTCAGAACTATGGTCATATGCCATAGCCGGCTCATTGCCCGTGGCTTCATATTTCAGCGCATAGTCCGACTGGTCGGTCCATACCTTATCCTCTTTAAACGACTGGTTTAGCGCCGTAGTCAGCGTGATGAGGATAGCCACCACGGCAGCAGCACGCATCAGCGGACGGAAGCGCTCTGACAGCGAGATGGTGCGCGCCTTCACCTGAGGCTTCTCTTCAATCATCTGCAACATTCGCTCGTCGAAGTCATCGCCCAGCATCTCGTCCTGTTCGAACGAAGTGAAGAGCTCGCGATAGGCACGCAGGTTCTCTGGCAACTCCTCCTCGCTCTGCTCGAAGAAAGCCTTCAGAATCTGCTCCTCCTTCAAGGTCGTCTCGGCCTCGAAGTAGCGATCCATTAACTGTTCGATGTACTTATAATCCATATTGTTCTTGTTTCAAAAATTCTTGTTTAATTGTTTGTCGCGCCCTGAAGATGTTTACCTTAACCTGTTGCTCAGTGATATTCATCACGGCGGCAATCTCCTTGTACGACTTTCCTTCGACATCTCGCAACTGCATGCAGGTGCGCTGTTTCTCGGGCAAATGATTCATCAGACCCCTCACGCGCTCCACTCTGTCGCGCTGCATTGCCTGCTCTTCAGGTGTTCTGACGTTAGAGGGATGTGTGCTCACGCTGTCTTCATCTTCCAGCGACACGTTCTGGTTCTCCATCCTTTTTTGGTGGTCCAGTGCCACGTTGCGGCATATCGTCATACAGAAGGCCTCCATCGACTCTATCTGTGCCCACTGCTCTCGGCGATTCCAGACTTTCATCATTGTTTCCTGCACCACGTCCTCAGCATCGTCTCTGTTGAGAGTGATACGAAGAGCCAGGCGGAAGAGTTCATTCTTCAGCGGCAACACGTCGGTGCGAAAACTGATTTCTTTCATCCTCTCTAAATATTAAGACGATTCACTTGATAAAAAGTTACGGCAAAGTTACAGAAAAACGACGAAAAAATAAAATTTTTCCCCATTTAAAGGCTTCGTGAATAAAAAAAATAGTATATTTGCACAGAAAATAACGATGAACAAGACTAACCTAACGAAAAAGACTATCACTATGTCATCTCTTTTTAGAATCATCTTTTTAGTACCGCTGATGCTCTGTCAGACAGTTGTATCGGCAGCAGACCAGAAAAGCACCATCAACGAGAAAGTCGACTCCGCCAAGTTGGTCCTCACTGGCGATGCCGCTTACCAATGGGTAGCCGAGCATCTGGACTCGCTGGCCAATTCCTATCTGATGAAAAGCGGTAAGATTCTTGACCCCGACAATGTACGCGAGGAACTGAAGACGATTGGCTACAATGGACTGAACGTCACCGATTACATCATGGCAAGCCGGCAGATAGACAGCTTAGTGCTGATAAAACTCCTGACCCGTGCCGAGACAGAAGGCAACAAGACCATCTTCTTCATGATGGGCTCCACAGCAGCAGGCAAGTCCACCGCCTTGAGAAACAACCCCGGCCTGAAGGAACTAGTCAACAGCGCCGGATTGGTCTACGATGGTGCCTTCATCAGCGTCCCCTCGTTTGAGTCGCGCCTGAAGATGGTTCGGGACCGTGGTTTCAAAGCCAGCATCGTATTTGTGCACAACGACCCAGTGACTGGCTTCACCAACATGATCAACCGCCTTATCAGGTCCAATCGTGCTATGAGCTACTATTATTATGTCTATTGCTATCCCCGTTTTCAGGGACGTATTGCCTACCTGCAGAAAGAGCATCCCGACATCACCCTCTATTGTCTGGACAACAGCCACAATAAAGGCGGCGTGCGCGTCAGCATAGAAGAGGCCCTGACATGGGACTATACCATCACCCCTGAGACAGAGCGTGCCCTCCAGGACATCATGCAGAAGTTCATCGACTCAGGTCAGATGACCTCCACACAAATCAAAGCCTTGGTAGGTCGCTAGAAACCACTATTGCTCAGCTGTTCAAAAACATAGGGAATGGAGGCAAACGTATTGTCCTGCTTACCCATTCTCACCATGATAAGACGCTTATAGGGATTCACGTAAAGTACCTGTCCGCGAATGCCGTGGGCATAATAGCCTGGATACTGCGCCTTGTCGGCCCCGATATTACTCAGGTTATACCAGTTGAAGTGATAGCCGTCGTTATCCTCCGAGTAATCCGTGGTCTGCCGTATCCAGTCCTCGCCTACGATGCGCTTTCCGTTCCATACGCCGCCATTCATATAAAGACGACCTATCTTGGCCAGATCCCTCATCGAGGTTGAGATGCCGCCAAAGGCATGAGCCACCCCGTGCTTACGACTGTCGATATTGACGACGGCAGGCGACTCCATCTGTAAAGGCTGCCACACCCTCGTGCTGAGATAGTCCACATAGCGCATGCCTGTAGCCCGCTCAATGACAACCCCAAGAATTTCGGCCGTCATACTCTCATAGCGATGCTCCTTGCCAGGCTCACATCTGAACTTCAGACCGCGGATCTGCTTCATCAGGTTGTGGCCATAGTTCAGTTTCGCCATCGCATTAAGACGTTTCAAGCCCTTCAACTGAAGCGAATAGGTATCGTCGAAGTCCAGTCCGCTCCGCATGTCCAACAGGTGTCGGATGGTGAGTCTCTGCCACATAGGGTCTTTCTTCTTGAGCTCAGGCAGATAGTCAGTCACCACATCGTCCACACTCTTGATGTAGCCCTCGTACACAGCAATGCCACACATCAGCGACGTGATAGACTTCGACACAGAGAATACCGTGCCCAACCTGTCGATGGTGATGTCGCCCACATAATGCTCATAGACGATGCTGTCGTCATGGATGATGAGGATCCCCTGCGTGTCTGTCTTGCCCTTCAAGGCCTCCCATAGCGTCACGTTCTTATAGCGCCTTCCCTGACTAAAGAAATGCAGGGTGTCTATCCATTCTGCCTGTTGTCTGGCATAAGGAAAAGAGAATGTCGACGTTCCGTTTGCTATAGTGTCGTGTACATGATGCTCAAAGCTATAGATATCCGGTCCCGCTTTTCCATCGGCCCTATAACCTCTTATAATAGCACACGACGATAAGAGAAGGCAGCACACGCATGCCAGCGAAAATTCTTTAAGCATTATTCTTTCGATATTTCCAAACGAAGTAGAAACACAAACACAAGGCAACCAAAACAACGATGATTGTCAGAAGAAGATTATCACTTACCATTCCCACAGTCTCCGTAGGAACGGAAGCAATGTCTGCCAACTGCTGTTTACCTGAAATCACATCAGATGTTACAGTAATGGTATCCATTGTTTCAGTAGGAATTACAGAGTAAGGAACTTCAGGTTCGGGTGCAGGAACTGGAGTTTCTGAATGTGAGCGGAACAGGGAATCATTTGGGTCAATGATAATGTCTAATAATGTCATAATACAATAGTTTTAAAGGGGTTATATTCTATTAAATTGAAAATACGCTAGAAGGAGCTGCACCAATAGTCCTGTCAGGAAACTGATGGCATTACACAGGAAACTATAGATGAATGCGCGCGACAAGATACGAATGAACAGATAGTACCATAATACTTCTACAGCAACCACCAGCAATTCACCCATAACAATCGTCATCACGCTGCTATCAACATAAACGACGTAAAGATTCAAGGGAATATTTGTGAGAATGTTGATGACAACAGACGAGCCCAGCACCAGCCTACGACGTTCGCGTAAGAGCAACAGGACCACGAATTCTATCATGATCGTTGGCACGAGGGCAAGTAATAGCATCGGAAATATCATCATAGGCTAAATGAAAGCTAATATATACCCTGGAATAAGTGCAGCAGCCAGCAATCCGAAGGCCAGTCCTTCGCGCTTAGGCAGCACCACATTGGCCAGATAAAGGGTGACGGGCATCGTACAGTTGACAGCGAACAAGCCAACAAGAGCTATCACCATCTCCTGACTCCTGAACACCAAGCAGACCAGCACTAAGACGATGACCAATGCCAACATCCTGATGATGCCCAGATGATGCGCCAGCCATCCGCCAGCCATCTTTCCCAACATCGAGAGCAATCCTATCAGAAGTACTATACTGCTGGTCCTCGACATCTCACCACTGAACGTCTCTCCCACAAAAGAGCGCAGCATGACCACAAGCATCAAAACCAGCAACGACATCCATATGAACAGCTTACTGAATCGACATTCCACCTCCTGACTATTGATGGCAGAGATGCCCGCTTTGAGGTCCAGGTGCACGTAAGCCGTTGACAACACACAGATAGTAAGCAAAACTGTATAGAGTAAAGGCCACGAGAAGAAAACAATGCCAAGGGCCAAGCCAAAAGCTCCTGTTGAGACAAAAGCACCAAGGGCACGCATATCATTACCCGTCGTAACGGCCACTTGTTTGCCTCCCCACACATGAAACAGCGAGTTTCCCATTCCCAGTAATATAGGTACCACCATCATACCCACAGTTGACAACCTGAAGCTGATAACTATCGACGTCGCCAAGACTGCCACCGTCAGCAATAGGACAGATGCCAACAGCATCCAGTGACGGCGTTTCATGCTGTCTGCCCACAATCCCGTCAACGGCTGTGTCAGGAAGGCCAATATATTATAGGTAAGAAAGATGCCTACAAGATGCATCGCAGAAAATGATGATGCTATCAGGTAAAGACAGCATACGCATAATCCGTCGACCAACAAATGCAGCACGGAACATAACAGGATGGTTGCAAGTGAGAGCGGTTTTATGCGTTCCATATTATTTTAGCTTTTAGTTGATAATCACGCTGCAAAGATAATTCCTAATTTCTTTGTCTCCAAAAATTCTCCATCACCCAGTTAAAGCAGGGATCTATGCCCTTCTGGTAATCCTGGAAGGAGGTGGAAAGGGAGTTTGCCAATGGAATATCCTGTTCCTTTGTCTCGTCTGGACGAACAAAACATTTGTGAGAGATATAACCTTTAGTCTGAGTGTTAGGCAGACTCCAGGATATCATGTCACCATAATGGGTGGGAGCGTAAGAAGCTGGTTCACCAATGGCGATACCAATATTATTGTCGATAGCCATCGTCATCAACAGTCCAGCACTACTGAAAGTACGCTCGCCCTGAACAAAGATGACGTTGCCCTGAAACGGCGACGCTAATCCCTGTAATCGGCTATGAGTATCTGTGGCACTATACAATAGGGATTTATCAAGACCTGCGGCCTGATAGTACGCTTCTGCCAGATGAGAGGGACGCACGGATACTCTAGGGCCAATGATGGATGACTTGAGTCTGCATAGCAGTTCGTCACACAGAGTACTATTCCCGCCTGAGTTCTCCCTGACATCCACAACAAGCGTCTTAACGTTCTGCGTTGCCATTGTCTGGAACATAGAATCCAGAAACTCCGTGAAGACGGGGATACGCTTCAGCTGTTGCTCCAATCGCTCCAGTAGCTTTTCATTGCCAGCCACCTGAGGCAGATACTGCTGCCTGAGGGTGTTGCGGTCGGCACACTGGTCAAACAACATATAACATATTCCTCCGTCAAGTATCTGAAAGGAAAAAGGCATTCCTCCCGCACGCAGCCTCATCTGCTGAACCTGCGACTTATTATCCACCTTGCTGATATCCTTGTTCTGGATTTTGATGGGTTTCAGTTTTAGCGTATTGCCATCAGTAAAAGACAGCGTTATGGATGAATCCTGCTCACAGAGTCCCAGCTCCTTCCATAGATAATAGGAATTAGAGTAGTTCTTGAACGTCTTCTTATAATCCACGTCGTTAGTTGTACTGAAGAAGCCTCTGAACTGCTCATAGATAAACGACATATCCTTTCCGCTAATCTTCAGGACCTGCTTACCAAGTGATGATTCCATGCCTTTCAGCACAGCATCCAGATACATCCCCTTATCATCAATATAAAAATGCATAGGATAGTACACATCCGAATTGAGAGAGGTCTGCAAACCCGTATGTCCATCATGCATTTTGGCAGCTACTTGCTGCAATGTATAGACGAAAGCCTTCTGACTCTCACACTTCCCGCAACTTTTATACCCCTGTTTCAACTCTTTCTTAACATTGATAGGAGCGCCTTTCTCAAAGGCAGGATGCGTGGTCTGCAGCATATCCATGAAGAGTAGGAAATCCTTCTGATAATCGTTGCCCTTCACATAGTCTTTGCTTCCCTCAATATCCTTATTATGATAGGTAATTACTGTTTGCGCAGTTGTTTGAAGCGTAAACAACAGGGAGAGGAATAATAATATCCGACAAGAGCTTCTTAAAAGTATATTATGCATCTTTATTATTGAAGTTGAAATGGTTTTGAGGACGGCAGGGACTGGTGTCTTAATTACTTTTGACCAGTCTCTCTATATCTTCGATTATCCGCCTCGTAGGTTCAAGCCGTTGCTGAAGTTCATACCAATACGATTTTGTCACGTTCAACATTTTTGTAATAGGGCAAGAAAGTCCATTCTCCCCACTGTTTCTTGGTATAAACATGCGGACTAATTTCCTCACCAATATCCCATCCATACTCCCTAAACGGGTAAGCATAGTCATAATCCTGTGATGTCAGTTTTGACTTGTCAAGTAATATCAGTAAGTCCCAATCGCTGTCAGAACGATTATCGCCACGTGCTCTCGAACCGTATAATAAAAGAGTACTATTAGCAGGTAAAACCTTACTTGCTATCTTTTTGAGATTATCTATTACTAGAGACTTATTCATACAACTTACATCTTCTCCGCTGCAAACTTACATAATTTTTTCGAATTAAGCCTCTTTTTTGAGAAAAAAGTTTGATTATCTTAATCCCAATAATGTATTTACCTTGCAATTATTACTCAAAGATCTGGCCCGTTGATCTCTCCGCTAATCTCTGAGGTTTTAGTTGTTGTATTATATACATGCTCACCTTATCCAAACTAACAAAAGAAATGGTACTAACCAGTATAAAAAAAGAACTGCATACGAAGGTATCTGAAGAATACTATATTTCAACGTCCTTTTCCACCACAGTTCTAATATACGCTTTTCGGAACATTTGTAATATAAGGCAAGAACCACAAGAATTAACAAAGGGGAAACAATGTATAACAAAGGTCTACAAGCTCCTTGAATAAAATTGCCCCAGTGAGTTTCTATGAAATATATTGCTAAGAGCAACCATATTCCAATTATACCACTAACTACGTAAAATGCTCCAAGCCAGCCATCTTGCCATAATGTACCTCGCTTTCCACCAAGCAAATACGCATGATAAAACAACAAGTTCAATAAAAACATCTAACAATAATCTAAGACAATAAAAATTATAACTGGTTTCATATTATTTGTTTTTATGCGAATTCAAGTGGGCCTTAAAGGGTACGGCGAGCACAGTCCAAACGCGAACATTCTCGCCATGCTGTTTGCCAGGTTTCCATTTAGGCATGCTCTTGATGACGCGAGCGGCTTCCTCGTCCATGGCCTTAAGTGCTTTGTTGTGTGCCTCGGCCTTCAAGCGATACTCGGCTGTCATGCTGTCTATGATGGGAATGGCATCTGAGGAAGCCAATGGCCTGATTACCTTGACATGACTGATAGAACCGTCTCTCTACAACAAACCTTACGACAGTACGCCCTGATGCACCTGTTCCTTCTGCAA
>Ga0256406_1000618_pt1 | contig 63524 bp, 60 predicted proteins | sample RumenRJG_03DNA_FD_185986 | JGI IMG/M metagenome (GOLD analysis project Ga0256406, IMG submission 185986) | Bovine rumen microbial communities from Lethbridge, Alberta, Canada - RJG_03 | ecosystem: Host-associated > Mammals > Digestive system > Stomach > Rumen | place: Canada: Alberta | collected... | reverse complement strand
CCTCCCGTCCTTTATTGTTCGGGAGAGTACTTCTATGAGCTTGCTATGGCTGACAGTATCAAAGAAGCGCTCCAAGTCAAGGTCTACTACATACTTGTAGCCGTCCGTGATTATGGACTGCGCCTTTCTCAACGCATCATGACAGCCACGCCTCGGACGGAACCCGAAGCTGTTCCTGCTGAACTGTTTCTCATAGATGGGAGTCAGAACTTGGTTGATGGCTTGTTGCACCATGCGGTCTACCGTAACCATTCAGTTTAGGCCGTCTTTCCTATAAGCTGTAAATTTCCAACCTTTGCCGAAAATTTACAGCTTTATGTTTAATCTCAACGAGAATAACCAGTTTTTCCTTTCCAATTCCCCAACTGATATGAGAGTTGGGGTCAACCCAATGTGCGGCAAGGTCCGACAAGCTGGACATGAACCTACAAATGGAAAGGTCTACGTCTTTGTAGGGAAGACACGCAAAGTTATGAAACTCCTTCATTGGGAAGGAGGAGGTTATGTGATGTATTATAAGCGTCTTGAGACGGGCAGGCTTTCTCCCCGACTGTTCCCGTCATGCCTGCAAGTCGGATTCCGACAAATTCGATGGGATGAGTTGGTTCTTTTCATAGAGGGAATCTCTCTAGGTGCCGTGGAGAATAGCCGACAGAAAAGAAAAGTGCAGGCATGGCTATGCATGGCAGTTCAGGGATGCCCGTCCAGATTCCCACGGTCTTTATTTCTACTACTTGAAAGGCTCCCGGGGAGGAGAGATACCAAGGGCCCAGCTAAAGGACTATCGAGGAGCCATACAGACAGACGGCTACAAAGTCTATGATTATTTTGAGAAACAGGATGGCGTAACCCTGTTGGGGTGCATGGCCCACATTCGTCGCAAGTTCGTAGAGGCCGAACGAGCGTGCCCCGGTAAGGCATCAAAAGCCATTGAATACATTGAACTGCTCTATACCCAGGAGGAAAATCTTAGAGAGCACAAGACCCCGTACGAAGAAGTGGCAAAAGCCCGCAAGGAGAAGGGCTTGCCAATCATGGATGCTATGGAGGCTTGAATGAAAGCCGCCAGCACGACTACCACACCATCAGACCTGTTGGGGAAAGACCTGGACTATGCTTACAAACTCTGGCCCAGGATGAGAAACTATGCCCTTGACGGAAGGTACCACTTAGACAACAATGATGTAGAGCGCGGAGAACGTCCTTCTGTCATGGGCAGAAAGAACTATCTCTTCAGCCATGATGACAAGGGACTGAGGACAATGCTATATTTTACTAGCTGCTTGAATCCTGCGATGTCGTGCAGTTGAACCCTCTTGACTGGCTCACCGATGTCCTTGGCAGGCTAAGAGACAATATGGATGAAGATGAGATCATACGACTTCTGCCATACCAATACAAAAAATCCCGGGAATAACCTAGGGATTTTTTGTTTGATTACAGGACGGCCTAAATTGAATGGTTACGAATAAGAGGAAGACCTAAGAAAAACGAGTCTTAGAAGGTTATCGCTACAAATTAATTGAAAACTCAGATTACTGATGTCATTTATTTTGCTAACCGCCTGTTTCTTATCAGAATTCTGAAATAAGGACATTTGCCGTTAATTTGCAAGTCCTTGCCGTCATCTCCTTTGCGGAATCTGACAATTTCAAACTGCTCTGGATTGTACTTGTGTAAAAAAGTTATAGGCACACCCATCAAGCCATTATAATCCCTTGGAATATCTTGCGTTCGATTCACATTGATACCATCACAGTTGTCATACTTAGGATAGGAAGACTCGTTGCCTTGATAAGTTTTTGTCAAAATAATATCCTCATATCTCTGAGCAAGAGCAAGGTTGGTAAGCCATAAACAACCATTTGTTGCAATAATTGTTTGACCTTGGTCGTTAATACTAACTTCCGTGCCATAACGTGCATAATAATCGGGGACAATAAAACCAGAGATACCTCGTCCAAGATTAACTCCTAACCATGCTTTGTCATGCTGAATCAGTTCAAAAATCTCTTTATAAGTAATTGCGTTCACGTTACCAATAACAAGGAACTGCTTTCCGTATTTCACTATTTGAGAAATGAACTCTCTAAATAATGAAAAGGGTGGATTTGTGACGACGATATCTGCTTGCTGCAATAACTCTTTACATTCCCTGCTGCGAAAATCTCCATCGCCCTTGAAGTAATGAACTTTTTCTGTGTCTAAGTTACCTTTATAAATACAGTAAAAAGCTTTCTCTTTCGGTACATTATCAAACAAATCATGCGACTGATCTATGTAACAAGAAGCTATTAATGCCTTAAGACCGAGTGTGTCAAAGTTCTCTTTGAAGTAGCGGTAGAAGTTGCTAACGCGAGCATCATCGCAATTACAGTAAACGACCTTTTCATGAAAACAATCCGTGTAATGCTGCAATTCACGTTCTATATCACAAAACTGAGTGTAAAATTCATCGCTCTTCGATTTTTTTGCTTTTTGAAGAAGTTCGTTTGTCGCCTGTCGTACCATGATTAATTGTTTGTTAACTGCTTGAATAAATCACTACCTAACATCTGTAACGAAGTTTCTGCAACGTCCAGCATAATCTCAAACATGTCACCTTTATCCCAACTCTCACCATCGCCTTGCGTATAGATTGAAGCAGCTTGAAGCATGATGGTTTTGTCTTTGGGCTTTACAAACATATTTTTGCAAAGATTGGTATTAATAGGCATACCATAATTGGCAGCTGTGAGTCGGTCAAGTCGGTTCAGCATACCCGAATTGTATTCAAGTGTAACAACTCTTCCATCAGGACGGGTAACGTGAATGGTTTGAGTAAGGAAGTTTGTTCCTTCAAGAAAAAGGACATAAGGGAAATAGGATTCAGCGAGCATGAAATTCGCGATTTCTGAAATGTTCTTGTGTGAACGCTCAATAGCATTGCCAGCTTCCATCAAATCCTGATCGTTATTAGCACCAACGAGTTTACCTTTCTCAATGTTCTCTTTGTCCTTGCCTTGGTGTTTTGCCTCAGAAACAAGTACCACTCTCCAATCGTCATTATCGTCCTTTACTACAATTAATCCACCATCAGGAATGATTCTAGCATTAGAGACAAATAAGGTCTGACCAAGATATGGGTCAATCTTTTGTAAAGCTTCATTAATCTTGGATTTTTCGATACTTTTCCAATAATCAAAGGTCAACTGGGGGTATTTGTTGCTGAGGTAATCTTTCACACGATGCGAAACATCACCTACCGTTTTGTCATGAATCTGGGCTTGCTGACAGAAAATGCCAACTTGTCCATGACGAGCTTTTTGCTGAGTAGTAAGTCTTGAAGACTGATTTTTCTTTGCCATATTATTTTGTAATCCTTATATCCGCACCCCAATAGTCTTTAGCATTTTATAACGTACTGAGCAACAAAAAGTTGCTCAGGATTTGGACATGTCAAAAAAATCACTTGACTTAGTGGTGCAAAATAATTAGTAATGTCATTCCTTTTTGTGGCAAACTTAAGAAAAAAAAACGAGAATATGGGCCATCGCACAATATTTTTTCTAAAAAGAGTGCTCAGATGATGTAGATAAGGAAGAAGAAGGAGGCTATCCAGCCAAGGATACACAACTGGATAAACCGATTCTTCAGCAGCACCTTCGTAGGACTGCCACTCTTCACGTCTACGATCGTTATCTGCAGATATTTGATGATGGCTGCCAAGACCCAGAAGAAGGTGAGATAGAATAAAAGACTTGCCTACCTGACGGACACCGTCTATAATCATCATCTTATTGGAATCACTTGACAAATAAGCTTTTATATCTTCTTCTATTTTTCTCTGTAATGCCATAGTCACACTTTTCCTTTGTCTTCGACCTTGCAAAAATACACTTTTCCCACGAAATAAGCAAGCAAAAACTACACTTTTCCATCATTTTAGGTCTCCCATAACTACACTTTTCCGTCATTTTGAACCGCTTTGTAGAATTTTCTTCAAAATAAGGACAGGGTACAACGCCTCGACTCTCCAGTGCCACTTCCTTCGTTATCAGAAACGCTAACGACATCGGCAACGGCTACTTCATGAATGACTATTTCATGGAGAAGGAAATCTGAAACTTAACGAAACCTCGAAAAGGTGTAGACTTTGGTTGATTGAACCCTCGAAAAAGTGCAGAGCTCTGCCTTTTTATCATAGAAAAAATGTATCTTTGTAAGTAGACTATAGTCTTTTCCTTGTTGGCACTCAGCCACGGGAGCAACTGCTCGCATGACATCTTGTCGACACCGCCACATCCCTTGTTCCTCACAACACACTTATATGCGTCGTTCAAGTTCTTCGGGGATAATATGACCTCCAATAAATGTTCTTTGTCAAATGCTACTTCCACGACGTTGTCTTCGGTCATCCATATATAGGTCTGCACTCCCTCGTAGCTGCTTCCGGATTCCGTCCTTGCTCCACGGGGGCAGTCATTGTCTTGAGGCGATGTTTTCTGCATTCTTTCCTGCATACGGTAACTTTCAATTACTGTCGTTTAATTAAGGTTCGGTCCTTCGACGCACGTGTCAATATGCGACAACTATGACCTCGGCTGACTTCTCACGGCAAGCGTTACTCCATGACTTTCGTAAAAGCAACTAATCGTCATGTCTGTGAGACCTCACCAGTTAAGCGTACCAACTTTCCACCTTATCCCTGACTAATTTACTCCTTGCGATTCCGAGTAGTTATAGGGCTTTGACGCTTTTAGCTGCCTCACCCTCGCAAGAAGCCTTGGTATTAGGTTTCTGTACGTCGGGGCAGATGTTTGCCGCTGACTTCTTTCAGATTCCAACTCGCGATGGACACCCTTGTCTCTCTGGCTGGACAGTTCCCACTACTGGAGCCTGTTAGGGACTTACACCCGTTAGCCGATATACATGCCAGTCAAACATAAAACGGATAAACGGTCCTAGACCATTCATCCGCAGTCGGCTTCACGTCATAGCATTTATCACTTTACCCTCAGAAAGAATACTGAAATCCTATGGACGCATACTCCTTAAACTGCCAATAGCCATGATGATCATCACGGTTAACGCCATCATCAAAACGGGGATACATAAAGAGCTGCGCACTTATCCACTTATTGAACCGGAAGGTAAGCGTGTTCTCCCATTCCATCTCAGTACGTTCATAACTCGTATAGCCATAGAGACGCGTCTTCCACTTCAGCATATCCATGAGCTGCCATGTCAGGTCAACAGTGAACTCCGAACCGAAATCGTTCAGGAAGTGATGGTTTTTCTCCATTCCAAGTCGCTCGGACAGTTCCAGCTTACGTGTGTACTTCATATTATACGCGAAAGGAGCCAGATGTACAGAGCCCCTAAGCTTATGTCCCAGCCAGTCGACATTGTAATCCATACCGACAGAGATGTTCATGTTGAGCGGAGCAAGAAAGTCTGAATAGAGCGTCGGCTTGTTGCTCTTGTAGCCATGGGTAAACTGCGAGTAGGCCAGCACCTGCAGAGTATAGTACCACCGTTTGGAAGCCTGCAGTCCAAGTTTCGATGTAACACGGAAAAGGTCCTCGGTGGTCTTGAAGCGATGAAGGGTATCGGAGCGTGAGCTCTGCAGGCCGAAGCGCATCTCCAGTTTGTTATCCCATCTCACCTTCTGTTTGTTGTTGTAGTTGGCCTCCATCGTCACTGAGGTAAGAGCCGAATAGTTGCTCTCACCTCCCTTATACCAGTTGCCGGAGACATAGTTCTGCATAAACTGCAGGGAATAGTCGCCTCGATAGTTCCAGAAGTTCGGACGTCTGAGGACCACCGTGAGTGGGGACGTCTTCGGTTCCACGTATTCCGTCTGCGATTTCTCAACAAGGTCCTCACGTCTGTGCAAGGGCTTTTCCGGCTCATAGACCGGTGCTCCCGCCTTCTCTATCTCCGTCTGTGAACTTTCCACCAGTTCCGGATGCATGATATATGTCCGGAGCAACAGCCGGTCGGTTAGCGATAGTGTGTCGCCCACATTGAAAGCCCTGCCCACCACATCATGGTAGAAGGTCAGCGGCATGAAGATACGCGGCTCATCGGCGGCTGCGTCCGCTTTCTTATTTGCCGGAGCGTTGAAGATACGGTTGTTCAACGCCATAAGCGAGTCGCCATACTGTTTTACAAAGCTTGCCGACTTCTGCGCTCTCTCCTTATGGACAAACGGGAAACGGTAATGCCATTGGGCATCGGAGCACAATGGTATAATCAGAAGGAGCAGTAATATGGACAAATAATGTTTCATCTTTCTCTGTGCAAAGGTAAACCTATTTTGCAGAAAAAACAAATAAAATAAAAAGTAATGAACTCTTTGTTTTTGTATTGTGGGCAAATTGCCGTATCTTTGCACTCATATCATACATCAATCCGCATGAAGAAAGTTATTCTGTCAATACTTGTGCTTATGCTGCCCGTCATGGGCCTTCAGGCACAGATTATCAACAAGAGGAACAAGGACAAAATCAGTCAGGACATTAAGAACGGCTTTAAAACGGCCATGGATGCCATCAAGCAAGACACCAAGCCCAGCGGTGAGCATAGCCAGTGGGACGGATATGTCGCACCAAGGGTAGGTATTGGCGTAGCCTCGCTTCCTGGGGCCGGAGGCAGACCGGAAGCCGCTTATCTCTTCGGTACATATATAGAGGCCTTCGTCACCACGAACCTCGGCATCTCCTTCGGAATGGACTACCAGCATCAGGGTGCCAACAGCGTGAGAAGCTCGGTGGAGGTGCCTGTCACCGATGCCAATGGCAAGGTCACCGGGACGACAGCCGCTTCGGGGAAGTACGACTATAACCTCAACTATGTCAACACCAGCTATCTCATACACTGGTATCCTTGGCCCTACCGTGCCGTGAGCTTCTATACCGGACTGCAGATATCGCGGATCATGACGGCAAAAGCTAAGCTTCATGGCGGCTCAAAGGCCGAGATCAATGACGAGATTCACGAAGGCGAGATTAACTTTCCCATCGGTGCATCCTACGAGTGGAAACAATGGGAGTTCGATGTCCGCTACTTCATTTCACCGAGAGAGTTAGCATCGTCGCACAAGGCAAAGAACATCCTTGGCAACGCCCGCAATATGATGCTGTCAGTTTCCGTGGCCTACAGGATAAAGATATTCTAAATGAAACGCTCAGCCGTACTTCTTATTACTTTCCTCACACTTGTCTGTCAAGCCAAAGCCACAGTAATACCGTCCGACAGTATCTTGAGTATCATTTCCTCAGACAACGGTGGCAGCAAGACACCAAAGGACATCTCCCAGCGGTGGGGCTATATGGTTATGGCGGTACCCGGTAAGGTACTCGCACTGGACCGGTGGGCACGCAACGAGGTGGTAACGAACGACACATGGGCCTTGGCAGGTGAGCTCCGCTATACGCCACAGCCCGGCGATGACGACAGCTTTGCCGAAGACTACGGATACCCTACCTTCTCGGTGGGTTTCAGATACTCCTTCAACCACGGCACGGAACTGACACGCGTAGAGAAGGACTACTACTCCGTCCTCGGCAATGTAGCGACTGTCTATGGCAAGTTCTCTCGGCCGATATTGAGGACACACGGTTTCGAACTGGCATACTATCTCGGCACGGGAGTGGGATACAGCCATCGGAAGTACGACACGGGGGGTGAGGTGAACAATGAATTCATCGGCAGCAGATGGAACATCTACTTCACGGCAGGGCTGTCGGCGACATACAGGATAGGACCGGAATGGGCTGTCATGACAGGTGTCGACTTCAGCCATCACAGCAACGGCGCATTAGAAAGGCCTAACAAGGGGTCAAACTATTTGGGTCCTGTCATTGGTCTCGTGTACAGTCCGCAAAAAGAGAGGGCACATGAAAAAGCATACCATCTCGGCACAGAGAGTCCCGACGACCCGAGACAAGGTCTTTACATGGAGCTCTCGGCAGGCCTGGGAGCCAAAACACTTCTAGAGGACTGGCTCTATACGCAGGAGCATCCCGACATTCCAAAATACAGAACGACGAAGTTCGCCTCCTACGGCGCGTTCAGTCTGCAGACAGCTGTTATGTTCCGGTATGCCAGGAGATGGGCTTCGGGATTGGGACTTGACGTCTTCTACGGTGATTATGCCAGCAAGATACGACGCCTCGACGACATCACCGGACACAGCAGCGAAAGGCACAGTCCGTGGTCTGTGGGTGTGGCCATGAAACACGAGGTGTTCTACGGCCGTCTCTCCGTACGCATGGGTGTCGGCACATACTTATACCGCCACATGGGGTATATAGCCAAAGAGAAAGAGAGACAGCAATGGCTCTATGAGCGTGTGGGACTGTTCTACTCCTTCCCCACCCTCGGCCACGCCAGCATAGGGTTCAGTGTCAACGCTCACTTGACAAAGGCCGACTTCACGGAGCTTGTCGTCAGCTATCCAATAAAACTTTAGAGAACTTTCACCCCTATATATAATGAACTATCACCCCTATATATAATAATGTATAATGAAGAACGCATTAAACAAACTCGTTGATACCGTATCGAAGGTCTTCACTTCCAAGTCGGGCGACAAGGACCTCCGCATCATCCACCTTGACACCGTGGACAGTACGAACAACTATCTCATGAATTACAAGCCGGAGACGGACGAGAAGATTACCGTCGTCATCACCGACAACCAGACCGCTGGACGCGGACAGGGCACGAACCACTGGGAGAGTGAGCCGGGAAAGAACCTTACCTTCTCCATACTCATCCACCCCACCATGGTTCCTCTGGCACGGCAGTTCCTCCTCTCGGAGATGGAAGCCATCGCCATGTATGATGTCTTGGGCGATATCCTCGGCAAAGAAGACGTGAAGATGAAATGGCCAAACGACATCTACTGGAAAGACCGTAAGATAAGCGGCACGCTCATTGAGACAAAGGTTGGCGGAAGTCATGTCAAGGACTGCATCTTCGGCACGGGAATAGACGTCAACCAGCAAGTCTTCCACAGTGATGCACCAAACCCAGTGTCTATGTATCAAATTCTTGGACACGACACAGATCTGAAGACGTTGCTTGACAAGCTTCTGGAATCGTTCAAAAAATACTATGCCGCATTGGAAAACGGCGAGTATGCCGCCATATCAGAGCTATACCACGCCGGTCTGTACCGTGCTCACGGCTTCCACCGGTATCTGGATGTGAAGGAGCAGAAGGAGTTTGAGGCTGCCATCGTGGAAGTGGAGGACAGCGGAAGACTTATCCTCAGAGACCGTGAGGGCGAAATCTCGTCGTATTACTTTAAGGAGATAGCGTTTCTTAACGACTCTTCCGAAGAGCAAAAGGGCTAAGCGGGCCGCGTAAAAACAGCAGGCTCCATGTCATAAGGATCCCGGTTCAAAATGACATGACCTATCACCAGAGAAATAACAAATAATAAAGGATAAATTTAAAACTAAGTATCGCCAAATCTTCAATGCGCTGACAGAGCATCAATTAATGGACGAATTTTCATACTCTGTCTTTAGTAATCAACTATTCTGCGAATTTAAAGATATTGGCGAAGTGAAAATTATGGCACGATTTAAAAGAATTCTTTTAAAGCTGTCGGGTGAGAGCCTGATGGGAAAGCAGGGCTTCGGCATAGACCCGGAGCGTCTGAGCGACTACGCTCAGCAGATTAAGGAAGTACATGACATGGGGGTACAGATAGGTATCGTCATCGGTGGCGGGAACATCTTCCGCGGACTGAGCGGAAGTCAGAAGGGCTTCGACCGCGTCAAAGGAGACCAGATGGGTATGTGCGCCACGGTGATAAACTCGCTGGCCCTCAGCTCGGCACTGGGTGCTATCGGCGTGAAAACCAAGGTGATGACAGCCATCCGTATGGAACCTATCGGCGAGTTCTACAACAAGTGGAAGGCCGTGGAGGCTCTTGAGCAGGGCTATATATGTATTTTCTCAGCCGGAACGGGAAACCCATACTTCACTACCGACACCGGATCCAGCCTGCGGGGCATAGAGATAGAGGCCGACGTGATGTTGAAGGGAACACGCGTTGACGGAGTGTACACCGCAGACCCGGAGAAGGACCCTACGGCAAAGAAGTTCAAGGAAATCACATACAAGGAGGTGCTGGAGCGCGGATTGAAGGTTATGGACCTCACGGCAATATGCATGTGCCAGGACAACAACCTACCTATTTACGTGTTCGACATGGACACCGTAGGCAATCTGAAGAAGGTTCTTGCCGGTGAAGAGATAGGCACGCTCGTGCACAACTAAGAAACAGCCGTGTTTCAGCTTCTAATGAAGCAAAAAAATAAAAGGTATCCTTTTATGTTGCAAGAGAATAACTCCTGTAATGTAAAAGGATACCTTTTATTATATCTATTGGACTTTTCGCCTAATGACTTGACCGGTTAGCGAAACGGAGGATAATACATATTAGAACATAAACGGCTATCACAGGAGCCCATGCCTCTAAGAAGCCGGTCCATCCGTGAGCGATAACTGCAACGATGAATATCACTGTCGTCATAGCGACAAAGCCATAGCGAAGGCCATTACCTTTCAATCCCCAATGCTTGAACTTAAGAGCAAACATCGGAAGCTCGCTGATAAGCAACAGACTGCTCACCATCACGCCGGCAACGACCAGAAAGACTGCCCAAGAACGGGTCTCTATCGAAGACTGCATACTTATCAGTGCGCCGCCCCAGAAGAGAGCATTGGCAGGCGTGGGCAGTCCGATAAATCCCATGGACTGACGCTTGTCGAGATTAAACTTTGCAAGTCTTAGTGCGGAGAAAGCCGCCATGATATATGCCACGAACGGAAGCCATGAGCGCAGTCCTTCCATTCCGTCGGGATAATTCATCACACCCAGCTCGTAGAATATCATCGTCGACGGTGCGACACCAAAGGTGATATCATCGGCCAGAGAGTCAAGCTCTTTACCAACGGGCGAGGCCACATGAAGAAGGCGGGCACTCATGCCGTCGAAGAAGTCGAAGACGGCACCGATGATTATCCAGGTCATGGCCCAGGTGAGATCGCCACAAAAAGCGAAATATGTAGCAATGCAACCAGAGATGAGGTTGCAGCAGGTAATACTGTTGGGGACAGATATCAAGTTTCCGACAAGGCCGCCATCAGCGACAACACCTTTTACGCTCGCCGCATCCTCCTTGGCACTGACACCACTGATGGCCTGCTTCGACGAAATATCATTAGTCTTCTCTTTTTCCATAATATTCATACTACTGTTCATGTACGGTATCCTCCCAGGGAGGTGTTCATACATGAGCCATATGGTTAGAACCGGACTCGATTACTTCAACTTTGCTATCACCGTCTGGTCGCCGGTTGTGGCCTGGTTCATCTTTACGCAGACCTCAGAACCCAACGGCAGATAGATATCCACACGACTGCCAAGCTTGATGAAGCCCAGATGTTCGTCGATAAAGCAGTCCTCTCCCTCCTGGGCGTAGGTAACGATGCGGCGCGCCATGGCTCCGGCAATCTGTCGGCAGAGTACCTCCTTGCCGTCAGGAGTGGTGAGCAGGACGTCGGCATGCTCGTTTTCCTCACTGGCCTTAGGCAGCCATGCTTTATGATAGTTGCCGTTAAAATGTCTGACGAGCTTCACCTTGCCGTCGACAGGGAACCAGTTGGCATGGACATTTACAATGCTCATGAAGATGGAAATCATCAAACGGCGGTCATGGAAATATTCATTCTCGTCAACCTCCTCAATGACAACAATCTTTCCGTCGGCAGGTGCCACGACAATATTCTCGGTGTCTTCCAACGGGAAATGCCGGATAGGACAACGATAGAAGTTAACCACCAGGCCATAAGCCACGCCAAAAACGAGGAGAAAAGCTATAAACGGTATCTTGGTCGTGAACCCGAACCAAAGAAGAAGGGCTACAAGGATTATAAGTACTGCACCATAGAACAACTGATCGCGTCCTTCACTGTGGAACCTTATCTTCTTTAGTTTCTTTATTTTGTTTACCATAATGGTAGTTCTTTCTTGTTTTGTTCTTGGATCGAGTTATATTCAGAATGCAAAGGTAGTGATTTTTTATAGGACAGGCAAATTTTTGATTTATTCTTTTGGCTATGTCCGATTTTAGCAGTAACTTAGCACTCACAAACAACTATCTATGGAAGATTTCGTTCATCTGCATTGTCATACACACTATTCTATTCTTGACGGACAGTCGAAGGTAACACACCTCGTCGACAAAGCCGTCAAGGACGGCATGAAAGGTATGGCAATCACCGACCACGGCGTAATGTTCGGCATAAAGGAATTCGCCGACTATTGCGCTAAAATCAATAAAGACAGGAAAAAGGAAGGACTGGAGCCGTTCAAGCCTATATACGGCTGTGAGATGTACGTTGCCCGCCACAGCATGGAGGACAAGGTGAAAGAACACGGCGACAATGGAGGATACCATCTTATAGTACTTGCGAAGAACTATCAGGGATATAAGAACCTGATAAAACTCGTCAGCCATGCATGGGTAAAAGGTTATTACTATAAGCCGCGTACCGACAGAAGCGAACTGGAGAAATACCACGAAGGACTGATAGTCTGCTCGGCATGTATTGCCGGTGAGGTGCCGTCAAAGATCCTCAAAGGCGACATCGACGGGGCAAGAGAGGCATGCCAGTGGTATCACGACTTGTTTGGCGATGACTATTATCTGGAGCTCCAGCGTCATGAGGTCAAGGACCCGAACATCGTCGCCAACCGCGAGACATTCCCCCTGCAACAGAAAGCAAACAAGGTCTTGATAGAGTTCGCAAAGGAGTATGGCATCAAGCTGGTATGCACCAACGACTGCCACTTCGAGGATAAGGAGACAGCGGAAGCCCACGACCACCTGCTCTGTCTGGCAACGGGCAAGGACCTTAACGACCCTAACCGCATGAGGTACTCCAAACAGGAATGGTTTAAGACCCGCGAGGAGATGAATGAGATTTTCTCGGACATACCGGAAGCTCTGTCAAACACCCTCGAGGTCCTTAATAAAGTTGAGTTATACAGCATCGACCACGGACCAATCATGCCGTTCTTCCCCATCCCGGAGGAATTTGGAACAGAGGACGACATCAGAAAGAAATACACGAAGGAAGACCTCCTCAAGGAGTTCTCATCGGACGAGAACGGAGAGAACACACTGCCGGAAGAGGAGGGGATGAAGAAGATAGAGGCACTCGGAGGCTGGGACAAGGTGTACCGCATCAAATTCGAGGCTGAATACCTGAGCCACCTGGCCTATGAAGGTGCTAAGAAACGATATGGCGACCCCCTGCCCGACAATGTCAAGGAGCACATCAACTTTGAGCTTCATGTGATGAAGACCATGGGTTTCCCGGGTTACTTCCTTATAGTCCAGGACTTCATCAATGCCGCACGCAACGAACTGGGAGTGATGGTAGGACCGGGCCGTGGCTCTGCCGCAGGCTCTGTGGTGGCGTATTGCCTCGGAATAACAAAGATAGACCCGCTGAAATATGACTTGCTGTTTGAGCGTTTCCTCAACCCTGACCGTGTGAACCTCCCGGATATTGACACCGACTTCGACGACGACGGACGCGGAAAGGTGCTGCGGTGGGTCATGGATAAGTACGGATGGGACAACTGTGCACACATTATTACATACTCTACCATGGCCACGAAGAATTCTTTGAAGGACGTGGCGCGAGTGGAGGGACTGCCGCTCGACATATCAAATGCGCTCTGCAAGGCTATCCCTGACCGTCTGCCCGACGGCATGAAGATGAATCTAAGCAATGCCATAAAGTGCACGCCGGCACTACAAGAGGCCGAGGTGAGCCTAGACAGCCGGGAAAGCAATACAATCAAGTATGCCAAGATGCTGGAGGGTACCATCCGTGGAACAGGTATCCATGCATGCGGTTTCATCATCTGCCGCGACCCTATCAGCGACTGGGTTCCGGTGAGCACCGCCGACGATCCCGATTTCCCGGGGATGAAGTGTAACGTGACACAGTATGACGGTCACGTAATTGAGTCTACAGGACTAATCAAGATGGACTTTCTCGGCCTTAAGACACTCTCGGAGCTTAAGGAGGCCGTGAAGGTAATAAAGGAGACCACAGGAGATGTCATCGACCTGGACAATATCCCTATCGACGACAAAAAGACGTACGAGCTCTATCAACAGGGACGTACGATAGGTACGTTCCAGTTTGAGTCGGCGGGAATGCAGAAATATCTTCGCGAGCTCAAGCCGACGGTCTTCGAGGACCTCATCGCTATGAACGCACTGTATCGTCCGGGTCCAATGGACTACATCCCGTCATTCATTGCGAGAAAGAACGGCAAAGAGCCGATAACGTATGACATCCCTTGCATGGAGAAATACCTTAAGGACACATACGGTATCACGGTCTACCAGGAGCAGGTGATGCTTCTCAGCCGCCAGCTTGCCAACTTCACGCGTGGAGAGAGCGATGCCCTGCGAAAGGCAATGGGTAAGAAGAAGAAGGCTATCGTCGACGCCATGAAGCCAAAGTTCATCAAGCAGGGACAGGAGAACGGACATCCTAAGGAGAAACTGGAGAAGATCTGGGCCGACTGGGAGAAATTCGCCAGCTATGCTTTCAACAAGTCTCACGCCACCTGCTACTCATGGGTAGCATACCAGACAGCATATCTTAAGGCACACTACCCCGCTGAGTACATGGCAGCACTGATGACGCGCCGCTTCGACCAGAAGACTGAAATCTCAAAGCTTATGGAAGAGTGCAAGTCCATAGGCATTGCGACACTCGGTCCAGATGTTAACGAGAGCCGGAGCAGCTTCGCCGTGAACAGCAAGGGCGAGATACGCTTCGGAATGTCGGCCATCTCCGGAATGGGCGGTGCTGCGGCAGACGCCATCGTGGAGGAGCGCGAGAAGAACGGACCATATAAGGACATCTATGACTTCGCGGAACGCATCGACTTCACAAGGGTGAACCGTAAGGCTTTCGAGAGTCTTGCATACAGTGGGGGCTTCGACAGCTTCGGACTGCAGCGCGAGCAGTACTTCGGCGAGAATGGAAAAGGCGGCAACTTCCTTGACACGCTCGTACACTACGGTCAGGAGTTCCAGCGTGAGAAACGGGAGCAGATGAACTCCCTCTTCGGTGGCGATGACGTGGAGATAAAACATCCTGTGCCGCCAAAGGTGGAGAAGTGGCCTGTAATAGAGAAGCTGAACAAGGAACGTAACCTTGTCGGCATCTATCTCTCGGCACATCCACTCGACGAGTACAGGGTCATCCTTGAGAACATGTGCAACATCAACTGCAAGGATATTGGCCGCGACGCTGACAAACAAGAGTTGGCAAAGCTTGACAAACTGACATTCGGTGGCATAGTAACTAATGTTACCGAGCGCTTCTCACAGAAGACGGGCAAGCCATTCGGCTTCGTTACCATAGAGGACTTCGACTCCTCCGGAGAGATTGGCATCTTCGGCGACGACTGGGCACGTTGGAACGGAATGCTTAAGAAGGACTATTCGGTCTTCATCACCGCCAAATGTGTTCCGCGCTTCAGGGATTCAAATGTCTACAACATCAATATCGAGAACGTAGAACAGCTCTATGATGTTAAAGCTAAGCGACTTGAGAAGTTCACGATAACCCTTGACCCAAAGCAGATTGATGCCACTATGGTCACTGACCTTGCAGAGGTCATAGACTCCTGCCCGGGAAGTACACAGCTATTCTTTAAACTTAAAGGTGAAGGTACAGATGTATTCCTGAGGAGTTCAAATAAGGCCGTAAATGTGGAAAGCAAACTTATCTCATATATCAAGGACAATGAGGCCCTGGATTATAAGATAAACTGACAAGAAGGTTTGGCACGCTGTTTGCCACTAAAGAATATATCGAACAGAAAAATTATTTCATCATTAAAAAGAAGATACAATGGAAGTAGAAATCACATCACAGAATTTCGAGAGTTATAAGAACGGCGAACTGCCGTTGGTAGTAGACCTGTGGGCACCTTGGTGCGGTCCTTGCCGCATGGTAGGCCCTGTCATCTCAGAACTTGCCAAGGACTATGACGGCAAGATTGTTGTAGGCAAGTGCAATGTTGACGACAACGAGGACCTGGCAGCACAGTTCGGTGTGCGCAGTATCCCGACAATACTGTTCTTCAAGAACGGAGAGCAGGTCGACAAGTTCGTCGGCGCGGCTCCAAAGGATGTTCTTGACGAGAAGTTCAAGGCTCTTCTATAAGCCAGAAACAAAAAAAGCTTCCCCAAGGAAGAGGACGTTATGCCCGTCCCTGCAATGAAGCGGCAGGTTATTAGGGCATCAGAACATCCTACTCCTTGGGGAAGCTTTTTTTATTGATACTAAAACTTCAGGGTTCTGGAACCGTCTTCATTGACAGTGATAGTAACCTTCGTAGCATCTTCCGGAAGAATTTCCTCTATCAGCTCTGGCCATTCCATGAGACAGAGACAACCACTGTCGATATAATCCTCATAACCCATATCGAACACCTCATCAAGTTTTTTGATGCGGTAGAAGTCGAAATGATATATCGGATCACCTTTTCCGTCGGTATATTCATTCACGATGGCGAATGTTGGAGAGGTAATAACGTCCTCAACACCCAACTCCTCACACAAGGCTTTAATGAACGTAGTCTTGCCTGCGCCCATATCACCATAGAAGGCAAAGACATTTCCTTTGCCCATGTTCTTAATGAACTCCTTAGCTGCCTCACGTATATGCGCGAGGTCTTTTATCTTTATTTCCATCATCTTCTCCTTGCTTTCATTGTTATTAATGGTATAATCATCTCTTCCATGGATATCCCGCCATGCTGGAATGTATCCTTGTAGTAACTTACATAGTAATTGTAGTTGTTCGGATATGCGAAGAACGAGTCTCCCATGGCAAAGACATAGCTCGTCGACAGGTTTGGCGACGGCAGCTGTGCCTTCGCCGGGTCATGAATGGCAAACACTTCCTTAGCATTGTAGCTCAGGTTCTTGCCGAGTTTATACCTTAGGTTTGTGTTTGTATTCCTGTCACCAATTATCTTCAGAGGCTTCGTGGCACGGATAGACCCGTGGTCGGTGGTGATAACGATCTCGTAGTCGGTCTGTGCAAGCATCTTGAACAGCTCGGAAAGCACAGAATGACGGAACCAGCTCAGCGTTATGCTTCTATATGCGCTCTCGTTATTGGCCAACTCACGCACCATCTTCATCTCTGTACGGGCGTGTGAGAGCATGTCTATGAAGTTTATGACCACCACATTGAGGTCGTTCTGCTTCAGATTGTTGAATTCCTTGATTAGTTTGTCGGCCGCCGCTGAATCGTTTATCTTGTGGTAAGAGAACTTATCATGCCTGCGATAACGATCTATCTGCGTTTTTATCAGTGGAGCCTCATTAAGGTTCTTGCCTTCCTCCTCATCTTCATCTACCCACAGATCCGGAAACATCTTGGCAATCTGCAACGGCATGAGTCCACTGAATATGGCATTACGTGCATACTGGGTGGCTGTAGGTAGGATGGACATATACAGGTTCTCGTCGATATCGAACATATCACCGATCTCCTCAGACAGGACACGCCACTGATCGTAACGGAAGTTGTCGATAACAATAAGGAAGACTTTGTTCCCTCTGTCAATGGAAGGAAAGATTTGGGACTTGAAGATTTCCGGGGAAATAAGCGGTCGGTCGTCAGTCTTCTTTTCTATCCAATCGAGATAATGCTTCTGTATGAACTTTCCGAAGCCGTTGTTAGCCTCTTCCTTTTGCATTCTCAGCATCTCCATCATACTGCTGTCGGCACTGGAAAGTTCGAGTTCCCATCTAACAAGTTTCTTATATACGTCCTTCCAGTCGTCAAAGGAACGGCAATCACCTATCTGTATCGCTATCTGCTGGTACTGTTGCTGATAGCTGGTCTGCGCCACCTCGGTAACGATTTCCTTCTGATGGATATTCTTCTTCAGTGCAAGCAGAATCTGACTGGGGTTTACCGGCTTTATAAGGTAGTCGGCAATCTTCGAACCAATGGCCTGGTCCATGATATTCTCCTCCTCACTCTTCGTAACCATCACCACAGGTGTCGCCGGCTGTATCTCCTTTATCTGCTGAAGGGTCTCCAATCCCGACAGACCAGGCATCTGCTCGTCGAGAAGGACGAGGTCGAATGTCTGCTGACGACACTGATCTATCGCGTCAGGTCCATTGCTGACGGTAACCACCTCATAACCTTTCTTCTCCAGAAAGATTATATGTGCCTTGAGAAGTTCTATCTCGTCATCGACCCAAAGTAATAATCCGTTACTCATCTATACTGAATCTTTTCTGTTCTTTTATTATATATACGTTATCTACTGAGAGCATTGAATGGGCGAATATTCTTTAGAACCCGTCCAAATCATAGTACTCATCCTCGATGCTGTCATCGGTAGGCTGTTGGGTATTGTTGTTTCCGGAAGCAGGGGCGCCCAAGTCATCATCAAAGATGATAACAGGCTCGTCGCTGGCAGGCTCATCCTGCTGCTTCGGAACAACTTGCGCAGGTTTCTTCTCAACCGGTTCTGACGGTTTTGTCTTATCCTTTGGCTGCATCGGCGACTCTGAAGCCGGCTCCTGCTTCTTTTCTGTTACCTTCTGCTTATCAACGGATGCAGACGGCTGAGAAGGCTTTTCCTCAGGAAGGATGAAGGCTTCTGAGTTGTCATCGGAAGTATTCTCCGGTTGTTCCCCCTCAACACCTACAGCAGTCGAGACTGTATCAGCTATGGATACGCCGTCGGCCGGAGCCTCACTGTTCACGGAGTCCTTCTTTGAAACTATCTCCTCTTCTGGGATGGTATAGGTCTCCTCGGCCTGCTGCGCCTCTTTCTGTTGCTCGTTTATATCCTCCTGTGTCGGAGCCTTGCTCTGCATCTCATCCTGAAGGTCCCGTTCACGCGGTGTGGCAACCTCCGCCGGCTCTGAAAGCAGATAACGTTTCGTCACCTGAACGGGTGAGAAATTCTTTTCATAGAACTTCTCATAGTCGTTATAGCTAAGCTGTAGCCCTATGAGCTGAAGGTTCTTGTCGCTTATCACGATTACTCTTGTGTTCTTGTTCATCTGCGCCACGACACTCTTGGTGCGTGCCAACTCGCGGGCATACTGATAGGCTTCATCGAAGCTACGGAAACCGCTGAGCTGCATGCGGTGCATTCCTCCGTCATCAACGATCTCAATATCGAAGTTGCGGACCACGAAATGAGTGAAATTGAACTTGGCAACCTCAAAGAGGAGCTTGTTCTCATTGAGGGAGTCTGGACTGTAGACAAGCATAACCTTAAAGTCTATATTCCTTTCTGGGGTGAACCGCACGTTACGTATAGAGTCGCTGTCGTTGAGCACCTCAGCACGCCGGTCCCAGAAGCTGCCAATATCGAAGTTGCCACCGCGGAGTCTCCGTCCCGCATGCACTCCATTGACAATCATTCCTGCAATCTCGCTGATACGGCTCTGCGGGAATTTCTCCACCACCTCCTTCATATCCTTCAAGCACCCGTCAACGTCTCCACTGTTCAGTTTGCCCAACCCGCCAATGAACAGGAACTTATCCCTGTTGGCACCGAGAGGAAATCTGTTGTCAGAAACCTTCACGTTACCTGCAACCTCACTGTATCGTCCGGCCCTGAAAGCATCATAAGTGGCGGCATAGAGCGAGTCCTCTATCTGGACGCCGAACTTTGAGTTCTCCACGAAGTTAGGATCAGAGAGCAGAACCGTCCACTTACTGTCAGGGAAGCGGTTCTTCAGACTGTCGATATAAGAATTGGCCACGTCCGGTTCCCCTTTACGCATATATAAAAGGTAAAGGTTATAGAACACGTCATCCATGTTCTCGTAGTCGCTATAGTTATCGGCAAGACGCCGCAAGGCCTTCTCCGCCAATCCGAGGTTGTCGAGTTTATCCTTGAAAATAACACCGCTGTGATGCAGTCCGTCCTCCAGAACCTTATTGCTTTCCGCCATTTTCTCGGCCGTAAACGGTATCTGCGCAAGGTAATACTCCCGCTTGTGCGGGTCGTTCTGTGCACTGTCGAGGCGTTGGTCGAGGGAATCCTCCTTTTCCTCCGCCTTAAAAATGGAGTCACGCTGCTCGTCCGACAGCTCAGCAACAGCATTGTCGCTGCCCACGTTTGCTACAACTGTCTTGTTAGCACGTTGCCAGTTATCAGTATTCTCACGTTTTCCCCACTGCCGCTGGAAGGTCTCCTTACCCTGGCTTACCGCCATAGGGTTGTAGAAATACCATGTGCTGCCTTGCTTGCTGACCGTTTGCGTATTGTTACGGTTGTTACGGTTGTTGATGAAAGCATCCCTTCCTCCACCGTTATCGCCTCGGTTCTGCATCTGCTCCTGCTCGGCCTGACTGCGCCGTTCCTCCTTCTCCTTTTTCTTCAGAGCGTCGATGACACGGTCTATGGCCTCATTACGTTCTTCCTCAGGACATTTCGCAAGATGTTGGAGCGAGTCCTGGAGCTGAACGGCATCGGTATATGGCACCAGTTCATCAAGGACTTTAGAACGGTTCGACAGCTGTTCATAGTCGGGACGGTCCTTGTCGAGCAGACCAATGGCCTCACCATAGCATCTCTTCGCATCGCTGAACTTCTCCTTTGTCCAGTAGAGGTCGCCGAGGTGCAACAAGAGCACTCCTTTCTCTATACCGCTTCTCGTCGCCTTTTTGTTTCCCTGTTCGTAAGCATTGATAGCCTTTGTTGTATCTTTGTCATAGAGATAGATGTTACCCATGGCATAATATACCTGGTCAAGATAATCCTTATTCTTATCCGATGCCGCCATGCGCTTCAACCGGCCTATCATCTGCTTCGAATGTCCTCTTGCCATCACTTCGGTCATAGCTATACGCGCGTTAAATTCCAGTTCATACGGTGGATTTTGGCGAATGACATGTTTGAAAGCGTTGTAAGCCTCGACCGTGTTGTCAACGGCAGCCTGCAACTGTCCCATAAGATACCACTCGCGAGCCTTCTGCTTCCGTCGCATCTCATGCTTTATAACCTTCCGAAGATAGGGGATAGCCTTCGCATATTCCTTTGTATGGACATAATAATCCGCCATAGTGTAATCCCATTCCTTCTGCGCACGCCAGTCGATGGAATCGCGACGCATGTTGCGTATCACGTCCTCAGCATCATAAAGCCAGTCCTCCTCGATATAACACTTCGCCAGCCACGCCCGTGCTTTCCCGTAGATGGCCGGCTGTCCTTTGTATAACCTGCTCATATATGCGAACGTAGCCGCCGCCTCATCGAAGGAGCCTTTGAAGAACTGCGACCGTCCCATGAGCATCCACGCCTTCCACAGGAACGGATTATACTCTTTTCTGCTCAGCCATTCTATATCGCGCTCCGTCTTCTTTCTGTTCTTAGTCCATTCCGGACGGCGTTTGATGCTATGGCGGGCTATAGCCTTCTCGGCCTTCTCTATGGCGCGGTCGAAGTTTCCCTTGCCAAGCTCACGGCTGTTCTTATTTCCAACGGTATACAGCGGCAGCATTTCCGTGAAGTTGTCCTTGTTGCCGTTCTCCTTCTCCAAAGAACCATCTATATAGGCCTGGGCACCATTGAAATAAGTATTGTATTTTGCGTTGAAGGCATGCCAGAAGCGCGAGCCTGACGTGTTTTTCTGGGTAGAGCAAGCCGTAACCGCCATGAGGATGATGGCGGAAAAGATTGGGACTATATATCTGAAATAATGCGGCTTCACTCTATAATAAACTCCATTTTGAACAAATTATTGCCTTAGTAAGTCTTATCCTTCGGCTAGTGCTATGTATTCGTCCTTTATCTGGTCAGGCATATTGATGCCGCGGAGGATAAGGCTTCGGTTCCAAGGTTTCACATCCTCCGGGCGAAGAGTCTCCAACACATCAGCAAACTCTGAAGCCTCATCGTCGGAATAGTTGTCAGAACGGCGTCCTTTATATGCGTCGAGTTCCTCGTCATCATAGTATTCCACCGGCTTCGTCGCCGCCTCCATCTGGCACACCTGCTCACATGCCGTGTTCACGCCGTCGCATGTGGAGCAGTCGGACTTCGGGACAACTATAGGCTCATCGGTCTTTCCGCCGAAGAGCTTGGTACATACCATGACGATAAGGCCAAGGACCATTATTGCTATTATGCTGATAAGAATGATTTTCATCTAAGAAATGATTGATAAGCGATGATTTGCGAAAGATGGCGTGACTGAAGGAGGCAGAGGCCGCAACATAACTGCGGCATACCCAACCAGAAGGGCTGAGGGAGATGCAGCTAACTGCGGCATACTCAACCAGCAGGACAATGAGAGGAGGACCGCCGCAGGTGTTATATCTCCTCTATGGTGAAACCGGCGGAACGCAGGTCGTCCCAATAGCTAGGGTATGACTTCGACACCACTTCGGGGTTATTTATCCTTATCTCACCAAGCCTGATGGCAGCTGGCGCAAAAGCCATAGCCATACGGTGATCCTCATAAGTGTCGATTACCGGCACCTCGCAGGCCTCGCAACGCTCACCGTTCCATGCCAGTTCTGTGTCCTTGCTGTCATCAAGAACATATCCAAGTTTTCTCATCTCCACCTTCATAGCCTCTATGCGGTCAGTCTCCTTAATTTTTAGGTTGCCGAGGCCCGTGAAATGGAACGGCAGCCCGAGCACGATACAGGTAACGACGAGCGTCTGTGCCAGATCAGGCTGGTTGATAAAGTTGTAATCCATCCGTGGCAGTGTGCGGTTATGACGTGTCAGAACGACCTCTCCATCAGTAGTAAAGGCCGTCTTCACGCCAAGCATACTGAAGAGATAGCGCACAGCAGAGTCGCCTTGCCGCGAGCCGTCCTTCAATCCCGGCAGCACCACCTTGGACTCACGGTCATCGAGCATCGCCAGTATCTCATACCAGTATGACGAAGCGCTCCAGTCGTTCTCAATCATATATGGCGGCTGACGGTACTGCTGGTGTGCTACATGGATGGTATCGACATTGGTCCACTCCACATCGATGCCAAACTCGTGCATCACATGAATGGTAAGGTCGATATACGGGCGCGAGACAATCTCTCCCGTCAGCCAAAGTGTCAGTCCCTGTCGCATGGCAGGTCCGATCATCAGCAAGGCTGAAATATACTGGCTACTCACGTTGCCGGGGATGGTCAGCGTACCGCCTTCGAGTTCACCGCCAGTAATACGCAGTGGCGGGAAGCCCTCCTCACCGGCATAGTCTATCCGTGCGCCAAGCGACCTCAACGCGTCGACAAGGATGCGTATAGGACGGTGGCGCATCCGCTCCGTTCCCGTCAGGGTATGCGTTCCCGGAGTTACACTCAGATAAGCTGTCATGAAGCGCATGGCAGTACCAGCCGCCTTGATGTCAATAACATCAGGCATTGCTCTTAGGGCATTAACGATAACCTCTGTGTCATCACAGTCGGAGAGGTTCTCCGGAAGAGTATCTTCTCCCGACAGTGCGTGCAACACCAGCGCACGGTTGCTGATGCTCTTTGACGCGGGAAGGTTTATACGGGTGTCTATATGGCTTGGAGCCGTAATCTTGTATATCATTTCTGTCTATTCAGATGTTACTATTGGCAAATTAATTATATCGTTAGAAGCGGCGGCACGGGTCTTGTTGGCACCGTTCTTCTTCGGACCTGGGATTAGCGGACTGTAATAAAGAACGTGGCGGATGCGCTGTTTCTGCTCCGGTGTTATACGGAAAGCGTAGCCTATTGCATAGTCCATGATGTTGTTGGAGCTGAACACGGTGCCGTCGCATGACGTGCGTTTGACAAGTTCATCCATCTTGACACCTCCTTTGACGCCAGTGAGATACTTATCGTATTCCACCTTGTTGTATGACGGGGTGTCATCACAGAAATCTGAGTCAAAACAGTCGTCAACAGACGTCCAGGCAGCGCTGCCTTTATTCTCTGTTTTCTTCTCGGTGAACACGTGATGGAGTCCAAGATAATGTCCGAGCTCATGCGCCAGTGTAGCTACGATGTCGGTGGAGTCGTAAATATACGACTTTGCACCATGGTCTGCAAGCGTATATCTTGTCGACATACGGTATAGGTACGTGCTGTTTATCGACAGACAGTAAGGGAAGCTGAGTCTTCCCTTAGCGATAAAACGCGACGACGTAGCTTCGAGCCCGTCGAGATAAGTGGAGTCGTTGATACTGTAAGGCATGTGGCTGATGCCAAGGATTATGCTGCCCTTGGTTTCCTGCTTAAACGGGTAGACCATGACATTGATATAGTCGTTGGGATCCCAGATCAGTCCGGAGTTCTTCGATGACATAAACGACGAGGCCTCGATAGGGAAGGTGCCATTCCACTTCAGGAAGGCCACGCCTGGTGTGGAAAGCTTATTGCCGTTCTCATCAGTTGTAGCGGGCTGGAGGTCTATATTGACATTCTCACTGTACACGCCCCGCCATCCGTAAATGTTTCCTTTATATATCTCATTCACGTATTTAAGAATCTGCGGGAGTCTGCCGGCCAGGGCACGCACGGAGTCATTGTCGTCAGTATACAGGACATGGAAGATAACCGGCAACTTGTATGTATAGCTGTCATTAATAACACTTGTAGTGTTGTCATCGTCCTGATTGCTCGCCGACGGCTTGTATCCCACAACATCATCATCACTGCCGCACGCAGCCAGCAGCAGAGCCGTCAGCAATATATATAATATGTGAAAGTGATTTTTCATTCCAAAATGTCGTTAGTTACATTAAGTTGATTACTCTCGCCGCTTACGCTTATAAAGAATAAAGCCATCTGCAAAAGTACGTATTTTGTATGTAATAGCCAAAAGCGCAAGGTTTAATAGTCCAAAAAAAGTAAAAAAGCAGATTAATATTTGGTGGTTACGGATGGTTTTATTACTTTTGCACTCGCAAAAAAGCCACGGGATGTAGTTCAGTAGGTTTAGAATGCTGGTCTGGGGGACCAGTGGTCGCTGGTTCAAGTCCAGTCATCCCGACAATAACGAACATAAGAAAAGGTTCGGAAATATCTGAAAGGGTAAACATGCAATTGCATCAAAGATTGCTTGTTTACCTTTTTTTCGTTTTCAGATCTCAACACCTTTAGTTCGACCTATTCCAAGGCATTTTAAAAGGAATAACTAAGAGTGAGCCTCTTCGAAGCACTAATTCTGTTCTTGCCCAAGATGAGAGCAACAAATTGAACGCAGTACTTGCAAAACTTGAATGAGAGTAACTCTTGCGACCGCTAAAACTAAAGATGTGAATAGGAGCAAGACAGTACCATGGTTGTGGCAATGGCTTAGCTTAAAAACTTGTAAACAAATTTCAAATTCGTGTTTCTCAATTTCCCCTGGAAACCACTCCGTGCCTCAATGTCGGACGGCTGCAGGGTGCAGCTTTCTGAACGAATGTAAAAATAAACTTGTTAGAAATTAAGAGCATTTAAAATGTTAATTTAGATTGTTAAAAGGGGATAAATAGGTCGGCCAAATTGTCAGATTAACAAAATTTGCACCTATATTTGCACCCCGTAAAAAGGAATGTCAGAGAACCAAGCTTCCGACTTTTCTCAGTCCGGGCATCGGAAGATGACAAGGACTGTCATGATGAACTAAAGAAATAAATTAACGATAAAGTAAAATGAAGAAAATTCCACAGTTTCTTATGTGCGGCGCCTGCGCTATTGCGCTGACGCTGTCGACGGCAACAGCCATAAGAGTTTATGCTGCTCAACCACAAGCCAACATTGCAGGACAGCCGGTAGACCTCACCTATGCGGCTGAGAAGGCCATACCAGCCGTTGTACATATTAAGTACGTACAGAATTCCAAGACACAGACCATTGACGTACAAGACGATCCGTTCGGTGATTTCTTCGACCCGTTCGGTTTCTTCGGCTCACCAAACCAGGGTCAGGGCGGCACTCGCAAGCAGCGCGTGCAGACTCCAAAGAAGGAAGCTACAGGCTCAGGCGTCATCATCTCCAGTGATGGATACATTGTAACCAACAACCACGTCGTGGAAGGCGCTGATGAGCTCACTGTCACTCTGAACGACAACCGCGAGTTCTCAGCACGTATCATCGGAACGGACAAGCAGACGGACCTGGCTCTTATCAAGGTCAACGCAAAGAATCTCCCGACACTGCCCATCGGCAACTCCGACGACCTAAAGGTCGGCGAATGGGTCATCGCCGTGGGAAACCCCTACAACCTTAACTCTACCGTTACAGCAGGTATCGTAAGTGCCAAGGCGCGCGGACTGGGAGCCACCCCGAACGGCATCGAGAGCTTCATACAGACTGACGCAGCCATCAACCCGGGTAACTCCGGTGGTGCCCTTGTCAACACCCGTGGCGAGCTTGTAGGCATCAACGCCATGCTCTACTCACAGACCGGCTCTTACAGCGGCTACGGCTTCGCCATTCCGACAAACATCATGACGAAAGTTGTCGACGATATAAAGAAATACGGCAGCGTACAGCGTGTCATGCTTGGCGTAAGCGGACAGGATGTCCTCAACTACATCAACAATCAGAAGGAACAGGGCAAGGATGTTGACCTCGGAACGAACGAGGGTGTCTACATCGCTACTGTAGACCCAGACGGCAACGGTGCCGAAGCTGGTCTCGCCAAGGGCGATGTCATCACTGAGTTCGACGGCAAGAAGATAGAAAAAATGTCGGAGCTGCAGGCTGCTGTCAACAGCAAGCGCCCTGGCGACAAGGCTTCCATCACATATCTGCGCAACAAGAAGAAGATAACGAAGACTATCACGCTGAAGAATGCGCAAGGCACTACAAAGATTATAGAGCAGGCTGACATCGATGTTCTCGGAGGACAGTTCCGTCCTATCACCGAGGCACAGAAGAAACAGCTCAACATCACCTACGGTCTCGAGGTTCTAAAGGTCAGCAACGGTGCTCTGAAGGATGCAGGCATCAACCGCGGGTTCATCATCCAGAAGGTCAATGACGAGAATGTCAACAGCATCGACGAATTGCAGAAGCTTGTCAAGTCGGCATCCACAAGTAAGGAGCCGGTACTGTACATATCTGGTATCTATCCAACAGGCAAGAAGGCCTACTTCGCTGTTCCTCTGTCGGAGTAACAGAATATAATAAATACTCAACAAGAAATCCCCCAAGGGGAGGATGTCCGGGTGCTTATAACATCGGCAAGAACCGATGGCACCAAAATCTGACTTCCTTTCCTTGGGGGATTTTTTGTTGGTGAATTATTGTTCCAGTCCCAATGACTTGGCCTTCTGCTTGAGCAGTTGCATGAGAGGTTCACGCTCATTGGGCACCTTATTGTCAAGGACGGCGTCCTTAAGTGTCTGCTTCAGTGTTCCCACCACTCGCGACGGCTTCAAATGGAACATTTCCATAATCTCATTACCGTCGATGCAGGGCTGCAGCAGACGTTTATAATCCTTCTCCTTCAGGTCGGTAAGCTTCTCACGGACCATACGGAAGTTCTCGCGAAACCGTTTCTTACGGGCTTCGTTCTTACTGGTTATATCGGCCTCACACAATGTCATAAGGTCATCAATATCGTCGCCGGCATCATTCATCAGCCTGCGGACAGCGGAATCGGTAACCTCATCGTCAGCAATAGCGATAGGACGCATATGGAGGTCTACGAGTTTCTGAACATATTTCATCTTTGAGTCCATCGGGAGCTTCATCCTTCTGAAGATGGAGGGTATCATCCTGGCTCCTATGGAGTTGTGGTTATGGAACGTCCAGCCTATCGCAGGGTCCCAGCGTTTACTCTTTGTCTTACCGATATCATGGAAGAGAGCAGCCCACCGCAGCCATAGAGGATCCTTGTCGAAACCGCTCTGCTGTGCCTTACATACGTTGTCAAGGACCTCGAGGGTATGATAGAAATTGTTCTTATGTGCCCTTCCGTTGCGTTTCTCCACGATATCGAGCACCGAAAGTTCCGGAATGATAAGCTGAAGGAGTCCCGCGCGCTGCATGTCGACAAAACCCTTACTAGGATGACTGGTCATCATAATCTTGTTGAGTTCGTCAACGATACGCTCTCCGCTGACAATCTTTATCCTCTCGGCATTTCGCATGAGGGCGTCAAAGGTCTCGTCCTCAATGAAAAAGTTGAGCTGTGTGGCAAAACGGATGCACCGCATCATACGCAACGGGTCGTCGGAAAATGTGATGTCAGGGTCCAAGGGTGTGCGGATAATGCCGTCCCAGAGGTCATCGACGCCACCGAAGGGGTCCACGAGCTCGCCGAAGCGGTCGGCGTTAAGGCACACCGCCAATGCGTTTATAGTGAAGTCGCGGCGATTCTGGTCGTCTTCAAGAGTGCCGTCTTCCACTACCGGCTTACGGCTGTCATGGCTGTAGCTCTCCTTTCGTGCTCCGACGAACTCCACCTCATGGTCTTTGTATTTCACCTGTGCCGTTCCGAAATTGCGGAACACCGACAGATGGGCTTTCCTGCCAAGGAGCTTCTTCAACTCCGAGGCCACCTGAATGCCACTTCCCACTACAACGACATCGATATCATTGGAAGGACGCTCCAGGAAAAGGTCGCGAACAAAACCGCCCACAACATAACAGTCCAGCCCAAGTCCGTCGGCTGCTTTGGAAATAAGATGGAATATGTCTTTATCAAGCAACTTGGCAAGCTGCTCGTCTGATAAATCTCTCATTACAATGGATTTTTATTTTTGGTGTGCAAAGGTAAAGAGAATAATTAATAATTGAAAATTAAAACCTGAAAATTACATTATCCATTATCCTTTTACAGATATTTTACAGCTTATTTTTTGTCATTCCAACGAAAATAAGTATTTTTGCAAATCAAAGATTTAAACGAAGAAATGTCACTGGACACTACAAAGACCGAAAAGGAATTCACACAGGCTATGGCCGAATGCAGAGAGGTATTCGCCAACAAGCTGAAGGATTATAGCGCTTCATGGCGCATTATGAGACCACAGACGCTCACAGACCAACTGTTCATAAAGGCAAAGAACATCAGGGCTTTTGAGATTTCAGGCGTCAGCCGCGTAGGAGACAGCATGAAGTCGGACTTCATGGCTCTCATAAACTACGGTATCATAGGGCTTATTCAGCTTGAGAAAGGCTACGCCGATCGTGTGGACATTAGCAGCGAAGAGGCTCTTGCGCTCTACGACAAGTTCGCAAAGGAAACCTTCGACTTAATGCTGAAGAAAAACCACGACTATGGTGAGGCTTGGAGGGACATGCGTGTGAGCTCATATACCGACCTTATCCTCACCAAGATAGAACGGATAAAGGAGATAGAGGACCACAACGGAAAGACTACGGTAAGCGAAGGAATAGCATCCAACTACATGGACATCATCAACTACGCTGTCTTCGGGGTCATCAGAGAGAGCTACTCCGACAACACAGAGGAAAGGTAATCCGGAAGAATGACTATAGGCTTTAAGAACATATCACACAGACTGGCGGCATCAGAAACGATGCAGAAGGTTCTGACCGTCGTTGTCAACGTCTGCCGGTTTCTTCTTGCACTCACCTTCGTGTTCTCCGGATACGTAAAAGCCATCGACCCTACCGGCACAAAATACAAGATAGAGGATTATCTTGCGGCCGTCGGCTTGGGAGGTATCCTTCCGGACTACGTCACCATCGCTATGGCCGTACTGCTGGCAGGACTGGAGTTCTCCCTTGGCATATTCATGCTGCTGGCCATTAGACGCCGCCAGGTATCAAAGCTCATGCTCGTCTTCATGGCAGTAATGACGCTCATAACGGCATGGCTCGCTATATTCAATCCCATAACGGACTGTGGCTGCTTTGGCGACGCCATCCACCTGACAAACTGGCAGACCTTTGGAAAGAACATCGTACTGCTCATCGCGGTGATGATAGTAGCGCGGTGGCCACTGAAGATGGTGCGGTTCGTGTCAAGGCCTAACCAATGGATTGCGATAAACTTCACCATCCTGTTCATACTCGTAAGCTCTATATGGAGTCTGAACCATCTGCCTCAATTCGACTTCCGACCATACCACGTCGGAGTGAACATCAAAAAGGCAATGGAAATACCTCCCGGTGCGAAGCAACCGAAGTTCAAGACTACATATATTCTTGAAAAGAACGGGATAAGGAAAGAGTTCGATGAAAACAACTATCCGTTCAACGACACGGCCTGGGTACTCAAGGACCCCGACAAGGACGTGAAGACAGAGGTCATAGAGAAAGGATATGAGCCGCCCATCCATGACTTCTCGATAACAAACGAGCAAACAGGAGAAGACATCACCGACTCCGTGCTGACGGCGAAAGGCTACACCTTCCTGCTGATATCCCCATATCTGGAGAAAGCCGATGACTCTGATTTCGGAGACCTGGACTTCATCTACGAGTATGCTGAGGAAAACGGGTATCATTTCTATGGTCTGACGGCAAGCAACGACGACGGAATAGCACGATGGAGGAATATCACGGGAGCCGAGTATCCCTTCTTCCTGACCGACGGGACGACCCTTGAGACCGTTATCAGGAGCAATCCGGGACTACTGCTGATTAAGGACGGAACGATAATCCGGAAATGGAGCCACAACGACCTGCCGGACGAGAAGGTACTGACAGGACGGCTCGAGAAGATTGAGACCGGACGACTGGAGCCTGACTCTGTTCCGAGAAAGGTCATGAGCGTCATGCTGTGGTTCGTTTTGCCGCTTCTTCTGCTCATACTTGCCGACAGGCTGTGGGCATGGACAAAATGGCTGAAAGAGAAAGAGACATCTAACAAATTATATCAACTAATAAACAACAAAAGAAACATGAGAAAGAAAATTGTAGCAGGCAACTGGAAAATGAACATGAACCTGCAGGACGGCGTAGCACTGGCAAAAGAAATTAACGAAACCCTTAAGGCTGACAAGCCTAACTGTGGCGTTATCATCTGCACACCATTCATCCATCTGGCTAGCGTGGCTCAGGTTCTCGACCCTGAAGTGGTTGGCCTTGGTGCTGAGAACTGCGCAGACAAGGAGAAGGGCGCCTACACCGGTGAGGTAAGTGCAGAGATGGTGAAGTCAACAGGTGCACAGTACGTCATCCTCGGACACTCAGAGCGCCGTCAATACTATCATGAGACAGCCGAGATACTCAAGGACAAGGTTCAGCTTGCCCTGAAGAACGGTCTGAAAGTTATCTTCTGCTGCGGCGAGACTCTCGAGGAGCGCGAGGCAAACAAGCAGAATGAGGTCGTAAAGGCTGAGCTCGACGGCAGCGTCTTCAATCTCTCCGCTGAGGAGTGGAAGAACATCATCCTCGCCTATGAGCCAATCTGGGCTATCGGCACCGGAAAGACAGCTACCGCAGAGCAGGCAGAGGAGATGCTGGCATACATCCGTTCCATCGTAGCCGACAAATACGGCAAAGATGCCGCAGAGGATACCACAATCCTTTACGGTGGCAGCTGCAAGCCAGGAAACGCTCCTGAGCTCTTCGCAAAGCCTGATATCGACGGCGGCCTCATCGGTGGTGCTTCACTGAAAGCAGCCGACTTCAAGGGCATTATCGATGCTTGGAAGAAGTAATCGTTGCCTGAAGGCTATAATATTTCACAACTGATATGTATGGACAACTACCGTCTGTCCATACATATCATCTCTTTAGAGATTTGATTTCCGAAGTTTTTCACTCTTCATTATGAGACAGTTCATCGCAACTTTTATTCTGGTCTTCGCCTCACTGATTACCGTCCAGGCACAGTCAGTGGGACACGGAGCCGACATTGACGCACAGATAAACAGCCGTCAGGCGCAGAAAGCGCCCAAGAAGCCACAGGCTGAGCCACGAAAACCGGCTGAGCCGGTACCAAGCGAGGTCAGTTCGTCAGGCGGACGGATGAAAATGGTACTGCGAAAGATAAAAGTACGCAAGAAGACACCAGAGGAGCTGGCAGAGACAAGGACAAAGGTAACGAAGGGTGTGCACCACGAGCAAGGTTTCCGCATACAGGTCTTCTCGGGTGGAAACACACGAGTGGCACGCCAGCAGGCAGAACGAGCCGGACAGCAAGTCAAGGCGGCGATGCCGAGCCAACCCGTCTACGTCCACTTCTACAGTCCACGATGGGGATGCCGGGTGGGAAACTTCAAGACCTATAACTCTGCACTGGGTACTCTAAGGCAGATACGCCGCCTTGGATATAAAGGAGCCATCATCATCCGCTCCATCATCACCGTAAAGGATGTAGAGTATGTTGACAATGATGATGCAATAGACGAATAAAGAAGACATGAATCCAGAAACAGAATTCCGCGAGGGACTCGACGAACTCGCAGACCACTACAAGAAAGTATTAGAGCTCTTAGGTGAAGACCCTAGCCGGGAAGGGCTGCTGAAGACCCCCATGCGGGTGGCCAAGGCCATGCAGATACTGACCCGCGGCTACACACAGGACCCTCACAAGGTACTTACCGACGCACTCTTTGAGGAGAAATACAACCAGATGGTTATCGTTAAGGACATCGACTTCTTCTCAATGTGCGAGCACCACATGCTCCCGTTCTACGGAAAGGTGCACGTGGCATACATACCTAACGGTTTTATTACCGGTCTGAGCAAGATAGCCAGAGTGGTAGACATCTTCTCGCACCGTCTGCAGGTGCAGGAGCGCCTTACAGAGCAAATCATGGAATGCATCAATACGACACTGAAACCACAGGGCGTGATGGTCATCATTGAGGCCAAACACATGTGCATGCAGATGCGCGGAGTGGAGAAGCAGAACTCCATCACCACGACAAGCGCCTACAGTGGGGTGTTCGAGTCGATGAAGACGCGCAATGAGTTCATGAACCTGCTACGGGGAGAGAGTAAGCGGATATAAACGCCTCTTAAAACAATAATCACCCATAAACAGAAATACCGCTACTCAGCTTGAGAGGAGCACAAGGATACAAAGTATATGAAGTTTATCTCATGGAACGTAAACGGTCTTCGCGCCGTAGTGAAAAAAGGATTTGAAGACACATTCAACCAGCTTGACGCCGACTTCTTCTGTCTTCAGGAAACGAAGATGCAGGAGGGCCAACTCGATCTGGCCTTCCCCGGCTACGAGTCGTACTGGAACTACGCCGACAAGAAAGGCTACTCCGGCACCGCCATCTACACTAAGCATCATCCGCTGTCGGTGAGCTATGGCATAGGCATTGACGAGCACGACCACGAAGGACGTGTGATAACCCTTGAGATGCCCGACTTCTACCTTGTCTGCGTGTACACTCCGAACTCCCAGAACGCTGAGGAGAAAGGCGGACTTCCGCGCCGTCTGGACTACCGTATGCAATGGGAGACTGACTTCCAGGCCTATCTCCACCACCTCGATGCCACAAAACCTGTCATCGTCTGCGGAGACATGAACGTAGCCCACGAGGAGATAGACATCAAGAACCCGTCAAGTAATCATAAGAATGCCGGCTTCACCGATGCCGAGCGCGAGAAGATGAGCGCTCTTCTTGGTAATGGCTTCACCGACACCTTCCGTTGTCTATACCCTGACACCGTCACCTATAGCTGGTGGTCATACCGTTTCCACGCACGTGAGAAGAACGCTGGCTGGCGTATCGACTATTTCCTTATCAGCGACCGTCTTAAAGACAAGCTGGCGGATGCCAAAATTCTCACAGATATCATGGGCAGCGACCACTGCCCGGTAGAACTCGACCTTAAATAACGCCTATGAGAGCCCGCATAGAGATATGGGTAATCATGATACTGACGCTCGCCGCCACCGTTGTCTACGCTTTCTCTAACGGCGGCGAGCTGGAAATCGGCGGCTTCAAACTTCGGAAAATAGATTTCAGTGGGCTACTCAACGATACCACGAAAGGAAGTCTGAAGCCGTCAGAAAGCGACAACACTCTCTCAAACAACGTCGACACCACACGTCAACGCATTCTGTTCTTCGGTGACTCCATGACCGAAGGACTTTTCTACAGCCTTGATGACTACTGCAACGCCAACGGCCACACACTGTTCAGCATCACCTGGTACAGCGCTACAACAGAGTCGTTTGCAAACAGCAATATCCTCGACACATACATCAGGCTCTATCATCCCACATATTTTATTATCTGTCTCGGAAGCAACGAGCTCTTTGTCAGGGACCTCCCGGAGAGAAAGAGATATATACAAGCCATTCTCCGAAAACTCGGCAACCACCCATATGTCTGGATAAGTCCACCAAACTGGACAAAAGACACTGGTATGGACGCCATAATCCGACAGTCGGTAGGCGACAAACGGTTTTTCAACTCGTCAACACTCACACTGCAACGGAGCGACGACCACATCCATCCCACCATCGAAGCCTCAGCGCAGTGGATGAAGCACATAGCCGACTGGATGCAGTCGCCTGGAAAAACGGCTCATCCTATTATACTGCGACGGCCGGCAAAGAAAACAAAGCATACGTTCACTGATTATTATCAGACTGATTTCAAGAAGTTCGAAGGCAGCGACAACCCGGAACGGCATCGCCACTTCTTCAGATAAAATAAAGGGAGAGACGAAACAGAAAGAATACAAAAACGATGACAGACATAGGGAAAATAGCAAGCACGCTCACGGCGTTTCTTCTCCAGCCTGACAAAGGCTGGTCGGTGGCGTCGTACCAGTTCTTTGCTGTCTTCATCATCTTCTACATTATATATATAGGGGTGTGTAGGAGCCGCCGGAGCATCGTCCTCTCATACGTCATCATATTCAGTCTGTTCTTCGCATGGAAAGCCAACGGTCTGATGATGATGCTCCTTCCTGTCACAACGGTAATATCATGGTGGGGCACACGCATGATGATGCACGCCAGAAGTCACCGCAAACTATGGCTGACAGCGATAATCCTCATTGACCTTGCACCACTCATATACTTCAAATACACTAATTTCCTGCTGTCGGTATTCGGCGGGATGCTGCAACGCAACTTCGCTCCACTCGACATTATCCTTCCAGTGGGTCTATCGTTCTACACCTTCCAGGCCATAAGTTATTCCGTTGACGTATACAAATGGAGGTTCACCAGAGAGACTCCCCTACTCTATTATGCTTTCTACCTCACGTTCTTCCCCCTGCTCCTCGCAGGACCAATCACCAGGGCGGAGGTTCTCATACCGCAGATATCCGTCTTCAGCTCGCAGGATGCGGCGATGAAGCAACGGACTTCCAATCTGGCATACAAGGGGTTATGGCTCATCATAGCGGGACTGATAAAGAAAGCTGTTATCGCCGACTACATAGCACAGTTCAATAACCTCGTATTTGCCGACCCGGCAGCATACTCGGGCTTTGAAAATCTAATGGCCACGCTGGGCTTCACACTGCAAATATTCTGCGATTTCTCAGGATACAGCGATATATCTATAGGTCTGGCAGCACTGATGGGATTCGACCTTCACGACAACTTCAACTTCCCATATCAAAGCTTGAACCCAACGGAGTTCTGGCATCGGTGGCATATAGCCCTCTCCACGTGGTTTCGCGACTATATGTATATTCCTCTCGGCGGCAACCGCCATGGACTGGCACGCACTTGTATTAACGGGTTTCTTACAATGGTAGTTGCCGGACTGTGGCACGGAGCCACGTGGATGTTCGTCTTATGGGGCTCCTTGCATGGACTGGCACTAGTCGTTCATAAAATATGCAAACGACTGTTCCTCGACAGGATACCTGACACACTCATGGTACGCATGGTTAGTTGGGCCATGATGTTCTCGTTCGTTTGTATAACATGGATTTTCTTCCGCGCCGACAGCATCACGACGGCCATAGGGATAATCGGGAAAATCGCCAACGGCATGTCTTCCGCTGATATCATTGCGTTTCTCAACGCACGACCGCTATGGATGCTGCTCACCGCATTGGGTCTGGAGCTCCACAGCATACGCCGGGAGGACTACGACTGGCTGGAAAGAAAGTTCATTGGGCTGCCATGGCTGGTGAAGTTCGTATGTTTCCTTGCCGTCATCCAACTGGTCATCAGCTTCAGCCAACAGTATGTCCAGCCATTCATATACACGAAATTCTAACACTACCGAAACTTGCGTTTTTATGCGACAAGGGCATAGTGACATACGAAAAAAGTTTACATGGAAACAATACCTATGCTTTTGCGTTGTAAAAGCATAGGTTTTACCTCCTAAAAGCATATGTTTTACCTCCTAAAAGGTATGCTTTTACAACGTAAAAGCATTGGTTTTACAAATCACTGAAAATCAAAGTATTACGAAGACAATCAAAGACAGTTCGGGTGATGAAATATTATTACAATCATTCGAGCACGACAAGCAGTATTTAACGTAGACCTACAGTGTAAAAAAAAACGATAACGCTGCCAGCGCAGTGCGTGACTGGTGTTTTTCTTACCGAGACTTTGAAGAAATCTTATCGTCTTTCTTCCGTTTGTAGAGCCGCTCCGTACTGAGTATTGTCTGCCGGAGGTTTATGGCGGAGGTGAAATTTGGCCACCGCTTAAGGATGTATTCAAGCTGTTGCTTGGCAATGTCATAGGCGTTGACCTGGGCATAGCAGTATGCACGGTTGTACCAATAGTCCTTGTTGTCAGGGTTCATCTCTATGGCACGGGTGAAGTCGGCCACGGCACTGTCGTATTTCTCTTCCCTTAGACGCGACATGGCACGGAGCTCAAAGTAATCGACAAAGAATGGATTCAAATCTATAGCCCTGGTACAGTCACTCTCCGCACCTTTATAATCGTCTAGATGGTATTTAGATATGCCACTAAGATACCAAGCCTCATTCTTGTCGGGACGAAGTCCGACAACACGCTGGAAAATCTGCATCGCCACGACATAATAACCATTGTCGAGTGAGGACCGGCCTTCGTCCATGAGCTTCTTGATATTGTATTGGGCAAATAACGGCAGGCACAAAACAAGAAGGACAACCGTAATGGCTGTCCGTCTAAGAGTATGAAGATAAGCAAGCTTCCTCTCCATTCTTCCGTGTTCCTTCTTGTTTGCTGATTTACGTATGGAGCAAGGCTCCACCGTTCTATGTTTCTGTTTGAGAAAGTCCTTACTTCTTATGGAATTTTAAGCGGTATCCGCAACGGACGCGTCCGTCAACAAGCGCCTTAAGCTTGCTGCGTATCATCTGCTTCCGGAAAGGACTGAGATGGTCGATGAATAGCCGTCCCTCGAGGTGGTCGAACTCATGCTGCATCACACGAGCGAGATACCCATCGACCCATTCGTCGTGAGGAGTGAGGTTCTCGTCGAGCCACTTGGCGTGGACACGTGTAGACCGTTTCACCGACTCATGGATGCCAGGGAGGGAGAGGCAACCCTCTTCCATCGTCTCAGTGTTGTCCTCATCGGTCTCTAAGATATGACCATTGATGAAAGCGTGCTTGAACCCCTTATATTCCGGAAACTCATCGCTCAGTGGCTCAAGATCAATGATAACCACGCGGATGCTCTTTCCAATCTGCGGAGCGGCGAGTCCTACGCCATCGCTGGCGGTATTGGTCTCAAACATATCCTGAATAAGCTCTTTCAGATTGGGATAATCGGTCGGGATATCCTGCGCTACCTTACGGAGTACAGGCTGACCGTATGCGTATATTGGTAATGTCATTAATATAATTGATTTGTAATTGACTGTGTTCTGTTGGCAGTTTCACACTGTTCGAGAAGCATATGAAACTGCAGAAACTTCTAAATTCCCTGTTTCTATGTCCCGTTTGCTACAAGCCCTTCGACTTCATATAGTCCTGGAGAATTATCGTTGCTGATATCTCATCGACAAGACCTTTGTCCTCACGTCGCCGTTTCTTGCCCACTCCACCGGTTATCATTGCCTGATGGGCGATGACAGAGGTGAAACGCTCATCATAATAAACTATGGGCACGCCAGGGAAGGCTTTCTTCCAACGGTTTACGAACTGCTCCACACGTCCCAAGTTCTCACTGGGCTGGCCATTGGGCTGTGTAGGCCGTCCAATAACTATTTCCTCGACGCTCTCACTAGAGATGTAACGCTTGAGATAGTCGAACAGTTCGGAAGTCTGGACAGTGGTAAGTCCGTTGGCAATAATTTTCAAAGGATCGGTAACCGCAAGTCCGGTTCGTTTTTTACCGTAGTCGATAGAGAGTATTCTTCCCATATTCCTTTTAGTATTCAAGCCTGTGCTGAAGAGATTATGACATACTGAAACCATGCAGCCTTAAAGCCGACAGGCCAGAAGGCTGACAAGTTCCTGTATCCATCTCAGCTTACTTTGCGAGAATCCATGCATCACCCTTAGGATTGTACATGGAGCCCTTTATGGCATTGCGGCTGCTGACGGCCTCACTCTTGGTGTCGGCTGTTGCGGAGAGCACACGATAGAAAGGAGTACCGTTAATGTCGGCAGAGACAACAGAAGCCTTGTAGCCAGCATGCTGCAGACGAGAGAGAAGGTCGTCAGCATTAGCCTTGATGGAGAATGAGCCAATAACGACGCTATAGGCCTTCAGGGGCTCGCCACTCTCATAGGAAACGTTTTCGTGGCGGACAGGGACGTTGTCGTTGTTGTCGACGACTGTTGTCTGGTCAACGGACTTCTGTTCCACGGGTGCCACTACCGGAACGTCAGTGTCAGCCTGCTTGTTTGCGTTCTCATTGTTATTATATGCAGCCTCCTGCGCCTGAGCCTTGTCATAGGCTTTGCGGTAAGCACTTTCGCTCGATTTACAACTTGTGAAGGCCATAGCAACACACATTGCTGCGCCCAATACCATGATTTTCTTCATAATTCAAATTCGGTTTATTGTTATTTATGTTTTGCTTTAACACATTTATTTTGCGAAGATACTAAATAATACGCAAAACACATCTGCAAGGCCACATAAAGTTTGTTAAATAAAGGTTTTACAACTTTTTTAACAATAAATAGTCTGGAAATGATTGCAAGTAATGAAAAGATTGCCTAAATTTGCGATTGGAAACATCTTATAAAAACAATACTATTATGAAAACATTAGGTTACATTGGCGCTTTCCTGGGCGGTGCCATCGCTGGAACAGCCCTCGGTTTACTGTTGGCTCCTGAGAAGGGAGCAGATACCCGCACGAAGATTGCAGACGCCGTTGACGACTTTTGCAAGAAGCACGACATAAAGCTGTCGCGCAAGGAGATGGATGATTTCGTCGATGACATCAAGGACTCCACCGACGCTACTGCTGAATAACTCTACGGTATGTTCTCAAACGACAATAATGTAGAGACGATAGCACAGCTTGTCGAGGTGCTGAAACATTATATCGGGCTTCAGTCTGAATACGTGAAGCTCGATGTAATTGAGAAGGTTGTGCGCCTGATGACGGTTATCACCGTTACGGCGGTACTATGCCTGCTCCTGACCTTGGCGCTGATATACTTCTCGTTTGCGGCAGCATACGCCATAGCTCCTCTCGTCCATTCCATCGCTGCAGGCTTTCTGATTATAGGCGGCGTCTATCTTCTGTTGTTGATAGTTTTCATCGTGTTCCGCCACAAACTTGTGGAACGTCCACTTGTGAGGTTCTTAGCTAATTTATTAATGTCAAAATAGTCATGGCAGAATATCAGGAAATAAAGGAATCGCCATCATACAGAACGCTGGAGGAAATCCGACTGCGCAAGAGTCAGTTGCTTGTCGACATCACAAAAGATGGCAACAAGGTGGAGAAGCTTTGGAACAACCTGTTTCATAAGTCGCCCGACAAGGGGAAGAAAACTGCGGGAAGACGCATGTCGAGCATTGTTTCGACAGGTGCCAGCGTGGTAGACGGATTGATTCTGGGATGGAAACTTTACCGGAAGTTCAAGAGGTAAGGATATTTTGAGAAAAGGGAAAGGGACATCTTTCCCTTCTGTTTTTTATGATTAAAGTAGGAAAGCCTTATTATCCCGGGCTTTTTTTCGGTTTAAACCGTTATCTTAAGACCATCATAAGCGAAATGAAAGCCTTCCGGCAGGCGCTTGTCCGCGTCCGGATGGAGACCAATCTCATGGGTCATGTGGATAAAATAAGTCCTTTTGGCACCGATGCGACGCGAAAATTCCACTGCGTCATCAACGAGTTGATGTGAATGATGGGGCTTCTCAAAACGCAACGCGTTTACGACCAGTGTGTCAACACCCTGGAGATAAGGAATTTCCTCATCGGAGATGGATTTCATATCCGTTATATAAGCGAGGCTGCCAAAGCGGAAACCAAGGATAGGGAGCTTGTCGTGCATCACCTCAATAGGCTCTATCTCAATGTCGCCTACCCGGAATATGTCATGCTTATTTATTGTGTGTATGTTCAACTTTGGGACACCAAGGTACAGGTGTTCAGCAAAGCAATATGGCATCGTAGTGTGGAGTCCGTCAACAGTACCCTTATTGGCATAGATATCAACATCACCAAGCTTGCAAAAAGGACGCAGGTCGTCGAGTCCTCCCACATGATCGTAGTGGATATGGGTAAGCAGGACACCATCAATCTTACGGAATGGCTGGCGAAGAATTTGCTGCCGAAAGTCAGGCCCACAGTCGATGAGCACACGTGTGGCAGGAGTCTCAAGCAAGGCGGAGGTCCGCAGGCGGCTGTCCCGCGGGTCTTTACTCCGGCAAACGGCGCAGTTGCAACCTATAAGAGGAACACCCTGCGACGTGCCGGTACCCAAAAAGGTTAAGGTACGGGGGGCCTCATTTTTAAAAGTTTTACTGGATGTTTCTTCCTTTGATAAAGCCATCGCTCTTTTGCTCCTTTTTTATTCTGCTGTTGTTATACCGTTTTGTGTTGATTGTTGAATTGTCGGTTTATCACACACCGGCAGACTCCCCTGGGACTGTATTTGTCATTAGGGCTTGATGTTCACCTCCGGATAAAGATTCAGACCGAATTTCTGCTTCACATCATGCTGGATGGTCTGCATTAGACGTACGATATCGCAACCGGAAGCACCACCGCGGTTGACCAGGACGAGAGCCTGTTTATCGTGAACGGCGGCCCTTCCGAGGCTCTTCCCTTTCCATCCACACTGGTCTATCATCCACCCTGCCGGTATCTTGTACATCATAGTGCCATCAGCTTGCGGGATTTCAAAATACCGAAGATTGGAGAATTCTTTGTGAAGACGCTCAAAGGTAGCGCTGTCAACGATAGGATTCATGAAGAAACTACCAGCGTTGCCCTGAACCTTTGGGTCCGGGAGCTTGGCATTGCGGATTTCTATGACCGTATCGCGGACCTGGAGGGCTGTCGGACTGTCGATTCCTTTCTCTGCCAACGCTCCTCGTATATTACCATAGTCGAGATTCGGACGGAAGGCCCTACTAAACTTATATGTTACATGGGTGATAAGATACTTGTCGCGCCACTGGTGCTTGAACCGGCTCTGACGATAGCTGTACTCACAATCGGCATTGGCGAAGTGGACGATGTTGCCCGTTGAAATCTCAACAGCCTCCACATCATAAATCAAATCTTTGGCCTCCGCACCGTAAGCACCGATATTCTGCACCGCACTAGCACCGACCTCTCCGGGAATGATGCTGAGGTTCTCCGCGCCATAGAGGTTATGTGAAAGGCTCCACGCCACCACGTCGTCCCAAATCTCACCGGAGCCACAACGGATAAGCTGGCTGTCGACACCGATGGTATCATCAGCTTCGACCGGCACAATACCTTTTATAGCGGAATGAAGTACGGTACCGGGATAATCGGCAGTGAGAAGAAGGTCACTGCCACCGCCTAAGATAAGCAACGGCCGGTCCTCGTCCGCAAGCGAGCGGACGATAACCTGCGCCTCGTCAACGCTGTCATACTCAACGAATCTCTGGCAGTTGACATCTATTCCGAAGGTATTGTAGTCGAGAAGATTGAAATTCCGTTCGTCTTTCATAATTCTTTCAATTTTAAAAGTTACATAGCCGCTGCAGCAGATGACATCAGTGGTGATGTCCCTGATATTCGGTTATGCTTTACCTTTAGTCTATCTTTAGTACGCGTTAATCTTTACGAGCATCCACTTATTACCCCGGCGCTTGAAGACAAGCTGTGTCTCCAGTCCGTTCGAGAGGCCTTTGAAGTCGAGAATCTTGGAATTCTCCTCACCATATTTCTGGCCGTAGAGGATATTATAGACAATATTGTCGGGTACCTGCGGGAGGTATGTGCTCCAGTCGGATGCCGGTATCTTTGTACTTATGATGGTTGTCTCCTCTCCGTTAGGATCTGCTCCACGGTAAGGAAGCGGGTCCTTAATCATTCCGGCACCTCTACGGGCGAAGAAAGTCTGCAAGAAATTCAGGAACGACGCATTCCTGGAGTCCTCGAAGCTAATCTTCCTAATCTGGTTAAGACGCCATTTCCCATTCTGATGGTCGAAGCAGTATTGGTCAACGGTACCTTCCTGAAGATGGATTTTCTCCACCACAACAGTATCTATCTTGGTGGATTTGGCCAGATCCATCTGCTTCTCATTGTCGAAGATGAGAGTGTAGTAGCCTTGCTTGCGGAAGAACTTGTCCATCTTCCACTGATTTTTCTGCAGTAGGAACTTATGTTCCTGCTTGTCGTTGTATGTAATGACGGGTAAAGGCCAGTTGGTCCGTTCCTTCTGAACCTTAGGACTTGCTATGAAGTTGAAGAAGAAGTCGTCAAACAGTTGGTCGGCAGCCTTAGGCATAGGTGTCTCTGCGATAATCCCAGCCATAGTGTCGCTGTCTGCCGTGTCCACTACCGCTGTAGCAGTATCGATGCTGTCGGCATCCTGCGCAGGTTTAGCGTTCTTACATCCTGTTGTCGACATCATGGCAATGCAAAGCAGGACTACGATGTAAACAGTCTTTCTCATAATTCTCTCAATTTTTCAAATACTTATATATAATGTATCTATCTTAATTCGCTGCAAAGGTAGCGTAAAGAAAAGACAAAACAAAATAAAAAAGCGGTTTTCTTCCATATCGTAATACATACCTGAGCTAAGTAGAAGAACAACCCCTCAAATAGCAATGTGCACGTTTCATTTTCCAACAATGTGGAAGGCCAAGACAAATGTTAACGCTATACACCGTTTTTACACTTATTTCACGATGTAATTTTTGTCAATCCAAGTAAAAACAGTATTTTTGCAAGTCAATAAGGACACCTACTTTTTAAGTGAAAAGACAGACAATGACAAAGATTACAGACAAACTCTACGATTTCATCGACCCCCACCATAAGGGCTTCCGACATACACTCGCCTTCAAGATACTCATCGGCTTCACAGCACTCATACTGCTTGGCGTCATATACAACGTGTTTATCCGGAGAAGTCAGACTCAAGATGTGACCGACGACGAGAAAGATGAGGAGGCGGCAAGGAAGGCAGCACTCGACACCCTCGACGTTGTCGGCGACTATCTGTGGCCCGACACGAAGCCGGCAAAGCAGGACAAGGACGACGACAAAGAGGAGGAAGAGGGCAAGCCCGTAGAACACGTGAAGGAAGTTCCGATTGCAGCCGCCGCAACAGATGAGGACATAAAGAACGCCACAGGCCAGGATGCCGACAGCAAGGACGCTCCAACAACTGAGGAGACGCCGAAGGAGAAGAAGACAGAGGCTCCAAAGGTGGAGAAAATGGATAAGCCCACCGTTGAGGAAATAGAATAATACTCCCTTGGAAGCATCAAAACATATTTGAAAGAAACGGGATAACACATCCCGAGAAATCATAAAACACATTAGGAGGAACATGATATGAAGAACATCTTCTTAGCTCTTTTAGCACTGCTGACGTTTGCAGCCTGCGACACAAGCAGCCAGGTAATAGGAACTGACGGGAAACCACTGTCGAAAGAGGAAAGTCAGAAGGTTATCCGCAACACAATTGCCAGCAAGGTGGAGAACCGCGACTACCGCATTCTCGTCGACCATATGACTCCTATGCACGGACCAATGATGACCCTTCGCGACAACGACTGGGCACTGGAGATACACCACGACTCCATCGGCTCCATACTTCCATACATAGGACGCGGATACAACGTCCCCTATGGCAGTGCGATGGGTTTCCACTTCATCACACGTATGGACAGCTACACGGAGGAGAAACCAAAACCGGACATGTGGCGCATCAACATAAAATGCCATAACGCCATGGAAGGGTACAACTTCCAGGTGGATATCTATGACAACGGACAAGCCTACATCAGTGTTGTAACCAGATACCGCGACATAGTAAGCTACTCCGGCCACATCGACGTCGACGGTGTAAGACTGAAGAAAGCCGGGAAGCCAAAGAAGGAGGAGAAACTAAACAGAATTTAATGATGAGACAGAGACTTCTGAGTGTTGTCGTCCTGCTCGCCTGTGGCCTTACCATGGCATTCGGACAGAGCAAGGGCGACATTATTAAATATATAGAGGAGAACAAACTGTACCTCAACGGCAAAGACGTAACCGTCACCTCCCTAAAGCTTGAGTGGCCTTTGAAACTCGACGGTGACGGCATGAGCCCGCTTCAGGGTTATCTCTGCAAGGCTATCCTCGACACAGAGGCAGAAGACTTTCAGAGCGGATGGACAGCCTTCCACAAGAAACTCGGAAAGGAAATCAAACGTATGCCTGACACAGCCACAAGACACTATGTCAATGCTAAACTGCAAATGCTTTGGACCGTGCCGGAATACTACGCCTCGTTATATATTAAGCGTCAGGTAACCGACGAAAACGGAAAAGAGGTCTCATCAACGAAGGAATACATCACATATGATATGCGAAACGGAAAAATTCTTTCCGTAGACGATGTCTTCACAAACTATGTGGATGAGTACACCCGTGAGCTCTTTGAGAACCTGCTGGAAAACGGTGCCGTCTGCAATGACGAAGACCGGTCAAACATCGATCTCACTGTCCTACCCAAAGATGTGGCCGTTCTCGGTGGAGCTGTCGTCATCGGACTCGGTGGAGCATATGACAATGACAACTTCTCGACAGTATCTGCCAACGACCTCTATCAGATTGGAACACTGAAGAGAAGTTTTGTGCACTGGATAGAAGGTAAGGCTAAGAAGAAAAAAGAGCAGAGCCACATCGCGCCGGCCGACTTTGACACATCTCTCTCCACCGACACACTTTCCACAAACACCTCTTCCATTGCAACATTCCCCGGAGGACAGGACTCTCTCCGTGCCTTCATCAGCAAGAACATCGAATATCCTTACGCCGATATGAAACTCCAGAACCAAGGACGCGTCGTAGTCTCATTCATCGTAGAGAAAGACGGCACGCTGAGCGACATCTCCGTAAACGCATCCATATCACCGGGACTGGACCGGGAAGCAGTGCGCGTGGTGCGAATGATGCCTCGCTGGATACCGGCAGAGTATAACGGAATGAAAGTCCGCACCCGTATGTCAGTACCTGTAAACTACCGCTTGGCTACAAACTGAAAGAACAGTTTGTAGCCTTTTTCCTTTTTATTTACAATATTACACTTAGAGATTATCACTTGTGAGATTTCTGTGTGCGTTAACACAGACTTTTAGCTATCAAAAAGGAGCCTTTAATTATCAATATGTCAGCTTTTACACGATAAACTGTATATTTTAGAAACGCAAAGTAACAAAATGACACTTTAAAGGGTTAATTCTTCAAGTTTTAAATTGTAAGTACCACACTTTATTTCTAACTAAAACTTGGCGAAATTTTATTATAAAATAGTGTTAAAAGGTTTGGAGTTGATATATTTATGCATTAAATTTGCACTCAGAAAAGAAATAAAACATAAACTAAGTATAACGCTCTAAAACTAAAGAATTATGAAGAAGTTACTTTTTATCGCTGTTCTATCGCTTGTTTCAGTTTGTGGCTTCGCTCGTAAGAATGTAACAACTACAGTGGTGTCTCAGGACACAGTATATTATAATGGTCAGTTGGCTAAGGTTGCCAATCGCGAGAACGCCGAGTACTATCGTCTGTTCGCCAAGGAAAGCTACCAAGGCAAGCAGCGCGATGTCTTCCAGGACTTCTATCTCAACGGCAAGCTTCGCATGCAGGCAGGCTATACCTTCCTCGACCTGAATAATGATAATAACACCGTTCTCGATGGAGATGTCGTTACATACTATCCTAACGGAAAGCAGAAATGGACCTGCAAGTACAAGAACGGCAAGCGTGAGGGCTATCTCACACTCCAGCTCCGCGACGGCAGCGTCGTTGTAGCACAGTACGAATACGGAAAGTTGGTCAACAACTATCTGATGATTACTCACCCCAACGGACAGATGGAACGTGTTCCAGTAAAGGAATATGCCAATCTGATACAGTAAGATCGTCGAGTCCGACCTTTGTTATATTAGAACCTTAATGCAGTGATGCAGACCTTATACAACACATAATGCAGTAATGATTATAAACCACAAGTAAATCTTTTTGTCCCAGGAACCTCAGCGGAGGCTTCCTGGGATTTTTTTTTGCCGTTACTGCGGCATGTTGGCAAACGAATGTTTTGCTGCTGTCAGTTTTTTCCATTACCTTTGTGCATGAATAACAATCAATAACAAATCTTATGAAACTGAAATCATCCCTAACCACGACATTTTTCCTCACGTCACTGGCGCTAAGTGCACAGGTACAGCTCAACGTCGACGTCTCTCAGACAGGCGCAAAAGTCTCACCCGACCTCTACGGCATCTTCTATGAGGACATAAACAACGCCGCCGACGGAGGCATCTACGCCGAACTGGTACGCAACCGCTCCTTTGAGGACAATGCCAACAAACCCGATTACTGGGAACCATACGGCAAAGCGACCATACGCTTAGAAAAGAAAAACAAACAACAACTAAACAAAGTACAGCATAACGCTCTGGAGGTGACATTCCCTGGCAAGGGCATCTCCGGTGTGAGCAACGCCGGTTTCTGGGGTATCCCTGTCGTCCAGGGCCGCACCTACAAGCTGAGTTTCTGGGCAAAGGGTTCTCTCTCCGGCAATCTTACTGCGTTTCTGAGTTGCAAATGTGGCAAGAAAGTCCTTGCAATAGCAGATATTCCGGAAAAGATAACTGGAAAATGGAAAAGATATACCGCACAGTTCACCGCCACCGCCAACGATACAGCAGCCCGTCTGTTCCTCGCCAGCGAAGGGAAAGGCAAGATCGACATTGACGTTGTCAGCCTCTTCCCGCCTACATACAAGAACAGAGATAACGGTCTGCGCCCCGACCTGGTCAACATGCTCATAGACCTGCATCCGAAGTTTATGCGCTTTCCGGGAGGATGCTTCGTCGAAGGTCAGAACAGTCCCGACAACGCATTCCGTTGGGAGCGCACAGTGGGCCCTATAGAGCGTCGTCCCGGTCATGAGAATGTCAACTGGGGCTACCGCACCACCGACGGACTAGGCTTCCATGAGTACCTCCAGCTCGCTGAGGATTTAGGCGCCAAGCCTCTTTATGTGGTAAATATTGGACTGTGGCACGGTGGGATGACCCCCGTCGACAGCATACAGCCATGGGTCGACGAGGCTATGAACGCACTTGAATATGCCAACGGCCCCACTACGAGCAAGTATGGAGAGATGCGAGCACTCAACGGTCATCCCGCACCATTCAACATCGAATACATCGAGATTGGCAACGAGAACAACCAACCCAACCCGAAGCAACAGAGCGACCACTACTACGACCGCTTCCGTATCTTCAGAGATGCGATACTCGCAAAGTATCCGAAAATGCACATCATAGGCGATGTCGTCGCCTGGGGCACCGACGACCCGAAGTGGAAAAGCGATGAGAAGGTAGAGCTCCTTGACGAGCATTACTACCGTAACCCGCGGTGGTTTGCCGACAACTTCCATAAGTACGACTCCTACGAGCGCGGGAAGGCTGCCATCTATGTAGGCGAATACGCTGTAACACAGGGCTTCGGCAACATGGGGAGCCTCAACGCTGCCCTTGGCGAAGCAGTCTTCATGATGGGCATGGAGAACAATTCCGATGTGGTGAGGATGGCTTCCTACGCACCACTTTTCGCTAATCTCAACCGCAGGGTCTGGGCTCCGGACATGATACAGTTCGACGGAAGCCGTGTTTTCGGCACACCTTCATACTACGTCCAGAAACTGATGTTCGGCAACATTGGCACCCGCGTGCTCAAAGTAGAGCAGGAAAATCCATACGAGCACAAAGCCGATGCGGAGCCGGTATCACCGAAAGAGGCCCAGTTCGGTGTTGCGACATACAACACCCATGCCTCCTTTAAGGTCGACGGCGACGCTACGCCCGTAACAGGAGAATGGAAGAGCGATGGAGACATCGTAAGTCAGACCAGCGACAAGGCCGGAGCCATGGAAGTGATGAAACAAAAATATGAGACTTCCGACGCCGTCTTCAAGGTCAGAGCCCGTAAAAACAGCGGCAAAGAGGGATTCATCATCGTCTTCAACTACGTGGACGACAAGAACTACTCATGGGTAAACCTCGGTGGATGGGGCAACACCCAGCACGGCATAGAACAGACTGTCGACGGAGGACGTGTCCGTCTGACCAACGTAAGAGGAAACATTGAGACTGGCAAATGGTACGACGTAGAACTAAGACAGCATGGCGACAGCGTTACGGTGCTACTCGACGGCAAGCAGGTCTTGAAATCAAAGCTCAAGCCCATCAATACCCCGGGTATCTTCTCAACGGCAACGCTAGACGAAAAGACGGGTGATGTCATCGTAAAAGTGGCGAACACAGGACATGAAGGCACCACGGCAAAGATAAATCTCAAGGACACCTACATTATAGAGGCGACCGTATGCCGACTCTCCGGAGCCAAGGGTACTGACGAGAATACACTCGACAACCCGTTGAACATCTCCCCACGACAGGAAAGACTCAGTCCGGAAGACGGCAAAGTATCGCTCGACATTCCGGCATATAGTCTGAATATCGTCAGAATAAAAAAATGATACGATCTGAAAAAAGCTATCCTTTTACATTCCAAAGGATAGCTTTTCCTGTCTTCGTCACTTTTTGGAGATAGGTTTGTAACGCATTGATAATCAATATTAGTGTACTTTAATATGGGTGTCCCAAAAAGCTTGAAAAGCACTCTGTACCTCTAAAAGGGGATTCTCGAAAATGCGATTCTCACGAGGTGTTTTTGTAAGGCTCACACAGAGACACAGAGCCACAGAGACTCACTCGTGACTCAGAGCACAGAGAAGGCTTCGCCTTAAAGAGAATACGATGACTTCTGCGATGTGCACGTTTCGTGAACTCTTTACGGCGAAGCCGTCTCTGTGAACTCTATATATAATAAGGTGCCCGTCTCTGATACTCTGTGTCTCCGTGTCTCTGTGTGAGTATTGCTTCAAGAATATTGATTCATATTATTATTAACGCCAAGAGATGAGCGTGTAGGAGGTGACGCATCCCGCGTCACAAAACCATATAACCTTGCAAGAAACAATCGCGACGCGAGACGCGTAGCCTCCTACATGGCTTTGTAAGGTGGGTGTCTCTATGACGAATACAGGAGCTATCCTTTTACATTCCAAAGGATAGCTTTTCTTCGTGTAAGAGTGGCGCTTCTTAATGAAAGCATCAAACATATAACCATTGTGATAACTATCTTAGAGTTTAATTATGTTCTTTTTCTCATAGGAGCAGGTTATATATTGTTTATTGTTAACTAGGATATTCAATTTATTGTACACATTTTGGGGGTGGAGTCTAAATCCACTTGCAGGGTGCGGCCCTTGTGGCCGTCCGGAACCCTATGCGATCGGCCTTATATTCCTCCAAAAAAAACACATACTGTGTATCTTGCCTAACGCCAAATAACATCAGCACTAATAAGGCTGTCTTTAGTGTGCACACTAAGTATCCGTGCCTCTATACATTGCCACTTACCTCAGGTATCTTATCCTTACCTCCACACCTGTACCAGTCAGTGCATTTCTTATCTGCGCTGTATCAGCGTTATAGAAGTGATAAGGATAGACCACCTTCGGCTTAATGATCTCGACAGCTTGTCGGAGCTGCTTCAGATCCATCGTGAAACGACTGACCGGAAGGAAGGCAATGCTGATGTTCTTCAGTTCTTTCATCTCCGGGATATACTCAGTGTCGCCGGCAATATATATCCTGAAGCCGTCGAAGTCAAGTACATACCCGTTCCACAAGCCCTTAGGATGACGCTTGGCATTCTTCTTTGAGATGTTATAGGCCGGAACACAGTAGATAACACTATTATGGCCTATTTTCATGTACATATTATTCTCCATCACATTGCCGATACGCATCTGATACCAGATATCCTTCGGAATGATGAGTTCTGTATAGGGAGCTGTGAGAACGCGTATGGCATAGTCGTCGAAATGGTCCAGCTGTTTGTTGGTAACGAGGATAAAGTCGGCCTTCGGCTTGTCGAGATACGAGAGCACCGGCCCCACATGACTGCAGACAGGATCTATCTCAAACTCACGACCGTCATAGTTGATTTGCAGGCTGGCATGCTTTATCGGCGTGATGGTTATCTTCTTGCCCCTGGCAGTGTAGAAGACATCGGGTTTCTTCTGCTCCTGCGACTTGTCGTCACCGCACGAGGCGAGAACAAATAAGGCGAGAAGCCCTAATAGTATAATGTGAAAAATTCCAGTCTGAACATCACCACGCCACATCTGCCGCTTACATGCGGAATTAAAATGCCGCTTATGCCAACCGATCATTACGTTATGCAAATCCATATCCTTCCTCCTTATTTCCTTATTACACCCCTACTGTTACCACACTAAATAATATTCTGGCTTCTGAAATACCGTTCCCGAACCTCGCGTTCCACTTCCTCGGCTGTCTTCCGGCTGATAAACAGCGAGCGTATCCACAGTCCGACGACAATGACCGCGATGCCGGCAGCGATGGACAGTATCCACTTCATGACCACACTGGTAACAGGCAGAAAGTCGGGAAGCGAAGAGCCTACCATGGCTCCGCCGATGATGATTATCCAATTGATGATGCTTCCTCGCCTGTATCCGTCCACAATCTGCTGATATTCAGCATCGTTAGCAAGTACGCGGTCGCGGACCTCCTGCCATTTTCTATCTTTTTCCTCGTCGGTCATAGTTCCAATATAATTTAATTATACAGTGCAAAGGTAGCATTTTATTTTCATAATATCCAGAAATCACTGGTAATCATATTTTATAATTTGTGAAAGCATGTCAACAGATTTGTCCATCTGCCGGAATTTTTATACATTTGTGGTGAAATAATAGAATTCAAACAGATAACAAAACTATCAACAAAGAAAACAAACATTTGAAATTATGACAGCATTAATCATTATTATAGTAGTCGTTCTGCTCATCGTTTTATGGACAGTAGGTGCTTACAACGGCCTTGTACGTCTTCGCAACAACCGTGAGAATGCCTTTGCCGACATCGATGTACAGCTCAAGCAGCGCTATGACCTCATACCACAGCTTGTTGAGACCGTCAAGGGCTATGCCAAACACGAGAGTTCCGTATTGGAGAATGTCACCAAGGCCCGTGCGGCAGCTATGAATGCGACGACCATCGACGACAAGATTAAGGCCGACAACGCAGTCACCAGCGCTCTCGCAGGACTGAAGGTATCGCTGGAAGCTTATCCAGACCTGAAGGCAAACCAGAACTTCCTGCAGTTGCAAGGAGAGATTGCCGACGTAGAGAATAAGCTTGCCGCAGCACGCCGTTACTTCAACTCCGCCACACGTGAGCTTAACAACTCCGTGCAGACCTTCCCAAGCAATATCATCGCAGGAATGTTCCACTTCCAGACAGAGCCGATGTTCGAGGTGCCTAAGGATGAGAGGGCACAATACGAGAAGGCCCCTGAGGTAAAGTTCTGATTGTAAGCGACTGATAGAACAAGAAACATTGACTGAGAATGCAATACGTCGGTATACAGACTCAAATATGGAGAAACAACATCAAGAGCATCCTACTGCTCCTGATGTTCCCTGTTATCATCCTGGCTACGGTATGGGTGTTTCTCGCTGCCGTCAACTATGCCGCAGGCGGGGTCTACGACCAGTACGGTAACATTGTACATGAGCTCAATACGGCAACAGTGAACTACTATTTTCTATCCTCTTTGCCCTGGGTTGTAGGCGGCGTGGCTCTATGGTTCGTCATAGCCTACTTTGCCAACGTAAAGATAATAGAGAATTCCGTCGGTGCACGTCCGCTGACGAGGAAGGAAAACCCGCGGGTTTACAACATAGTAGAGAACCTGTGTATCTCATGCGGCATGAAGATGCCGAGGCTTTACATCGTCGATGACCCACAGCTGAACGCCTTTGCAAGTGGGATAAACGAGAAGACCTACGCCGTAACGCTCACGTCGGGTATCATCACCCTGCTCTCCGACGAGGAGCTGGCAGGAGTAGTAGGCCATGAGCTCACACACATCCGCAACCACGACACAAAGTTGCTCATCACGAGCATCGTTTTCGTCGGTATAATATCAACTATTATGAACCTCATTGTGCAGTTCATGTACAACAGTTTCTGGTTCGGAGGTTCCTCAAGGGATGATGACGACAACGGACGCAGTGGTGTAAGCGTGATAGTAGTGCTGGCTATCGGTGCCATATGCTGTTTCATTGCCTATATCTTCACGCTCATCACGCGCTTTGCCATATCGCGGAAGCGCGAGTATATGGCTGACGCAGGAGGTGCGGAGCTCACCCACGATCCGTTGGCTCTGGCCTCGGCACTGGAAAAAATCAGCGCAAATCCTGGCCTTGACAACGTCAAGCGGGCCGATGTGGCACAGTTGTTCATCTGCGAGCCTGACGAGATGAAGCAGGGGATGCTGGGATTCATGAACTCCCTGTTCAGCACACACCCAGACACAAGGAAGAGGATTGAGGTGCTGAGACAGTTCTGACGTATCCCGCTACAACTCTCATTCGTCCACGAGCACTGAAGAAAACAATTAATGCGATAAAACGAATCAGGTGCCCGGTGGGGTTCGATTTTTAAAGAAAACAAAACTATTTAATGACATTCATAAGGAAAACGCTTCTTCTTCAGCTGGCATGTATTCTGGGCTTAGTGGCCTATGGACAGACACCGGCAGTCAGTTATCGGTCTACGGCACACTACCGGCAACGAACCACACTCTTTCATCATCTACCAATGATAACAAGCGACAATATAGTAATGCTCGGCAACAGCCTCACAGAGTTCGGAGGCGACTGGAACCTTCGCATACCAAAGGCGTCAGGACTTATCATAAACCGCGGAATTATGGGCGACGATGCCTATGGGATGCTGCAAAGACTGAGCCAGATAACGCCGGCGAAACCAAAAAAGATCTTCGTCGGATGTGGCATCAACGACGTAAGCCACAGACTTTCCAACAAAGAGGTTGCCGCACGTGTGAAGCGTCTGCTCGGCGAAATTCACCGGCAAAGTCCTGAGTCGCAGATTTATTACTTCAGTCTGCTGCCCATAAACGAGAGCTTCGGACGATGGAAGAGCCTCAACGGTCGCACGGATGACATCCCGGTCATCAATAGAGAGATGGAGGAATGGTGCCGGGAGAACGGTATCGTATATATAGATGTGTTCTCACACATGACGGAACCGGGCTCGAACGTCTTACGAAAGGAGCTCTCCGTCGATGGACTGCACCTCACCGAGGATGGCTATTCCGTATGGGTTGACGCCATAAAACAATACTTCTAATTTATTACAAAGGAGGAAAAGTAAAGGAGACAGAGATAAAAAAGGAAGGCACATGTATCCTTTTACCGATTTATTTTCTTAATTTTGCAAACAGGAACACTATAAAGCACAAGCAATATGAAACAGACTAAGATAGTATGCTCCGTCAGTGACATGCGCTGCGATGAGGAATTCATCCGCAAATTGTTCATTGCCGGAATGAATGTTGTACGTATGAACACCGCGCACGCTACTCCTGAGGGTATAAAGAAGATTATACGCAACGTCAGGGCAGTATCACCCCACATCGGAATCCTTATCGACACGAAAGGACCTGAGGTGCGCACCACGGCAACAAAAGAGCCTATCAAGTACAAGGCTGGCGATATGGTGAAAATCTTCGGGCGTCCTGAGATGGAGTCTTCAAAGGATATCGTCAATGTCAGTTATCCGGACATCACCAAGGATGTCAAAGAAGGCGACGACCTGCTCTTCGACGACGGTGCCATCGACATGAAAGTTGTCGAGAATACCGGCCCTATGCTCGTGGCAGAGGTCGAAAACGACGGCGTGCTGGGCTCACACAAGAGCGTGAATGTTCCGGGCGAGCACATCGACCTGCCTGCTCTCACTGAAAAGGACAAGCGGAACATACTGCTGGCCATCGACGAGGACATCGACTTCATAGCTCACTCCTTCGTGCGCTCCGCCGATGATGTTAAGGCGGTGCAGGACATCCTTGACGCACACCACAGTGACATAAAGATTATTTCCAAGATAGAGAACCAGGAGGGAGTCGACAATATCGACGAGATTATCGACGCCTCATACGGCATCATGGTCGCTCGCGGCGACCTCGGCATAGAAGTTCCAATAGAACGGATACCGGGCATACAGCGAATGATAATCAACAAGTGTATCAAGAAGAAGAAACCGGTCATCGTGGCGACACAGATGCTCCACACGATGATAGAGAATCCACGTCCTACACGTGCTGAGGTTACCGACATAGCAAACGCCATCTACAGCCATACCGACGCACTGATGCTCTCCGGTGAGACTGCGAGTGGAAAATATCCTGTGGAAGCCGTGGAGACCATGGCGCGTATCGCGGAGCAGGCCGAGGCAGATGTTCACTCTAATATCACTGAACAACAGGCTGTGTTCAACCTCTTCGGACATAATCCTGACCAGCGTGAGTTCCTCACCCGTGCCGCTATCGAGGCTACAGAGGAGATTGGCGTGAAGGGCATCATCACCGACTCTGCAACAGGACAGACCGCACGCAACCTCGCGGCGTTCCGTGGACCAAACCCGGTATTGGCTATCTGCTATAAGGAGAAGCTCCAGCGGTGGCTCAACCTCTCTTACGGTATCATCCCGGTGTTCCAAAAGGAACATGTGTCAACGGAATATCTGTTCACTGCAGCCGTGAGAATGCTGCGACAGAAAGGCTTCATCAGCAACGAGGACAAGATAGCCTATCTCTCCGGTTCGTTCTCACACGGCACATCCTTCCTGGAGATCAATAATGTAAAAGATGTCTTCGACAGACAATATCAGTTCCATCTGCCCGACATAGAGCCTGAAGTGAACAAGTAGGACAGCTATTGTTTCCGCATACGTTCACTTTAATAACATAACAAAATAAAAATGCCTTTTACGGTGGTTTCATTTACCATCATAAAAGGCATTTTTGTTTTAATATGTTACGGGCGTAAGGCCGGAACGCAACTATTCAGCTGCTGGGGCCTTACCGCTTACCGGAATCTTCGCAACGCGACGCGCATGGCGGCCGCCTTCAAAGGTAGCGCTGAAGAACTTGTCGAGAATGGCCTCTGCCTCCTTGTTTGTTATGAAGCGCCCCGGCATTACCAGTACGTTGGCATCATTATGCTGACGTATCAGCTCAGCAATCTCCTTGTTCCAGGCAAGACCGGCACGGACGCCCTGGTGCTTGTTCAAGGTCATAGCCATGCCCTCGCCGCTACCGCAGATGCCGATACCCGGATAGACGTCTCCACTCTCCACGGCCTCACCCAGAGCATGGGCAAAGTCAGGATAGTCGCAACTCATGTCACTGAAGCAACCGAAATCCTGGTAAGGATAACCGTGCTTATCAAGATACTCCTTTACAAACTGCTTCAAAGGAAAGCCCGCATGGTCGCAGGCAAGACCAACTTTCTTTACTTCCATAATGAAATCTTTTTAGGCCTCTCCCCCACCCGCTCATGAAAAGGGATGATGGAGAAGTCGATTAGTACCTGGTCAATTACTATTATTTACCGGCAAGGAAGTCCTTTACCTGATTATACACATTTTCTGCCGTGAAGCCGAGCTTCTCATCGAGCACCTTGTAAGGAGCGCTGAAGCCAAAGCTCTTCATGCCATAGATGCGGCTGTTAGGTCCTATGCCTACAAGTCCCTCAAGAGTGACAGGCAGTCCGGCCGTCATACCGAAGATTTTGCTGCCCGACGGAAGCACGCTCTCCTGGTATTCTTTCGACTGGCGACGGAAGAGGCCCTCTGAAGGAGCACTTACCACGCGGCAACGCACACCGTCTTTCTCGAGCAGTTGCTTTCCAGCCTCCAGGGTACTGACCTCAGAACCACTTGCGAGAAGGATTACATCGAACGGCTCATCACTCTGTGCGACGACATATGCGCCCTTACGGACCATCTCGTAGTCATTGCCTTCCGGCAACTCAGCGATAGTCTGGCGTGAGAAGATGAGGGCAGTAGGCGTCTCCATATTCTCCATAGCCATCTGCCAGCACACTGTTGTCTCCTCGGCATCAGCAGGACGGAACACACGAAGGCTGTCCTGTCCCTTATGGTTCTGAAGCTTCTCAAGCAGTCTTATTTGTGCCTCCTGCTCTACAGGCTCGTGGGTAGGTCCATCCTCACCGACGCGGAAGGCGTCGTGGGTCCAGATAAACTTCACTGGCGTGCCCATTAGAGCTGCAAGGCGTACTGCCGGTTTCATATAGTCGGAGAACACAAAGAACGTACCCATTGCGGCGATGACACCACCGTGAAGCATCATACCGATACACATATCGGCCATTGTCAGTTCGCTGACTCCTGCCTGGAAGAAAGCACCGCTGAAGTCATCGCGAACCAATGAGTGGGTCTCCTTCAGGAAGCCGTCAGTCTTGTCGGAATTCGACAGGTCAGCAGAAGCGCAAATCATGTTTGGCACCTGCTTTGCGAGTTCAGAGAGACATGCTGATGATGCGTTACGGGTAGCCACTCCCGGCTTCTGAACGACCTTCGTCCAATCGACCTTCGGAGCTTTTCCGGAGAACCAGGTCTTGAGCTGTTCAGCCTTCTCCGGGTTTTCGCTGGCCCAAGCCTTCTCTTCCTCGTGGCGTTTTGCCACAATCTTGCGCAGTTCAGCCTGACGGTCGTCATAGAGCTTCTGCACTTCCGGCTGTATCTTGAACGGATCATCAGGATTACCGCCAAGGTTCTTCACCGTATTTATATATGCGCCGTCGCCAAGAGGAGCGCCATGAGTCTTCACATTACGCTCATAGCTGCTGCCGTCGGCCTTCAGAGCGCCCTTACCCATTACGGTCTTGCCGATGATAAGAGTAGGACGTCCGTTGCCGTTCTGTGCCTTGTCGAGGGCACCACGTATCTCGTCGACATCGTTTCCATTTATTGTCATTACGTTCCAGCCCCAAGCCTTATACTTTGCGGCAGTGTCCTCATTCATAACGACACCGCACTCCGTAGACAACTGTATATCGTTTGAGTCATAGAACATTATAAGATTGTCAAGGCCAAGGTTACCGGCAATACGTCCGACGCCCTGACTTATCTCCTCCTCGATACCTCCGTCAGAGATGTATGCATACACTTTATGCTGCATGACGGTCTTTCCGAGACGCGCCTCAAGGAACTTCTCAGCAACGGCAGCACCGGCAGCGATGGCATGACCCTGTCCGAGCGGACCGCTGGAGTTCTCTATTCCCCGCATGACATTCAGCTCAGGGTGTCCAGGAGTTGGAGAATCCCACTGACGGAACTGCTTCAGCTCATCAAGGGTAAACTTCCCTGAGAGACAGAGAGCCGAGTAGAGCATAGGCGACATATGTCCCGGATCAAGAAAGAAACGGTCACGGCCGAACCAAGTAGGCTCATCAGGGTCGTAAACGAGATACTCCGAGAAGAGCACATTGATGAAATCGGCACCGCCCATAGCACCGCCTGGGTGTCCTGAATTAGCTTTTTCTACCATAGAAACGGCAAGGACTCTTATGTTGTCCGCCGCTTTCTGCATAATGGTTTTATCGTTCATAAGTACGCTATTTGGTTTATTTAATCAAATCTAGTGCAAAAATACCATAATTTTGCAACAATCCCAAGCGCAACAGCAGTTATTTTGTCATAAAAATGGCATTCGAATAATTTCCACCCGTTATGCGAACGATATACCTCCTGCACACCTTAAACTTATGTTAATCGCTTGGATATATTCTTTATTATAATTAACTTTGCACCTCTTAAATAAAGAACAGAAAAGTATGAAACCAGTTTTCATTGCAGGACCTTGCGTCATTGAGTCGGCAGAACTTCTCGACACTGTCGCCAGGGAGTTGGTACGTCTTAACAAGAAGTATGGCATTGACATTATCTTCAAGTCATCATTCGACAAGGCCAACCGCACATCCATCAGCTCATTCCGTGGTCCGGGACTTGAGAAAGGCCTTCAGATGCTGTCGGACATAAAGGAGAAGTACGGGCTGAGACTCCTCACCGACATCCACGAGAGCTGGCAGGCAGAGCCCGTGGGCAAGGTTGTCGACGTCATTCAGATTCCTGCCTTCCTCTGTCGTCAGACCGATTTGGTCGTTGCCGCCGCAAAGACGGGGTGCACAGTGAATATAAAGAAAGCGCAGTTCCTTTCTGGCGCAGACATGAAATACCCCGTTGAGAAGGCACGTCAGAGCGGAGCCCACGACATCTGGCTCACAGAGCGCGGCAACAGCTTCGGATACAACAACCTTGTTGTCGACTTCCGTAACATCCCCGAGATGCTCTCGATAGTGCCTACGGTCATCATGGACTGCACCCACAGCGTGCAGCGTCCCAGCGCAGGTAACGGCAAGACTGTCGGCGACAGGAAATATGTGCCCATGATGGCCAAAGCAGCCAAGGCCTTCGGTGCCACCGGCTACTTCTTTGAGGTACACCCTGACCCGGACAAAGGTCTCAGCGACGCAGCGAACATGCTTGAGCTAAACAAACTGGATACACTAATAGGAGAACTTTTATAATGACAAAAGACAAGGAAACGGCAGAACAACGCATGAAGGACGTCCGTCAGTACGCCATTCAGTGCATAAAAGACGAGGCCCAGGCCACTCTCGACCTCATACCACAACTCGACGAGAACTTCGACAAGGCTGTGAAGATGATTTATGAATGCAAAGGCAAGGTCATCGTCACCGGTGTAGGCAAGAGTGGAAACATCGGTGCTAAGATAGCTGCGACATTCTCATCGACGGGAACACCGGCATTCTTCATCAACCCCCTCGACGTTTATCATGGCGACCTTGGTGTAATGACCTCCGACGACGTCGTCCTGGCCCTCAGCAACAGCGGGCAGACCGATGAGCTTTTGCGTTTCATTCCGATGGTTCTCCACATGAACATCCCTATTATCGGCATGACAGGTAACAGCGAGTCGCTGTTAGCCAAATACTCCACGATACACATCAAGGTATGGGTAGAAAAGGAGGCTTGTCCGCTGAACCTCGCGCCTACGAGCAGCACCACCGCCGCACTGGTGATGGGCGATGCTCTGGCCGTGGCACTGATGGAGGTCCGCGACTTCAAACCACGTGATTTCGCACAGTTCCATCCCGGCGGCGAGTTAGGACGGCGGCTGCTGACTACCGCACAGGACGTCATGCGCTCTGAGGACATGCCAGTCATACCGGAGGACATGAAGCTTGGCGATGCCATCATCCATGTCTCGAAAGGAAAGCTGGGCATGGGCGTCAGCGTAGACAGCGACAACAAAGTCCTGGGACTTATCACCGACGGCGACATCCGCCGTGCTATGGAACGCTGGCAGGCGCAATTCTTCGACCATACCGTCAGCGACATCATGACACGCACGCCGAAGATGGTTTCCCCAAAGACTAAAATCACCGAGATACAGCGTATCATGCACCGCAACAAGATACACTCCGTACTCGTTACCGACAAGGAGCAGCATCTTATCGGCATAGTGGACAGCTATGCGGCATCATTGATCAACGAAGAGAAAAAGTAAATTCTCCTGCATGACGAAATTTTACCTCAAGGCAATAGCCTGTTTAACTATCCTTTTGTCGGCAGCCTGCAGCACAGTGGTGGCGCAGACCTCCGACAGCATTCTTGCCAATCAGCTGCGCGGGGAGGGAATACGCTTCTCGCATAACAACTCCGTTACCCTTCTTACCAACGGGCAGCAGAAGTTCGATGACCTCTTCAAGGCCATCGACCAGGCAAGGAGCACCATCCACATGGAGTACTTCAACTTCCGTAACGACTCCATAAACCAGGAACTCATAAAGCACCTGGCGCCCAAGGCAGCCGAAGGCGTAAAGATACGTCTTATCTTCGACGGTTTCGGTAACGCCAGCAACAACAGCCCTATGCGCAAACGCGACATAGAGAACATACGCTCCAAGGGCATAGAAATCTATGAGTTCAACCCCGTTGTATTTCCTTTCATCGACGATGTCTTCAACCGTGACCACCGTAAGATAGTGGTCATAGACGGAAGGATTGCCTACACTGGCGGAATGAACATAGCCGACTATTATATAAAAGGTACGGAGAGAGTCGGCTCATGGCATGACATGCACTGCCGCATCAGCGGAGAAGAGGTGAACACTCTGCAACGCATCTTCGTCAAGATGTGGGAACAGGTAACAGGAAAGCCGCTCAACGACGCCGGACTATACCATGGCGGACAGGACATCAGCTACTTCCAAGGCCTGAAGCCAGATGTCTGTGAGAGCGCCGGACATAAGATGGTGGGCATCATTAACCGTGAGCCTCACAACGGGAACAAGATAATACGCCACTTCTATCTGGACGCGATAAACGATGCCAAGGACAGCATTAAACTCATAAACCCTTACTTCACACTGTCACGTAAGCTCATAAAGGCTTTCCGAAGTGCTGTCCGTAGGGGTGTGAAGGTTGAAATTCTACTCAGCGTGAAGAGCGACATACCACTTACTCCCGACTGCGGTTTCTACAATGCCCATAAACTCATGAAATATGGATGCAAGGTATGGATGTACAAGCCTGGCTTCCACCATACCAAAATCATAATGGTCGACGGACGGATATGCACCGTAGGCTCTGCAAACCTTAATTCGCGGAGCCTCAGATGGGACCGGGAAGAAAATGCGGTGATACTCGACAAGTGCACGACAAAGCAACTCAACGACATCTTCGAGAAACAGAAGAAAGACAGCTTCCTGCTCACCGAGGACAGCTGGAACGAGTGGCGCAGCGGATGGGATAAGTTCAAAGGGTGGTTCGGACATCTGCTTGCTCCGTTCCTGTAGCCGTAAGGCATCGAAGGAAGGCACATGCTTTCGGCTGTTTTGTAATCCTCTATCACACTACAACAATTCACACACATCAAAACACATCGACTATGAGCGCAGAAGAGCAACAGAAGAAGGATGAATACTACATGCGGTGGGCACTGAAAGAGGCTGAGGCTGCCTACGAAGAGGGCGAAATACCCATCGGAGCCATTGTCGTCTGCCGCGGAAGGATTATAGCCCGTGCACACAACATGACGGAAACGCTCCATGATGTTACCGCGCACGCGGAGATGCAGGCCATAACGATGGCGGCGGACCAGCTCGGCGGCAAGTATCTCTCCGACTGCACACTTTATGTAACGGTAGAGCCATGTCCGATGTGTGCCGGTGCCCTCGGATGGTCGCAGATACCGCGTGTCGTCTATGGAGCACCCGACATCAAGCGAGGCTACAGGACCTTCGCTCCTCTCGTGCTACATCCAAAGACCAAAGTAACGTCCGGCGTTCTCGAAGACAACTGCCGTGAGCTGATGCAGCGCTTCTTCAAGGACAAGAGGTAGACTGAGAGTTGCCTCTGACTTTTTATTACAAAATGATGTCATGAAAATCGGATAATCTAGGAGTTAAAATCTATTCAAAGGCAGGGAAATAGCGGTGATTTGGCAGAAAAAAACGGGTTGGTTTGTAAGTGTAGTACACTTTTTTGTAAAAGCATAGGTTTTACCTCGCAAATGTACTACACTTACAACGCAAGTAAGCCTTACTTTTAGGGCCAAAATAGGCATTTTTCGAGCCTCAAAAAACGGGCTTCTAGTAACGCGTTGATAATCAAGATAATACAAATCGGCCATTTTTGGCGTATTTGACAGCGTATGGGTCCGTTGTTCAGAATATTCGAAAAATGAAGGGGTTAAATTGTCAGTTTGTTTTACATTTGAACAAACCACTAGTGTAATGTCCTAACCATATTTACTGTTTCAGTCAGATTCATTATGTGAGTTATGATTCTTGTTCCGAAGGAAAAATTATACGTATAGAAAGGTATCGTTAGAGGTCGTTCGTAAAAATTTTATATGCATCTTCTGGCGGACGGCCACAAGGGCCGCACCCTGCAGCCGCCCGAAACCCGCGCTAAATGGATACACGTCTGTCGTTAATCGCATGTTACATTCTCCACGGAATCCGATGGAAACCAATGTAGGGGTGGGGTTTATCCCCATCCTCCAAGGGTTTAGAGGTAATTACTTTCTCCACTTTATGGGAAATAGATGGGGCATACCTTGGAGGATGGGGATAAACCCCACCCCTACATTGGCATAAGTCGCTTATATTCCTTATAATTCACGATATCAAGGAACTTCAGTAACTTAAATAAGATTATTATTCCCGTTGTAGGCGGACTGTCACAAGGGTTTACCTGATGTTGCTTCCCTCGAACTTCTTTATGGCCTCAACCCACTCCGGCCACATCTCCACCGACTCATTCTTCTCCAAGTCGAAAGAGACGATTACCGACCGACCGATACACTTTATCTCCCCTGTTACGGAATCGACAAGCCGCTGTACGAATATGAAGCTCTTATGCCCGATGTGCGTAACGGCCGACTGCACCTCGATATTGGAGTCGGAAGTGTAGACCTGCTGCATGAAGTCGGCATCGATGTGCGCGGTAACTGTAACATGACGGTTGTCGAAGGGCACACCGAGTTTCTCGAAGTAGTCCATCTTCGCCGTATCATAATACTGGAAGTAGATGGAATTGTTGATATGTCCAAACTGATCCGCGTCGAAGAAACGCAGCTGCAACGGGAAGATATGATGGAACTGGACATACGAATAGTCCTCTACCCCGTGCATGTTTTGCTTGTTATTTTCGCTCATGAGTATAATCTGTATCCTGAAAGATATTCTTTTTCACTGCAAAAGTAGACAAAATGTTCTAATAAGCAAAGAATTATAGAATAAATAAATGAGTGTATGAAGCTAAGGGGGGCTGAGCAGTTACCGACGACTACATTTTTGTTAATTAGGCTGTCAAAAATTTAAGCCGTTTTTCGTTTCTTACTTTTGAGGTCCAACATTCTCCTTACTTGCCAATTGTCAAGCAGAGTCATTTCTTTCCAATCCTTTATATCAGCCATTCTCACGCAT
>Ga0256406_1000617_pt1 | contig 63622 bp, 43 predicted proteins | sample RumenRJG_03DNA_FD_185986 | JGI IMG/M metagenome (GOLD analysis project Ga0256406, IMG submission 185986) | Bovine rumen microbial communities from Lethbridge, Alberta, Canada - RJG_03 | ecosystem: Host-associated > Mammals > Digestive system > Stomach > Rumen | place: Canada: Alberta | collected... | reverse complement strand
AAGTAGAAATATTCTTTACATGAATAGATATTGTTCATAGCTATCTGGCTGTGGACCGAATCATCCCGTCCATGAAAGTAAGATTCATTTCTATACAAGAGACTTAACCTTATCCCGAACTCAGGTTTATAACTAACTGATAATCGATGATAACACTTCATCCAACCAAAGATGTGATGAAGTCAGGTGGATTCAAAATAATGCCACATATTTGTCCACATCGGGGCTGCGGCCCATGCAGTGAACATTTCACACCATCGTACAGTTCCAAAAGGGGCATCTGATTGTGAAACCCAGAGTATCTTGCAGTGATACTCAGGGTATCAAGCTGTGATACTCTCAGTATCAGAGTGTGATATCGTGAGTATCAGGCTGTGATACGCTGAGTATCAAGCTGTGATACTGAGAGTCTCAGGCTGTGATACCCTGCTGGTACAATCGCGGACGACCACCTTGGGGATTCCATACCCCATGTTCAGCCCCGTCGGGGCTGTCGTTGACACATTGTGAGGATGTTCCCCGACTGTAGGGTGCGGCCCTTGTGGCCGCCCTAAGTGGCACGCTATTCCAAACCATTCACCCAATTGCCCGACAAACCGGGCCCTTAGGGCGGCCACGTAATTCCAACCCATACACCCAATTGCCCGACAAACCGGGGCCTTAGGGCGGCCATAAAGGCCGCACCCTACGGTGGGCATGTCCCCGCAATTGATTAGCGACGTCCCCGAAGGGGGCGAATTAGGTTAGCCCCATGTCGGAGCGTAGCGAAGGCATGGAGTATCGAATCCCACTTGCGGATGCGTCCTCGAAGAGGGCGAACCTGTATTCCCTGTGCCCCACGTTGCCACGTGGGGCTAACCATGTTCGCCCCTTCGGGGACGGTCCGGCAAATGTCCACCGTAGGGTGCGGCCCTTGTGGCCGCCCTAAGTGGCACGTAATTCCAACCCAATCACCCAATTGCCCGACAAACCGGTCCCTTAGGGCGGCCACAAGGGCCGCACCCTACGGTGGACGCGTCCTCGACATTTCCTACCTATCCGCAACCCTTCAGTAGACATAATTTTGAGCCGAAGGCGAGATTTTATTTTTTCAAAGATATCCACGGACATTTGCAATTGATTATGATTTTGTGTACTTTTGCAAAAATATGAACCAAAAGTATCGTGATTTTGGCAGCTGGATGCAGCAGCTGTTCCACTGCAAGGTGCAGAAGCTGGCGGTGAACGCCGGTTTCACCTGTCCGAACCGCGACGGTCTACTGTCGAAGGGTGGCTGCATCTACTGCAACAACCGCAGTTTTAATCCCGCCTACTGCGTCGACGGCATAGGTGTGCGCCAGCAGCTCGAGGCCGGCAAACAGTTCTTTGCGCGCAAATATCCCGAGATGAAATATCTGGCTTATTTCCAGACGTTTACCAACACCTATGCCCCACTGTCCCGCCTCAAGACACTCTACGAGGAGGCTCTGAGCGTGCCCGATGTGGTGGGACTCGTGATAGGCACGCGGCCCGACTGCGTGCCCGATGAAGTGATGCAATACCTTGGCGAACTCGCGCGGCGCACCTTTGTGCTGCTCGAGCTTGGCGTGGAGAGCTGTAACGACCACACGCTGCGGCTCATCAACCGTGGGCACACCTTCGCTTGCAGTGCCGACGCCATCGAGCGGGCGCACCATGCCGGACTCTACACGGGCGTACACATAATACTGGGGCTGCCCGGCGAGGATGCCACCGAGAGTCTACGCCAGGCACGCGTGCTGAGCCAGCTGCCCATCGACGTACTGAAGCTGCACCAGTTGCAGGTAATACGCGACACCCCGCTGGAACGCATGTATCGTGAGAAGCCCTTCAAACTGTATACGGTGGAAGAGTACCTCGACCTGGTGGCACAATATATTAAGGTGATGCGGCCCGACATGATATACGACCGTTTCACGAGTCAGTCGCCCGCCGGATTGTTAGTGGCGCCACGATGGGGACTGAAGAATTACGAGTTCGTGAATTTGCTTGAGAAAAGATTGTGAAAAGTAGATGGGAAGCGTCCCCGAAGGGGGCGAATTAGGTTAGCCCCATGTCGGAGCGAAGCGAAGGCATGGGGTACAGTATCCCACCGCGTGAATGCGTCCTCGAAGAGGGCGAACCTGTATTCCCTGTGCCCCACGTTGCCACGTTGGGTTTACCATGTTCGCCCCCTTCGGGGACGGACAGGCAAATATCCACCGTAGGGTGCGGCCCTCGTGGCCGCCCTAAGTGGCACGTAATTCCAACCCAATCACCCAATTGCCCGACAAACCGGGTCCTTAGGGCGGCCATTTTGTTGACCGATAATTGCGAAGGACCGGTCCACCGTAGGGTGCGGCCTTTATGGCCGCCCTAAGTGGCACGTAATTCCAACCCAATCACCCAATTGCCCGACAAACCGGGCCCTTAGGGCGGCCATAAAGGCCGCACCCTACAGTGGACATGTCCCCGCAATTGATTAGCGACGTCCCCGAAGGGGGCGAATTAGGTTAGCCCCATGCTGGAGCGAAGCGCAGGCATGGGGTACAGTATCCCACCGCGTGAATGCGTCCTCGAAGAGGGCGAACCTTAGTTCACTATCACGCTCGGGCTAAACAGGTTCGCCCTCTTCGAGGACGTATTACTCCACTCCATACCCAACCCCAGGTTTCGGCTTCGCCTCGACCTGGGGCTAACCATGTTCGCCCCCTTCGGGGACGGACAGGCAAATATCCACCGTAGGGTGCGGCCCTCGTGGCCGCCCTAGGGGACCGGCTTATCCTGCAATATGTTGATTGTGTTGGAATTGCGTGGCACTTAGGGCGGCCACAAGGGCCGCACCCTACAGTAGGATGGCATTCACCTAACGTGGGTGTCAGGGCGGCCACGAAGGCCGCACCCTACGGTGGAATGGGCTTTTTCGGTCCTTAATTGTACTCTTGCGGGCGGTCCCTAACCCTACCTGGCCGCAGCCCTGCAGTGGACAATCATGCCGCATTTGCCATGTTGTTTACAAATAAAATGCTGGGCCGCCTATTTCTTTTGCAGTTGCAGGCACGCCCAGTTGTCCTCCGATATCCGGTTTACCTCCTCGTAGCCGAGTGCAGCGGTGCATTGTTCTATCATAGGAATATCGTCTGCGTAGAAGCCGCTGAGCACAAGGGTGCTGCCCGAATGGAGCACATCGTTGAAGGCATGCATGTCGGCCAGCAGCACGTTGCGGTTGATGTTGGCCAGCACCACGTCGAACATGCCGCTGACATGCGAGAGCACGTTGGCATCGCCGTGGAATATCTGCATGTTGTCAACGCCGTTGAGCCGGGCGTTGTGCTGTGCGTTCTCAACGCTCCATTCGTCGATGTCGTAACCTACCACCTCTGAAGCGCCGAGCTTGCTTGCCACAATACCGAGGATGCCGGTGCCGCAACCACAGTCGACCACCCGTTTGCCCTTCAGGTTCATCATCAGCAGTACGCTGCAAATCATGCGTGTAGTCTGGTGTGTGCCCGTGCCAAACGCCTGGCGCGCCTGAATCTTGATTACCGGCGAACCGGCTGGCAATGAGGGTACATCGTTCCCGGGCGAGTTGGCATCAACAATGCAGAGTGCATTCTTGATAACGATGGGGGCAAAGCCCGACTTCTCCCACGTTTCGTTCCAGTCCTTGTCTTCTGCCTTATCCACCGAAAAACTGATTTTCACGCCGGGCATAAGGAAGTGGTCACACTTATCGGCCACCGCCTTCTGGTCGAACAGCTGCTCCTGTACGTAAGCAGTCAGACCCTCGGTAGTATCCTCGAAACTTTCGAAGCCCACCTCTGCCAAATCGTCGGCCAGCAACTCACGGGCTGTCTGCATCTCACCGGGTTGTGCCTGTATTTTAAATATACCTACAAAGTATTTCATTATAATGCGTTAAAAATATGTGCAAAATTACAAAAAATAGGGAAAATCCTACGCTTATTTAGGGTTTTTCCGTACATTTGCAATGCAATTGGCAGTAAATTTGCAAACAGAAATTAGAAACGATAAAGATATTTAATCATGAGAACGTTATATGCTTTATTAGCCCTGATGGTTGCCCTGCCCTTGAAGGTGGCAGCACAGGACGATGTGTACTTCTCTACTGACGATGACTACAGTGCACAAAAGGCAGCCGTGAGCGATGACAAGCCCGCCTATTACTCGGGCTCTAACCGCAGTGTGGATGACTACAACCGGCGCGGACAGTTCCGGAGCCAATATCAGAAAATCGGACAGAATGGCAACGATTCGTTCCGTCTGGAGACGGGCAACGGCACTTACCCCGACTCAGTGTATGTAGACACTACCTACGTGGGTGCCAACGGCTACGATGGCGACGATGACTATAACTACACCCGCCGCATGAACCGCTTTGACAACTACTGGTGCCTTAACCCGTGGATTGACGACTGGTACGACCCGTGGTACTACGGCTATGGCTGGGGCTGGGGTCCTTACTGGCGCTCGGCTTACTGGGGCTGGTATGATCCATGGTACTACGGAGGCTACTGGGGCTGGTACGACCCATGGTACTACAGCTACTATCCGTGGGGCTACTACGGCTACGGCTGGGGTCCTTACTGGGGCGGCGTTTACGTGAACCACGGCCATTACGGCAGCGGCACACGCAACCACTCTTACTATGCCGGCACAACGGGCGGCAACATGCGTTTTGGCGGCAGCAGGGCTGTGGCAGGCACAGGCAACCACTCGGCAGGCGCTCCCGCTTATCAGCGCTTCGGCTCACGCAGCTCGGGCAGCACTACCTATAATAATAATAACAACAACGGCTTCCGCTTTGGCGGCAGCCGGGCATCGCAGTCTACGCGTACCTATAATAATAACAGTACCTACAGTGCTCCCTCACGCTCAACATCGGGCTTCAACGGCTCATTCGGCGGCAGTCGCGGCAGCGTCGGCGGCGGCTCGTTCGGTGGCGGCGGCTCGTTCGGTGGCGGACACTCCGGCGGCGGCTTCTCTGGCGGCGGACACTCCGGCGGATTCGGCGGAGGTGGTGGCCACTTCGGCGGACACCGGTAATACCGTATGGTTGAGAGTTTAAACTTATATTAATGAATCTTTGAACATTACATTCTATCATGAATAAGAATAAGTATATTGCAATGGCAGCCCTGGCCACAATGGCCCTGCCATTGTACGCACAGGAAACTTACGAGAATGCCCGACTGGCTACCGAGGACCTGAATGGTACGGCACGCTACGTGGGTATGGGTGGTGCTATGGAAGCCCTGGGTGCCGATATTTCTACCATCGGAACGAACCCTGCCGGCATCGGCTTGTTTAAGCACAGCAGCATCAACACCACCTTCGGTCTGACTTCGCAAATCAACGGTCACGACTTTGCCGGCGGCAACAAGACCAACGCCAGCTTCGACCAGATTGGCGGCGTTTACACCATGCGCACGGGTCGCGACAGCTGGATGAACTTTGCCTTCAGCTATCACAAGAGCCGCAACTTCGACCAGCTCTTCGAGGTGGCCGGCAAACTCGACGGCAAGTCGTCGCAGAACAAGCTCACCTACGACAAGTGGGGCACAGGCGTCATATCGGGTACCGACGACGTAACCTACTCACAGGTTGACGCACTCTACACCAACCATCTGCTCGCTAAGACCGATGCCAATGGCAATAGCACCCTATATTATTATCCGGCCAACAGCTACACGCTGAACCGCTATAACAAGGGCTACATTGGCAACTACGACTTCAACCTGAGCGGCAACATCCATAACCGCATCTTCCTGGGTTTAACCGTTGGCATCAAGGACGTGCACTACAACGGCTACACCGAATACAGCGAGAGCTTCGTGCAGAATCTGGAAAACATCAGCGGACTTACACTGGCCGACCAGCGTAAGATTACCGGAACAGGCTTCTACCTGAGTGGTGGTGCCATCTTCCGTCCGTTCGCCGATTCACCTTTCCGCTTCGGTGTTTACGTAATCACTCCTACCTGGTACGACCTTACCACGAGAAACTATACCACACTGAGCGACGGCACACAGAGCTTCCCCTCGGGCGAGAGCTACGACTTTAAGCTGTACACGCCCTGGAAGTTCGGCTTCAGCCTGGGCCACACCATTGCCAAAATGGTGGCATTAGGTGCTACATACGAGTATGCCGACTATGGTTCGATGGACAGCCGCATCAAGACCGGTTCTTACTACGACGACTGGGGCTACAGCTACGACGAGACCGAGAGCGACGACGTGATGAACCACGATATGGACCAGAAGCTCAAGGGCGTAAGTACCGTGAAGTTAGGTGTAGAGGTGAAGCCCATACCCTGTATGGCCATCCGCGCAGGTTACAACTACGTAAGCCCCATGTACAGCGGCAGCGCTTACAAGAACGGTACACTGAAATCACCGGGCAGCTACTACGCCTCACAAACCGACTACACCAACTGGAAGGCAACCAACCGCCTCACACTGGGTCTGGGTTACACCGCGGGCAATGTATCGGTTGACCTGGCTTATCAATACAACCAGACAAACGGCAACTTCTATCCGTTCATGAACTACACCGACTACAGCAATGCCAACAACAGCAACTACGCCGATGCAGTAAAGGTGAAAGACAAACATCAGCAGGTAATGCTCACTGTGGGCTACCGCTTCTGATAATTGCAATTAAATGCAGGGTTAAGGCCCTGCATTTATTTTGTAATTTTGTATCGAACAAAAATACAAAATACTTGCATAGTTGTCGGAAAATGTGTACTTTTGCATTTACGAAATCATGCATACGCCGTATGTGTGGCAACCAATGGGCCCCGTAGCTTAGCTGAATAGAGCGTCAGATTCCGGTTCTGAAGGTCTTGGGTTTGAATCCCAACGGGGTCACCAAAGCATAACCCTTCGCTTCCGTAGCGAAGGGTTTTATTTGTTTGCAGCTATATTACTCCAAGTAAGATAAGACTGTCCACAATTACATTTTCGGAAATGCGTCACCCTGAATCGAGAATAAGTTTTTGGAAAATAGTCACGTACAGACCCCCTACGGGGACATGTCCCCGCAATTGATTAGCGACGTCCCCGAAGGGGGCGAACACGGTTAGCCCCATGTCGAAGCGCAGCGTAGACATGGGGTATTTGATACCCCTGTGTGCATTCGTCCTCGAAGAGGGCGAACCTGTATACCCACTTGCGCCCCACGTTGCCACGTGGGGTTAACCATGTTCGCCCTCTCCGAGGACGGCCCGGCAAATGTCCACCGTAGGGTGCGGCCTTTATGGCCGCCCTAAGTGGCACGTAATTCCAACCCAATCACCCAATTGCCCGACACACCGGGCCCTTAGGGCGGCCACAAGAGCCGCCCCTACGGGGGACAAAGCCTGTACATGATTTTCTGCTTCGTATCTTCTGGAGATGACAAGTCAATATGAGTCAGGACAAGGACATTGACTGTCTGCCGGGCTGTTAAGGAGGGATATCATTCCATAATTCGTAATTGCGTCAACATCAATTGCAGAAATAAGCTTATAACTAACTGATAATCAATAATGACTCTTCATCCAACCAAAGATGTGATGAAGTCAGGAAGACTGTCCACGAATTACATTTTCGGAAACACTTAAGACATTTAAGGCAGGGTAAAATGCTCGTACATTTATTTTATTCGGGCTTGTGGTTGAAAAAATATACGTTATCGTAGAATTCTGATATTGCTTGCTTTGCCTGTGGGTTATCGTTTCGTGTAATTATTGCGAAAAAGTTATCAACTCCTTCCCTGTCAATAATGGAAGACTGAAGCATGACGAATTTACCCCTATCTATAAAGTTAAAATAGCCTGGTTTCTTCAATTGTTGCACCTTATATGGGGCCTCTTGGTTTATCCGGGCAAGATCTAAATTGTTCAAAGCACAAAGAAAGATGTAGGTTTTTTGCCAGTTCGTTTCTCGTAGCTTTCTTCAAGCTCTTTCTTCAACTCGTCAGTAACCTCACGTTTTCTCTGACGAGCCGCCTCAAAGCGTGCCAAGATATTTTCTCTTGAGTTCCTTTTCTCCATATTCTTACGTTCTTTTGCTGACAAAGATAAAAAGATAAATCGAGAAAACCAAAGACTAATTAAAATTTTACATCATTTTCGGCTCAGTTGCAATTCTCTACGAAGATCTCTTTAAACAACTATAGGCCAAAGTAATCGTTGGAAAAGCAAGTTATTGTGCTTTTTGTCGGCAAGACTTCTTTAAAAAGTCGGTTTTCTGAACTTTCACTACCTTGTTATAATTATTTTCATTAACTTTGCAATCAAAATGAAAAATCAATTATGATTAGATTATCGAAATCAGTTGTAGGTAAGGCCGAAAGTGCCGCAGTAGCTCATGTGATAGAAGACATAGGCTATCTGGGCATGGGTGCCGTAGTGGGTGAGTTTGAGCAACAGTTGCAGGACTATATTGGCGGTGGCCGCCGTTGTCTGTGTGTTAACAGCGGTACGGCAGCTTTGCACCTTGCCGTACAGGCATGCACCCAGCCGGGCGACGATGTACTCGTGCCTTCGTTCACCTTCGTATCATCCTATCAGGCTATCACGGGAGCCGGCTGTCATCCTATCAGCTGCGACGTAGACCCCGACACACTAACGCTCGACCTTGCCGACGCCGAGAAGCGCATCACACCGCGCACCACAGCCATGATGCCGGTTTATTATGCCAGCAACTGCAGTAAGGCTGAAGAGTATCAGGCCTTTGCACGCAAGCACCACCTGCGTTGCATCGAGGATGCCGCCCATGCTTTTGGCTGCAAATGCAACGACAAGATGATTGGTTCGTTCGGCGATGTGGTTTGCTTCAGCTTCGACGGAATCAAGAATATCACCACGGGTGAAGGTGGCGCTGTGGTTACCAGTAACCCCGACACTATACAGAAAGTGAGCGATGCCCGACTGCTCGGTGTACAGAAGGACTCCGAGAAACGCTACGCAGGACAGCGCAGCTGGGTGTTCGACGTGGTGGCACAGGGTTACCGCTACCACATGAGTAACATCTTTGCCGCCATCGGCGAGGTGCAGCTCAAGCGCTTCGAGCCTGAGTTTGCTCCAAAGCGCCGGCACATTGCAAAGAAATATGTTGAACTGCTCAAGGACAATCCCAACGTAAAACTCACGCCTATGGATTACGACACCCAGATTGTTCCCCACATCTTCGTGATACAGCTGCTCAACGGCAAGCGTGCCGAACTCGAGGCGCTGCTCAAGCAGCACGATATACAGTTTGGCGTGCAGTACCGCCCCAATCATCAGCTTTCTTACTTCAAGGCCGATTACCATCTGCCCGTTACCGAAGCTATCTACGACCGCGTTATCTCGCTGCCCATGCACCCCGAGCTGAGCGATGAAGACGTGGAACTTATCTGCAAATTAGTGAACAGCATACAATAAACCCTTATTCATTAACCATGAAAGTTGTAATTCTTGCCGGCGGCTTCGGCACACGGCTCTCTGAATACACCAAAGTAATACCCAAGCCCATGGTTGAAATAGGCGGCAAGCCTATACTGTGGCACATCATGAGCCACTATGCCAAATATGGCTACAAAGATTTCGTGGTAGCACTGGGCTATAAGGCAGAAGTAATTAAGAATTATTTCCTGCAGTACTACACACTTAACAACGACTTCACCATCAACCTGGGCAATAACCAGCTGAGCTATATCAACGAGCACCCCACCGACTGGAAGGTAACGCTCGTTGATACGGGCATTAATTCGCTCACGGGCGGCCGCATACTGCGACTGAAGGACATCATCGGCAACGAGGACTTTATGTGCACTTATGGCGACGCTGTTTCGAACGTGAACATAGCCCGACTGGTGGATGCCTACCACAAGGCAGGCAAACTGGCCATGGTTACTGCCGTGCACCCCACCGCAAGGTTTGGCGAACTGCAAATCGATGAGGCAGGCTGCGTGCGCTCGTTCAAGGAGAAGCCCCAGGTGAACCAGGGATGGATAAACGGCGGCTTCTTCGTACTCAGTCCGAAAGTATTCGATTACATCGAGGGCGACCAGACCACCTTTGAGCGCGAACCGCTGGAACGCCTCGCCGCCGAAGGTGAGCTGGTGAGCTACCGCCACGAAGGTTTCTGGCAGTGCATGGACACCGTGCGCGACCGTGACCTGCTGAACAAGATGTGGGATGAGGGTAACGCACCCTGGACCCTTTAACGCTATTCTGCACACCATGGCAAATTACGACATCCGACCATTGCAGTTGCGTATGCTGCGCATACTCGAGGCCATCGACGCTACCTGCCGTGAGCACAACCTCACCTACGGCATCTTCGCCGGCAGTTTGATAGGCGCCGTGCGGCACAAGGGCTTTATACCCTGGGACGACGACATGGATATACTGATGCCGCGCCCCGACTACGAACGCTTTATCCAGCACAGCCGCGAATGGCTGCCGCAACCGTTCGAGTTTGTGTGCACCGAGAACGACCCCAACTACCCTCTGCCCTTCGGTAAGGTACAAGACGGTTCCACCACGCTCATTGAGCGACAGCACCTGAGTTATCTGGGAGGCATCTATGTGGATGTGTTCCCCCTCGACGCAGTGCCAACGAACCGCATCGTAAGGTGGTTCCACTTTATGCACTACGAGTTTCTGCGCCAGGCACTCTACTGGGTTCACCGCGACCCCTACCGTCACGGGCACGGTCCAAGCAGCTGGATCTTCCTGCTCACGCGCAAGGTAACCACCCTGCAGCGACTGCAACAGAAGATACGCCGCATACTTACCCGCTACAGTTACGACCGCTGCAAATACGTGGCCGATTACACCGATGGACTCAAAGGCGTGATGCCCCGTAAGATAGAAGGCACCTACAAACCTTACGAGTTCGAGGGCAAGCAGTTTATGGGCGTGGCCAACTACGACTATTACCTCAGTCAGATGTACGGCGACTACATGCAGCTGCCACCCGAACCACAGCGCAAGCAGCACAACTTTCACTATTTGGATTTAAACCTACCCTATAAACAATATAAAGAAAATGGAAAATAATATTTTAGCTAACGATATTCGGCACACCCTGAACGGGTTAACCGCAGAAGAAAGAGCCAAATTCAAGGGTGCCACCCTGCTTATTACAGGCTGCGCAGGCTTCCTGGGCTACTACATGATGCATTTCTTCCATGCTGAGGCACGCGAGCTCGGCATCAAGCGGGTGATTGGCCTCGACAACTTCATGCTGGGCATGCCCGGATGGATTAAGAAGCTCGAGAAGGATGAGCTCTTCGACATACAGAAGTTCGATATCATTAAAGACAAGATAGAAGATGTGCACGGTGCTGCCGATGCCGACTTCATCATTCACATGGCATCTATCGCCTCACCTATGTTCTATCGCAAATACCCCATCGAGACACTCGATGCCAACATCTGGGGACTGCGACGCCTGCTCGACTTCTACTGTGAGAAGTCAATCCGCGGATTTCTGTTCTTCTCGTCGAGCGAGCTCTACGGCAACCCCGACGCTGCCCACGTGCCCACATCCGAGGACTACTACGGCTATGTGTGCGCCACCGGTCCACGCAGCTGCTACGATGAGTCGAAGCGCTTCGGTGAAACTATGTGCATGCTGTTCGCCCAGAAGTACAACATGCCCATCGGCGTGGTGCGCCCCTTCAACAACTACGGTCCGGGCATGAGGATTGGCGACAAGCGCGTGCCTGCCGACTTTGCGCAGAACGTGATGAACAACAAAGACATCGTAATCCTGTCGAACGGCACTCCCACCCGCACCTTCTGCTACATCGCCGACTCGGTGTGCGGATACTTCAAGATTATGCTGCACGGCACCTACGACTACTTCAACATCGGTATCGAGAAGCCCGAGATAACCATCTCGCAGCTTGCTCAAATTTATGCCGGGGCCGGCAAGGAAATTTTCGGCTACACCGGAAAGGTGCAGTACGCACAATCAGACGACAAGGAGTATCTTACCAACAACCCGCAGCGACGCTGTCCCGACATATCGAAGGCTCGCCGCGTGTTGGGCTACAACCCCACCATACTCGTCAACGAGGGTGTGGCACGCTTCCTGCAGTTCCTTAAAGAAAGTGATGAATGTGAGTATAACTGGTAAAACCATTTGAATTATGACTATAACTGTTTTCGGATTAGGATTCGTGGGACTCACCACCTCACTCGGTTTCGCTGAATACGGACACAAGGTGTACGGCGTTGAGGTGAACGAAGATAGACTTAACACCATCAAAGCCGGCAAGTTGCCTTTCCTCGAGAAGGGTCTTGACGTGGCACTGCGCCACCATCTCTACACGCGCTTCCACCCCATCAACACAACCGAGTTGGCAAAGGCTGTGAAGCAGAGCGACTGCATTTATTATTGCGTGGGCACGCCTTACGGCAAGGACGGACAGGCCGACCTTACCTATCTGCTCAACGCCATCGACCAGACGCTTGCCGTGCGCCCGAAAGACAAATATCAGGTGCTCGTGGTAAAATCAACCATTCCGCCCTCTACCACCCAGAACAAAATTATACCCTTCCTTACCGACAAGGGCATCAAGGTGGGCAAGGACCTCGGCGTGGCCAACAACCCCGAATTTCTGCGTGAAGGCCACTGCTGGGACGACTTCATGAATGCCGACCGCATAGTGCTCGGCGTGAGCGACAAACGCTCAGCCAACGTGCTGCGCCAAATCTACGAAACAGTGAAGGAGCCCGTGTTCTGCGTATCGCTCAACACCGGCGAATTCATTAAATACCTTTCGAACACGCTGCTCGCCACACTGATAAGCTACAGCAACGAGATGAGCGTTATTGCCGACACCATCGGCGGCATCGACACTGCCGAGGCCTTCCGCATTCTGCACATGGACAAGCGCTGGAACAACGCACCCATGGCATCGTATGTTTACCCCGGCTGTGGCTACGGCGGCTACTGTCTGCCCAAGGACACCAACGCACTGTATGCCGTTTCACGTACGGCCGGCTTCGACGCCCAGATTCTGAAGAACGTAATCCAGACCAACGACAACATGCCGCGCTTCATGGCCGAGAAGATTGCCAAGGCAGTGGGCGACAACAAGGAGCAGAACATTGCACTCCTGGGCCTCTCATTCAAACCCGGAAGCGACGACGTGCGCGACACACCAAGTGCCAAGATTGCACGCGAGCTGCTCAACATGGGCTATCAGCACATTCTGGGCTACGACCCCGTGGCCATCGACGAGTTCCAGAAACACTACGCCGACCTGAACATCACGTACGTGCGTCGCTACAGCGACATCATGGCTAAAGCCGACGCCTTTGTAATTACCACGGCATGGCCCGACTTCAAGGACATTCGCAAGAAGACTCCGAAGCCGGTAGTCGACTGCCGATATATGCTCTGAACAATGGAGAAACAATGCGTTAACCTGCAACCCGAAACGCGCGACGGCTACTACATATCGGCCGGGATGAAGCAGATATGGAACATCCAGCTCGATATGTTCAGCCGGCTCATCGAGGTGTGCAAGGCCAACAACCTGCGCCTGTGGTGCGATGGCGGCACGCTGCTCGGCGCCATCCGTCATCATGGCTACATTCCCTGGGATGATGACATCGACGTGTGTATGCCACGGCCCGACTACGACCGCCTGCAAGCAATCGCCCCAAAGGTGTTCAAGGAGCCTTACTTCTTCCAGACGGCTGCTACCGACGAGCATTACTTCCGCGGACATGCCCAACTCAGGCGCAGCGACACTGCAGCCATCAGGCCCTCTGACTGCTATCGCCCGTTCAACCAAGGCATCTTTATCGACATTTTCGCTTTCGAGGGTCTGCCCACCGATGCCAACGTGCTTAAGGACGAGGTAAAGCGAACCACCCACCGCATAAAATGCCTGAAGGCAGTTGACTACTCCATACTTGCTTCGGGCCGCATCGGACTCACGTTCCGCAAACTTTACTGGCGCCACATGGTAAACAAGCACGGCTTCTACCAGCTGTTTGAGCCCGTGGAGCAGGAGTTCCGCAAATACCCCTACGACAGCAGCAACCGCGTGGCGCAACTTGGCATCAGCGGCGACGACCTGATATTCAACAAGCACATATTCAGCGAAACGCTGTGGGTGCCATTCGAAAACATCACCGTACCTGTGCCCAACGGCTACGACGAATTTCTGCGCACCCAGTATGGCGACAACTATATGACGCCTTTGAGAGTAAGCACCAACCACGGTGATGTAATCTTCTCTACAGAGAAGAGCTACAAAGAACTCATGCCCGAAGTGCGGCGCGAGTACGGCAATCCCGTGAGCCGGTGGTTCAGGCGCAAGATGAAGCACACAAAATATTGACTATAAAATATTTTGTGTAAATTTGCATTACTAATATCAAAACCTACCCAAACATGAATAAAAACCTGCTTTACGCCTTTATGATGTTTGCACTAAGCACGGCATCAGCATCAGCACAAAGTGTACTTTATCCGCATCACTTCGATTTAAGCGAGGTTACTCTGCTTGACGGTCCACTGAAAACAGCCATGGACACAAACACGAAGCTATTGCTGGATTACGATGTTGACCGGTTGCTGACTCCTTTTATCCGCCAGGCCGGGCTGAGCAGCAGCACCGACAAGAACAGCCGCTACTACCAGTGGGAGCAAAAGCATCCCAAATTCACCAACTGGGGTGATAACAGCTTCAACCTCGAAGGGCACGTAGGCGGTCACTACCTGTCGGCCATCGCCCTTGCCTATGCGGCCAACCATGACGACGCCACCCGGCAGAAGCTGAAAGTACGGCTCGATTACATGATTGATATACTGAACGACTGCCAGAAAGCCTTCGATAACAACACTACCGGTTTGTATGGTTACATTGGCGGACAGCCCATTAACAGCGACTGGGAACAGCTCTTTGCAGGCAACACCACCGGGTTTAACAATCACCGCGGCTGGGTGCCTTTCTACTGTGAGCATAAAGTGCTCGCCGGACTGCGTGATGCCTATATCTATGCAGGCAACGACACTGCACTAACCATGTTCCGCAAACTATCTGACTGGTGTGTAAACGTAGTGGCAAAACTGTCAGATACCACCATGCAGAAACTGCTCGACACTGAGCACGGAGGCATCAACGAGAGTCTGGCCGACGCTTATCAACTCTTCGGCGATGCCAAATATCTTGAGGCTGCCAGGAAGTTCTCACACAAAACGATGCTCAACGGTATGCAGACGCTCAACACCACCTTTCTCGACAACCTGCACGCCAACACGCAAGTGCCCAAGTACATTGGCTTCGAGCGTATTGCCGAAGACGACAGCACCGTGGCACCTGCCTACAGCAAGGCAGCCGAAAACTTCTGGACCGATGTGGCCGAGAATCGCACCACATGCATAGGCGGCAACAGCGTGAGCGAACACTTCCTCGCAGCAGCCAACTCTAACCGCTACATTGACCTGCTTGACGGACCAGAAAGCTGCAACTCAAACAACATGCTCAAACTCAGCGAAATGCTCGCCGACCGCACACATGATGCCCGCTATGCCGACTTCTACGAATACACCATGTGGAACCACATCCTGTCTACCCAGGACCCCGCCACCGGCGGCTACGTGTACTTCACCACACTGCGCCCTCAGGGTTACCGCATCTACTCGCAGGTTAACCAGGCCATGTGGTGCTGCGTGGGCACGGGTATGGAGAACCACAGCAAATACGGGCACTTTATCTACACGCACGATGGCAACAGCGTGGTTTACGTAAACTTGTTTACACCAAGCACTCTCCACGATGCCCGCTTTAAGCTCACCCAGCAAACCTCTTACCCCTACTCCACCCGGTCGACCATCACCGTGGACCAGGCTGGAAGCTACACCATTGCCATACGTCACCCATGGTGGACCACCGGCGACTACTCTCTCGCGGTGAACGGCGAAAAGCAGCAACTCAGCACTACCGACGGCAAACCAATAAGAAAAGGCCAGAGCAGCTATGTGGCTCTGAAGCGCAACTGGCAGAAGGGCGACGTGATTACCGTGCACGTGCCCATGGAACTGCGTTATGCCGAATGTCCGAACTACACCGATTATATTGCCTTCGAGTATGGTCCCATACTGCTCGGTGCAGCCACCACCGCCCAGACAGAGGCTCAGAGCCAAACCACCGAACTGCCATACGAGGCACTGCAAAACGAGTATGCCGGCGAGGGCCGCATGGACCATGCGCCTGGCAGCAGGGCACTGTCGAAAAGTCTCACCTCAGCACCACTGCTTATCGGCAACCGCAACGAGGTGCTGAGTCGTATTCAGCCCGAGGACAGCACCCGGCTGACTTTCAGCATCGATGCCAGTCGCACCAATGCGCCAACCTATAGTTGGACAAAACTACAGCTTCAGCCTTTCTATACCTTGCAGCACCAGCGCTACATGTGCTACTGGTATCAGCAAACGGCCGAAAACTATGCCAACAGCGATATGGCCAAACGTGAAGCAGAGACCAACCGGTTGCAACAGCGCACCATCGACTTTGTTGCCACCGGTGAACAGCAGAGCGAGGCCGGACACGAATATGCCTACAGCAGCGAGTCGACTTCGGGCAGCTACTGCAACGAAACTTATCGTGACGCCAAGGCCAACGGTTACATTCAGTATTCGCTGTTCAACCCCAATGGCGTGAAAGACAGTCTGAGCATTCTGTGCCGCTTCACCACAGCCGACAAGGGCCGCAAGGCCACGCTCACCGTTGATGGCGTGAAGATAGCCGACATCACTATACCTTCGAGCGCCAAGGGTGCCGACAACAATGGCTTCTACAACGTGGAGTACCCCATTCCTACCGAGCTGCTTACCGACAGCAATGGCAACGCAAAGCAAAAGTTCGTGGTAAGGCTCACCGCATCGGCCACTACGTTGTGTCCCGGACTGTACTATCTGCGACTGATGAAGGGTTACAGCTATAACCAGTATGATTTTGTGGCAACCGACTGGACCACCGGTGACGCCAACCGCGTAAGTGCGTCGGACATAAGTTACGACGCCGCAGGCAACACACTCACCGTGAACGCCTCCGGCCAGAACAACGTTTGCCTGATGCTGAACTATAAAGACAAGGATTACCAGGTGAGCAACACCCAGAAGTACCTGGCGGTGAAAGGGCAGAACCTGAGCATAGCCGATGGCGCCTCGTATCTCTGGTGGTTTAACGGCATTAACCATGGCACGCAGGTAAAGCCCACCATCAGCAAGGAGTTCAAGCAGAACAACCAGACTTACGAGGTGGTGGCGTGGGATATTACGAAGAGCGGACTGAGCAGCAACTTCACCGGCAGCAGGCCCAACGTAACGCAGGGACAGACCATCTTCGGCTTAACCTCGCCCACCGGCAAGGCCACCATAAGCTACATTGGCTTTGTAACCGATGTGGACAAAGAGGTGATTACCGGCATTAAAGGCATAACTGCCAACCAACTGGTTCAAGGCAGTGGGAACGACAAAGTGTACAATCTGGCCGGACAACAGCTCAGCTCGCTACAAAAAGGCATCTGCATCTACCACGGCAAAAAAGTGCTGAATACAGCCGAATAATCACTACAACCAACTGACAATTGCGCAGGACCGGTCCACCGTAGGGGCGGCCTTTATGGCCGCCCTAAGTGCCACGCAATTCCAACCCAATCACCCAATTGCCCGACAAACCGGTCCCTTAGGGCGGCCATAAAGGCCGCCCCTACAGTGGACATGTCCCCGCAATTGATGAGCGACGTCCGCGAAGGGGGCGAATTAGGTGAGGCTGCTGAAAAAGTATTTAACAGTTACAATTTATAAGTGTATTCCTTAAAAATGTCGAGGACGCGTCCACTGTAGGGGCGGCCCTTGTGGCCGCCCTAAGGACCCGGTTTGTCGGGCAATATGTTGATTGTGTTGGAATTGCGTGGCACTTAGGGCGGCCACAAGGGCCGCACCCTACGGTGGACTGGACTTCCACAATTGACAATTTACTTACAGATTGTAACTTCCCGAAATCAAATTCTCGAAAATAACCCACTTTTTCAGCAGCCTCAATTAGGTTAGCCCCATGCCGGAGCGCAGCGCAGGCATGGGGTTACAGTCTTCCACCGCGTGGATACGTCCTCGAAGAGGGCGAACCTGTATACCCACTTGCGCCCCACGTTGCCATGTGGGGCTAACCGTGTTCGCCCCCTTCGGGGACGGCCCGAAAATGTCCACCGTAGGGTGCGGCCTTTATGGCCGCCCTAAGTGCCACGTAATTCCAAACCATTCACCCAATTGCCCGACAAACCGGTCCCTTAGGGCGGCCATAAAGGCCGCACCCTACAGTGGACATGTCTGGGATATATGTTTGGGATGTTTTACTTTACTCTATGCTCTCCACGCTAACGCCGCTGAACTCGTGCATAAAATTAAGAATGTGCTTTTGATAATCGGCACGGCGTATCTTCATTTCCATGGTAACCGTAAACAGTTGGTCGTTACCGTTGTCGCGAGGCTGCATACTGTAACTGTCAATCTCTATCGAGGCATTGTTGAGTCCGTGCAGTACATTCTGAATAGTGGCGCGGTTGGGCGAGGTAAAGGTAACCACTATCTGGCGCGTTCCGAAGCGCTTGAGTATAAAGTTCATAGCCTCGAGGCACAGCAGCACCAGCACGGTGGCAGTGGTAGCCAGCAGATACAGGCCCGCTCCGGCAGTGAGTCCGATGGCCGATGTAACCCACAGGCCGGCAGCCGTGGTGAGTCCGCGCACCATGTGCTTCTGAAAGATGATGGTGCCCGCACCAATAAAACCAATGCCCGTAACCACCTGCGAGGCAATTCGGCTGGGGTCGAAAGAAGCATGCAGACAACCCGCCAGTGCCTCAGCAAAGCCATACTGGGAAATAACCATAAACAACGCCGAGCCTAAACCCACCAGGAAGTGGGTGCGGAACCCCGCCTCCTTGGCCCTGTACTCACGCTCCAGACCAATGATGCCACCTAAAAAAGCAGCCACGAAGATGCGCAATATAAATTCTGAATTATCAAGATAGCCCATAGTTGACGACGTATTTATTGGTTGCTAAGATATAAAATAATTAGTTAGCAAACAAACTTTCAGGGCAATTATTTATTGAATAAACAGTACCAGCATCGTATCACGCTTTGGTACTATGAGTATCACGCTCTGATACCCACAGTATCACGCTCTGATACCCACAGTATCACGCACTGATACGCACAGTATCACGCTGTGGTACGATGAGTATCACGCTGTGGTACGATTCATATTGCCGTTATCGCACATTTGATAACCACTACCACACATGCAATACACGAATAATAATATGTTAACAACCGGACTATTTAGTTAAATATTCTTTAGTTCCTGTAATTATTACAGAAATAATTTTTTAGTTCAAATTTTTTTCTTAATTTTGCAGGTGAAATAAAAACACTAAAACTTATAGCATTATGAAAGAACTTAAAGGAACAAAAACAGAGAAGAATTTGCAGGAAGCTTTCGCAGGCGAGAGCATGGCACGTAATAAATACACCTACTTTGCATCAAAGGCACGCAAAGATGGTTTCGAGCAGATAGCTGCTATATTCGAGGAGACCGCTAATAACGAGAAGGAGCACGCCAAGTTGTGGTTCAAGCTTCTGGAAGGCGGCGAACTGGGCGGCACACGCGAGAACTTGAAGGCAGCCGCTGAGGGCGAGAACTATGAGTGGACCGACATGTACGACCGCATGGCAAAGGATGCCGATGCTGAAGGTTTCACCGACATTGCACGTAAGTTCAGAGCCGTTGGCGCCATTGAGAAGACCCACGAGGAGCGCTATCGCAAGCTGTTGAAGAACATTGAGGATGCACTGGTGTTCAGTCGTGACGGCGACGCCATCTGGGTATGCCGCAACTGTGGACACGTAGTAGTTGGTCCGAAGGCACCGAAGGTTTGTCCGGTTTGCAACCATCCGCAGAGCTTCTTCGAGCTTAAGGCAGAGAACTTCTAATTTTTTACATATTAGATTATTTGATTAACAACTGGCATGGGGCGAGTAAATCACCCTGTGCCAGTTTTATTTTTTCTGAAAGATTTCCACGAACTTTTGCAACTTAGCCTTATTTCCCGAATTTTTAAGGAGGGTAAAACTATCGCTGCGTAGTTACTTTTACCTGTTGAGTGTTAAAAAGTGCTGTTCAAGCATCTGCTGGTGTATGTGCCCGTCGGCATGGTAATGCACCTCGTGGTTCACGCAAGCCACATGCTTCACGCTGTTGATGATTTCGGCCACATCGTGACTCACTACCACCACAGCGCACTCTTTGTTAATTTCGTTAAGCATCTGGTACATTTGTTCTTTAAAGTGCTGGTCGATATAGGTGTTGGGTTCATCGAGTATAAGCACCTGCGGCTTGCTCACCACGGCACGTGCCAGGAGCACACGCTGCAGCTGTCCGCCACTGAGCTGCCTGATAGGCAACAGCTGCAAATCCTCGAGCTCCATACGCTGCAGGGTTTGCTGCAACAACCTGGCATTATCCGGCTGACTGGCATTAAAGAACCTGCGTTTGTGAGGCAGGCCCGAAGCCACCACCTGCCTGACGTTGATAGGAAAGTCGCGGTCAATTTTATTATATTGCGGCAGATAGCCAAGGTTCAGCTTACACGGAGCCCCCTCACTATCAAGGTATTCCACTTTGCCCTGCATAGGCTTAAGCAGACCGAGCAGCAGCCGGACAAGTGTAGTTTTGCCGCCACCATTCGGACCGATGATGCCGAGATAGTCGTTGGGATAGATGTTGAGGTTTACGTGCCTGAGCACTACCTTGTCGCCATACCCGACCGTTACATTGTTTACCTTTATCAAAGCATTCTCCATCATCAGCACTTTATTAAATGGCATTACTTATTTTGTGCATTTCGCCAAACCAGTCGGCACTCAAAGGATTAATCAGCACTTGCTTAACCTTGAAGTTATGCGCGATGAGCCCGGTGTTGCGATTCGAGAACTGCCGTTGCACAAAAAAAGTCTTTACATGCAGGCGACGCGCCTCGTTGATTACAGCAAGCGTGCTGGCGGCAGTAGGTTCACGCCCCTCGTTCTCAACGTAGAGCTGCCTCAATCCGTAGTCGTGCGCGAAATAAGTAAGCGTTGGGTGATAAATCAGGAAGGCCGTGCCCCGTTTATCCTTCAGTTTGCGGTTCATAACATGTTCCAACAGGCGCACACGGGTTGCGAACATACGCAGGTTGCGGTGGAACAGCACGCTGTCGTTCGGATAGAGCGCACTAAGCTCCTTGCAGATATTCGTGGCCATCACTACGGCGTTACGGGCAGACATCCAAACGTGTGGATCGGTAGCGCCATGACCATTATCAAGGAGTTTAATACCCCTGGAGCTGACAACAAACCGCGTATCGGGCGCATTCTGCTGTAGTTTGGCGCTCCACTGGCGCTCGAAGCCCAGACCGCCCACCTCGATGCAAGCCTTGCTGTTGCTAAGCGCAACAAGCTGCTGTACCGTGGGCTCATAGGTTTCGGGGTTAGCCTCTACGGGCACAAGGGTCTGCACGTTGTAGCCATTACCCGCTATAGTCTGGGTAAAACAGCGCAAAGGTTCGATGGTTACCATGATGGTTTTATTACTGCCAGCCGGTTTATGGCAAGCCAGCGGCAACACGATTGCTAAAAGCAGCAACAAGTAATTTTTCTTCATGAAACGTTGGAATTAAAAAAGGTGGAACAAAGCCTCAACACCATAGGCAAGCACCAAGTATCTTGACCACTTGCCGAGTGTGATACTGATAAGTGATACCGTGATGTTGGCACGCATGTAACCAAGCGTGAGCGTTATGGCACTGCCGATGATGGGCAGGAAGGCAAAGAAGCCCATCCATGCGCCACGGCCAGCCATGAATCGGCGGGCACGGTCCATATTCTTCTGCTTTACATGCAAATAACGTTCAATCCATTCGGTTTTGCCCATGCGACCAATGCAGTAATTGAACATCGAACCCGCCACATTACCCACAGTGGCAAATGCGATGAGCTCGGGCGTACGCAGCCCGGCAGCCATGAGTGCCAGCATGATGGCCTCACTGCTGAAGGGGAACACACTGCCGGCCAGAAAAGCCGCCACCAGCATGCCCCAATAGCCGTAGCTTACAAGGAAGGTGCCTAATTCACCCATATACCATAAAGGGTAAGTACAATGGTTACTACTGTGATAAGCTCGAATGATATGTTGGTTAACCTTGTATGTGTGAGCGCAAAGTAATGGCCCAGCAAGGGCGCCACACACACAATGATAAGCGACAGTACGGTGGGCAGTTCATTGGGAACCACCACCAGCAGGCCAAGCAACAGCACAAACGTGGTGATGAAGGTGTAGAATATCATTCGGGTGCGAATCTTGTCCTTGTAACTGGTGCGCAGGAAGTGCACCATTCCCGTAATGCCCATAATGAGTACCCACGCCAAACTGAGGTATTGCAAGGTGGTGTACTGCAAAATGCCAGTTAGCGGATGAACATGTGCCAGCTGTACAAAGTGCAAAGCCAAAGGCTCTACATTGCCCACATAAAGGTAGTAGCACAAGGCAAACCAATAAGGGGCGAGCAGGCCGAGCAGCGAAGCCACGAAGTTGTGCAGACTAAGCGACATGATGTTGGTGCCCAGGATAACCCAGAACACGGGTACCAGATAGAGCAGATAAGGAAAGAACAGTGACCCGACGCCTAAGAAGGCAAAGGCATAGAACACCATGGCCGACGCACGCCGGTCCTGATAAGATTTGAACAAAAAAATAAAGAACAGAATCAAGCTGATGGCTGCAGCCTGAGGTTTCCATGACCCCAGCACAAACAGTGCCGTGAGCGACAACAGCATGTAGGCCGCTGACACCATGCGACTGTAGATGCGTATCAAGGCATTGCTGTTGTTAAGGTACACCATGAGCAGTGTAGCCGCGAAGAGTTCCAGCGCGGCCACACATTTATCGGCATGCACAAAGCCTGCCAGCAGGCACATCACCACCCCGTAAATCAACGTAAAAGGCAGCAACAGCCGGCTTTCAGAGACCCTGTTCTGTGTATATTTTATCATTTTTACAAGTCAGCGCCTATGTCGTGGCGGAAATATTTATCGGTAAACTGAATCTTGCCAGCCTCTTTAAAGCTCTTGGCAAGTGCCTCGGCCTTGTCGTTGCCGTAAGAGCTTACGCAGATTACACGACCGCCGTTGGTAACCAGTTGACCATCTTTGACGGCTGTGCCCGAATGGAACACCACCGAACCTTCAACCTGGTCGATTCCGGTAATGGCATAGCCCTTGGTATAAGCCTGTGGATAGCCACCGCTCACAAGCACTACGGTAACCACTGAGCGCGGGTCGAACTCTACAGTGCGCTGGTCGAGATTGCCCTCGGCCACCCCTTCAAACAAGTCGACGATGTCGCTCTTAAGGCGCAGCATCACGCTTTCGGTCTCCGGATCGCCCATACGGCAGTTATACTCAATCACCATGGGGTTGCCCTTTACGTTGATAAGACCGAAGAAGATAAAGCCCTTGTAGTCGATACCCTCGGCAGCCAGTCCGTCGATAGTGGGCTTAATGATGCGTTCTTCAACCTTCTGCATCCAGGCTTTGTCGGCAAATGGCACAGGTGACACACTGCCCATACCGCCGGTGTTCAAGCCCGTGTCGTGCTCGCCAATGCGCTTGTAGTCCTTTGCCTCGGGCAGAATCTTGTAGTGTCTGCCATCGGTTAGCACGAATACAGAGCACTCGATGCCACTCAGGAACTCCTCGATAACCACGTTGGCCGAGGCATTGCCGAACATACCGGAAAGCATTTCCTTGAACTCCTTCTTAGCCTCGTCGAGCGTAGGAACGATGAGCACGCCCTTGCCTGCACACAAGCCGTCGGCCTTGAGCACGTAAGGTGGCTGCAGGGTTTCGAGGAACTTGAGGCCCTCTTCGATATTTGTGCCATTAAAGGTGCGGTATTTAGCTGTGGGGATGTTATGGCGCATCATGAAGCCCTTGGCAAAGTCCTTGCTGCCTTCGAGCTCGGCACCCTTCTTCGAGGGACCAATTACGGCAATGTCGCGTGTGCGCTCATCGTCGTGGAAAGCGTCGGCGATACCGTCAACGAGCGGGTTCTCCGGACCCACCACAAGCATATCCACCTGCTTGTCGGCAGCAAACTGCTTCAAAGCATCGAAGTCGCTCACTTTAATATCCACGTTCTCACCCACCTGGGCTGTACCGGGATTGCCCGGAGCGATATACAGTTTGTCGCACTTACTGCTTTGGGCTATCTTCCATGCCAGTGCATGTTCACGGCCGCCCGAGCCTAATAGTAATATCTTCATTGTGATGTACGTTTTTTACTTCTGGTTATTCTGATTGTTATCGGTGCCATACAGATAGCTGGTGATGGTACTGATGATTTGCTGGCGCTCAGCTTCGGGGAAGCTGTTAATGCGCGTGCGGTGACTGCCTTGCGGCAGCATGTACACCTTAAGCTTCTTTTTTTTCTGCAAGAACTTCAAGTGAGCCACGCCCGAAGCTCCCCAGGGGTCGATGCCGCCATAGATATACACCATGGTGGGGTCGTTGTGCTTCAGGAAGGCGATGGTGCGGTGATACAGTTTCTTTGAGAATTTGATGGTATCGAACTCTTGTGGAAGCATCACACGATGCAGATAGTTGCGTGCCGACTTGATGCCGATATACTTCTTCAGCGGTTTGATGTCGTAGCCGTAGTAGCCCAGCTCACGGGCAGCCTGCACATTGAAAGGCAGATAGGGAGTCTGCTCTGAGAAATAGTCGGGCTCGTTCACCTCTATCAGATTCTTGAAGATGGCACTGTCGGATGCATTCTCGCCCGGCATGGTGCTGAGCGGCGTTCCCCATTGCCACATGGCAAACGGATATTCGAGCACGCAGTAATCGTAAATGTCGCTCAAGGGCACCCTGAACGTATAGTGCTTGCTGTTGCAGTAATCGGTAAACAGAGGCAGCACCTGCGGTTTGTGCTTAAGCAGCGTAATCTGGTAGCGCAGCAGCGAGTCGCGTTGTGCGGCCGTGCCCACCTTTTTCTCGAGGAAAGGCTGGTGGCGGCCGTCCTCAACGCCGCGGTTCAGCGGTGCCACATAAGGCACACTCACTGCCACATCGTTGGGGAAGTAAACACGGTAGAACATACAAGTTTGTCCGCCCTTGCTGATGCCAGTGGCAGCCCATGGTCCGTGGTATAGCTTGTGCAGCGTTACATTCACGTTGTGCAGGTCGTAGAGAGAGTTCTCCACGGTGAGGTACTGCCAGTTGCAGGGATTGGGGCGCGACTTATCGAAGTAGCGGTACTCCACGAACACCAGGTTGGCATTCAAGAGTTTAGAGAGCTCTTCCTGATAACCGGGGCGCAGGGCGTAGTTACAATCGTAGCCCTCGGTAACGAGCACTGTAGGGCGGTCGAAACCTACGTGAGCCACAATGACCCGTTGCAGGAAGGTGCCTGCCGAGGCATGATGCGGGTCGACCCACTGCCGTATCTGCATAACATACTTGTGCTTGTAAACCGTGCTGGGCAAAGGTTGCACGTTAGTGATGCCTGGCAGCGAAGCCAGCGTGTCCTGTATTTCATCGGCGCTGAGGCTCAGCGGTTGCAACAGCAGGGCCAGCAGCAAGGCTATGGTGCCTTGAAACAAACTATACTTCTTCATAGCGATGAATAAATTACTTAAGATAATCGTCAAAATACTGCGAGATGCGCTCGTGCAGATGCGTGCTCTGGTGGCCGCGCATGTTGTGGGGCTCACCCGGATACACAAAGAAGTCGGGCTGTGTACCGGCAGCGATGCAGGCCTTGATGAAGCTCAGCGCATGTTGTGGCACCACCACGGGGTCGTTCAAGCCGATGATGATTTGCAGTTTACCTTTCAGACTGGCCGCCTTCGAGAGCAGACTGGTGCGGGCGTAGCCTTCGGGGTTGGTTTGCGGAGTGTCCATATAGCGCTCGCCATACATCACCTCGTACCACTTCCAGTCAATCACGGGTCCGCCTGCCACGCCTACCTTGAACACATCGGGATAGTTGGTGATGAGCGAGATGGTCATAAATCCACCGAAGCTCCAGCCGTGAACGCCAATGCGGGTGGTGTCGACATAGGGCAGTGAGCGCAGATAGTCGACACCTTTCATCTGGTCCTTCATCTCGTTCTGTCCGAGCTGTCGGAAGGTAACCTGTTCAAAGTTCTTGCCGCGATTCTCGCTGCCGCGGTTGTCAAGAATGAAGAGCAGGTAGCCCTTCTGTGCCATGTAGGTTTCCCAGCCGCGTGAGCAGTAATGCCACGAAGCATCAACCAGGTGGGCGTGAGGTCCGCCATACACATATACAATGGTGGGGTACTTCTTTTTGGGGTCGAAGTTCACCGGTTTCACCATGCGGTAATATAAATCGGTGGTGCCGTCGGCTGCCTTCAGGGTACCGCAAACGTACTGAGGCACGTTGTAACCTTTCCACGGTTCGGCCGCGGTGAAGTAGCGCACGCTGTGACGGCTGGCCGTATTTATGATGTCGATGTTGCGGGGCACATCGGGCTCCTGGTACTTGTCGAACAGCCAGCTGCCGCTGGTGCTGAGCTTGGCATAATGGTAGCCCTTGCCATTGTCGAGCAGGGTGCGCTTGCCGGTAGCTACATTCACCTTCCACAGGTTGCGCTGCAGGGCGCCCGATTCGTTGCCGGCATAAATGATGCTCTTGTCCTTAGCACAGAAGCCCACAAGCTGCATAACCACCCACGGGCCCGAGGTGAGCTGCTTCAGTATTTTGCCGTTGGTGTTGCACAAGTACAGATGGTTGTAGCCATCCTTCTGACTCTGCATCACGAACTGCTGGCTGTCCCAGGGCAGGAACACGATGGGGTGAAGCGGCTCAACGTATTTATCGTCGGTTTCACGGTAGAGCTCAGCAAGCTTATTGCCGGTAGCCGCGTCGTAGCTCACCAGCCGGCAATCGTTCTGGTCGCGGTTGAGCTCGAACATATAGATAGTCTTAGAATCAGGGCTCCAGGCTATGTTGGTGAAATACCGGTCGGTGGGGTCGCCTGCCTTGAGATAAAGCGTATGGCCCGTTGCCACGTTGTAAACGCCCACCGTAACCTTATGACTGGTTTCGCCTGCCATGGGGTACTTGATAGGTTCGGGTGTGGCAATGCGACTCTGGCCCTTGGCCGGTGTCCAGTCAATTTCCGGGATATTAACCAGGGGGAAATCGGTTACCATGCTCTGGTCCATGCGGTAGAAGGCCAGCAATTTCTTGTCGGGACTCCAGAAGATGCCACCGCTGATGCCAAACTCATCACGGTGTACACTCTGACCGTAAACGATGTCGCGGCTGCCGTCGGTGGTGAGCTGGCGTGCTTTGCCGTCGGCTGTTTTTACCCACAACTGGTTGTCTTTTACGTAAGCCACCGTTTGCAGCTCTGCTTTGTGATTTTTCCAGTTAACCCACATCACGCTGTCGTCGCTTAGTTGTACCTGCACCACGGGTTTGCCCGGCTGCGGGAACGACACCGACAGCAGTGAATGCACTCTGGCAGGTGCCACTGCCTTGTTAACATCGTCGAGAGTGAACAAAGCCGACTCCCTGCCGGTAGATTTATTTACCAGATAGCACTTCTCGGCATCGAGGCGCACCAGTTCGTCGCCCCACCACTCAGCCCACCGGTTGGCAGGAGTCATGTTGTGGTAGTTGTTGCCACCAAAGTTCAGGTCCTCAAGCGTGAACTGCTTGAGCGATTGTGCATTCGAGTGTATCGTCGAAAGGCCCATCATAACAGCACACAGCAGACCCATACACCAAAGTGAATGAAGTCTGCTGCCTTTACATTTAGAATTTCTTTCCATATTTTTTCTTATCGAAACCGTTGCCGCGCTTGCCCGCCTTGGGTGAGTGCTGATAATCATCGTCGTTGTCGTCGAAATCGTTGCGTTTACGTTTGCCAAACTTCCTGCCACCCTGCCGGCGATCGGAACCGCCGAACCTGGTGTCGCCGAAGTGAGGTTTATGGAAGGTAAACGAGCGGATATCGCCCTCTTCGTTCTCCTCGGTCTCATCCAGACGTTTCTTGAACTCGCGGTTTTTCTTAAAGCGGTGCTTCTGCGCCATCTCACGTTTCTCCTCATCGCTCTTCACGATGCCGCCCTCATGGCGGAATTCGTTCATCTTGCCCGAAAAGAGCACGTACTTGCGGAACTCACATTCCAGGCTGCCATTATAAAGAGGTATCTTCAGACTGGGTTTCAGTCCGATTTTTTCGAAGCATTCGCTGCGATAGCTCAGCACCCATGCCACGTTGTCGCGAAAGGCATTCTTAAGGCGCTCGCCTATCATGCGGTAGGTATCCAGCAGGTTAGGCGTAGAGATGCGCTCACCGTAAGGAGGATTCATGATGATGATGCTCTTCTCGGCAGGCTGCTTAAAGTCCTTGAAGTCCTGCTGCTCAATGGTTATGTCCTTCGAGAGTCCAGCAGCCTTCACATTCAGTCGGGCCGTATTCACAGCCTTCATATCCACATCGTAGCCATAGATGTGGTGATTGAACTCACGTTCCTGCGAATCGTCGTTATAGATAGAGTCGAACAAGTCGGCATCAAAGTCGGGCCATTTCTCGAAAGCGAACTCTTTGCGGAACACGCCCGGTGCGATGTTGCGTGCTATCAGGGCAGCCTCGATGGGCAGCGTGCCTGAGCCGCACATAGGGTCGATAAAGTCGGTATCGCCGTCCCAGCCCGTGAGCAGAATCATGCCGGCAGCCAGCACTTCGTTCAACGGAGCCTCAACGCTCTCCTGACGATAGCCACGGCGGTGCAGACTCTCACCGCTTGAATCGAGGTTGAGGGTAGCATCCTCGTCGGCAATGTGGATGTGCAGGCGAATGTCGGGGTTGGTAATGGAAATATTGGGGCGTGTGCCCGTCTTCTCGCGGAACTGGTCGACAATGGCATCTTTTACCTTATAAGTTACAAAACGTGAATTTCTGAATTCCTCGGAGTACACCACCGAGTCGACAGCAAACGTCTTGCCGTCAAGAATATACTTGCTCCAGTCAACCTGCTTTACCTGCTCGTACACATCGTCGGCCGATTTGGCTTTGAAATGCTTGATAGGTTTCAGAATTCTGATGGCGGTGCGCAACTGGAAGTTGGCCCTGTACATAAGTTCCTTGTCTCCGGTAAATGACACCACTCTGCGGCCTATCTGCACATTATTTGCGCCTAATTGTGTTAGTTCCTTAGCCAAAACGGGTTCGAGGCCCATAAAGGTCTTGGCGATGAGTTCAAATTCGTTTTCCATTATGATGTTAATTCGTAATTTTCTGTATTGATTTTATGAATGTGTTATTTGGAGTTGTAAATATGAGTGTTGGGCTGCATATCGTTCATCACCCACGTGTTGGCACCCACCACGCAGCCCGAGCCAATATGCACACGGCCCAGAATGGTGGCGTTGGCATAAATCACCACGTTATCGCCAATAATGGGGTGGCGGGGTATGCCTTTGATGGGGTTGCCGTTCTCGTCGAGCGGGAAGCTCTTGGCACCCAGCGTAACACCCTGATAAATCTTAACGTTACTACCGATAATACAAGTGGCTCCTATCACCACACCCGTGCCGTGGTCGATGGTGAAGTACTCGCCTATCTGCGCACCCGGGTGAATGTCGATGCCGGTTTCTGAATGCGCCAGCTCGGTCATCATTCGTGGTATCAGGGGGATGTCCATCTTGTACAGCTCGTGCGCCACCCGGTAGTTGGTGAGTGTCTTGATAACCGGGTAGCACGATATCACCTCGGCATAGCTTTCGGCTGCAGGGTCGCCATTGTAAGCGGCCACCACGTCGGTTTGCAGCATCTTGCGGATGTCGGGCAGGCGCTCAATGAGCTGTGCAGCCAGACTGCCGGCCTTGAGCTGCTGCGAACCAAGCACTTCGGTGTTGTCCATGTCACATTCGGGCAGTGCGAAACAAAGTCCGGCCTGAATCTGGCGCGACAGCAATTTGTGAACGCGCTCCACGTTAACACCTATCTGATACTTGATGGTTTTAATGTTAACGCTCGACTTGCCATAGTAGCCAGGGAAAATAATGGCACGCAACAAGTCGATAATGTCGCTCAGCTCGGCTCCCGAAGGCATTGGGTAACCCTCACCATGCTGATGAATTAAGTCCTTCAACGATGAAGGCTGCGACAACTCATCCACGGTGTTGGTAAGTATATGAGTAAGTTCGGTAGTACTCATTGTATATATCTCAAAATGACTTTCTTATAAATCTAATATGCAAAGATAATGATTTATCGTGATTAAATGAAGTTTTAGTTGTTAAAAGTTAAAAAAGTAAATCATCACATCAGAATCTAACCGGGCTCTGATGTGCGCATTCTGATTAGAACTAATTACGTTTCGAACTTCTCTCGTTTGAATCAGAAGTGCAAAATATGCCTTATTGTCATATTTGTTTGCGATTTTCGGTTATTTAATGCCATTATGGCGTTATTTAGGCTCTTTTTTCTCTGGGCATGTTTGTTGCGATAAGTGATAATGAAGTTTGAAAGCTCAAGGTGAAAGCTGAGAGCCGGAGGACTACAAAACAGAATTAATAACGAAATAAAAATAAAATTGGAGGTTTAATACTTATGTTATATCCCGTATTACGTACATCAGATAATTGGTTAGACAATGATTTCGACGACTTGTTCAATGGCAACTGGATGCCCCGCGTAAATGCCACGGCTCCTGCCATCAATGTAAAGGAAACAGAGAAGGCCTACAAGGTGGAAGTAGCCGCACCCGGCACCACGAAGGAGGACTTCAATGTGAGTCTTGACAAAGACGGTAATCTTGTAATCAAGATGGAACACAAGAACGAGAAGAAGGATGAGAACAAGAAGGAGCACTATCTGCGCCGCGAATTCTCGTACAGCAATTACGAGCAGGCCCTGACTCTGCCCAACGATGTGGACAAAGAGAAGATTGAGGCAAAGGTTGAAAACGGCGTTCTGCACATCACCCTGCCCCGTCAGCACGAAGAGCCTGAGAAGAATAGTAGGAATATCGAAATCAAGTAAACGTCTTGTTTATAATATTTAAGGAGACAGATTCCGGGAAACCGGAGTTTGTCTCCTTTTTTTTGTAATCTATAACAGGATTGATACATTGAGAAGGACAAATTGAGAGCAGAGCTATCACTTTACAGCATAAAATGATAGCTCTGACAGTTACTTATCCCTCCATGCTTTCGGCCTCAGCCACCCATGCCTTCGACACAGCATCGGTTGGCATGCGCCAGTCGCCACGGGGGCTCAGGGTAACGCTGCCCACCTTCGGACCGTCGGGCAAACAGCTGCGTTTGAACTGCTGGGCAAAGAAACGACGGTAGAAGTTGATGAGCCACTTGCGAATGGTGGCAGCATCATATTTATCGGCAAACGCATGACGGGCCAGCATAAATATCTTTGACGGCGTGAACCCGAAGCGCATGGCATAATAGAGGTAGAAGTCGTGCAACTCATACGGGCCCACAAGGTCTTCTGTCTTCTGCTTGATGTTGCCCTGCTCGTCGGCAGGTATCAGCTCCGGACTGATGGGCGTGTCGATGATATCGAGCAGGGTGTCGCGTGCCACCTCATCCATCTCGGTGTGCGCCACGAAAGCCACGAGGTATTTAATAAGAGTTTTGGGTATACCGGCATTTACGCCGTACATGCTCATGTGGTCGCCGTTGTAAGTGGCCCAGCCAAGGGCAAGCTCGCTCAGGTCGCCTGTGCCTATCACTAAGCCGCCGAGCTGGTTGCTCAGGTCCATAAGTATCTGCGTGCGTTCGCGTGCCTGACCATTTTCGTAAGTAACATCGTGCACATTGATGTCGTGACCAATATCCTTAAAGTGCTGGGTAACACTGGGTGCGATACTTATCTCCCTGCTGGTGATGCCGAGCTGCTTCATCAACGTAATGGCATTGTGGTAGGTACGGCCCGTGGTGCCGAAGCCAGGCATGGTTACACCCACAATACCAGTGCGCGGCATGCCGAGTTTATCGAAGGTTTTTACACACACCAGCAAAGCCAGCGTGGAATCAAGTCCGCCGCTGATGCCCACAATGACATGTTTGCTGTGCGTGTGCACTATACGCTTGGCAAGACCCATTACCTGGATAGAGAAAATCTCGCTGCAGTTGGCCTGCATATCGTTGTTTGACGGGATAAACGGATGAGGGTTCACCGTGCGCTGAAGACTGAAGGCATGCGTTGAGAGCGAGGGTGAACAGCTGATGTGATTCACCTCTTCGTTCATCATACGGCGCTGGGCATTCACAAAGGTGGTGTTGCGGAAGCGCTCGGTCCGCAGCTTCTCTACGTCAACCTGAGCCTCAATCAAGTGGCTCTGCATGCTGAAGCGCTCGCCTTCGGCCAGCAACTGACCGTTCTCGTAGACAAACGACGAACCGGCGTAGACTACATCCTGCGTGCTCTCGCCATAACCGCAACTGCTGTAGACATAGGCCGACAGCGTGCGGGCGCTCTGCTGCTGCAACAGGGAGCGCAGATAGGCGTGTTTGCCTATGAGCTCATCACTTGCCGAAAGGTTAAAGATGATGTCGGCGCCAGCCAGGGCCAGATGGTTGCTGGGAGGCGTAGGTGCCCACACATCCTCACAAATCTCGATACCAATGCGGGCACCGCTTGCCAGGGTGATGAGCTGTATCTGGGGTGACACGCACACCTGGCAACCGGCATAACAGATGGTAGCAGGTTTCAAGTCCTGGGCCGAGGCGAACCACCGCTTCTCATAGAATTCATTATAATTAGGCAAATAGGTTTTGGGCACAATGGCCAATATACTGCCGTGATACATGGCAACGGCACAGTTGAGCAGCAGGTTGCCCACCTGCACGGGGGCACCCACAATAACGGCAACATCGAGCCTGGCGGTGAACTGCAACAAGCGGCTCACACTCTCTTCGGCAGCCAAAAGGAGCAGCTGCTGTGCAAACAAGTCCTGACAGGTGTAACCCGTGATGCAGAGCTCGGGGAACACCACGGCCTCTACCCCATCGGCTTCGGCCTGAGTAATGAGTTTTTCTATCTCGCCGACGTTAAACTCGCAATCGGCCACCTGCACCACCGGTACAGCAGCAGCCACCTTTACAAAACCATAATTGCGCATGGTGATAAAATTATTTAATGGTTACCTGTGTAGCCCCGTAGCCATACTCCTGGAACGAGGCATCCTGATAGGGATAGTTGCGATAGCGGTAGCGCAGGTCGTTGATAAGCGCCGTGCGCAGCACACCCTGACCTTTGCCATGGATGAACACTATCTTCTGTCCCTTTTTATCCTTGTAGCTGTCGAGCACCTCACGGAACTTCTTGAGCTGATAATTCAGTATGTCGGCCGAGCTCATACCAATGGTAGTTTCGAGCAGCTGGTCGGCATGCAGGTCGATAACCACAATATCGTCGTCGCCGCGGTGCTTTATTACCAGCGGGTTGCCCTTGCTCTTGCCGTCGTCGTAGCGACGCACGTAGGTGTCGGTACTTTTTGCGGGTTCTTTGCGGGCAGGCTTGTACATTTGCTGTTTAAGCTGCTGGGCATCAATGTTGATGCCGCGGGCAGGCACATCGTTCTTTACAATGTCGACGAGCAAGGCAGGCGTATCGAAGAACAGATTTTCACGGAAGGCATGCAACTTGTAGAAACGCACGGCCTCTAACCTGAGTTCCACGTTCACCGGAGCCTTGAGCAGATAGTTGGCATCCTGCTTGAAAGCAAGCAACTGCACGGCTATACGCGACAGTGTGTCGAGCTCGGTGTGACTCAGTGTGTCGAGCTGCAGTTTGGTGTTGGCCTCCACCACTCCGCTATAGCGCATCACATAGCTGTTACCCTCGGCAGTGGCTATAGTGTAATACATGCTGTAATTGCAGTCGTTAACCATGAACATCTGGAAGGTGGTGTTGGCAACGTCGTTGCTGTCGTCGGGTACAAAAGCCAGGCAGGCAGCCAACTGGTTACCTCCCGTACGCTGTTCCTCCTTTTTATGGAAGGTAACCTCTTTTTCGGCCGGGTCGTTGTCTTCTTCCTCGCCTGACTCTTTATCGTCGTATCCATCTTTCAGCATGGCTTTGATGCTGCGGCTGTCGTGCTCAGCAGTGCCAGCTGTCTGGGCAGCCTTAACTGCCTTGTCGTGCCGTTCAATCACCTTGGCCGTTGAGTAGTCGTCCTGGCCCACAAGCACCACATCGTTGATAGGAGTGGGTATCTGGAAGCCATCCTCGTCTTCTACCAGTACTATATTCTTACCCTGGAAGCCGGCAACTGTTCCGCCACCGGTTTCGCTAAGGAATCTCACTTTATCGCCTATTTTCATTTTTCGTCTATTGGTTTAGGAATTAACAAACTGGAGTCGCCATAGCTCAGGAATCTGAAGTGATGCGACAATGCATAATCGTAAACACCGCGCCAGTCGCCATGCAGAAAGGCGCTGACAAGCAGCAACAGCGTGCTCTGAGGCTGATGGAAGTTGGTTACAAGCATCTTTACAATCTTGTACTGGTAGCCCGGAGCAATGATAATCTGCGTGCTACTGTGCAGAGCCTCCAGGCCGTTGCGGTCGAGGTAATCGATGATGTTACTGATGGCCTTGACGGGCGTAACACCGTCAACAAGTCCACCGTTACGACCGTTGTCGTAAGGCGCCCACTGAGGCACGTGCAATTCCTCCTCAGAAGCCTCGGGATGCGTCTGCAAGTAGGCGCCCATATAGTAAAGGCTCTCAAGCGTGCGCACACTGGTGGTACCCACCGCGATGGCCGACGCATTGTGCTTAACCAGCTTTTCGAGCGACGAGCGATGCACCACGATATATTCGCTGTGCATCTCATGACCCGATATGTGCTCGCTCTTCACTGGTTTGAAGGTGCCGGCACCCACGTGCAACGTAACCTCGTCACGCTCAATGCCGTGGGCGTCGATGTCGGCAAGTACCTTCTCGGTAAAGTGCAAGCCGGCCGTCGGAGCAGCCACGCTACCTTTAATTTTGCTGTACACCGTCTGATAGGTTATCTTGTCGCTGTCCTCTGTCTTGCGGTTAAGATAAGGCGGTATGGGCAGCTCGCCCACCGACTCAAGGATATCGGCGAAGTTCACATGGGCATTATCCCATTCAAAGTCGATCCAGTAGTTGGTGCCTATCTTGTTTTTCAAGCTGTCGGTACGATTGCGGTCGAGCGTAGCAGTAAGGGTGAGCTTGTGGCCCTTTATCTCGAAGTCACGCTTCAGCGGGCCCTCTTTCCACTTTTTCAAGTTGCCTATCATGCAGAGCCACGAGCACTTCACCGTGGTTTGGAACATACGCTCGTAGTCGGCGGGCTCAGCAGGTTCCATAAGGAACACTTCGATGAGGGCCCCGGTTTCCTTACGGAAGTGCAAGCGAGCCTGAATAACCCGGGTGTTGTTGAACACCATCAGTGCCCCTTTGGGCAGATAGTTGGGCAGGTTATAGAAAATGTCGTCGCTAATTGCGCCCTTGTTATACACCAGCAGCTTGGAGTGGTCGCGCTGGGCTATGGGGTATTTGGCAATTCGCTCGTCGGGCAAATCGTAATTGTAATCGCTAATCTTTATGTCTTTTGTATCCATTCTGTTTATAATTGTTCAATAATTAGTTAATCACCATGGCTGTTTTCATCAATGCGAAAACAAAGGTGAACAGCAACACGCCTATCACCACGTAGATGTCGCTTTTGGCATAACCGGTGGAAGTGTATTGCGTGGAAATGTAGTTAAGCTTCTGACTGATGCGGTAATATATTTTGTGGAACAGCATGTAAACAGCCGTAGCCACCACTGCGCCGCAGAGGAAGCCCACCAGCACATCGCTGGGATAATGCACGCCCAGATAAAGGCGGGTATAGCCATTGAGCAGCGACCACAGCAACATACTGATGCCAAGCAACCGGCTTCGTACCACCCAGCAGATGAACACGGCAAGTGCCATGGTGTTGGCCGCATGCGCCGAGAAGAAACTGAAATCGCCGGGCCGCATATTGTTTACCACCTGGATGGTATATTTTATGGCCGGGTCGGAGCAGGGGCGCAACCGTGCCACAAGCGGTTTGGCTATAAAGTTGGCCGCGATGGTGGTAACAAGCACACAACCGGCGGCACATAATATGACAAGCAGTATTTGTGACATATCCTCATTGTTCTTGATAATGAGGTAAAACAATGCCAGGTAAAAAGGTATCCATATCAGCCCGTTGGTGAGCAGCGCCATGAGCTGGTCTAAAAAGATGTTGTTGCTGCCATTTAAGGCATACAGCCACTGCAAATCTGCCTGTAACAGACAATCTATCATCATACTACTACTTTTGTTATATTTCTTCTACGGTGCCGGTTTTAATCCAGCCTTCCCTACCGTCGTCGGTGGTTACCTGCAACCAGCCCTTCAGGGTTTTGTCTTCAATATACACCTTGCTGCCCTCGTGCAGCACAAAGGCTTGCGCGCCATTGGTCACGGGCGTGGTTTTAGCCTCCACGGCACTCTGCATCACAATGGCACCATCCTGATGGTTGAACCAATACTTCTGGTTCCAGGCAAACAGCGTTGTGAAGAGGAACAGCACCTGCATGGCGGCGCCCGCGAACAAACCCGCCTTGCGCATCCACAGTTTGCCGGCAAACAGATAAACAAGCAACAGCAGCAATGAGAGTACGAGCGAGGCAACCGACCAGCGTGCCCAGCAGTTAGATGAGGCTCTGTTTACCAGCCACTTATAGGCTATGACGAAGAACATTTCATTTTGGGGAGTTATCTTGTCGATGGTTTTTGAGCGCACGAACTGCAAGTTGAACCTGGCATCGTTGTCGGCCGGATTATATTTCAGCGCACGCTCGTAGCTCAGGATGCTCTTAGCCAGATTGTCAGTGCGATAGTAGGCATTGCCCAGATTATAGTAAATGGTGGCACTGGGGCCATGCTGCAACAGCTCATTATAATCCTCGATGGCCTGCTGATAGTTGCCCTTAGTGTATTCGGCATCAGCGTTCTGCCTGGTTATGGCATTTGCCCTGCCCGGGCACACAGCCAGCAGAAGCAACAGCAATAGTGCCGTTACTGAGGCACCCGGGTGCTTGTGTTTCTTATTCTCGTTCATTCTGTTCTCTATATCCACAATGGCAGTTACGGCGCACTCGAAGGTCTTCGACATGCTGCCGGCCTCATCGCCCGGTGCATAGCGCTCATACTCGCATTCATCGAGTGCCTTGATAAAGTTGGCAATGGTGTTATCGTCGATCTGGTGTTTGCGCAACTCAGCCTCAATGTTCTCACGGTTCAGCTCTACTACGGGCATATTGAGCTTGTCGCCCACATAGCCCCAAAGCGCCCTGAGCACCTCGTCGTAGAACTCACCTGGTTTAGCGGCAAACATCAGTGTACGTGCTTTCTTCAGGCGCTTTGTTGCCACCTTGTTGGCACGTTTGCCCTTGAGGCGTACCACATTGGCATTTTCGAGCGCACGCTTTCTGAACACAATGAGCAAAGCCACAAACGAGGCCAGCACCACGGCAATAAGCAGGACGTAAGTCAGTGAGCCAAAGAAGAACGAGCCGGGCACATAGTCGGCATTGTTGCCCTTATGCAAGGGCAGAATATCCTGAGGCTCGTGCTCTGAGTAATCGCTCACATCATTGACAGAGCCACTGCCTTTGTCGACTTTGAGCGAGAGGGGCCCGGTGTGAATGGTGCGGTAGCTGTTGGTCGATGTGTCGTAATAAGTAAGGGGTACTGATGGTATGGTGTAGTTGCCCTGGTTACGGGGCACGAACATGTAATCGTACACCATGTTACCCTCTACTCCGTTGGCTGTAAGCTTGGTCTTGTCGGTGAGTTTGGGGTCGTATTTGTCAAAATCCTTCGGGAAGTTAACCACCGGCTGCCTTATCAGCTTCAGGTTGCCCACGCCGCCTACAACTACGCGGAGTGTAACGGGGTCGCCTGCTTTTACACGCTGTTGCGACAAGTGAGCCGAGATGTTGAAGTGGCCCACGCCTCCCGAGAAGCCTGCGGGCTTGGCGGGTAAGGGGTCTACCTGAATGGTGAGCCCGGGAGCTACGATATTCTTCTTCACCTCTACATAGTCGGAGCCACCGTTAAACATGGCCTCAAAGGCATCCACATTGCGGTTCTGCTGAACCACAATGCCCTTGAAGGTGATGCTCGGGATGGTGAGTTTGCCCGTCATCTGCGGATACATCACATACTGGCTCCATGTAACGCAGCGATAAGGTCTGCCGTTCAGGTTCTCGATATGGAAGCTCTTTTGCTGTGGCAACTTCACTTCCTGAGAGTGGAAGCCCGTCAAATCGGGCATCTTATAGTTAAGTTCGGTAAGGTCTACCGTAGTGTACACCTTATAGGTGAGCAGTATAGGCTCTTGCTCATGCACGCGCCGTTTGCTGGCCGTAACCTTGATAAACAAGTCTTTGGATGAGATGGGCGTGCCGGCAGCACTCATACGGTGAGCCGAACTTTCCTGGTGCATTTGCGGAGCGCCACCGGTGTTGCGTGCGCTGCCCCCCACACTGATGCGCAGAGCACGTGACGCCAGCACCTTGCCACCCATGTGAGCCTTCGCCGGACCGATGGTGTAATTGCCACGTTTGGCGGCGTAGAAGATGTAGGTGAAGGTGATGCTCGAAGAACTGCTGGAGTGACCGTTGGTGAAGCTGTAGCTCGACATCTGCGAAGTGTACGGACCGGCTATGAGCTCAAGTCCACCGGGTATGGCGGGCATCTTGAACTCATGCACGTTCTGCGAGTTCACGGTGTAGGCCACTTTGAAGTTCTCGCCCATCTCTACATGCTGCGGAGCCTCAACGCTTATTTGCTGGGCCTTGGCCGGCGTGCATGCTGATATGCATACCAGCAGACCCAATATAAATAGTGTAAATGTTTTGAATCTCATATTTGCACAATACTCTTTACCAGTTCTGCTGTAGAGGTTTTCCTCCTTGCTTCTGCATTTTTTGTTTTATACGTTGTTGTGTTGCCTGCTCTTCCTGATTGGCTACATTAAGCAGCTGCTCGGCATTGTCTTTGCTAAGCTGGTCTTTAGGTTTGGGCTGCTTATTGTTCTGATTCTGGTTGTTCTTGTTATTCTTGTTGTTTTGATTCTTATTGTTCTTGTTCTGCTTATTCTGCTTGTTCTTTTTATTCTGATTCTTGTTCTGGTTCTTGTTATTGTTCTGCTTGTTGTTTTTGTTCAAGCGTTTACAAAGCGCCAGGTTGTAACGTGTCTGGTTGTCGTCGGGATTATTGCGCAATGCCTCCTCGTAAGCGTTGATGGCATCGGGATAGAGCTGATGCTTCTGTGCAATTACGCCCATGTTGTGATAGCTCATGGCACGGCGCACGGGCGACTTCTCCATCTTCGACGACTTTTCGAACTGGCGGGCAGCTTCCTTGTCCTTGTTCTGCATCAGCAAGGCACAGCCCAGGTTGTACACAGCCTGTGAATTGCTGCTGTTGGCAGCCAGTGCCTTGCGGTAAGCAACCTCGGCTTTCACGAAATTGCCCTGCCGGTAAAGCTGGTTGCCCTGCCGTATATATTGCCGGTCGGCCGCCGCATACACATTGCAGCCCATCACGGCGAACAACAAGAAGGCTAATATGTATTTCACTATCTTCATTTCAGACTCTTTCTTGAAAAGAACTTTATATTCTTGAGTTTCGGATTTTTACACTCCGATATCAGTGTTTCAATAATAAGCGCCGCCAAAGCCAGCAGGGCAAAAGCCTGGAACTGCTCGTTGTACTCACTGAAGCTCACACTGTCGGTTGTTGACTTCTGCAGTTTGCCGAGCTCGTTGTTAAGCTGTTCCTGGGCGGCACTGGTATTGTCTACGTGTATGTAGGTGCCGCTGCCTGCCTGGGCTATCTGCCGGCACATCTGCTCGTTAAGACGAGTCATTACCGTCTGTCCCGAGCGGTCCTTCAGGTAATTGCCATTACCCAGGGGGATGGGTGCACCCTGCGGGCTGCCTATGCCGAGCACAAACACGTTGATGCCCTTGTCGTGCGCGCTCTTGGCCTCGGCCTCAGCATCGCCATCATGGTCCTCGCCATCGGTTATAATGATAATGGCCTTGCCCGAGTTACGCTGTGAAGAGAAGCTCTTCATCGATATGTCGATGGCCTTGCCAATATCGGTGCCCTGTTCGGATATGAGCGAAGGGTCGACATTCTGCAGGAACATCTTGGCCGAGATAAAGTCGTTGGTGATGGGCAGTTGCACAAAGGCATCGCCGGCAAACACCACCAGTCCCACGCGGTCGTCGGTACAATGGTCAATCATATTCTCAATCATCATCTTGCTTTTGTCAAGTCGTGACGGCTGCACATCCTGAGCAAGCATTGAGTTGGATATATCGAGTGCTATCACGGCATCGATGCCGTTGCGCTTCTGGTGCGTTATCTTAGTGCCCATTTGCGGGCGTGCCAGTGCCAGTATCAGCAAGGCCAGAACGAGCTGTAAAAGCCAGAACTTCACGAAGGGTCGCCACTTCGACACATCGGGCATAAGTCCGGCGAGCAGAGCGGGGTCGCCCAGTTTTCTGAGCTTTTTACGTCGGCTGTACAGCGCTGTCCACCTTATGATGGCCAGAATGGGGATGATGAGCAGCAGCCAAAGAAACGATGCGTTATAAAATCGGATCATAATCAATTAATTCACAGTTATGGAATACGTCGCAGCCACGTGTTGCTGAGCAGCAACTGCAGTGCCAGCAGTAGAACGGCCAGCAATGCGAAGGGCTGATAGGCCTCATACTTATTGGAGTATTTCTTCACGTCCATCTTGGTTTTCTCGAGCTTGTCAATGTCTTTATAGATGCTCTTGAGCTGCTGGGTATTGGTGGCACGATAGAAGTTGCCGTCGGTAATACTGGCAATCTGCCTCAGGGTGCCCGTGTCTATATCAACCGGCATGTTAACATACTGCACTCCGCCGGCTACCGGCATAGGGTAAGGTGCCACTTTGTTGGTACCCACGCCGATGGTGTAAACCCTTATGCCCAGCCTGCTGGCTATCTGTGCAGCCGTGAGTGGCGAGATGTCGCCCATGTTGTTGCTGCCGTCGGTAAGCAGGATAACCACCTTACTTTTCGCCTTCGAACTTTTGAGTCGTGACACGGCTGTGGCCAGACCCATACCGATGGCTGTACCGTCCTGAATGAGTCCTGATGCCGAAATATCGGTGCGTACGCTTTGCAGCAGGTTAAGCAGCGTGGCATGGTCGGTAGTCATAGGGCATTGTGTAAAGGCCTCGCCGGCAAAGATGGTCAGACCGATGTTGTCGTTGGGCCGCCCCGCAATAAAGTCGGCAGCCACCTCCTTGGCCGCTTCCATGCGGTTAGGTCGCAAGTCCTCGGCCAGCATACTGGTAGAAACATCCATGGCCAGCATGATGTCGATACCTTCTACCTGCTTCTGTCCCCATGAAGTGTGCGTAACCGGCCGTGCCAGAATAACAACCACCAGCACATACACCATGCATCTTAGCAGCATGGGCAGGTTAACAAGCCTCATGCGCAGGCTCTTGGGCACGTGCGCATAGGCCCTGGTGTCGCTCATTCGCATAGTGGGTTCACTCTTACGGTGATAGAGGAAGTACCACAATATATAAGGAATGAGCAGCAGTAGCAGAAAGAAATATGCTTTATTTTCGAATTCCATAGTTTTGTTGTCTGTTTAACTCTCCAACATGCAGATGTTCCACACGATGTAAGCCAGCAAAGCAGCTGCCAGCAGGCCAAGCACCCAGAGCACCAGTTTGATGGTAACGCGGTGGCGGCGTGTTTTTTGCTGTTGCTCGCTCAGCACGGGCACCACTTTTTCCTCCACGGGCTTGCTTTCCACCTTGGTCTGGTTAATGAAGTTGATGGCATTCACCAGGTTCAGGTCGTTTTCGTTGATAAGCGTTGAGTATTTGGCAAACTTCACCAGGTCGGCAGTGGTAAAAAGCGTTTTAAGCTCGTTAATCATGGCCTGGTTGCCCGTAGCGTTCAACTGACTGATAATTTCCTCAGAGGTCATCTTCATGGCATTGAAGCCGAAGCGCTCGTTGATGTACTCGCGGAGGGCATCAGTAAGCTCGGTGTAATACTGCTTCTGGTTTTCCGAGGTATCCATGTGCTCCTCTTTTATCTTGCTGATACGTTGCATAGCCTTCTGCTGAGGCGGAATGTGCTTAATCTTCTTCATCCTTACAATCACAGGTTTGTTCTGCTTCAGGCGGATAAAGAGCCATGCCAGGGCTCCGAGCAAAAGCACCAGCAGCATGCTGAGCCAGAACACGGGTGCCCACTCGGCCCAGCTGAAGGGGTTGTCCTGCACATCTTTAGGCGGGAAGAACTTGTTGGGATGCAGTGTATCCACATCAACCGTGAGCACCTTTAGTGCCATATCAGCCGACTGGTAGGGCTTGCCGTCTACCTTCACCTTGAAGTTAAGGGCATACACATGCTCATCGAAGCTTGTAAGGGTAAAGGTTCTTGAAACCGTCATCTGTCCGTCCTGCTGCCCGGTGGTGTCGGCCGGTGTGGCGCCAAGCACCTCTACGCCGGGCACTATTTGCTGTGCACGCCGATAGTTGGGCCACACCACGCGCGCATTGCGTGGTGCCGTGACATTCACCTTAAGGTGTGCCTGCTGCCCTATGAGTATCTGCATGGAGTCGAGTTTGGCCTCCACGTTCACTCCGGCCTGTGCCGGCATGGCACAAAGCATGAGCAGCGAAGCAAGATATAGTAGAAAATGTTTCATTTCTGAATATTCCAATGCTTTAGTTTACGAGCGCTGCCTGAACAGCAGCAACAGTTGCTTTACATAATCCTGGTTGGTGGCGATGCTCGTCCAGTCAACTTTGCTGCGTGCGAAGCACAACGAGAGCTCGTCCTCGCGGTGCATCCAGTAGCGGTTGTGCGCCTTGCGGATGCGTGCGTTCGAAGTATCGATGTACATTTCGTGCCCGGTTTCGGCATCAGCCACCTTGAGCAAGCCCACGTCGGGCAGGTTTTTGGCAAAACTGTCGTACACCTGCAATGCCACCACATCGTGTTTCTGGTTGGCTATGGTGAGCGCATGCTCCAGGCAGTTACGGTCGTTGCGCTGATGAACTGCCGGCAGAATGGGATGCGGGTCGTAGAAGTCGCTTATCACAAAGGCAGTGCACCTGCGCGACATAACCTGTGTTAAGAAGCGCATGGCCATGGCCACATCGGTGTATTTGCTCTGGGGCTGGAACTCCAGCAGCTCGCGTATAATATATAATATGTGTCGGCGGCCCTTCTGAGGCGGTATGTACTTCTCTATCTTGTCGGTAAAGAACACCACTCCTATCTTGTCGTTGTTCTGTATGGCGCTGAAGGCCAGCGTGGCGGCAATTTCGGTTACCATGTCGCGTTTGGTCATGCCGCGCGTACCAAAGTACTGTGAGCCCGACATATCGATGAGCAGCATCACGGTGAGCTCGCGCTCCTCCTCAAACACTTTCACGTAAGGGCGATGGAAGCGGGCCGTGACATTCCAGTCGATGTCACGCACGTCGTCTCCATACTGGTATTCACGCACCTCGGCAAAGGCCATACCACGACCCTTGAAGGCAGAGTGATACTGTCCGGCGAAGATATTCTGACTCAGTCCGCGAGTCTTTATCTCTATCTTCCTTACCTTTTTGAATATATCTTCCTTATTCAAAGTACGTTCGTTTTAACGTGAAGTATCAAGGCACCTGAACCTTGTTGATTATCTTGCTGATAATTTCCTCGCTCGTTACATTGCTGGCCTCAGCCTCGTAGCTCAAGCCGATACGATGGCGCAGCACGTCGTAGGCCACGGCCCTTACATCCTCAGGGATAACGTAGCCACGGTGTTTGATGAAGGCATAGGCGCGTGAGGCACGGGCCAGACTGATGCTGGCACGCGGACTGCCGCCGAAGGTGATGTAGTCTTTAAGTTCGGGCAGCTGATAGTTCTCCGGGAAGCGGGTAGCAAACACGATGTCGGCAATGTACTGCTCAATCTTCTCGTCGAGGTACACCTGCGATACCACCTTGCGGGCATCGATAATTTCCTGCGCCGTTGTAACGGGCTTCACTTCGGGCATGGCGTTCTGCAAGTTCTCACGCATAATGAGTTTCTCCTCCTCCAGCGTGGGATAACTAATGATTACCTTCAGCATGAAACGGTCTACCTGAGCCTCAGGCAGCTGGTAGGTGCCCTCCTGCTCAATGGGGTTCTGCGTAGCCATCACGAGGAAAGGTTCCGGCAGTGCAAAGGTTTCGTCGCCAATGGTTACCTGGTGTTCCTGCATGGCCTCAAGCAGTGCGCTCTGCACCTTGGCAGGGGCACGGTTAATTTCATCGGCCAGCACGAAGTTGGCAAAGGCGGGGCCCTTCTTTACATGGAATTTCTCATCCTTCTGACTGTAAATCATGGTGCCTATCACATCGGCCGGCAACAAGTCGGGCGTAAACTGAATTCTGCTGAAGTCGGCATCTATAAGTTTGGCAAGCGTCTTGATGGCAAGCGTCTTGGCCAGTCCCGGCACACCTTCAAGCAAGATGTGCCCATCGCTCAGAAGTGAGATTAGCAGGGCTTCTATCAGATGCTTCTGCCCCACAATAACCTGGTTCATTCCGGTAACGATGTTTGTTACAAATGCGCTTTGTTGCTCTATCCGCATGTTCAATTCGCGAATATCTATTGCTTCTGCCATAGTAGTATATTGATTATCTAAAATTCTACATTCTGGGCCTCCTGGCCCTTAAACCGATGCAAAAATACAACAAATAGGAGGAAATAGAGAAAATAGGTAACTAAATAATATTAAAAAAGGCTCGATAAAACAATATTTAAGAAACTTTACAGGTATATTGTTTTGAAACGCTCGCTTTTTACTTTTATTGAACAGCCCTTTGCCGATAATAAGCGCATTGAGCAGCAACAATGTTCAATAATGGTACTTTTTGGGCTCAGTTACAATAATCCGTAGATAACAAATAACGCCCATTCCACCGTAGGGTGCGGCCCTCGTGGCCGCCCTAAGGGACCGGTTTGTCGGGCAATTGGGTGATTGGGTTGGAATTACGTGGCCGCCCTAAGGACCCTAACCCTACCTAGCCGCACCCTTAAAATTGTCGAGGACGCGTCCACCGTAGGGTGCGGCCTTTATGGCCGCCCTAAGGACCCGGTTTGTCGGGCAATTGGGTGAATGGGTTGGAATTACGTGGCCGTCCTAAGGACCCTAACCCTACCTAGCCGCACCCTTAAAAATGTCGAGGACGCGTCCACTGTAGGGTGCGGCCCTTGTGGCCGCCCTAAGGGACCAGTTTGTCGGGCAATTGGGTGATTGGGTTGGATTTACGTGGCACTTAGGGTGGCCATAAAGGCCGCACCCTACGGTGGACATTTGTCGGGCCGTCCCCGAAGGGGGCGAACACGGTTAACCCCACGTCCTGACTTCGTCAATGCGTCACCCTGAATCGAGAATAAGTTTTTGGAAAATAGTCACGTACAGACTTTAGCTCCTCATGGAGCTATGGTGCTGAGGTGATGGGGACAGCCTTGATGATATCGTCGGGGTAATAATATTATTTTATGCGCTATGCGCAATTTTATGCCTTGGCAATTTTCTTCATGTACTGGCTTTGACCCCGAAAGGGGTGAGTCTCAACCAGCGGGATAGCCGTCGAGCTTGCTCGTAAGGCTTTCCCGATGGTTGAGACTCAGAGCTCCTCATGGAGCGTAAGCCTGTACATGATTTTCTTTTTCCTTTTCATCTGGAGATGGCAAGGAAATATGAGTCAGGACAAAGACATTGACTGTCTGCCGGGCTGTTTAGGAGGGATATCATTCCATAATTCGTAATTGCGTCACCATCAATTGCAGAAATAAGTTACAAAAATTGTATCTTTGCAATGCTAATACGCAAAATTTATGGACGAGATGATACACAACATCGACGATATTGTAAAGCTGATAGACAGCTGGGGCATTCTGCCTTTCTTCAACAACGACATTCCAGGGTTCTCACTGGCCGAGCATACGCCAGCCGAGCTGTGGTTTCCCGATAACGACGACCAGCAGGACAACGGGGTGTGGGACTGGAAGAGCGACATTATTGTGCAGTCGGGCTGTGCTTATGGCAAACTCTGCCAGGGCAAAGCCTGCTTCGCAAGTCTGCCCTTCTACAAACATTTGCTCAACTACCGGCGCTCGCTTTACAAGCGCAGTGCTGCCGAGCGTAAAATTCTGAACGTGTTGAAGGAGCACCATTCGCTGCTATCGGGTGAACTGAAGAAGCTTTGCGGCTATGTAAAAAAGCCAGTGCATGCAGGCTCTACCCCACTTGCGAAGATGGTGGAGAAGCAGAATGCTGTGCCAAAACGCAAAAAGAAAGGAACTGAAGGATTTGAGACGGCTCTTACTCACCTGCAAATGGGTTGCTATGTGGTAACAGCCGACTTTGAATACAAGCACACCCGCAACGGCGCACGCTACGGCTGGGGTGTGGCGCGCTACTGCACACCCGAGGATTTCTTCGGCGCCGATGAGCTGAAGGTTAGCGAATCTCCCACTGAAAGCGTTACGTTGCTTATGCGGCAACTGTGCGAAGCGCTGCCCGACGTTAACATCTGGCAGGCAGCACAATTCTTAAAGTTTTAACCGGATTTGCAGCAATCGTTACACCGGATCGTCGCTCGGATTCTCCTTGAACAAGTCGTCGGCCGACACCATTTCGTCGTCGTCGAACCACTTGCTCAGCTTGTCGTGTGCTTTCTGCCGGGTTTCGTCGGTTATGTCGTCCCACACCTTATGCAGCACGTAAATAAGCACAGCCAGGTCGTCACTCAGTCCGGCAATAGGTATGGCATCGGCAATCACGTCGAGCGGGCTCACCAGATAGCCCAGCGCACCCAGGATGAGTGCCTTATCCTTCACCGGCACGTTGGGGTCCATAAGGGTGTAGTACAGCAGCAGTGCGGCATACACCAGTTTTGAACCGGCACGTTTGGCTATACGCGATATCTTCTCAACAAAACTGCTTTGCGAGAATGTATCCTTGTACTTCATAAAATCGGGTAGCTCCATAATTCTATAGGGTATAATGGTTCATTCATTATTAGCGGCTGCAACATTCAAAAGTTCTTCACAGCCGTGAGATAGCGTTCTATTTGCTGCTGGCTCATCTTCTTCAGTCTGAGGTAAATCACGAGCTGCTGCAGCAATGCGCCAGCAGCGGCAAGCACGGCGCCCATGGCAAGCGACACATACAGTGATGCCTCGCCCCACGGCAGGTTGCTCTCAGGGATGGCACTCATCACCAGCGGCGGTATCACAAACAGCACGCCACCCACCGTGAGCCGGGTGCGTTGCGAGCCTTTACTGTCGAGCACAGCCTGGTAGTCGTACAGGTAATCATCCAACTGCTTCTGCGTGATATTAAAGTCGGCCAGCTTCGGGAAATCAGGATCGTCCTTGTGGTTGGCTATCTTGCGGTTGATGCGGTGCTCGTAATCATCAATTGTAACATTGAGCTCTTTCATGGCGTTTTTGTTTAAGATGCTTTTAGCAAATAAGGAAACAAAAAAAAAGAAAGCAGTGCCCTGATAAGCCGGGTTTTGTATCTGCCTCCACCTTTGCGGCAGCAGCAGAGCTCCAGTCATTTATCTAATCTGCAGGTCACCCCGCAGCTTAAGCATTCCACCCTCCATTGCGACTGTCGAAGCAGCACTCGGGCGGACAGCCCTCAAACAATGGTATACGCGAACTTGCAGCCTCCAGCCGGCACAGCACGACGATCACCCGTCGCCTGATGGTATCTTACACCATCTTCTCACCCTTACCACAGACAAGCCGTGGCGGTTATTTTCTTCTGCCTTAAGCCTACTGTCACCAATAGCTTCTATTTTCGGAAGTGGAGTGTCCTGTGCTGCCCGGACTTTCCTCTCGCACCTTTAAGATGCCAGCGACAGAGCCGGGGCACTGTTTCTCATGAAATGCAAAGTTACAATAATTTTCACAAACCCCTTTTCTTTTTGCCTTAAATTTTATGTACAAGCTGAAAATTATTGGTTTCACTCGGCGCGGTCGGCGCACGGCGTGGTCACCACCTGCTCGTTGAGCTTGCGCATAAAGTAATGCTGTGCCTTGAAGAAGTTGCAAAGCAAATTGCGCAGATAAAAGTCGGGGTAAGGTATCTGCGGAACAAAGAGCACCGTCATCATCGAGTTCACGTCGAGTTTATTCTCCTTGACATGTTCCAGATAGAAAACCTTTACCAGCATGTTCATGTTGGTAAGGTTGATGGCACGCCGCACATCGGCATATTTCACCATGTCGTCGAGTGGCACACGATACCAGCTCATATCCCACACCGTGAGCGTGTGACTGTCGTTGTCGGGCGTAGCGGCGAACTGCTCGCCCTGGTAAAGAAAGTAAACAATGTCGTCGTCCTGATTCAAAATATTACACTGCAGCGACCTGATGCAATGCATCATCAGCGTGCTGGTGCTCATGGAGTTGTCAATGTGCACGCCCGACATGAGCACGTCGGGAGCATTACCGTCGCTGCTACCCGCCTCACTGGTGGGCAACCCGAAGAGCTTCCTTGCTCGCTGTGCTATGTCAGACAACCACTTCATGTGCATTCACTATTCTTAGTATTACAAAGATACTATTTTATTTGCAAGCAGCCTTAAATTATTAACTATTTTTACGTAAAATATTGCGGGCGGCCACCAGGGCCGCAACCCTTAAAAATGTCGAGGACGCGTCCACCGTAGGGTGCGGCTAGGTAGGGTTAGGGGCCGCCCTAAGTGCCACGCAATTCCAAACCATTCACCCAATTGCCCGACAAACCGGGCCTGACAATTGCGGAGGACCGGTCCACCGTAGGGTGCGGCCCTTGTGGCCGCCCTAGGGGCCACGTAATTCCAACCCAATCGCCCAATTGCCTGACACACCGGGCCTGACAATTGCGGAGGACCGGTCCACCGTAGGGTGCGGCCTTTATGGCCGCCCTAAGTGCCACGCAATTCCAACACAATCAACATATTGCAGGATAAACCGGTCCCTTAGGGCGGCCATAAAGGCCGCCCCTACGGTGGACATGTCCCCGCAATTGATTAGCGACGTCCCCGAAGGGGGCGAATTAGGTTAGCCCCATGCCGGAGCGAAGCGCAGGCATGGGGTATCAATATCCATTGATTAATGCGTCCTCGAAGAGGGCGAACCTGTATTCCCTGTGCCCCACGTTGCCACGTGGAGTTAACCGTGTTCGCCCCCTTCGGGGACGGTCCCGACAAATGTCCACCGTAGGGTGCGGCCTTTATGGCCGCCCTAAGTGGCACGTAATTCCAACCCAATCACCCAATTGCCCGACAAACCGGGTCTGACAATTGCGGAGGACCGGTCCACCGTAGGGCGCGGCCTTTATGGCCGCCCTAAGTGGCACGTAATTCCAACACAATCACCCAATTGCCCGACAAACCGGTCCCTTAGGGCGGCCATAAAGGCCGCACCCTACGGTGGACATGTCCCCGCATTTGATTAGCGACGTCCCCGAAGGGGGCGAATTAGGTTAGCCCCATGTCGGAGCGAAGCGTAGGCATGGGGTACAGTATCCCACCGCGTGAAGCGTCCTCGAAGAGGGCGAACCTGTATTCCCTGTGCCCCACGTTGCCACGTGGGGTTAACCAAGTTCGCCCCCTCGGGGACAGTCAGACAGCGGACATGGTTGTTGATATCCTGCGTATCACAGCCTGATACTCTGAGTATCACAGCGTGATACTGTGGATTTCAAAGCGTGATACCGTGGATTTCACAGCGTGATACTGTGGATTTCACAGCGTGATACTCACAGTACCAGACTGCGAGACACATCTGGTACTTGACGCTTGACAGCGAACCCGCAATCTCGCTGTACTGATAGCCGCAGGACGTACACCGCAGACACAGCACTTTATCGATAATCGGAGCCATATAACGGGGAAAAAATCTCTTACGTGAAATATTCCTCCAAAAGGAGTGACTTTCTCAGATTTTATTTGTACCTTTGACATGTCATGGATGATTTTGTTTGTCTTGAATTGCAGCACTAAGGTAAGTAAAATATATGACATGACAAAATACTGGGTAACTTTTTGTTGCTCAGGAATTTATAAAATCTATTAAACTAAAGTGCTGCGGAAACTAGGGATGTAATATGAAACACATTGCTTATTTATTTTTATTCCTTTCCCTTGTTGCATCATCGTCGGCGCAGGAACTGCGCAGCGACATTAACCTCAGCGACCCGTTTATCATGGCGGACGCAAAGACACAGCAGTACTACATGACTGGTACTGGTGGAAGACTGTGGCGAAGCAGCGACCTTGAAACATGGACCAACCTGGGCTTCCCGCTGCAGTTCAACGACTCGGCATGGATGGGTGCCAGTCCGCAGGTGTGGGCTTCGGAAATACATTACATTGATGGGAAGTATTACAACTTCTCGACGCTGACAAACCGCAACATCACCATCGACAGCGATGGCCACCCCCGCCGGGCGGTACACATTATGAGCAGTACATTGCCCCAAGGCAAGTACACGCTTATCAGTGGGGGTGACGACACTTACTTGCCTGCTGAGAAGACCACGCTTGACGGCACTTACTTTGAGGATACCGACGGTCGGCGCTACCTGATCTATTGTCATGAGTGGATACAGAACGGCAACGGCACCATCGAGTACATCGAACTCAAGCCCGACATGACGGGGACCATTGGCAAGGGAGTGGTGATGACCCGTGCCCACGACGCAACATGGAATACCAGTCCCGTGACCGACGGGCCCTACTTGTTCCGCACGCAGACGGGTCGATTGGGCATGATATGGACGAGCTGGCACGGCGGGCGCTATGTTCAGGGCGTAGCCTATTCTACGACGGGCACTCTTGCTGGCCCATGGCAACACGAGCCGCTCCCCATCACCCCCGACAACTACGGCCACGGCATGCTTTTCCGCACCTTTGGTGGGCAACTGCTGATGTCCATACACAGCCACCGCACTATTGATGAGTCGAAGCAGATGTGGGAGCGCCACCCCGCACTTTTCGTCATGGACGACAGTGGCGACAAGTTGCGTACCATTATGGAGTATAAGATGGACATCAGTGTAACAAATCCCACGCGGGTGATGGTTGATAATCCCGAGTTCGAGTACGGCAAACTGGGCTGGAAGTGTACCACGGGTGCACAGAACCAACTAATCGCCAAAAACCAAAGCGGAGCCATCACGGGAAACTTCTTCGAAAGTTGGGATGCCAATTCGTTTACGGGTGAAATATATCAAGAACTCGTCGTGCCCAATGGTACATATCGCCTCTCGGCAGCGGCTTTCCGCAGTCAGCTTATGGCTGGTGGCAAGCAGGATGCCAAAAGCGTCTATCTCTTTGCCAACGATGAAAAGACGTTGGTTAATATGACCACGCCCTCCACCTTTTATGTCACAGTCTATGTCAACGATGGCCGTCTACGATTTGGTCTGCGCTCGGAGAAGAAGAACTTCCGCTGGATGGGTATTGACAACGTAAGCATCATGTACTATGGGACCGAGAAGCTCTCGGCCGATGAAATCGACCGTGCCCAGCGCAACAGCCATGTTTATCTGCGCAATCTGCGCGATAGTAAGTTTTTGAACGCTGGACAATCGTGGGGGACACAGGCTATACTTGATAGCCAACCTCTTGACTTACACTTTGTTCTTTTGCCAGACGGGAAATATGCAATTGACAGCCGCATCAGTAACGGCAGTCTCAACCACTATGTTGCAGCCAATGGCTATATGGACGGAACACTGACTCCTTTCACCATCAAAGACAGAGGACTTTCGGACGCAGGTCGCCGGATCATAACACTAACCGCCGACGGCACTCACTACTGGGGCAGCACGGGAGGCAAGACGGTGAGCACTCAGCTCACATCGGCCTCGTTGAAAGGTGCAGCATGGGAAGTGCTGACGTACGACGATCTATTGGGCACGTTAAGCGATGCGACACCTGCTAATCCAGCTGATGCTACCTTCCTCATTCAGTGCCCTGGATTTGGGCGCAATGACACCCGCATCAGCGCTTGGCTGGGTGCGACCCTCACCTTAGGCGGCGATGTCAAGAATCGGTGTGCCGAGGCTCCGTCGGGCAAGTTCGATGTTCACCAGACCCTTACAGACATACCAAACGGCGTGTACGAACTCACGGCGCAAGGTTTTAGCAAAGGCTCCGTGGCCTTTCTCTATGCCAACAATACCACACAGAAGCTTCATGGGATTGCCGACGAGAACGTTGCGCAACCCACCGACCTCAATGAGGCCAGTGCATGCTTCACCAGCGGAAAATACCTGAACACACTGCGAGTGAACGTCACCGACGGCAAACTCACCCTTGGCGTACGCCGCACTTCCACCAGCACAACCGCATGGACGGTGTTTGATAATTTCCGCCTGCACTATCTCGGCACAGCAGAAACCGTGGGCTTCGATGTGGTTAAGACGATTCCAGGCCAAGTGCGATACTATGACCTTAGTGGACGCATTCTTACTCGTATACCACGACAGCATGGCATAATCATTAAAGGCAACCATAAATATCTGGTAAAATAGACTGTAAACACTTGTAACTTTTTGGAAAATAGTCACGTACAGCCTTTAGCTCCCCATGGAGCGTAAGCCTGTACATGATTTTCTGCTTCTTTTCATTCCATAATTCGTAATTGCGTCACCATCAATTGCATAAATAAGCTCATAACTAACTGATAATCAATATTGACTCTTCATCCAACCAAAGATGTGATGAAGTCAGGAAATACATGCAAGCACGTCCCCGAAGGGGGCGAACATGGTTAGCCCCAGGTCGAGGCGAAGCCGAAACCTGGGGGATTCGCAACAACACACAGCCTACGTCCCCGAAGGGGGCGAACATGGTTAACCCCACGTGGCAACGTGGGGCTCAGGGGAATACAGGTTCGCCCTCTTCGAGGACGCATTCACGCGGTGGGATACTGTACCCCATGCCTTCGCTTCGCTCCGGCATGGGGCTAACCATGTTCGCCCCCTTCGGGGACGCTTCCCAGTAATTATTGGTCAACAAAATGTATTCCTTAAAAATGTCGAGGACGCGTCCACCGTAGGGTGCGGCCTTTATGGCCGCCCTAAGGACCCGGTTTGTCGGACAATATGGTAATTGGGTTGGAATTGCGTGGCCCTTAGGGCGGCCATAAAGGCCGCACCCTACGGTGGACATTTGCCCGGGCCGTCCCCGAAGGGGGCGAACACGGTTAGCCCCACGTCCTGACATCGTCAATGCGTCACCCTGAATCGAGAATAAGTTTTTAGAAAGCCTTGATGATATCGTCGTGGTAATAATATTATTTTATGCGCTATGCGCAATTTTATGCCTTGGCAATTTTCTTCATGTACAGGCTTTGACCCCGAAAGGGGTGAGTCTCAACCAGCGGGATAGACGTCGAGCTTGCTCGTAAGGCTTTCCCGCTGGTTCAGACTCAGAGCTCCTCATGGAGCGTAAGCCTGTACATGATTTTCTGCTTCTTTTCATTCCATAATTCGTAATTGCCTCACCATCAATTGCAGAAATAAGCTTATAACTAACTGATAATCAATGAGGACTCTTCATTCAACCAAAGATGTGATGAAGTCAGGAAACATCCTGTGCAGTGGAAAACGCCTAACGACATTGCATTCTATGATCAACGATATTATATCTGTAGTTTTGATATTTTGAGCCGAAGACGATGTTTTTGTTTTTTCTGAAAAATATCCACGGATTATTGCAACTGGTCCGCAAGTCTTTGAAACTTCATTTTAACAAATTTAAAACATTTTATTCACAAAAGTAGTAAAATGTTAGTACTTTTGCAATTCAAAAAGTAGAGTTAAATAGGAATATGGAAGATATCTGTACTTTGGGTCTTGATGTGGGTTCTACCACAGCCAAGATAGTGTTACTCAATGCGGAAGGCAAGTTGCTTTACCATCGCTACGAGCGCCACAATGCGCGCGTGGCTGAACTTGTAAACCAATATCTTAACGAGATTACAAGCAAGTTGGGCAACCTGCATGTAAAACTTTGCGTAACCGGCAGTGTGGGCATGCAAACAGCCGCACAGCTAAAGGCCCCTTTCCTGCAAGAGGTGGTAGCTGCCACGGTGTATGCCCGCCGGTTCCATCCCGAAGCCAAGGCACTGATTGATATTGGCGGCGAGGATGCCAAAGTGGTGTTCTTTAACGGCCGTCACACCGAGCTTAGAATGAACGGCAACTGCGCTGGCGGCACGGGTGCCTTTATCGACCAGATGTCTACCTTGCTCGGCACCGACAACCCACATCTTAGCGAAATGGCCATGAAAGCCACCACGGTGTATCCCATGGCTGCCCGCTGCGGCGTGTTCGCCAAAACCGACATACAGAACCTGGTGAGCCGCAACCTGCCCGAAAGCGACATTGCTGCCAGCATATTCCACTCTATTGCCGTGCAAACGGTTACCACACTTTCACATGGCTGTCAGTTCGAAGCACCGCTGCTGCTCTGCGGCGGTCCGCTTACCTTCCTGCCAGCCCTGCGTAAAGCCTTCTCTGATTACCTCGACATTCCCGAGCAGCAGTTCATTGTTTCCAAGCACAGCAACCTGATACCTGCCATTGGCTGCGCCGTGAGGGCTGCCGGCAACGACGGCAGCGCCACCATTGCCGAACTGCTGCGGCGCATGGGCGAAAAAAACCATATCAGCGTGCACTCTTCGCTTGAGCCTTTGTTTGCCAACGAGACTGAACACCAGCAGTGGCTCAGGCAGAAAGAGCAGTACAACATCTCGGCATCGCACTTAAAACGGGGCGTACAGCGCGTGGTTATCGGCATCGATTCGGGCTCTACCACTACCAAGGTGGTGGCGCTGACTGCCGACACCGGCAAACCCGAAATAGTGTTTACCAACTACCGCATGAACCTGGGCAACCCGGTAAAAGCGGTGGCCGACGCGCTGAAAGCTCTGCAACACGAAGCCAACAACGCCGGTGCCGACCTTGACATCGCAGGCAGCTGCGTAACGGGTTACGGCGAAGAGCTCATCAAGACAGCCTTCCATCTTGACAGCGGCATCATAGAAACCATGGCACACTATCGCGCGGCCAGCAAACTTATGCCCGACGTGAGCTTTATTCTCGACATCGGCGGACAGGACATGAAGGCCATCTTCGTGGAACACGGTGCCGTGGTTCGCATGGAGCTCAATGAGGCGTGTTCATCGGGCTGCGGAACGTTTATACAGACTTTTGCCAGCAACCTGGGCTACAAGGTAGACGAGTTTGCCAGGATAGCCTGCACGGCACCCGCGCCCTGCGACCTGGGCACACGCTGCACCGTGTTTATGAACTCAAAGGTGAAGCAGGTGATGCGCGAGGGAGCCACCGTGGCCGACATATCGGCCGGTATTGCCTACAGCGTTATTAAGAACTGCTTGTATAAAGTATTGAAACTCAGGGGCGACGACTCGCTGGGGCGGCACATTGTGCTGCAAGGCGGCACCATGCGCAACGATGCCGTGGTGAGGGCTTTCGAAAAACTTACCGGCACCACCGTGGCACGCAGCAACATGCCAGAGCTGATGGGTGCACTGGGCTGCGCCTTGCACGCGCTGGCCAACCAGAATGCCGAAACACGCAAACTGGAACAGTTGCTGGCACAAAGCGTGTACCAGACGCGCATGCTGCAATGCAAAGGCTGTGAGAACCACTGCATGGTTACACGCTACACCTTTGCCAACGGCGACCGTTTCTACTCGGGCAACCGCTGCGAGAAGGTGTTCAACAACAAGGGCAACAGCACCTTTACCGGCAACAACATTTACCAGTTCAAGTACAACCTGCTGTTCAACCGCGACACAACGCCTCTGAGCGGCACCAGTCGCAACGTAACCATCGGCCTGCCTCGCGCCCTGGGCATGTACGAGGATTACCCCTTCTGGAACACCCTGCTGCGCGCCTGCGGCTTCAACGTGGTGTTGTCGCCCGAATCGACCTACCATAGTTACGAAGGAGCGCTCTGCACGGTGATGGCCGACAACATCTGCTTCCCGGCAAAGCTGGTGCACTCGCACATCGAGGCACTCAACCACAACGAACAGGTTGACCGCATACTGATGCCTTACGTGGTTTACGAGCACAACGACGACAAGAAGCGCACACTCAACTCGTACAACTGTCCTATCGTATCGGGCTATGCCGATGTGATAGGCAGTGCAGTGAACTTGAGCAAACCGCTCGACGCACCGGTTATCAACTTTGCCGACGAAAAGCTCCTGGCTAAAGGCATTACACAATATCTGCACTCGCTCGGCGTAAAAAGCCCTGAGGCGCACCACGCCATCGAACTGGCACAAAAGGCTCAACACGAATATGCCGGGGCACTAAGCCGCAAATGTGAGGAGATTCTGCAGCAGGCACGGCAGCAGAAGCACCTGGTTATCATGCTGGCCGGACGCCCCTATCACACCGACCCGCTCATTCAGCACAAGCTGTCGGGCATGGTGGCCGCACTCGGAGTCGACGTGATAAGCGACGACATTGTGCGCTTCAACACCACGGTGAACAGCGGCGAGACTTATCTTGTAAAGCAGTGGGCCTACATGAACCGCATCATGAAGAGCGCGCAGTGGGCCGCCGAGCAGGGCGATGACGTGCAATTCGTACAGATGACAAGCTTTGGCTGCGGACCGGATGCCTTTATACAAGATGAGATACGCGACATACTGAAGCGGCACGGCAAACCATCCACGCTGCTGAAAATCGACGATGTAAGCAACACCGGCAGTTTGAAGCTCAGGGTGCGCTCACTGGTGGAGAGTCTGAAGATGAAGAACCATGAGGAGCACCACGCCGCACAGAAGCTCGTAACCACACGCGTGTTTACGCCAGCCGACAAGCACCGCACCATTCTGGCACCCTTCATGACCGAATACCTTACACCCATCATCCCGCCCATACTCAAGCTGATGGGCTACGACGTGGTGGTGCTGCCTATGGCCGACGCCGAGAGCGCCGAGCTGGGATTGCAATATGCCAACAACGAGATATGCTACCCCGCCACCTTAATAATAGGTGATATCATCAAGGCGCTAAGAAGCGGCAAGTACGATCTTAACAATACAGCCGTGGCCATGAGCCAGACGGGCGGACAATGCCGCGCCACCAACTACGCCGGACTTATTAAGCGGGCCATGGTGGCCAATGGCTTCAAGGATGTGCCTCTGATAACACTCGGTGTTACCTCGGATGCCAGCGACGATGCCAACGAGCAGAGCGGATTCAGCGTTGACTGGAAAGGCTATGCGGGCATCATCGTAACCTCGCTGCTGTTTGGTGACGCACTGAGCGAGATGTACAACGCCACACGGGTGCGCGAGCGCGAGCCGGGCATTGCCGGTAAACTGCGCAAGCGCTACATGGACAAATGCGTGCAGCTCATTGCCCACAACAAGCCCGATGAGCTCATTGCGCTGCTGCACCAGGCGGCACTGAGCTTCAACGAAGCCGCCCAGACGCGCGAGGTGCCCAAGGTGGGCATCGTGGGTGAAATCTTCCTGAAATTCAACCAGTTCTCGCACCAGTTCCTCGAAGATTACATCGTATCGAAGGGCATCGAAGTGGTGCCGCCACTGCTCACGCCCTTCTTCCTGCAAAGTTTCGTGAACGTGGACATACAGAAAAAGCTCTACCTGAGCAGCACCAGAGTGCCGTCGCTCGTGGTAAAACTGCTCTACCAGACCATCATTGGGCGGCGCATGCGGCAAATCAACAAGGCCGCGTCGGCATTCCGCTACTTCCGTCCATTCACCAATATCTACGACGACGCCAGGAGTGCCGAAGGCATCGTGTCGCTTGCCGCACAGTTCGGTGAAGGCTGGCTGCTGCCTGCCGATGTGGTGGGCTACATACACAGCGGTGTGAACAACGTTATCAGCCTGCAACCCTTTGGCTGCATTGCCAACCAGGTAATATCAAAAGGTGTGGAGAAGAAGTTGCATAAGCTCTTCCCTCAGCTCAATATGCTGTCGCTCGACTTCGACTCAGGCGTAAGCGCGGTGAACGTAACCAATCGCCTGCTGCTCTTCCTCGATAACATTGCCGTGTAAAGAGCGGCACACCTGCATAAACCGATTAATTAAACCTAAAATATGGAGACTAACAACAAAAGTACACGACTCGTGGCCATAGTGGCCATGATTTTTCTGTTTGGCATGATTGCCTTTGTTACTAACCTGGCTGCACCTATCGGTGTGATATGGAAAAACCAGCCCGCCCTGAAGGGGTCGAACACTCTGGGCATGCTGGGCAACATGATGAACTTCCTGGCCTACCTGTTCTTTGGCATTCCGTCGGGCAAGATGTTGCAACGCCGTGGCTACAAAACCACCGCACTGGTGGCAGTGGCATGCGGTTTTGCCGGCGTGTTTATACAGTATCTGTCGGGCGTAGTGCTTACGCACGCTGTACTTTTCGGTTTGCCGGCCAACTTCTACGTATACCTGCTCGGCGCATTCGTGGCCGGCATCTCGGTGTGCATTCTCAACACCGTGGTAAACCCCATGCTGAACCTGCTGGGTGGCGGCGGCAACAAAGGCAACCAGCTTATACTTATCGGTGGTACGCTGAACTCGTTCCTGGGCTGCCTCACCCCAATGCTGGTGGGTGCACTCATTGGTCAGATTACGCCGCGCACTGCCATCAGCGATGTCAATCTGGTGCTGTTCATGGCCATGGCAGTGTTTGCCGTAACCTTCGTGGCGCTGAGCTTCATACCTATTGCCGACCCTGTAACCACAACGGCCGCCGAGGATAATCCCGGTGGAAAGACCCCCTGGAGCTTCCCACACTTCTACTTCGGCGTAATTGCCATCTTTGTTTATGTGGGAACCGAGGTGGGAATTCCCGGCACACTCAACTTCTACCTGAGCAACACTACATCAGCCGGAGCCGGACTTAATCCGCTCACTGCCGCAAGTATCGGCGGTTTTGCAGCAGGCACCTACTGGTTCATGATGCTCATTGGCCGCACCATCGGTGGTTTCATCGGTGGTAAAGTGTCGAGCCGTACAATGATGGCGGCAGCCTGCACCATAGGCATTGTGCTGCTTGTAACAGCCATCCTCTCGGGCAGCGGCACCAGGGTGAGCATACCGCTGTTCACTTCTACCAACGGTTTCCAGCTCACTGTAATTCCGCTGAGCGCCCTGCTGCTCATCCTTTGCGGTTTGTGCACCTCGGTGATGTGGAGCAGCATCTTCAACATGGCCACCGAAGGCTTGGGCAGCTTAACAGCTCAGGCCAGCGGCATCTTCATGACCATGGTTGTAGGTGGTGGCGTACTGCCCATCCTGCAAAATTATATGGCCGACCACTTAGGCTACCTCATCAGCTACACCGTGCCGTTGATTGCCATGGTGTACATGCTGCTATATGCTGTGTGGCTTAGCAAGAAGTAAATTGCCAAGGCATAAAATTGCGCATAGCGCATAAAATAATATTATTACCACGACGATATCATCAAGGCTGCCCCCATCACCTCAGCACCAAAGCTCCATGGGGAGCTAAAGTCTGTACGTGACTATTTTCCAAAAACTTATCCTCGATTCAGGGTGACGCATTGACGAAGTCAGGACGTGTTTTTTTTGTTGACCAATAATTACTGGACAAGCGTCCCCGAAGGGGGCGAATTAGGTTAGCCCCATGCCGGAGCGAAGCGCAGGCATGGGGTACAGTATCCCACCGTGTGAATGCGTCCTCGAAGAGGGCGAACCTGTTGCTTCGGCTTGCATTATCATGTATTGTGCCAGCTTCACAAAAGGTTCGCCCTCTTCGAGGACGTCTGGTTCTGTGTTGTTATCTTAGCCCCAGGTTTCGGCTTCGCCTCGACCTGGGGCTAACCATGTTCGCCCCCTTCGGGGACGGCCCGGCAAATGTCCACCGTAGGGTGCGGCCTTTATGGCCGCCCTAAGTGCCACGTAATTCCAACCCATTCACCCAATTGCCCGACAAACCGGGTCCTTAGGGCGGCCACAAGGGCCGCACCCTACGGTGGAATGGGATTTATTGGTCCTTAATTGTCCTTTTGCGGGTGGCCTCGAGGGCCGCCGCCCTGAAGCGGGCATTGTTTTGACAGATAATTCCTGGCAAGCGTCCCCGAAGGGGGCGAATTAGGTTAGCCCCATGCCGGAGCGAAGCGTAGGCATGGGGTTACAGTATCCCACCGCTGGAATGCGTCCTCGAAGAGGGCGAACCTGTATTCCCCTGTGCCCCACGTTGGCACGTGGGGTTAACCGTGTTCGCCCTCTTCGGGGACGTCTGGTTCTGTGTTGTTGTCTTAGCCCCAGGTTTCGGCTTCGCCTCGACCTGGGGCTAACCGTGTTCGCCCCCTTCGGGGACGGTCAGGCAAATGTCCACCGTAGGGTGCGGCCTTTATGGCCGCCCTAAGTGGCACGTAATTCCAACCCATTCACCCAATTGCCCGACAAACCGGGTCCTTAGGGCGGCCATAAAGGCCGCACCCTACAGTGGACGCGTCCTCGACATTTTTAAGGAACACATTTTGTTGATCAATAATTCCTGGCAAGCGTCCCCGAAGGGGGCGAATTAGGTTAGCCCCATGCCGGAGCGAAGCGTAGGCATGGGGTTACAGTATCCCACCGCTGGAATGCGTCCTCGAAGAGGGCGAACCTGTATATCCACTTGCGCCCCACGTTGCCACGTGGGGTTAACCGTGTTCGCCCCCTTCGGGGACGTTATTTGCTTGTTGTTTCCGTTACCCCAGGTTTCGGCTTCGCCTCGACCTGGGGCTAACCATGTTCGCCCCCTTCGGGGACGGCCCGGCAAATGTCCACCGTAGGGTGCGGCCTTTATGGCCGCCCTAAGTGGCACGTAATTCCAACCCATTCACCCAATTGCCCGACAAACCGGGTCCCTAGGGCGGCCATAAAGGCCGCACCCTACGTCGGACGCGTCCTCGACATTTTAAGGAATTTCTTCCTTCTTTGACAGAATTTGGCATATCTATACAATACCTTTGCCGACAGAAGCGTCAGGACTGTATGTCCATTGGCGAAACATTAAACGATTTGACTATGACTCAGAACGATAACAGAACGATCTACGAGACCATCCGTACGATTGCCGCGAAAGTATGTAAGGACGAAGAGACTTACCTGCGTGCCGACCTCGCCTACGAACTAAAGCAGTATGGTATCCAGACCGACAGCGCCGACGTGAGCCGCCTGGCCCTTGAGGCTTACCGCTATTTCAACAACGACCGTAACATTGAGCGCGCGTTTGTCACCAACGACTGCCGCCGCCCACTGATCGAGGAATACCAGATGACGGATTTGCTCGACAACGGCAAGACGGAGGATGCCATGACGCTCGCGCAAAAGGAACTTGACAGTACATCACACACGCTGACCCGACTGCAACGCGACATTGATACCAACATGCAGGTGGCGGCGGCAAAGGCGGCATCGGAGATGATGGATACGGTGACGGGTACCGGTGGTGCGAAGGCGGTGCGTGCCGAGGCTGCGACACTCTTCGACAGATATTCCAGAATGGTGGGCACCTACCATGAGGGGGAGGACACAGTGCGGCGCAATATTGCCGACTTCACTACGCTGCGCACCGACATCGCCACCACCTATCAAGAGTATGCTCTGAAGCTCGTCGACATCTATGGCGACAGCATCAAAGCCGTTGAGCCTAAACTCTTCGACTTCAGCCAGGTGCAGTTTCTCGATGTTGACAGCATGTTGAAACACACAGAACTGGAGTACAACCGCATCAGCGACACCTGCTCGGCTCTCATCAGTGAGATCTCTGACAGTTTCCAGTCGTCCTTGCGGAGTAGTGTCGCAGCTTACCGCTCAGCCGGCAAAGGAAATAAGACGCTGGGACTCGCCATGGCAGGACTGGGCATGCTCAACCACTATATGCAAGCCAGTGAGCGCACCGTGCGACTGCGCTCTGACCTCACCACGTTCAAGACAAGCATCAAGCACGATGCCACCCGCATTAAGGCAGACCTCGGACGACTGCTCGTCATCTACAAAACGCTCAACGATGTCGTCATCCCCAAGGCTGACCTCTATCTGCGCTATGCCGCAAAGCTGATGGCATCGGACATCAACGCCATCACAGACTCCTTATACAATAATGTGGACATCCAGCCGTTGGAGAACCAGCGGCGCAAGCTGCTCGTTCAGATGAAAACATTGGACGGAGAGATCAACGATCACCTGCAGAACATCGATGTCTATCAGAGTCTCGTCAGTGACCTCACGCAGACGCTCGACGCAAAGGCTGCAGGCTACCACGATGCCATAGTGCGGAAGCCGTCGAAGCCCTTCTTCCTCGTCAACATCCTCACCTTCGGGCAGGCGAACAAGAACTATAGCCGCAACTACGCCGAATGGGATACCGTGTGTTATCCGCTTGTGCGGGAGTATGAGAACAACCAGGTGGACCTCAAGCTGGATAAAGACGAGCTGGCTTCACACCAGAGCGACCTGAAGGCCAAGCAACAGGAGCAGCATCTCGTCAAGCAGAAACTCGACGAGGTCAACCGTCAGATTCGCGCAAAGGTCAACGCTTCAGCGGAACTGCAAATGAAGATGCTGCCGCATCTGCGTACCGTCATTGCCATGCTGCGCCTCGGACGTGAGATCATGGAGTCGAAACTCGACAAGCGGCTCGTAGGCACCGTGGGCATCCCAAACTTCAACGCTACGGAGAAACTGCCTGCCGATATCGAGAGCAATCTCTCGTTGTTTACTTCGACCTTGGCGGATAACCTGCATGCTGACCGTGGTATGGCGGAAGCCCTGCTCAATGGCGTGGACGACTATCGCGGCACGGAAGACAAAGACCGGCATTATTCGGAGGATGATATAGCACAGGTCACTGAGGCTTCCGAGCAGACTCTGCAACAAGGCATCGCATTGCTCGACAGTGCCATGAAGTTGAAGACGCAGCAGCTCAAAGGCAAGTTGGCGGCTACCGCTTATGATGAGGCGTTTGACAAGATCGCTTCCGACTTCCGCAGTCAACTCCAGGCTGTCGACGACAAGATCGCCTTCGTGCGGGAGGTGATGCGGCGCACCTACCTCGCCATCAATGACGACGACCGTAAACAGGCGCTGCTCATGCTCAGTGAGCTCAGTGGACAGAATCTGACGGAGCAGGACTTCCGGGACTTCATCAGCGGCAAGAAAACAATAGAATTGTAAATACGAATATCAATAAATGACTCATCAAGGATTCATAACCTTAATTCCGCAACACTATTATAAATATAACTTTTTAAGTACCTGAGCAACAAAAAGTTGCCCAGGATTTTGCCATGTCGAAGAATTCACTTATCTTAGTGTTGCAAAAATAAACAAGCAAAAC
>Ga0256406_1000616_pt1 | contig 63639 bp, 67 predicted proteins | sample RumenRJG_03DNA_FD_185986 | JGI IMG/M metagenome (GOLD analysis project Ga0256406, IMG submission 185986) | Bovine rumen microbial communities from Lethbridge, Alberta, Canada - RJG_03 | ecosystem: Host-associated > Mammals > Digestive system > Stomach > Rumen | place: Canada: Alberta | collected... | reverse complement strand
CAGTTAGAAAGATGGCTACAAGGCTGTTCAGCTCGGTTTTGGCGAGGCAAAGGAGAAGAACACAACAAAGCCCATGATGGGTGTGTTCAAGAAGGCCGGCACAACACCTAAGGCCCACTTGGCCGAGTTCAAGTTTGAAGAGGACTACAACCTGGGTGATACCATCACCGTAGAGCTTTTCGCTGACGCAGAGTTCGTAGACGTTGTAGGTACTTCAAAAGGTAAAGGTTTTCAGGGTGTAGTTAAGCGCCACGGTTTCGGTGGTGTAGGTCAGAGCACTCACGGTCAGGACGACCGTCTGCGTAAGCCCGGTTCTATCGGTGCTTGTTCTTACCCCGCTAAGGTGTTCAAGGGTATGCGCATGGGTGGCCACATGGGTGGTGACCGCGTAACCACACAGAACCTGAAAGTATTAAAGGTTATTCCTGAGCACAACCTTCTGCTTGTGAAGGGTAGCTGCGCTGGATGCAATGGTTCAACTGTTTTAATCGAGATGTAAAGAGATGGAAGTTAGTGTATTGAATATCAACGGTCAGGAGACCGGTAGAAAGGTAACTCTGAATGAGGCTATCTTTGGTGTTGAGCCTAATGACCACGTCATTTATCTGGACGTTAAGCAGTATATGGCCAACCAGCGTCAGGGCAACGCTAAGTCAAAGGAGCGTAGCGAGATCTCTGGATCTACACGCAAACTGGGTCGCCAGAAGGGCGGCGGCGGTGCTCGTCATGGTGATATCAACTCACCCCTGCTGCGTGGTGGTGGTCGCGTGTTCGGTCCTACACCTCGTGACTATGGCTTCAAGCTGAACAAGAAGGTTAAGCAGCTCGCTCGTAAGTCAGCTCTGACTTATAAGGCTCAGGAGAATGCTGTTCTCGTACTCGAGGACTTCAACTTTGAGGCTCCAAAGACTAAAGATTTTGTAAATATTGCTAAAAATCTGAAAGTCGATGGTAAGAAGTTGCTCTTCGTTTTGCCAGAAGCAAATAAAAACGTATATTTGTCGGCTCGCAACCTGCAGAAGGCTGAGGTGATCGAGGCTGCCAACGTGAATACCTACAAGGTACTCGACGCTGACGTTCTGGTTATCACCGAGAAGTCACTGGAGACAATCGACGGAATCTTAAACAAGTAAAAAGGAGACATTAGACTATGGCATTTATTATAAAACCCCTGGTCACTGAGAAGATGACCAAGATTACGGAGAAGCAGCCTAACCGCTATGGCTTCATCGTACGTCCTGAGGCTAATAAGATTGAGATTAAGAAGGAAGTCGAGGCTCTTTATAACGTAACCGTTGAGGATGTCAACACGGTTCGCTACGCTGGTAAGCGCAGTCAGCGTTATACAAAGGCCGGTCTCGTGAAGGGACAGAAGAACGCCTTCAAGAAGGCTATTGTCACTCTGAAAGAGGGTGAGGAAATTGATTTTTACAGCAATATTGATTAATAAAAAATGGCAGTACGTAAATTAAAGCCCGTAACTCCGGGTCAAAGACACAAAATTATTGGCACGTTCGAGGATATTACTGCATCCGTGCCAGAGAAGTCTCTCGTTTACGGTAAGCGTTCTACCGGCGGTCGAAACAACACCGGTAAGATGACTGTTCGCTACATGGGTGGCGGTCACAAGAAGAAGTATCGTCTGATCGACTTCAAGCGAGAGAAAGATGGTGTACCTGCTGTAGTAAAGACAATCGAGTACGATCCTAACCGTTCAGCTCGCATTGCACTTCTTTTCTACGCAGATGGTGAAAAACGTTACATAATTGCTCCTAATGGACTGCAGGTTGGCGCAACACTGATGTCTGGTGCGGAGGCAGCGCCCGAGGTGGGTAATGCTCTTCCCCTTGCCAACATTCCCGTAGGTACGGTGATTCACAACATTGAGCTCCGTCCTGGTCAGGGTGCACTGCTCGTTCGTTCGGCTGGTAATTTTGCTCAGTTGACTTCTCGTGAAGGAGACTATTGCGTGATTAAGCTCCCTTCAGGTGAGACACGTAAGGTCCTCTCTGCTTGTAAGGCTACTGTAGGTGCTGTAGGCAACTCTGACCACGCACTGGAGGCATCAGGTAAGGCTGGTCGCTCTCGCTGGTTGGGACGTCGTCCTCACAACCGTGGTGTTGTTATGAACCCCCACGATCACCCAATGGGTGGTGGTGAAGGCCGTCAGTCTGGTGGACACCCACGTTCACGTAAGGGTCTGTACGCTAAGGGTCTGAAGACACGTGCACCTAAGAAGCTTTCAAACAAGTACATTATTGAAAGAGCTAACAAGAAGTAATCAAAGTAACAAGAGTTAAATTATGAGTCGTTCATTAAAGAAAGGTCCTTATATCAACGTTGCTCTCGAGAAGAAAGTTCTCGCTATGAATGAGAGCGGCAAGAAGAACGTCGTAAAGACATGGGCCAGAGCATCAATGATCTCACCCGATTTCGTGGGACACACTGTTGCAGTTCATAACGGTAACAAATTTATCCCTGTTTACATTACTGAGAACATGGTTGGTCACAAGCTCGGTGAGTTCGCACCCACACGTCGCTTCGGTGGTCACGCCGGTAACAAGAAGTAATGCTCCAGGGTGAATTAAGAATTAAGAATTAAGAATTAAGAAATTACAATGGGAGCAAGAAAACATATTAAGGCTGAAGAGAGAAAAGCAGCTCTTAAGACACAGTATTTTGCAAAGTTGAAAGGCTGTCCTTCTTCTCCGCGCAAGATGCGCTATGTCGTGGATATGATCCGTGGCATGGAGGTGAACCGCGCCCTGGGCGTGCTTCGCTTCTCAAAGAAGGCTGCTGCCGCTGATGTGGAGAAGCTTCTCCGCTCAGCTATCAATAACTGGGAGCAGAAGAATGATCGCAAGGCCGAGGCCGGCGAGTTGTTCATCACCCGCGTATTCGTTGACGAGGGCGTAACCCTGAAGCGCATGCGTCCCGCCCCACAGGGCCGTGGCTATCGTATCCGCAAGCGCAGTAACCACGTCACTCTGTTTGTTGACGCTAAAACTAACGACGTAAAAGAATAATAGAATGGGACAGAAAGTAAATCCAATTAGCAACCGTCTGGGTATCGTTAGAGGTTGGGATTCAAATTGGTTCGGAGGCAAGGACTTCGGAGATAACCTGGTAGAGGATCAGAAAATCCGTAAGTACCTCAACGAGCGTCTGGCTAAGGCTAGCGTTTCTAAGATTGTCATCGAGCGCACTTTGAAACTGATTACCATTACTATTTGCACGGCTCGTCCGGGTATCGTCATTGGTAAGGGTGGACAGGATGTAGACAACTTGAAGGATGAGCTGAAGAAGCTCTTCGACAAGGAAGTACAGATTAATATCTTTGAAGTAAAGCGTCCAGAACTTGACGCAACAATCGTTGCCACGAACATCGCTCGCCAGATCGAGGGCAAGATTGCTTATCGTCGTGCTATCAAGCAGGCTGTGGCCAACACCATGCGCGCTGGTGCCGAGGGTATCAAGGTTCAGATCTCAGGTCGTCTTAACGGTGCTGAAATCGCACGTAGCGAGATGATCAAGGAGGGCCGTACTCCCCTGCACACATTCCGTGCTGACATCGACTTCTGCCAGGCAGAGGCTCTGACTAAGGTTGGTCTGCTGGGCATCAAGGTCTGGATTTGCCGTGGTGAAGTTTACGGCAAGGTTGACCTCGCTCCTAACTTCTCTCAGGAGAAGCAGAGTGGCCGTGGCAACGGAGGTAACAATGGTGGCCGTAAGTTCCGCAATAAGAAGAAGTAATTAATTATTAAAGAAAGAAGCTATCATGTTACAACCAAAAAGAGTAAGATATAGAAGGCCTCAGGATGGACGTGGCAACAAAGGCAACGCCCACAGAGGTACAACACTGGCTTTCGGATCTTTCGGTATCAAGACACTTGACGCTAAATGGATCGACAGCCGCCAGATTGAGGCAGCCCGTGTTGCTATCAATCGTTATATGAACCGTGAAGGTCAGGTTTGGATCCGCATCTTCCCCGACAAACCCATCACTCGTAAGCCTGCTGACGTACGTATGGGTAAGGGTAAGGGTGATCCCGCAGGATGGGTTGCACCTGTAACTCCTGGTCGTATCCTCTTCGAAGTGGAAGGCGTACCTTTTGAGATCGCCAAGGAGGCTCTTCGCCTCGGTGCTCAGAAGCTGCCTGTTAAGACCAAGTTTGTTGTAAGACGTGACTACGATAAAAACGCTTAATTAGTATGAAGACGAAGGAAATTAAGGAGCTTGAGACCAAAGAATTGGCCGAGCGTTTGGAGACTGAGGTTGCTAAGTACAACCAGATGAAGTTCAATCACAACGTAACTCCGCTGGAGAACCCATCACTGATTAAGGCTGCACGTCGTGATATCGCACGCATGAAGACGGAACTCCGTCAGAGAGAACTTAACAAATAACAATGGTCCAGATGGAAACAAGAAATTTAAGAAAGACAAGACAGGGTGTCGTTATCAGCAACAAAATGGATAAAACCATTGTTATTGCCGCTAAGTTCAAGGAGAAGCACCCTATTTATGGTAAGTTCGTTCAGAAAACGAAGAAATACCATGTACATGATGAGAAGAATGAGTGCAATGTAGGTGATACAGTGCTCATTATGGAAACCCGCCCTCTGTCTAAGACAAAGCGCTGGAGATTAGTTCAAATCGTTGAAAAGGCTAAGTAATTATGATACAGACAGAATCAAGACTTACAGTATGTGATAACAGCGGTGCACGCGAGGCTCTCTGCATCCGTGTGCTGGGTGGTACCCGCCGCCGTTATGCCAGTGTAGGCGACGTGATTGTCGTTGCTATCAAGAACGCAATCCCTACTAGTGATGTGAAAAAGGGTGCAGTGTCGAAGGCTCTGATTGTTCGCACTAAGAAGGAAATCCGTCGTGCTGACGGTTCTTACATCCGTTTTGATGACAATGCATGCGTACTGCTGAACAATGCTGGTGAGCTCCGTGGTAGCCGTATCTTCGGTCCCGTTGCTCGTGAGCTGCGTGCAGTTAACATGAAGGTCGTTTCTTTGGCACCTGAGGTTCTTTAACATTAAAAAGATTAAAAAGTAATGAGCAAGTTACATATCAAGAAAAACGATACAGTCATGGTCCTGGCCGGTGAGGACAAGGGCAAGACTGGTAAGGTGCTGAAGGTCTTGGTAGAGAAGCAGCGTGCTATTGTTGAGGGTATCAATATCGTCAACAAGAGCACAAAGCCCAGCGCCAAGAATCCTCAGGGAGGTTTCGAGAAAGTCGAGGCTCCTATTCATATTTCTAACTTAAGTTTGATTGACCCCAAGAGTGGCAAGGCTACCCGTGTTGCTATCAAGCACGAGGGTAAGAACGTCGTTCGCGTGGCAAAAAAATCAGGAGAGGAGATTAAGTAATGAATACAGCACAACTGAAGAAAACTTATGCCGAGCAGATCGCTCCGGCTCTGATGAAGCAGTTCAACTATAGTTCTGCTATGCAGATTCCTGCCCTGAAGAAGATTGTCGTAAACCAGGGTCTGGGCGACGCTACTCAGGATAAGAAGATTATCGAGGTAGCTATCAACGAGATTTCTGCCATCACTGGTCAGAAGGCCGTTGCTACATATTCTAAGAAGGATATCGCAAACTTCAAACTCCGTAAGAAGATGCCTATCGGCGTTATGGTAACACTGCGTCGTGAGCGCATGTACGAGTTCCTCGAGAGACTCGTTCGCATCGCTCTGCCCCGTATCCGTGACTTCAAGGGTATCGAGAGCAAGTTCGACGGTCGTGGTAACTACACACTGGGTATCCAGGAGCAGATTATCTTCCCCGAGATCAATATCGATTCAGTAGACCGCATCCAGGGTATGAACATCACCTTCGTTACATCGGCTCAGACCGACGAGGAGGGTTATGCTCTGCTGAAGGCTTTCGGTCTCCCATTCAAGAACGCTAAAAACGACTAAGAGATATGGCAAAAGAATCAATGAAGGCCCGCGAGGTAAAGCGCGCCAAGCTCGTTGCCCGCTATGCTGAGAAGCGTGCTGCACTGAAGAAGGTAATCGCTACTGCCGACGTTAACACCGAGGAAGGTGCTATGGCTGCCTACGAGGCTGCCCGCAAGCTGCAGGAGATTCCCCGCAACGCTAACCCCATCCGTCTGCACAACCGTTGCAAGGTGACAGGTCGTCCAAAGGGTTACATGCGTCAGTTCGGTCTCTCTCGTATTCAGTTCCGTGAGATGGCATCAAACGGTCTGATTCCCGGAGTGAAGAAGGCTAGCTGGTAATCAAAAAAAGAGATTTTCATTTTTATTTAATATTGTCGGGGGAGTCCCGATTAATTAAACAATTATTTTTATGACAGATCCAATAGCAGATTTTCTGACGAGGTTGAGAAACGCAATCATGGCTAATCACCGTGTTGTGGAAGTACCAGCTTCAAACTTGAAGAAGGAAATTACTAAGATCCTCTTCGAGAAGGGTTACATTCTGAACTACAAGTTCGTTGAGGATGGCCCTCAGGGTACTATCAAGGTTGCCTTGAAGTATGATCCTGTAACAAAAGAGAACGCCATCAAGTTCTTGAAGCGCGTATCTACACCAGGTCTCCGTAAGTACACTGGTTACAAAGATATGCCGAGAGTTATTAACGGACTGGGTATCGCTATCTTATCCACGTCTAAAGGTGTAATGACAGACAAAGAGGCCGCAGCCCTGAAGATCGGTGGTGAGGTACTTTGCTACGTTTATTAATTGGAGGATAGAATATGTCAAGAATAGGAAAATTGCCAATTAGTATTCCTGCTGGCGTAACAGTCGCTCAGGATAAGGACGGAGTCGTTACCGTTAAGGGTCCCAAGGGTGAACTCTCTCAGAAAGTCGACAAGTCAATCATCGTTAAGATTGAGGACGGTCACGTAACTTTCGAAGTTGACGAGAACAGCCCTGTTAACTACAAGCAGAAGCAGGCTTTCCATGGCCTCTACCGCGCACTCGTTAACAACATGGTTGTTGGCGTAAGCGAGGGTTACAAGAAGGAGATGGAGCTCGTAGGTGTAGGTTACCGTGTTTCTAACCAGGGTAACATCATCGAGTTCGCTCTGGGTTATACTCACCCCATCTTCATCCAGCTTCCTAAGGAGGTTAAGGTTGAGACAAAGTCTGAGCGTAACCAGAATCCTCAGATTATCCTCGAGTCTTGCGACAAGCAGCTCCTCGGACTTATTTGTGCTAAAATTCGTTCTTTCCGCAAGCCTGAGCCTTATAAAGGAAAGGGTATCTTGTTCCAGGGTGAGGTTATCCGTCGTAAGTCGGGTAAGTCAGCATCAGCTAAGTAATTAAGAATTAAGAACTAAGATTAAGAATTCAAGATTATGACGACTAAGAAAGTAGAAAGACGAATTAAGATCAAATATAGAATTCGTAAGAGCGTGTTCGGTACAGCCGAGCGTCCTCGTATGAGCGTGTTCCGCAGCAACAAGCAGATCTACGTTCAGGTGATTAACGATTTGGAAGGTAAAACACTTGCATCTGCATCTTCTGCTGGCCTCGAGGCTATGCCTAAGATTGAGCAGGCTGCCAAGGTTGGTGAGATGATCGCTGCTAAGGCTAAGGAGGCTGGCGTAGAGTCAGTTGTCTTCGACCGTAACGGTTATCTGTATCACGGCCGCGTGAAGTCTCTCGCTGATGCAGCTCGTAAAGGTGGACTTAATTTTTAAACGATTATGGCAATGAACAAAGTTAGAGTAAATAGTGACGTTGAACTGAAAGACAGACTGGTTGCCATCAACCGTGTAACTAAGGTAACCAAGGGTGGTCGCACCTTCACTTTCGCAGCTATCGTTGTTGTCGGTGACGGCAATGGCGTAATCGGCTGGGGCCTGGGTAAGGCTGGTGAAGTAACAGCTGCTATCGCCAAGGGTGTAGAGTCTGCCAAGAAGAATCTTGTTAAGGTTCCCGTGCTCAAGGGTACTATCCCTCACGAGATGGAAGCACGCTTCGGTGGTGCTCAGGTATTCCTGAAGCCCGCTGCTGCCGGTACCGGTCTTGTAGCCGGTGGTGCTATGCGTGCCGTTCTGGAGAGCGCAGGTATTAAGGACGTGCTTGCTAAGTCAAAGGGTTCTTCTAACCCCCACAACTTGGTGAAGGCTACCATCGAGGCTCTGAGCCAGATGCGTGACGCTTACACCGTAGCAGGTACTCGTGGTATCAGCATGAACAAAGTATTCAACGGATAAGGAGGTATAGACTATGGCAACAATTAAGATTCAGCAGATTAAGAGTAAGATCGGTTATCCCGTTGACCAGAAGCGTACCCTCGAGGCCCTCGGCCTTCGTAAGATCGGCCAGGTTGTAGAGAAGGAAGATTCTCCCGCACTCCGTGGTATGATTCGCAAGGTTCATCATCTGGTGACCGTTATTGACTAAACAGTAATAACACATTAAAACAGAATTCGATTATGAAACTGAATAATTTGAAACCTGCAGAGGGCTCTACCCACGCACGTCGCAGAATCGGTCGCGGACCTGGTTCAGGTCTGGGCGGTACTTCTACCCGTGGTCACAAGGGTGCCAAGGCTCGCTCTGGTTATAAGAGAAAGATTGGTTTTGAAGGTGGTCAGATGCCTTTGCAGCGTCGTGTTCCGAAGTCTGGTTTCAAGAACATCAACCACAAGGAGTACTTTGCTGTTAACCTCTCTACTCTCCAGAAACTGGCAGAGGAGAAGAACCTCACTAAGATCGGTGTTGCAGAGTTGGTGGCTGCTGGCCTGACCAACGGCAAGGAACTGGTTAAGGTTCTCGGTAACGGCGAGCTCAAGGCTAAGGTTGACGTGGAGGCTAATGCCTTCTCAAAGACCGCTGAGGAAGCAATCAAAGCAGTAGGTGGAAACGCAACAATAATCTAAAAACGAAAATGAAGAAGTTAATAGACACCCTAAAGAACATCTGGAAGATCGAGGATCTGCGTCAGCGCATCCTTATCACAGTATTATTCGTCGCAATCTACCGTTTCGGTACAAAGATTGTGCTTCCAGGTATTGACTACAATGGACTGGATGAATTACAGAACCAGACTGCAACAGGTCTGATGTCACTGCTGGATATGTTCTCGGGTGGCGCATTTTCTCACGCGTCAATCTTCGCGCTGGGAATTATGCCTTACATCTCGGCTTCTATCGTTATGCAGCTTCTCGCTGTCGCTGTACCTTATTTCCAGAAGATGCAGCGCGAGGGTGAGAGCGGCCGTAAAAAGATTTCAGCTTATACTCGGTACCTGACAGTAGCAATCCTGCTGTTCCAGGCACCGAGCTACCTCTTTAACCTGAAGTTCCAGGTTGGTCCTGCCCTTGCTTCGGGCATCGACTGGCCTGTTTTCATGGTTCCCGCTACCATCATCCTTGCTGCAGGTAGTATGTTTATCCTGTGGCTGGGTGAGCGCATAACAGATAAGGGTATTGGTAATGGTGTATCTCTGATCATTATGATCGGTATCATCGCCCGTCTGCCGAACGCTTTCTTCCAGGAGGCTGGCTCACGTTTCGCTGCCGCTACAGGTGGTGGTCTGGTGATGTTCCTCATTGAGATTATCATCCTCTACGCCGTTGTTTGCGCCGCTATTGTTTTGGTGCAGGGCGTTCGCAAGATCCCCGTGCAGTATGCAAAGCGTGTCGTTGGCAATAAGCAGTACGGTGGTGCACGTCAGTACATCCCCCTCAAGCTCTTTGCTGCTAACGTGATGCCTATCATCTTCGCACAGGCACTCATGTTCATCCCCTTAGCCATTGTACAGTATGCTAATCCTCAGGAGGCAAGCTGGTTCACTCGCTCGCTCATGGATCACCAGAGCTGGCTCTATAATGTGATCTTCGCTGTCCTGATCATCGCATTCACTTATTTCTATACTGCCATCACTCTGAATCCTACTCAGATGGCAGAGGATATGAAGCGTAACAATGGTTTCATTCCTGGCGTGAAGCCCGGTAAGGATACCGCTGAATACATCGATACTGTGATGTCTCGCATTACTCTGCCTGGCTCACTGTTCATCGCATTCATCGCTATCATGCCTGCTTTCGCTGGTCTGTTGGATGTTAAACAGGAGTTTGCTCAGTTCTTCGGTGGTACATCTTTGTTGATTCTCGTTGGTGTGGTACTCGATACCCTCCAGCAGATTGAGAGTCACCTCTTGATGCGCCATTATGATGGTCTGCTTAATTCTGGTCGTATCCACGGCCGCGGTGGTGTAGCAGCTTACTAAGCGAATGAAGATATTTCTGAAGACTGAAGATGAAATTGAGCTGATGCGCCAGGCCAACCAGCTGGTTGGAAAAACCCTTGGCGAATTGGCAAAACATATAAAACCTGGTGTAACGACCCTCCAGTTGGATCGTGTGGCCGATGAATTTATTCGCGACCATGGTGCTATCCCGACTTTCAAGGGTTTCCCCAATCCATATGGAGGGCCGTTTCCTGCCAGTATCTGCACATCGGTGAATGATGTCGTGGTTCATGGCGTCCCCGATGAGGAGACGGTGCTGAAGGACGGAGATATTATCTCAATCGACTGTGGCACACTCCTGAATGGCTTCAATGGCGACTCTTGCTATACGTTCTGCGTAGGTGAGGTGTCAGACGAGGTCAAGAAACTGCTCCGGGTGACCAAGGAGTCGCTCTACAAGGGCATTGAGAATGCAGTGGCAGGAAAGCATATAGGTGATATCGGCAGCGCCGTTCAGGACTACTGTGAGGCCGAAGGCTACGGAGTGGTGCGTGAACTGACAGGACACGGTATCGGCAGGGAGATGCATGAAGACCCGCAAGTGCCTAACTATGGAAGACGTGGTAATGGTGTGATGCTGAAGGCTAACATGTGTATCGCCATCGAACCGATGATTACGATGGGCAAGCGCGACATCTATCTGAAACCAGATCGCTGGAGCATTTGTACACGTGACGGCAAACCGGCTGCTCATTTCGAACATACGATTTGCGTCCGCAAAGGCAAGGCCGAGATTTTATCATCATTTGAAGAAGTTGAATCATTAGAAGGTATAATTTACTAATAGCAAAGCATGGCAAAACAATCCGCTATTGAGCAGGATGGAACAATTATCGAGTCGCTCTCGAATGCAATGTTCCGAGTAGAACTAGAGAATGGTGTGCAGATTATTGCACATATTTCAGGTAAGATGCGTATGCACTACATCCGTATCCTCCCTGGCGACAAGGTCAAGGTAGAGATGAGTCCCTACGATTTGACAAAAGGAAGAATTGTTTTTCGATACAAATAAATTTATTAAGAGATATGAAAACAAGAGCATCGTTGAAGAAGCGCACCCCCGATTGCAAAATCGTACGTCGTAAGGGTCGCCTGTTCGTTATCAACAAGAAGAACCCTAAGTACAAGATGCGTCAGGGTTAAAAAAAACTAAAATAGCATAGCAAAGTGCGGAGGTTTGCGAAAATCTTCGTACCTTTGTGCGCTTTTTAGTAGAAATTCGAATTTTACACATTATTAATTATCTTTTATATTAACAAATGGCAATAAGAATTGTTGGAGTAGATTTGCCCCAGAACAAGCGTGGCGAAATCGCATTGACCTATATCTATGGTATCGGTCGAAGTAGTTCAGCAAAGATATTGGATAAGGCAGGCGTCAGCCGCGACCTGAAGGTTAGCGAGTGGAACGACGACCAGGCAGCTAAAATCCGTGAAATTATCGGCGCTGAATTCAAAGTAGAAGGTGATCTCCGCAGTGAGATCCAGTTGAATATCAAGCGACTGATGGATATTGGTTGCTATCGTGGAGTCCGTCATCGTAATGGTCTTCCTGTTCGCGGTCAGAGCACCAAGAACAATGCTCGTACTCGTAAGGGTAAGAAGAAGACTGTTGCTAACAAGAAGAAGGCTACGAAGTAATTCTGTTAAACATTAAAAATTAGAGATTAAAAGAATTATGGCAAAGAAAACAGTCACTTCAAAGAAAAGAAACGTGAAGGTAACGGCCATCGGTCAGTTGCACGTTCACAGCTCTTTCAATAATATTATCGTTTCGTTGGCTAATGACGAGGGTCAGATCATCTCTTGGTCATCAGCTGGTAAGATGGGCTTCCGTGGTTCTAAGAAGAACACTCCTTATGCTGCTCAGATGGCTGCAGAGGATTGCGCTAAGGTTGCTTTCGACCTGGGTCTGCGCAAGGTAAAGGCTTATGTTAAGGGTCCCGGTAATGGCCGTGAGTCAGCCATCCGTGCCGTACACGGTGCTGGTATCGAGGTTATCGAGATTGTTGACGTAACTCCACTGCCACACAACGGCTGTCGTCCTCCAAAGCGTCGTCGCGTATAATAATAGGACGATATAACGTAATAACGATATAACGTAATAACGAAACATTTTTTATAGAATATGGCAAAGTATATTGGACCGAAATCTAAAATTGCACGCCGTTTTGGTGAACCCATCTTCGGCGCTGACAAAGTTTTGTCTAGGAGAAACTTCCCTCCTGGACAGCATGGCAATAACCGCCGCCGCAAGCAGTCGGAGTATGCTGTCATGCTGGCAGAGAAGCAGAAAGCCAAGTACACTTATGGAGTGCTTGAGCGCCAGTTCCGCATCTTGTTTGAGAAAGCTGCAAAGGCTGACGGTATCACCGGTGAGGTGCTGCTGCAGTTGCTGGAGTGCCGTCTCGACAATGTTGTGTTCCGTCTGGGACTTGCTCCTACCCGTGCCGCTGCCCGTCAGCTGGTAGGTCACCGTCACATCGTTGTTGATGGTAAGGTAGTTAACATTCCTTCGTACTCTGTGAAGGCTGGTCAGGTGATCGGTGTTCGTGAGAAGTCTAAGTCTCTCGAAGTTATCGGTGACGCTCTGGCTGGTTTCAATCACAGCAAATATCCCTGGATCGAGTGGGACGAGAATCAGAAGGCCGGTAAGTTCTTGCACCGTCCTGACCGTGCCGACATCCCCGAGAGCATTAAGGAGCAGTTAATCGTTGAGTTGTACTCTAAGAACTAATCAAAATCATTGAATTAATGGCGATATTAGCATTTCAAAAACCCGATAAAGTGGTAATGTTGGAAGCCAACGAGCGATTCGGCAAGTTCGAATTCCGTCCGTTGGAGCCGGGCTTCGGTGTAACCATCGGTAACGCCCTGCGCCGCATACTCCTTTCATCGCTTGAGGGCTATGCCATCAACACCATCCGTATTGCTGGTGTAGAGCATGAGTTCTCATCCGTTCCTGGTGTAAAGGAAGATGTTACCAACATTATCTTGAATCTGAAGCAAGTTCGATTCAAGCAAATAGTTGAAGAATTCGAGAACGAGAAAGTCAGCATCACCGTCGAGAATTCAACCGAGTTCAAGGCCGGTGATATCGGCAAGTATCTGACTGGATTTGAAGTGTTAAATCCCGATTTGGTGATTTGTCATCTCGACTCTAAGGCTTCAATGCAGATAGATCTGACCATTAATAAAGGTCGTGGATACGTTCCTTCAGATGAGAACCGTGAGTTCTGCACTGACGTGAATGTTATTCCCATCGATTCTATCTACACTCCTATCCGTAACGTGAAATTCGCAGTAGAGCCTTTCCGCGTTGAGCAGAAGACCGACTACGATAAGCTCGTGCTGGAAGTCACAACGGATGGTTCCATTCACCCAAAGGACGCCCTGAAAGAGGCTGCTAAGATCCTTATCTATCACTTCATGCTCTTCTCTGACGAGAAGATTACCCTCGAGACCAACGATGTCGAGGGCAACCAGGAGTTTGATGAGGAGGTACTGCACATGCGTCAGTTGCTGAAGACCAAGCTCGTTGACATGAACCTCTCTGTTCGTGCCCTGAACTGTCTGAAGGCTGCCGATGTAGAGACACTTGGTGATCTCGTACAGTACAATAAGACTGACCTCCTGAAGTTCCGTAACTTTGGTAAGAAATCGCTCACTGAGCTTGATGATTTGCTCGAGAGTCTGAATCTGTCGTTTGGAACCGATATTTCAAAGTATAAACTGGACAAGGAGTAATATCGTTTTGATGATATGAAGATTGCCCAATAAAAAAATGTAAAAAGAAAAATGAGACATAATAAGAAATTCAACCATCTCGGTCGTACTGCATCGCATCGCGCTTCCATGCTTGCCAACATGGCCATCTCGCTGATCATGCACAAAAGAATCACTACGACCGTGGCCAAGGCAAAGGCCCTCAAGAAGTATGTTGAGCCCCTGATCACTAAGGCTAAGGAGGACTCAACTAACTCACGTCGTGTAGTATTCAGCTACCTTCAGAACAAGGAAGCTATCAAGGAACTCTTCTCTACTGTAAGTGAGAAGGTTGGCGACCGTCCCGGTGGATACACCCGTATCATCAAGCTGGGTACCCGTCAGGGTGACGCTGCTCAGATCTGCTTCATCGAGCTCGTAGACTTCGATCCCGAAATGGCTAAGACTGAGACCAAGAAGAAGGCTACTCGTCGTTCTCGTAAGGCTACTAAGGCCGAGGCTCCTGCTCAGGAGGCTCCTAAGGCTGAAGAAGCTGCTGCCGAGGCACCCGCAGCCGAAGAGGCTCCGAAGGCTGAATAAGGTTTCGATCAATAGAAACAATATCTCTGATATGAAGGTCCGCATCACACGATGCGGATCTTTTTTTTATGCCTGGTAGAAACTGAGGGGTAACTAGTAGATTCTAACTAGTTCTTGTTAGTCTTTCTAGTTCTAACTTGTCTTTCCTGGTTTATCCTGTTTTAGGCTTGAGTACTCTATTGTGGTATTTTTAAGCCCCTACAAGGCTTTCCTCTGCTCTTTGTGATATCTTATGCCTCTATACAGAAAAACGCGTTCCTAGCCCCTGAAATTCCCCTGAAATTAAAAACGCCCCCAAGAGCGGATTCTCCTGGGGGCGAATGTTTATGAGTAGGGTAGGTTATTTGATAACCTTCTGAGTCTTGACAGTACCGTCGCTCATCATCTTCTTAACAATCTGGATACCCTTCTGGGCTGTCACGATGCGACGTCCGTTCAGATCGTAGAGCTGCAGAGCGCAAACCTTTGCAGTTGCGGGTTCGTTGATATTGGTCTCGATTGTATCAACGGCTCTTCTGTAGTCAAATCCAGATACTGCACCTACCAAATCCAGTTTCACATCACCGAAGAAGTACTGTGAGTCGTTGCCATAGTAGAAACCGAGAGTCAGCTTACCGTCTGTTACGGTGATCTCTTCCAGTGTATGAGCCAGATCCATGCTGTACTCGCTCAGACCATGATGCTTGGCAGCCTCGATGGTAGCGGTAGCGGCAAAGTTGAGTTCGCGATCAGCAGTCTCACCTTCTGCGGGCTCCAGTGTCTCAGATGTCTTAGCATATACGAAACCTAATGCGTCCTTACCAGACCATTCGCCAGTCTCGTCGTCATAGTCACCCTTCTGGTTACCCCAGTCAGTACCATACAGAGTTACGTTGTAGATACCTACGGGAAGGTCTGTAATTGTCTGCTCAACCTGTGCCTCAGAGTGGTAAACAGTTACTGCGATATCCTCAGGCAGGCCTTCGATGTTACGTGGGGTACCCCAGCTAGCACCACCAGTGCCCCAGAATCCAGGATTACCCTTTACTACTGACCAACCAGGCATGTTCTCTTCAGAGAAGCCCTTGCTTGGAAGCATTGCGTACATGTTAGGATTCTTAACGAATACGCTCAGGTCATAAGACTGCTTAATCTCTTTTCCTGTTTCTTCGTCAATGTCAATAGTGGGGAAGAAGGCCTCAGGATCCTTCATGCCTTCGTAAATCTTCTTTGTCAAAGCAACCTTAATCTGGTCTGCAATATTGTCGTCGTCAGAGATCAGGTTGTTAGCTGCAACAATCAGAGGATCTTCGTCATCATATCCGAAGTTCTTCAGCGCTTCAACACCACGACGGATACGGTCTGTCAGTACCTTGAATCCGGCATCACCATTCTTTGACTCACCTTCAGTGAACATGTTAGCGCAGAGGTCGGCCATGGGCTTCAGTTCGCCATTTGCTGCGGTCAGTTCTTCATCGTCGGTCAGTTCTTTACCAGCAAATTTTGCTGCAAGTTCTTTCAACTGCTTATACAGATCGGTGCCGTTGAACTTGCTCTCAGCGAGTTCCAATGCAAGGTCTTGAATCTTCTGGTTGGCTGCGTCGTACTCGTCAACGAGTGTCTTGTGAGCGTTCAGAGCCTTTGACAGGTTGCTCAGGTCAAGCATAGCAGCGTCGATAACGCTTGGAGCGGTGTAAGAAGGTGCCTCGGTGGTGTACTTTGCAATAGCATTCTGCAGGTTGGTGAAAGCAGTGCCTTGATAACGTTCGCCGCTTGCGCCATTCAGTACACCCTCAGCAGCTGCGATAGCATCCAACAGATCTTGTGACACCTTTGTGCCAGTAGAGAAGTTTACTTCGCAAGAAGAGTAGTCGTTACTGCCCAAGTTCTGTTCTGCGAAGATTTGGGTAACCGTAATCTTGTGCTCGCCATCGGCCAGAGCTTTGTCTGAGGTACGCTTCAGCGTGATGGCTGTTGAGAATTCCTCTTCAGCCTCGGCTTTCAGGGTCTCATTGTCCAGTTTAGCCTCAATCTTGTTCACGATAACCTTCTTATCGAATGTGAGCTTAAACTCGCTGATAGTGCTGGGCAGGTTGAATGAACCTTCCTCAGGATCGCTGGTCATCAGCTCAGGTGCGCCATAAGTGAAGGGCAGTTCGTCCAGTTCTTCGTTGAAGCGGCCGTTCTGTGTGAAGGCTTCAACTTTCTCGTTGGTGTCAATATTGAAGATGTTATAGTCGCCCTCAAGGTTGTTGAAGGTTACGACAATCTCATCGTCCTCACTCAGATATTCGCAGCCGTTGTCTGCAGCCCAGTCTTCGCTGATGAAGACAAGGAGAGCACCAGTGACATCAATTTCAATAGACTCGAACTCAGCCTCCTTACCATTAACAGTCACCTTGAACATCTCGTTGGGGAGAATCAGACGACGCTTGCCACCAGCATGCTGAACCATCAGACGGCAGGTGTTTACATAATAGGGGAAGAGAATCTTGATACTACCATTCTCACCATACTGAACATCAATCTGAGGCTCGTAAGCATCAACGTAAATGTTGTCGAAATAGTAATTGTTAGCATCTGCGATATCGTTCAGGTTGAATGCTACAGACTGGAACTTGTTACCATTGCCATTCTTTGCCTGATTACTTGTCACCTTGAGATCATTTTTCTCGTAGGTCTGCCAGTCACCGGTAAAGCTGATGTTACCAAGCAATTCATAGTGGATATAGTCACCAGGAGCAGCGTGAGCCTGTGTTGCTACATCGCCAGAGAGGTCTGCTTTATAGTCGAATTTAACGCGATATTGGGTATTTGCCTCCAAAGGCTCATTGAAACGGAACCAGAACTGGTTGTCCCAAGCTTGTTCAACTTTTGCTGTTGCAGCAACCATAATACCACGGCTACCATCATAACCGACACCGTCACTAATCACTGCGTTGGGAACAGGATCTGTACCGTCACGGTCAATCTTAGCGAAGAAGCTGCTTACGTCGTCACCTTCCATGTCGCTGTTGTTAATCAATGGCTTCCAAGTACCCCAAGATGACAGAACAGGCTTATCCTCACCCATCTGCAGGATCTGAATCTTCTGGATGTAAACGGCACCTACTGTGCTACCCATCTGCCAAAGGATGTGTTCGTCGTTTCCTGTAGATGTTACGGCTGCAGTGTGGTTGACAGAATACATCACATAATCGTCGGACTGCTTAAACTCGAGGGTAGCGTTGCCACTTGTGCCCCATGTGCCGATAGACAGGTTGGCAGAACCATCCATCTCGGCTTTCATCCATACGCGAATCACATAGTCCTCGCCCTCGGTGGTGTTGAACCAGTCAAGTACGAATGGCTGCAGGTCATAGTTGTTGGCCTGAACTTCATTGTTTGCGATCCTAAGAGCACCATCGGTGATTTCAACGACAGCTGTACCATTACAGAAGAATGGTTGTTTTGCGGCATCGCCATCTTTGTCACCCATCCAATAGTACGGATAAGAATCTGTTGTACTGTAGTCTCGTTCCAAGATGACCTTGAGAGACTGAGCACTCATCGAACCCGCTACAAATAGCAGCAGGAGCGTTACTAAAGATTTAGTAAAAGTTCTCATGTTTGTAAGTTAATAATAAGTTAAAAAATATGGTTAATAATTACATTGGTTTACATGTAAGGTTTTGGTCCTTTGACTTACAAGTAAGGTTTTTGGTCCTTTGGTTTACTAGTAGGTTTTTAGGTCCTTTGGCTTTCGGGTGCAAATATACGGGATATTTGTTTACGCCGCTTTTTGTTATGTTACATTTGTTTTTTTTTATGTCTCACACACTAAAATGTGCCCTTGAAAACCCTTATTTTACCGTCTTTTAGGGAAACTTTGAGTGATTTTGTGTTTAGTTTTACCTCTTTTGTAAAACAGCGACCTTTTTCTGTTGCGGTAATCAGGACTTTTTGTTTTTCGTTGGTATTATTATGCAAATAGATGATGCTTGGATCATTGGCATCCTGTATGGCGGTGACATCCGCGCCACTGATAAAGAACTTCACGGTATTGGCAATGGAGTGATTCTGGTCGGCAACAAATGATGCTGACGAGCCACTCTTAGTAATCATTGTCTTGGCGGTGAAGACAGGAGCGCCATAGCGGGTGTTGATATTGGTGAGTGTGCACTCACGCTGACCGGAGAAATTGCTGAGCAGCAGATAGCGCGTACTATCTGGATCGGCTGCCATGATGCCACTCCATCCTTCAGGCGTGGAGAGTTGCTGACAGGCGGCAGATAATTGTGCCGTTGATGCGCTGTCGATATTGGAATAGTAGATAATGGCGCGACGGTCAACCAACTGGTCTTGCCCAACGGTGCGCGGCTCCTCGGAGTAGGAGGTGTAGAGACGGGCCGTCATGATAGAGTTGTTGTTGGCGCGTTCGCCGAAGGCTATCTGTTTATTGCCGGTGGTAACGATGCCAAACGTGTTGTCGATATTCACCCACGGACCGCTCATGCGTGTCAGTTGGGTACCATCCAACCGTTGTGTGCCCTTGGTCGTATAGAGAGTGCGTGTGGTCTTTGTCATCTCGTCCACACTGATAGCCATGAGTCCGCCTTTCTCGGCTGTGATGGTGCAGGGCTTTTTCGCGCGTACATTATCTATATAGATGACCGCATTACCTGGGGTGGAGTAGATGGCGAAGCGGTTGTTGAGGGTACCCTCGTTGGTGTCAAGTTCCCCATTCATCACATAACTGTTACCGTGGAGGTCATAGATGCCAGGAACGATGGGCGTGGCATTGGTCTTCTTGCCCTGAACCTCGTACCAGCCGAGGAAATTGCCGGTGTTGTTGGCACGGAAGGGGACGATGAGGTTGGATGTCTGAGGGCGGAGGTCTGAGGGCTGAGGGCTGATGTAGCCGGTGTAGCTGCGCAGACCCTGGCTCCATGAGAAACAGGTGAAACGGTCGGGGGTGGCTGCACGGACGATGTTCTGCGAAGACAGAATCTTCGCAGCGCTATATTCGCGGGTGAAATCTTCCCAGCGGGTGGGTGTGAGACTGGCGGTGGAGAGTACCTCGTGCATCAGCCATGTCATCATGACACGGTGGGCCTCTACGCCCATGCGACGGGCACCGACGTCAGCGCGCAGGAGCCAGGAGCCGTCTGTGGTGGTCTGCTGGCGGTGCTTGATCATCTTATACGCCAGGTTCTCGAGCATCAGCGCATGCGGATCGCGCAGAAAACAGGCGTTGGTGGAGTAGGAGGTAATCTGGTCGTAAAGGAACAGGCTCCAGTCGTTACCGTTGGGCATGGCCAGTTCGCCATCGCTGAGTGCCAGCCAATAGAGAACCTCCTGCATCACCTTGTCATTATGATGCATCAGGGCATTGGTATGCCATTTCTCTGTGCCGTAAAGTTCCTGTTGGAAGAGTTTCAGAGCCAGGGCAGCCTCGCCCAGTTCCTGAATGACCACATTCTGATAGGAGGTGTGGAAATAATTATGGTTCTGGAGCGTGAAGTCGTCATAGAGGTTCTGCCCTTTATAGAGGTCCTTCACGGTCTTGGTGTCGTATGTAGGGTCGATGATGGTGGCGTCGGTGGCATCATCCTGATGTGAGTAGCTGTTGACAGCGAACTCGCGCAGGCGTTCGAACCACTGTGGAGCCAGCGGGTCGTTGGGGAAAAGGCCCAGGGTGACTGCCAGCACATCGGCTTCCCATCCGTTTTCCTCGGCCTTGGTATCACCGGCATAGCCTGTGGGGATGGTGCGGTGCAGCTCGTAGTTGCACTCAGCCTTCAGCAGCTGGTATATATAGTCTTTCTGCGTGTCGCTCAGTTTGTCCCACTGAAAGAAGGCGCTATAGGCCACCGACATAGCCCAGAGAGAACTCTCCCATACGGCATCGCTTGATGACGTGGAGCCCCAGTAGTTATTACCGGAGCAGACCTTCAGTTTGTTGGCTTTGTGGGTGGAATAGGCAAAGACAAGGCTCTTCATGGCCATGGACTCGATGTCTGTCCAGGTGACGTCGGCGGGGAGACTCACCTTCCCCTTGCCGTATTTGCTCAGGAAGGCACAAATCATCGACAGGTCGGCATTAGGACGCACGCCGCGCTCATCGTTGGCCATGGTATGCTCGCCCTTGAAACAGCCGCAGGCCTCACCAATGCTGTTGGGGGCTGCACAGTCCTGGAAATCGTGCTTCATATAAGTGGCAAAGTCGGCCAGCATCTGAAGGAGGTCGGACTGCATGGATGCCTCAGCGACCAAATCGCCAAGCACGGGACTACGAGCCGCCATGGGAGCTGCTGAAAGCAAAACCGCGAAAAGCAGGGCAAGTAGTCTTTGCATATTCTGGGGAGGTGTGATGAGGGCCTGTTAGAATGTAACGGTGCGGGTGCCGTCGGTATTTTCCGTGATGGTCACCTTGACGGCATCTTCGGGAAGAAGGTCTTCGATGAGCTCGGGCCACTCAATGAAACAGAGGGCACCACTGTAGAAATAATCCTCATAGCCCATGTCATAGACTTCCTCCAGGCGCTTGATGCGGTAGAAGTCGAAGTGGAAGATGCTTTGAGAATTGAGGTTTGAGGTTTGAGAATTGAGGTTTACCTCATACTCATTGACAATGGCGAAGGTGGGACTGGTGATGACATCCTCAACACCTAGTTCCTCGCAGATAGCCTTGACGAAGGTGGTCTTTCCTGCACCCATCTTGCCGTAGAAGGCAAACACTTTATGTTCACCGATGTTCTGTATAAACTCACGAGCTGACTCGCGGATTGTGTCTATGTTTTGAATCTTTATTTCCATATTGTATATTATCTTTTCTTTCCTGTCATGGTAATCAGCGGGATAATCATCTCTTCCATAGAGATGCCTCCATGCTGGAAGGTATCTTTATAATAGGATACGTAATAGTTGTAGTTGTTGGGGTAGGCGAAGAACGAGTCGCCGGTAGCGAAGACATAACTGGTAGAGAGGTTGGGCTGTGGCAGCAGCGCCTCGTTGGGATTCTTGATAACGAAGAGATCCTTGGAGTCGTAGCTGAGATTCTTACCCAGTTTGTAACGCAGATTGGTATTCGTATTGCGGTCGCCCACAATCTTCACGGGTTTGGTGCATCGGATAGAGCCATGGTCCGTGGTAACGATAATCTTATAGTCAGTCTGTGACAACTGGCGGAAGAAGTCGGCAATGACGGAGTGGCGGAACCAGGAGAGCGTGATGCTGCGGTAGGCCGACTCGCTGTTGGCGAGCTCGCGTACCATCCTGGACTCCGTGCGTGCATGGCTGAGCATGTCGATGAAATTGAAGACGACGACATTGAGGTCGTTGCGTTCCAGTGACTTCAGCTGCTGGATGAAACGGTCGGCCTCGGATGAGGTGTTGATCTTATGGTACGAGAACGTGTTGTGACGGCGGTAACGCTCCAGCTGTGTCTGGATAAGCGGTCCCTCGTTCAGGTTCTTGCCCTCCTCCTCGTCCTCGTCAACCCATAGGTCGGGGAACATCTCCGCAATCTTGTTGGGCATGAGTCCACTGAAGATGGCATTACGGGCATACTGCGTAGCCGTGGGCAGGATGCTGCAATAGAGATCTTCCTCAATATCGAACTGGTCGCCGATCTCCTGCGACAACATGCGCCACTGGTCGTAGCGGAAGTTATCAAGGACAATCAGGAATACCTTCTCGCCGTTATTGAGCAGCGGGAATACCTTTGTCTTGAAGACTTCGGGTGACATCAGGGGACTGGGGGAGAGCTTTTTTATCCAGTCCAGATAGTTTTTCTTGATATACTTCGTGAATCCCAGGTTGGCCTCTTCTTTCTGCATGGCCAGCATATCGGTCATCTGTGAGTCGGTGCTTGAGAGCTGCAGTTCCCAGTGGACCAGCTGCTTATAGACTTCAACCCAGTCCTGCCACGTACGACAGTCCATGATCTGCATGGCAATCTGCTGGAACTGCTGCTGATACTGACTCTGCGTCACTTCCGTCTCAATCTCGCGGCGGTGGATATTCTTTTTCAGGACCAGGAGAATCTGGTTGGGGTTGACAGGCTTGATGAGATAATCGGCAATCTTCTGACCGATGGCCTGTTCCATGATATTCTCCTCTTCACTCTTGGTCACCATGACGACAGGGGTAGACGGCGATATCTGCTTGATGCGCTGCAGGGTCTCCAAGCCACTGAGACCTGGCATCTGCTCGTCGAGTAATACCAGGTCGAAGGAACTCTGCTGACAGAGGTCTATGGCATCCGTACCATTGGATACGGTGGTCACCTCGTAGCCTTTGTTCTCGAGAAAGATGATGTGGGCCTTGAGCAGCTCTGCCTCATCGTCAACCCATAGTAGATGTCCGTTAGTCATATCTTACTGTCGTTTATAGTGTTTACCAAAGGTCGAAATCATCTGTATCGTCAGTTTCTTCTTCCTCTTCCTTGACCTCGGGTTCAGCATCCTCGGGGTCGATAATCTGGAGGTCAGGCGGAATATTGAGCAGTTCCTCATTACTGATTTGCAGCGGCATGAACGTGCGCTCGTAGAACTCGTCATAGTCTTTATAACTGAATCGGGTGCCAATGAGCGTCAGGTTGTGGTCGCTGATGACCAGGCTGCGACAATGGCGCAACATGCGCGACATGGTGTCCGACTGATACAGCTGTCGGGCATATTGCTGGGCTTCGTCGAAATTCATGAAACCGCGAATCATCATGCGGTCAAAGCCTTGCTGGCGCTCTATCTCCAGGTCGAAGTTGCGCACCAGGAAGTTGGAGAAGTTGAAGCGTGCCATCTCGTAGAGCAACTGGTTCTCGTTGACGGAATCAGGCTGGAATGCCAGCAGGAAAGTGAACGGCACGTTGCGGTCGGCTGAAAGGGTGTCGGTAGAGGTGGAGTCCTGAGCCATGGTCAGGTCACGGCGCGACCAGAAGTCGTCAATGTCGAAGGTGCCGCCAGTCAGCGTGCGACCTTCCTGCACGCCTTTGATAATCATGCCGGCCATCTCGGAGACCTCACTCTTCGGATATTTCTCAACCACGGTCTTCAGTTCTGCCACGCAACCGGAAGCATCGCCCTGGTTCAGCAGGCTGAGTCCGTTGAGGAAGATGAACTTCGGACGGTTCTCGCCCAAGGGGAAACGTTCGGCCGATAGCTTGGCATTGGCCGTGATGACGTCATGTCTGCCCTCCTTGAAAGCATCATAGGTGGCAGCATAGATGGAGTCCTCTATATGTTCGCCAAATCGGGCGTTCTCCTCGAAATAGGGATTGCTGAGCAGGATGGTCAACTCACTTTCCGGGTAGTTTTCCTTCATGCGTGCCAGACAACTGTCGGCAAGGTCGGTCTGTCCCTTGCGGGAGTAGAGCAGGAAGAGGTGATACCAGGCCTTGTCCATCTGTTCGTAGGTGGGATACTGGTAGGTCAGGCGGGTCAGCTGCTTCTCGGCCAGACCGTAGTTCTCCAGTTTATCCTTGAAGATAACGCCGGCATTATACAGACCATCCATGATGATCAGGTCGCTCTCGGCTTTCTGTTCATCGGTAAAGGGTATCTGTGCCAGGTAGTACTCGCGGTTGTGCGGGTCGTTGGCCAGTGTGTCGGCCTCGGCAGAAAGACTGTCTTGGCTCTCCGCAATATCCGGGTTCTCCGGGTTTCCCAAACTGCCCAGGCTATCCGGAACTTCCTGTGCGCTTTCCATGTTCAGATTACCTACAACGGTCTTGTTCGTGCGCTGCCAGTCGTCGGCATTCTCACGCTTGCCCCATTGTTTCTGGAACGTCTGTTTACCTTGGTTCACGGCCATCTGGTTGTAGAAATACCACTGACCGTTGGTGGGGGTAGTTGACTGTGGGGTGGTGGGACGTGTGGCCTGGTTACGATTACCCACGGCGCCTTGTTTCTGCTGAACACGTTCCACCTCGGCCTCAAGGGCTTTGTCGCGCTCTTCCTTCTCCTTCTTCTTCAGGGCCTCGATGACACGGTCGATAGCTGCCAGACGGTCTTTCTCGGGCATGTTGGCCAACTCCTGCAGGGAGTCCTGCAGGTGAACGGCATCCGTATACGGTACCAGTTCGTCAAGAATCTTGGAGCGCTTGGACAGCATCTCATAGTCGTCACGTTCCTTGTCAAGCAGTCCGATAGCCTCGCCATAGCAGCGCTGCGCATCATTGTATTTCTCGAGCACCCAGTAGAGGTCGCCCAGTTTAAGCAGCAGCACACCTTTCTCTATACCGCTGCGTGTGGCTTTCGTATTGCCTTTCTCATAGGCAGCGATAGCCTGTGTGGTATCTTTCTGCATCAGGTAGATATTGCCAATGGCGTAATAAACCTGGTCCAGATAGTCTTTGTTGTTGTCGGAGCGTGCCATGCGCTTCAGACGACTGATCATTTTCTTGTAGTTGCCCTTTGCCATGACCTCGGTCTGGGCAATACGGGCATTGAACTCCAGTTCGTAGGGCGGATTCTGGCGTATCACCCTCTGATAGGCCTTGTAGGCTTCCTCGCGCTTGCCGATAGCCGTCTGTATCTGGCCCATGATATACCACTCACGGGCTTTCTGTGTCTTGCGGTGCTCGTGCCTGATGGTCTTGCGCAGATAGGGGATAGCCTTTTCAAATTCGCCAGTCTTCAGATAATAGCCGGCATAGACATTGTCCCAATCGTTTTGTGCCCGGTAATGGATGGAGTCGCGGCTCATGTTGCGGATCACATCCTCGGCATCGTAAATCCAGTCGAGCTCCGTATAGCAGCGGGCCAGCCAGGCACGGGCCATGGCATTCTCCATGGGTTGTGTCTGGTAGAGGCGTGACATATAACTGAAGGTGGCTGCGGCCTCTTCAAACTCACCTTTCTGGTATTGGGCCTGACCCATCAAGAGCCATGCCTTCCACAGGAACGGGTTGTACTCCCTGCGTCCTAGCCACTCCTTGTCCTTTGCGGTCTTGCGGCGTGTCTTGTTCCATTCGGGTTTTGCCTTGATAGAGTGTTGCTTGATGGTTTTCTCCATCTTCTCTATAGAACGGTCGAAATTACCTTTTCCTATCGAACGACTGTTCTTGTTGCCAACGGTGAAGAGGGGCAACTGTTCGGTGAAGTTGTCCTTGTTGCCCTTCTCTTTCTCCCTGGAACCGTCGATATAGGCTTGCGAGCCATTATAGTAAGTGTTGTATTTCGCCGTGAATGATTGCCAGAAGCGACTCTTGGCCGTGTTTTTCTGCACAGAACAAGCCGTCATCAGCAGGCTGACGACGACCATTAATAGTATGTATGAGTATCTGCGCATCAATTATAGAAACTCCTAAATGTCTGATTTATTGCCTTCTCGCTTCTTTTTCTCTTCCATCAGACAGGCAATTTTACAGTCACCGGATACCTTACTGCTGCACGAGGCACAGTCGTGGGCCTCCACCACGGGCTCGTCGGTGCCGCCCTTGGTGAATATGGATGCCAGTGCCGCAACAATACCTAATACTACTATTGAACCGATGCAAATCAGCGCAAACTCCATATTGTCTTATTCTTGAATGGTGAATTGTGCCTTCTTTAAATCGTCCCAATAATGTGGGTAGGACTTAGTGACAACTTGTGGGTTGTTGATACTGATGGGCATCTTGAATGAGAGTGGGGCAAAGGCTAGGGCCATGCGATGGTCCTCGTAGGTATCGATGGCTGATGGCTGATGGTCGATGGCTGATGGCTTACCGTTCCATTTTAGTTCACAACCATTGATGGTTTCTATCTCATATCCCAGTTTCGCAAGCTCTGTCTTCAGTGCCTCAATACGGTCGGTCTCCTTGATTTTCAGTGTCTGTAATCCCGTGAAGTGGAAAGGCAGTTTCATGGCACAGCAGGCACAAACAAATGTCTGGGCCAGGTCGGGAACGTTGACGAAGTCGTATTCCAGGCGTGGCACACGGTGACCGCTCTTGGTCAGTGTGACGGTGGTTGGCTTTCCGGGGGTCTTTGATGCAAAGATGGTCTTTACTCCCAGCAAACTGAAAATATACCGTACGCTGGAGTCACCTTGCTTGGAACCGTCCATCAGGCCTTCCAGTCTTACTTCTGCCTCAGGGTCGTCTGACAGGGCTACCATCTCGTACCAGTAGCTGGCAGCACTCCAGTCGCTCTCAATGAAATAGGGACGCTGGGCGTATGGCTTCGGCTCCACCTTGATGGTGTCCATGGATATCCACTCGGCATCGGCACCAAATTCGCGCATGGTCCAGAGGGTGAGGTCTATATAGGGCCTGGAGATGATCTCTCCATTCAGGCGCAGGGTCAGTCCCTTCTTCAGGACGGGGCCTATCATCAGCAGGGCAGAGATATACTGTGAACTGATGTCGCCAGCAACATCCAGTTCTCCGCCTTCCAGCGTGCTTCCCTTGATGCGTAAGGGCGGGAATCCTTCCTCACCTTCGTAGCTGATGTCTGCTCCCAGACGGCGGAGTGCGTCCACCAGGACTTTGATGGGACGGTGCTGCATACGTTCCGTTCCGGTGATGACATGCTCTCCATGTTCGGTGGCAGCCAAGAAGGCTGTCATGAAACGCATGGCGGTACCGGCCGCTTTGATGTTGATGACCTCAGGCATATTCTTCAATGCCTGTATGATGACTTCGGTGTCGTCGCAATCGCTCAGATTCTCAGGAAGGATAGTGCCTCCCGACAGTGCATGAATGATGAGTGCACGATTTGATATACTCTTCGATGCGGGCAACTTGACGGTTGTCTGTAATCGTTTGGGTCCAGTTATTTGATATGTTGTCATAATTGATGCAAAGATACAAAATAAATGCAATAAACGTGCTATGGCACCGAAATAATTAAAGTTTTTTGCAAAAACGCAAAAAAAATATGGAAAAATTTGGTAGTCTCAGAAAAACTCCGTACCTTTGCACCCGCATTCGACGAAAACGTCAGTGCTAAGCTTTAAGGATCGGGATTTAGCGCAGTTGGTAGCGCACACGTCTGGGGGGCGCGAGGTCGCTGGTTCGAGTCCAGTAATCCCGACCAATTGAAAAAATCTGAGAGTCAATTGATTCTCAGATTTTTTTTGCTTTGTAAACCAGTGTATTGACCTCAATGAGGCCGTAGGTATTCGTGAGATTATTGCCGATGCTGATAGATGACTATGACTACTGACTCTGAGTGAAGAGCCGTGTGTCAGAATGTGAGTGATACACCGTAGCGCATGCCCCAGTGAGGTGCAGAAGGCAGGTCCTTGTAAGTCAGGCGTTTCACATATTCCACTCGGAAGAACTTGAAGATATTGTGGACTCCAACCACCATTTCCATATATGGCCGGTTGGGGTTCATGATATTGGTACCCTCGGGAAAATACATCAGACGGGGATTGCCAGGATTCTTCTCTGGGTTATTCTTATCTGAAAGGTCACCCCATAGCATCCTTACTCCCAGGTACTCGCGCCAATAGAGTTTCTTGGCTAATGGAATGCGGTTCAGTATCTTTCCGTTCATATCCCATGCCAGCATCAGGGATACATATCGGTCGTTGACAAACTCCATCGTATTGATGAGGCTGAATGTATTCTTCTGAATGATATACGACGCGTTGGAGGCCGGCATGATGAGGAGAGGGTAGGGTACCTGATCCCATTCGATACCGCCTTTCAGGTCTACGTCAAATTTTCCCCAGCTGTTCAGCCAGAAACGCTTGAAGATATGCGCCTCGGTCAGGTGGAAGTTGTAATCGCCTCCCAGGACACCGTTAAAACCTATCGTATGGCTGAGGCTGAATACGGGGGCATCCAGGTTGATGACGCGCCTGCGCAGCTTGTTGTTGATATATGTTTCGCCGGGGGCATACCTCACGTAAAAGGAGGCCTCTGTCGTACGCAGATATTCACCGTTGCCGGTTTTACTGTTGATGGGAACAAAGGGCTTGTCGAGTGTCTGGTAATTCATGGCCCCGAAGGCCTCGTTCTCTTCCGTCTTTCCGCTGATGATTGCTTTCAGGCCCCAGTCGGTCTCATATTCAAAGCTGACCTTCTGCCGGTTATAGGACATCATCTTATTGGTCTCGGCCCATTTCATGGCTACGAAGATGTTGTCCTTGTCGGACTCCATGAAACGGTCGTTAGGTGAACAGATATCCTGTGACGACTGTATGGTCATGGTGCGTCTGGGGAATTCGTGCGGCAGGTATTTCTTTGCATTGAGCGAATAGGTCATCTCTGCATCGTAGTAATTGCGATGACTGCCCCAGCCGTGAGCGTAATAGCCCGACAGGAAGAAATGCTTGTTGAGGTTGGCTGTGGTCTTCGCGCTGAGGCGTGTGCGCCATCCGTCCACGTAGTTCCTCGTTAGTAGGGTGTTGATGGGACAGATGTCAACATAGTTGGGGTCGCCAGTCTCCAGGGAATTTTCTACAAGGGTCTTCAGTCCGTAGATAACATATTTGAATCCTTTCATGTTCTGGATGTTCTCCATAAATTTGTCCATGGAGTTCTCGCTACGTGTCAGTTCCACCTGGCGGTATTGGTCCCAGAATGCCTTGTCACGCATCTGTGCATCGGCTTCTGTCACTTCCTTCTTTTGTCCGTGGAATATCTTGTTGGGTACCTCACTGAAGTCATAGTCTGAATAACGGGTGATACGCGTGACGATAGCACCGGCACTGATAAAATCAAAGAGTTGCAGTTCGGTAATCATATCATCTGTAGTCAGTACCCATTGTCCGTCGGGCAGCTTCTCGTATTCCTGCAGTACCTGCAGGCTCTCCACAAAGTTGACATTACTCTGTTTGGGGATGGACAACTGACAGCGACGCAGGTGAAGGGTTGAGTCCTTCAGGATATACAGGTCACCGCGGAATCCCATATCCTGCATGTTGTTGGGGACGAAGGCCAGGTGTATACAACTGTCTTGCCCAATGGCCAGCGTGTCCTCTATATAGTAGCGGTAGAAGCCGATACCCTTTTCCGACATGGGCGAGGTGAACGGGCGCTGAAGGATGCGGATATCATCCTGATAAAGGTCTACGTTGGTGAATACATCCTTGACCACGGTATTGATGATGTCGCCCGTCTGGAAATAGTCATTGATACCCGTTGACGTCTGTCCCTGGATGATATTCTTCTCGTCTTTCGGTGACTTGCGGTAGAATTTCTGTGAGACGGTCTCATCTACGCTGACAGGGAGCACCAGCTTGTTGGTGTATGGATTGACCTCCACCTGATTGAGTAGCCATGGCTTCTTGGTGAAAAACGGACTCTCCAGTTGTTGTGGTGTCAGGTCGTTGAGAGCTAGCGTCAGCTTCTCGTATTTGTTGTAACGATAATAGTCATTATTGCTGAGGTCGGTCTTTTTCTTTGCTGCCACCACGCGCCGCATCAGTTCCACGGCCGGATTGTCCTTCCGGCTATACCTGTTGCGCCTGGATTTTACAGTGACTTCTGCCAGTTCCTGCCTGGCGGGTTTCAGCGTGATATTCAGCTTGCGCCTCGTCTTGCTGTTGACAGGGATGATGCGTGACTTATAGCCTACGGCACTTACCGTGATATTCCAGCCTTCCTGACGGGGAATGGTATACTGGCCGAATACGTTGGCTACCGTGGAGATATTGTGTCCCTTATAGACAATACTGGCAAAAGAAATTGAATCTCCGGTCTCTTCGTCAGTGATGACACCGGTGATTTGTAACGATTGCTGGGCATGGATAGCCATGCCCAGTAATAGTGTGTAGATTAGAACAAATAATCTAATCCCCTTCATATTCAAATACGCCTCCGAGGTCTGGGGTCTCACCCATGTAGTCATCGTCGGCTATGGTGTTTCGTATGATTGGCTGGTTATACTCTTTGCGCATCGTTCCCGTCTTGAGTATGAAGTCGTTGAAATTGACCGTGGGTATCACAATGCCGAGAATACCGATGCCGCAACGCATACCCTGTACCTGGAAGGTGTTATGCAGGTGCATGGTAGAGAAGAGCAGGTGATTGTGGTATACCAGTGTGTTATGCTCCTGGAAACTCTTCATCGCCCCCGTATTGATGGTTGTGTCGGCAGTCGTGAAGATGTAACCGAAATTGTTGATGGCGTCATCAATCCAGTCGACAGCCAGACTGTCTCTTTCCTCGATGCACTGACGGATGTTGTCGTTCATCTCTTCATGCATCGTCTCTTCAGAGGGACAGGTAATGATAGCAAAGATGGCGATAACAGCAAGAATGGCAGCTGCGATGACAACACGTCCCAGACAACTGTGCTGGAACTCCACTAAGAGTGATTCTTTGTTGCGATATGATCCGCGATCTTTCTGATACATAATCTGATTACTATAAAGCGTTGTTATGATGAATGAGATTCATGAATTCCTGACGGGTCTTGGCCTGCTCAAAGGCACCACTGAACTCACTGGTTGTGGTGATGCTGTTCTGTTTCTCAATGCCACGCATCTGCATACACATGTGCTTGGCTTCGACAACAACCATGACACCGAGAGGGTGGAGAGTCTCCTGGATGCACTGACGAATCTGCATCGTCATGCGTTCCTGTACTTGCAGTCGGTGGCTGTAGATATCAACCACACGGGCAATCTTTGAGAGGCCAGTGATATAGCCATTGGGGATATAAGCCACATGTACCTTTCCGTACATAGGCAGCATATGATGCTCGCAGAGCGAGAAGAAGTCAATGTCCTTGACAATGACCATGTGATTGTAGTCTTCCTTGAAAAGTGCGTCGGTGAGCACTTTGTGTGCATCCATTTCATAGCCGCGAGTCAGCACTTGCATAGCTTTTGCCACTCGCATGGGGGTCTTCTGCAGACCTTCACGATCCGGGTCTTCTCCAAGAAGTTCCAGAATTCGTTTATAGTGTACGGCCAATTCGTCGAGGCCTTCTCTGTATTCGGGTTCTAATGTCATTTTATAGATTCTGTGACGGTGATTTTTCCTTTGACGACTGTAGCAGCGTCGTAGCCCAGTTTTCGTACTTCCAGCATCTTTTCGTGGGCTTCCTCATAAGTGCGGTAGTTGCCTAACCGGCAAATCCATCGTGGAGAATAGAAGTGAACATAAACTTCCTCGCCTGGGAAGAGTGTCCTGAGTGAACGTCCGGCCTGTTCGGCTCTTTGCCTGTCCTGACGTGTGTTGCCTCCTGCAAATACCTGTACTCTGTAGCCTACAGTCTTGAATACACGCTTTGGGGTAATCTGTGTGCTGTCGGTCTCTGTCTCTTGCTGACTATGACTGACTGTCGTGTCTTTGATTTGCGTGACAGGTGTGTCTTTTGCCTTTGTGACAGGTTTGACGGGTGCAGGTGTCGTCTTCTTTGGAGCCGGTGCGGGCTTCGCAGGGGATACCGGACCGTTGACCAGTTCATCGATGGCTGTATCCTGATGAATGGTTATAGTACCTTCACCAGCCGTAGTCTTCTGTATGCGCTGGGTGAAAGTCTGTGCGGTTAAAGGTAAAAAAGTAAAAAGGTAAAAGGGTAAAATGACTATTACCTTTTTAATAATAGATTGCAATAATCCTGTTTTCATACGCATAATCATTACTCTTTTTACTCTTTTACTTTCTTACCTTTTTACTTTTTACTTAAAGGCATCGATGATACCCTTGAAATCAGCAGCCTTCAGAGAAGCACCACCGATCAGACCACCGTCGATGTCGGGCTTAGCAAAGAGCTCAGGAGCGTTGCTTGCCTTGCAAGAACCACCATAGAGGATAGTGGTGTCGTCGGCAACAGCCTGACCGTACTTCTCAGCGATGATTGAACGGATGTAAGCGTGAATCTCCTCTGCCTGCTCAGCAGTAGCAGTCTTACCGGTACCGATAGCCCAGATTGGCTCGTAGGCGATAACGATCTTGCGGAAATCCTCCTCAGAGAGGTTGAATACGCTACCCTCAAGCTCAGCCTTAACGACCTCGTTCTGCTTGCCTGCCTCGCGCTCCTCGAGTGACTCACCGATACAGAAGATAACCTTCAGGTCGTTCTTCTGAGCCAGCAGCACCTTCTCCTTCAGGATCTCGGGAGTCTCCTTGTAGTACTCACGACGCTCAGAGTGACCCAGGATGACATACTGAGCACCAGTGCTCTTTACCATCTCGGCAGAAACCTCACCAGTGAAAGCACCCTTCTCCTTGTCTGCGCAGTTCTCTGCACCCAGGCCGATGATGTTCTGGTCGAGGAACTGTGCAATAGAAGCGAGGTGGATGAATGGTGTGCAGATAACTACACCACAGTTGGGTTTCTCAGCCTTCAATGTCTCGTTCAGCTCCTTTGCCAGAGCAATACCATCCTGGAGATTCATGTTCATCTTCCAGTTTCCTGCAACAATTTTCTTTCTCATTTTTACTTCTTTTTTATTAATAGAATTACTATTTTTTCGTTTCCTTATCCATTTGGACCACATCCACAACCGGTCGGTGATGGAGAGCAGTAACAATGGTAATACAAACCAAAGCATCACCTCAGCGATATGGCGGCCCATCGTATTGCCGGCTGCCTGTCCTAACTCCAGTTCCTCCAGAGGTCGTGCCAGGTCATATTCATCGGGCAGCCTGTTATGGCTCCATTTACGTATCACCTTGCCGTCTTTCAGCAACAGCAGTCCGGGATTACTTCTGATCATCGTCTTCAGTACTGTCCCGTCGGTCTGGCAGAATGGGTAGTCGGCACCTGTGATGTCGCGCCAAAGACTGATGCCCGATTCTCCGCTGGCTGTCAGGCAATAGAACAGATAGTCATTGTCTTCTGCATACTCGTAGACCTGGTTTATCAAGTCCAGTTGCGAATCGTCGGCTTTCTCCAGCCAGGGCGCAATCAGCAGAAAGGTGTAGCCTTCGTTGTTGAGCACCTGTTCCGTGATATCCTCCCCGTTATCGGCCTTCTCTATGAAGAAGTCAGCGTAGGGCGACTCGTTGCCCTCCATCATCAGGTTCCATCCTTCACGCAAGTCTGTTCCCTCGTGATAGGGACGGAAGTCAAACTGCGGTCTGTCGTACAGGCTCCATCCTGAGATAATCAGGATAAACAGTAACGAGTAATTGATGACAATCCATTGGTTTGACTTGCTAATGAATCGAATCATCCCGAAGGGCCATTTTGCAACGACGAGTGCTGCGCTCAGAAGAATGATGTTCTTCCAGAACGTCTGCCAGTTGGTCAATACGAGCGCATCGCCAAAGCATCCGCAGTCGCTGATGGGGTCGGTCAGTGCCAGCCATAGTGTCAGTGATGTCATGATAGCCAGAACAATCACCATTGTCCTGGATGTGAGCCTGCGCCTGATGGCAAACAGCATGAAGATTCCCAGACAGAACTCCAATGCCGACAGTCCTACGGCGAAGGCCAATAATGCCAAGTCGGGCAGCCACCCGCCCAGATCCATGGCCTGCAGATAGTCTTGCATCTTGTATAGCGTACCCAGCGGATCTACGGCCTTGACGAATCCTGAAAGGATAAAGACCGCCGCTAAAAGCAGGCGACACAGATTGACTATCGCTTTTTTCATTCTCCCAACTTAATCAGTCCGAAGACCGCGTAGTTGATGATATCCATATAGTTAGCGTCAATACCCTCACTGACGAGAGTCTTTCCGCTCAGGTTCTCTATCTCCTTGATACGCTCAATCTTGGTGAGTATCAGGTCTGTGTAGCTGCTTACACGCATGCCGCGCCACGCCTCGTCATAGTCGTGGTTCTTGCGTTTCATCAGTTCCAGGGCCTCATGGGCATAATGGTCATAGAGTGCCATGGCGGCCTCATTGTCCATATCCACCGTATCGGCAAAACCTTTCTCCAATTGTATCAATCCTACGATGCCGTAGTTAATCAGCGCCACGAATTCAGGTCTGATACCTTCGCCAACCAGTGACTCCTGCTTGATTTCCAGTGAGCGGATTCGCTTAGCCTTGATAAACAGTTGGTCAGTAAGTGATGATGGACGCAAAATGCGCCAAGACGCCTTGTAGTCGTGCAGTTTCTTGGAAAACATGTCACGGCATTCGGCAATGGCGGCCTCAAATTCTGCGTTTGTCTTTTCAAATCTATCCATAATTCGGGTGCAAAGTTACGAAAAGTTGAGAGAACGGCAAAGGAAAAACTCGCTTTTTTACTTTACGAGCACTTTTCTCGTTGAACCGTCGCTATAGCGAAATTTGGGATTTCCTACTTCTGGCAGGCAGTCTACTGGTCGTTGTGACTGTCTTGACTTTTCATCCTGATATACTTGATTTTGGCGCCTAAGGCATTCCATTGAACCTGCAGGGAGTCGCGGTGCATACGCAGTAATGTCAGGTTGGTGAGCTCCTCTTCTGTAGCCTGCAGGGCCGCTTTATGAGCCTCTACTTCTTTCTTCTTTTGCTCGTATTCGGCTTTTACTGCCTCAAGGGTGGAGTCAACGACGGCCAACTCCTGTTGGGCGGCCTGTAAACTGGAGTCCTGCTTGTGCTTCAGGGCTGCTTTCCGCGCTTCAATCTCGTCTCTGCGCGAGTTGCCACAAGCTGTGGTAAACAGTGTGGCAATGATGACTGGAATAATAATAAAATATCTTTTCATTCTTTGGAAATCATATTTAGATTTAATTCTGTGGCAAAGTTACTAAAAATAATTAAATTGACATACTAGGTGGTGTTTTTTTTGTAATTTTGCAGTCCAAATCATGAGAAAGATAAAGAATGAAGTTGTATTCTGACGAAGAACTGGCCGAGATATTAGACCAAAATATATTTCATCAAATCAGCGAGGCTGCCGATCGCTTAGGACTGGAGTGCTATGTGGTAGGTGGCTATGTACGCGATATCTTTTTAGAGCGCCCTTCAAATGATATCGATGTGGTTGTGGTGGGTAGCGGTATCTCCGTGGCTCAGGAACTGAAACATATGTTGGGACGCAAGGCCCATCTCTCTGTATTCAAGAATTTCGGAACTGCTCAAGTAAAATTCCACGATACAGAAGTGGAGTTTGTGGGAGCCCGAAAGGAGAGCTATAGCCATGACTCGCGAAAACCCATTGTGGAGAATGGTACGTTGGAGGATGACCAGAATCGTCGTGACTTCACCATCAATGCGATGGCTATTTGTCTGAATAAGAGCCGCTTCGGTGAATTGGTAGACCCCTTTAATGGCTTGGCCGACTTGGAGGATGGTATCATCGCCACACCTTTGGAGCCGGGTATCACATTCAGTGATGACCCACTGCGTATGATGCGTTGCATCCGTTTTGCCACCCAGTTGAACTTCCAGATTGAGGATGAGACCTTCGAGGCCTTGGAACGCATGGCCGACCGTATCAAGATTGTCAGTGGCGAGCGTATTGAGGTGGAACTCAACAAGATTATCATGTCACCCCATCCCAGTAAGGGCTTCGTTGACTTGCAGCGCTCAGGACTCCTGAATATCATCCTGCCTGAACTGGCTGCTCTCGACATCGTTGAACAGAAAAACGGACGTGCCCATAAGAATAATTTCTATCATACATTGGAAGTGCTGGAGAATGTGGTGGCCCATGATGGAGGCTTATGGCTCCGTTGGGGCGCGCTGCTCCATGATATCGGTAAGACGAGGTCAAAGCGTTGGGAACCATCTGCGGGCTGGACCTTCCATAACCATAATTTTATTGGTGCAAAGATGGTACCCGAGATATTCCGCCGCCTGAAACTGCCAATGGGTGGCGAGATGAAGTATGTGCAGAAACTTGTTGACCTCCATATGCGTCCGCAAGTCATTGCTGATAGTGAGGTGACCGATTCTGCTGTCCGTCGTCTGTTGAATGATGCGGGCGATGATATTGACGACCTGATGACACTCTGCGAGGCTGATATCACCTCGAAGAATGAAGGCAAGAAAAAGATGTTCCTGGAGAATTTCCGTATGGTCCGCGAAAAACTGGCTGATCTGCAGGTGAAAGACTATAAGCGCCTGTTGCAGCCTGTTATCGACGGCAATGAAATCATGGAAATGTTCCATCTGCAGCCTTCTCGCGAGGTGGGCACGCTGAAACAGTATCTGAAAGATGCCGTCCTTGACAATAAGGTGGAGAACGAGCGCGAGCCTTTGATGAAACTGTTGATGGAGAAAGCACAATCAATGGGATTGAAAATATCATAACCAAAAACAATCAATAAAACAATGGAAACTGAAGAGAAAACACCGTTTTACAAACAAATCTGGTTTTTGGGCGGATTAGCAACACTTGCCATCTTTGCCCTGTGTTTTTTAGCAATCAATATGGTGGGTTCGCCCGATGATGACGACACACCAGAAGTGGAAATGGAGGTCATTGCGACCCTCCAGACAAATGAACCCCTGATAAAAATAGCACGTGAGCAGGGATGGATTGATGCCGACGCTACGGAGATGACAAGCGTTGATGCAGCAGCTGTGGATAGTATAGGTACTATCTTTAGTGGCTGCAACTTGAAGAGCTTCAAGGAGTTTCGCTATTTTGTGGGTCTGAAGCAGATTCAGGCAGAGGCCTTTGCTCATGCAGACCAGTTGGCGGAGATTGTCATCCCTTCTCAAGTGGAAGATATTGCCTATGGCGCCTTTGCCGACTGTCCTGCCTTGGAGGCTATCAGTGTGGATTCCACCAATACACATTATGACTCACGCGACAATTGTAATGGTATTATCTGTACGTGGAAAGGTACGCTGATGCTAGTAGCAGGTTGTAAGAATACTACAATAATTGATCGCATTGGCTATATTGCCCCGCAGGCTTTCCGCGGTTGCAGAGACCTGACAGCCATCTCCTTCCCCGAACGTATGGAGGAAATTGGTGATTCTGCCTTCATGGACTGTGTGGCTTTGCAGGAGGTCTCACTGCCTCAGGGCGTTCGTTTTGTTGAACCAGCTACCTTTATGGGATGCAAATCTTTACAAGCCGTTACCCTTACTAAAAGCATTGAACGCCTTCAGAAGAATGCCTTCAAAGGTTGCAAGCGTCTGACTAAGATTGTGTGTCCCAAGAAGTATCCGCCCATCATCGATGAAGCCTTCGATTCCTACGACGTAACAGTATATGTGCCTGCAGGTCTGCAAAACAAATACTTCTCGGATAAGTTCTGGAAGTTCTTTAAGGATGTTAAGGAATCTATATAGAATATTAATAAAATATTAATAACATGTAAAAATAGAGGTATGAGTGTTACAACTTGTACCTTTTTTTATACCTTTGCAATTCGGAAACTTCATTTTTTCAATGAATTTTCAATATCAGAACAGAATTTATATATAAATTTAAGTATTAAGAACTATTATGAAGAAGAACAAAATGATGCTGGTTGCAGTTGTTGCAACCGTGCTGATGTCGTGTGGTGGAGGCGGTGGCCGTCCAACGTTTGGCGACAATGAGTACCCTGTGGATGTTGTAGCCACACAGAATGCCTCGCTACAGTCCACCTATCCAGCAACGATTAATGGTGTTCAGGACGTGGAAATCCGTCCTAAAGTTTCAGGATTCCTTACTCAGATTAACGTGACAGAAGGTCAGACGGTGAGCGCTGGTCAGGTGCTTTTCGTGATTGACAACGAGACCTATCAGGCGCAGGTGCGCCAGGCTCAGGCTGCCGTAAACACTGCCCAGAGTGCGGTGAATACAGCTAAACTGACTTTTGATAATACGAAGAAACTGCATGCCAGCAAGGTGGTAGGCGACTATGAGTTGCAGACTGCCGAGAATACTTTCCTCAGTGCTCAGGCTCAGTTGGCTCAGGCCCAGGCAGCTCTGTCTTCCGCTAAAGAGGCTCTGAGCTTCTGCTATGTGAAGAGTCCAGCTGCTGGTGTCGTTGGTACGCTGCCATTGAAGAAAGGTGCGCTGGTGAGTGCTTCAAATGTACTGACCCACGTATCAGATATCAGCACTATGGATGTCTATTTCTCTATGACCGAGAAAGACATGCTGACAATGTCTCAGGGTGAAGGTGGCCTGAAGGGCGCCGTAGAGAAATTCCCTCCTTTGAAACTGCAGTTGGCCGACGGTACGATGTATGCTTATGACGGTCATGTGACCTCTATCAGCGGTGTCATTGACCGTTCTACAGGTTCTGTACAGTTGAAGGCTCAGTTCCCCAATCCCGAGAAGCTGCTGAAGAGCGGAGGCTCAGGTTCTATTGTCATTCCCAGCGTGGCCGATTCAGCCATCGTTATTCCCCAGCGTGTGGTGATGGAAGTGCAGAACAAGAAGTTTGTGTATGTGCTGAAGGAGAATAATAAGGTGGCTTACACCGAGATTACTGTTGACCCACAGAACGATGGTATGAACTATATTGTGACCAGCGGATTGAAAGTTGGCGATAAGTACGTGACCAATGGTATCACTAAGTTGACCGACCAGATGGAGATTGTTCCCATCACGCCCGAGCGCTATCAGCAGAAGATAGACGAGCAGGCCAAGGCTATGTCGGCCAGTGATATTGTTAACGCTATTAAAAAATAATAGAAAGTATGACATTTACTAATTTTATCAAGCGCCCAGTACTTTCGACGGTGATTTCTATCCTCATCGTTATCCTGGGTGTTATCGGACTTTTCTCGCTGCCTATTGAGCAGTATCCGGATATTGCACCGCCTACCGTTGTGGTGCACACTCAGTATCCCGGTGCCGATGCCGAGACGGTGAAAAACTCGGTTATCACCCCTCTGGAAGAGAGCATCAATGGTGTAGAGGGTATGGACTATATCCAGTCAACAGCTGGTGCAGGTTTGGCACAGATTAGCATTCTGTTCCGTCAGGGCATGAACGCCGATATGTGTGCTGTGAACGTACAGAACCGTGTGCAGCAGGCTCAGGCTCTGTTGCCTGCCGAGGTAACCCGTGTGGGTGTTACCGTGATGAAGCGTCAGACCTCTCAGGTGCTGATGTTTACCTTGACCTCTGAGGACGGACGCTATGATGATGAGTTCCTGACCAACTACAACAACATCAATATCATCCCTGCTATCAAGCGTATTCAGGGTGTGGGTGATGTGCAGAGCCCTGGTATGAAGTCATACGCCATGCGTATCTGGCTGAAGCCCGACGTGATGAAGCAGTATAACCTGATGCCTTCTGATATCAGTAATGTGCTGGCCGAACAGAATATCGAGGCCGCTCCTGGTTCCTTTGGTGAGCAGTCGGATGTAGCCTACGAGTATTCACTGCGCTATACAGGTCGTCTGAAGTCGGCAGAAGAGTTTGGCAATATCATCATCTCCAGTGATGCCAACGGTCAGACCCTGAAGCTGAAGGATGTGGCACGTATCGAGTTGGGTGCCCAGATGTATTCTGTGTCTATGAGAAACAACAATCTGCCGTCTGTACTGGGTATGGTGCAGCAGATTGCCGGTTCTAATGCCAATGAGATTGCCAAGCAGGTGAAGGCCGAGCTCGAGGAGCAGGCAAAACTGTTCCCCCCGGGCATGACCTATAAGATCAACTACGACGTGACGGAGTTCCTGTATGCCTCTATCGAAGAGGTTATCTTCACCCTATTCTTCACGTTGATTCTGGTGTTCATCGTTATCTACGTGTTCCTGCAGGACTGGCGTTCTACGCTGATACCTCTGATTGCAGTACCTGTGTCGCTGATAGGTACGTTCTTCTTCCTCAACGTGATGGGCTTCTCTATCAACCTGCTCACGCTGTCGGCTCTGCTGCTGGCAATCGCTATTGTGGTGGACGATGCCATCGTGGTGGTTGAGACTGTGCATGCCAAGTTGGACCAGGGCTATAAGAGTGCGTTGACAGCCTCTGTTGATGCCATGAACGAGATTTCGGGTGCTATCATCTCCATCACGCTGGTGATGGCCTCTGTGTTTGTCCCCGTATCATTTATCGGCGGCACCAGCGGCACCTTCTATCGCGAGTTTGGTGTGACGATGGCCGTGTCAATCTTTATCTCAGCCCTGAATGCCCTGACGCTGTCGCCTGCCCTGTGTGCTATCTTCCTGAAGCCCCACGACAAGGACGGTGAGAAGAAACTGAGTCGTATTGACCGTTTCCACCTGGCCTTCAATACCGCTTACGATAAGATTCTGGGCAAGTATAAGAAGAGCATCGAGAAGACCGTGCGCAAGCCCCTGCTCATCCTGCTGGTGGCTATCATCGGTATTGGTGCGCTTGTAGGTTCTATGTTGACCACCAAGAGTGGTCTGGTGCCCGACGAGGATACCGGAACCGTGTTCTGTACCATCTCTATGCCCCCTGCCACCTCCGTGGCTCGTACCCGTCAGATTATCAATGAGGTAGATAGTATTCTGGCAGCCGATCCTGCTATTCAGGCCCGTGAGCAGATTCAGGGATACAACTTTATCGCAGGTTCTGGTTCAGACCAGGCTACCTTTATTATTAAGTTGAAGCCCTTCTCTGAGCGCCAGCGCGGACTGTGGTGGAAGATCTCTGGTCTCTGGCAGGGCGACGGTATCTATCGTTTCTTTGTGAACCCGCTGGATGCCCAGATGGTTGTAGCCCAGATATTCATCAAGACGGCACATATCAAGGATGCCTCTATCCTGGCTTTCTCGCCCCCAATGATTCCTGGTTACTCGTTGAGCAGCGGTGTGTCGTTGGTGATGCAGGACCGCACAGGTGGCGATTTGAACAAGTTCTATGATATTGTGAAGAACTATATCGCAGAGCTGAATAAGCGTCCTGAGATTCAGATGGCCCAGACCTCTTACAACCCCTCATATCCTCAGTACATGGTACATGTTGATGTGGCTAAGTGTAAGCAGGTGGGTGTGTCGCCTTCTGCCATCCTGAGTACCCTGCAGGGCTACTATGGCGGACTCTACGCCTCCAACTTCAACGCCTATGGTAAGTTGTTCCGTGTGATGATTCAGGGCTCGCCCGAGACGCGTCAGACAGAAGAGTCGCTTAACAGCATCTATGTGCGCACCCCATCAGGCATGTCGCCCGTGAAAGAGTTCTGTCGTCTGGAGCGTGTCTACGGTCCTTCAAACATCAACCGCTTCAACCTGTTTACCTCTATCAACGTAACGGCAACGGTGAACGACGGTTTCTCTTCTGGTGAGGCCATCAAGGCTTGTCAGGAGGTGGCTGCCACAACACTGCCCACAGGTTATACCTACGACTATTCTGGTTTGACCCGTGAGGAGGCCAAGGCATCTAACTCTACGTGGATTATCTTCGTGCTCTGCTTCCTCTTTATCTACCTGATTCTGTCGGCACAGTACGAATCCTATATCCTGCCTCTGGCCGTGGTGCTCTCCGTACCGTTTGGTCTGGCTGGCTGTTTCGGCTTTACGGCACTGTTTGGCCACTCCAACGATATCTACATGCAGATTTCACTCATCATGCTGATTGGTCTGTTGGCTAAGAACGCCATCCTGATTGTGCAGTTCGCCCTTGAGCGTCGTCAGACGGGTATGGCAGTCTCGTGGTCTGCCGTGCTGGGTGCCGCCGCTCGTCTGCGTCCTATCCTGATGACGTCGTTGGCCATGATTATCGGTTTGCTGCCAATGATGTTTGCATCGGGCGTAGGCAAGAATGGTAACCAGACGCTGGGTGCAGCTGCCGTGGGCGGTATGCTTATCGGTACGCTGTGTCAGATTTTTGTGGTGCCTGCCTTGTTTGTGCTCTTCCAGAGTCTGCAGGAGAAGTTCAGACCGATGAAGTTCGAAGGTGACGAGGAGAATCCTGATGTGACCACCGAGTTGCAGCAGTATGCCAAGCGTCCTGTAGATTATAAATTGGAAAAATAAGATACTCTCCCCTGACCCCTCCCTCGCAGGGAGGGGAATGGGTAGAATAATATAATGAAGATAAAGATGAATAAGATATTAAAGAAAAAGGCGTCCACTCCCCTCCATATAGGGAGGAGCCTGGGGGTGGGTCTGTTGCTCAGCTTGATGTTGACCAGCTGCGGACTCTACAACAAATACGAGCGTCCTGAGGATTTGAATACCAAGGGACTGATTCGCGACCTGCAGAGCGATGGCGACACCCTGGCTGTGAATACCGACGAGAACTTTGGCAATCTGCCCTGGCGCGAGGTGTTTACTGACCCTCAGCTGCAGGGACTCATTGAGACCGCTCTTGAGAATAATGTTGACCTGCGTAATGCTGCCCTCAACGTGAAGATGATGGAGACGGCACTGACCTGTGCCAAACTGGCTTTCCTGCCCTCTGTGGCCTTTGCGCCCCAGGGCACCATCAGTCAGGTACAGATGGACGGCGCCTCTGTCAGCAAGACCTATCAGTTGCCCGTTGCTGCTACGTGGAACATTGACCTCTTTGGCAACCTGCTCTCGCAGAAGCGCTCGGCACAGATGAAATTGCTGGCAACAAAGGATTATCAGGTGGCTGTGCAGACACAGATTATCTGTGGTGTGGCCAACCTCTACTACACGCTGATGATGCTCGACGAACAGTTGGCTATTGTCACCGATATGGAGGGACTCACCAAGGACACCTGGGACATGATGCAGTTGCAGATGCAGTTGGGCCGTGCCCGCTCTACCAGTGTGCAGACGGCCGAGGCCAACTACTATAGCGTGCAGGCAAAGAAGGCCGACCTCAAGCGCCAGATCCGTGAGATGGAAAACTCGATGTCGCTGCTGCTCAACGAGGCTGGTCACCAGATTGCCCGCGGCAAGTTCTACAATCAGAGCCTGCCCACTTCATTCGCTGCAGGCGTTGGCATCCAGTTGCTCTCTAATCGTCCTGATGTGCACGCTGCCGAGATGTCGTTGGCGCAGTGCTTCTACGACACAGAGACGGCTCGCTCGCGCTTCTATCCCAACCTGAATGTCACGGGTACGGCCATGTTTACCAATAGCCTTGGTACTGCCGTTGTCAACCCCGGCAAGTGGATTCTCTCTGCAATCGGCTCACTGACACAGCCCATCTTCCAGCACGGACAGATTGTGGCTGGCCTGAAGGTGGCAAAGGCACAGCAGGAGCAGGCGCTCAACACCTTCCAGAACACAATCCTCAAGGCTGGCAATGAGGTGAGCAATGCCCTTCTGGCCTATAACACTTGCGACGAGAAGAGTAAGCTCGACGAGAAGCAGGTGAAGATCTACGAGCAGAATGTGGAGGATACCAAACTGCTCTACACCTCTAAGGGCTCCAGCTATCTGGAGGTTATCCAGGCACAGAACGGCTTGCTGAATGCCCGCATCTCTAAGGTCACTGACGACTTCAATAAGATGCAGGCTGTAGTGAACCTGTATCAGGCCCTGGGCGGCGGAAGTAAATAATGGATAATTGAAAATTGATAATTGACAATTATGGCAAGTGAAATTAGTCCAAGAGCCGAGATATCGCCCAAGGCGAAGATTGGCGACAACTGTAAGATATTCCCCTTCGTGTATATCGAGGACGATGTAGAGATTGGTGACAACTGTATCATCTTCCCCTTCGTCAGCATCCTCAGTGGCACGCGCATGGGTAAGAATAATAAGGTGCACCAGGGTTCCGTGATAGGTGCTCTGCCTCAGGATTTTGAGTTCCGTGGCGAGAAGTCCGAGTGCATCATTGGCGACAACAACATTATCCGCGAGAATGTAGTCATCAACCGCGCCACCCATACTGGCAGCCAGACCGTTATAGGCAATGATAACGTGCTGATGGAGGGTGCCCATATCTCGCACGACACCAAGGTGGGCAACCGCTGCGTCTTTGGCTATGGTACCAAGATTGCCGGCGACTGCGAGATTCAGGATGGCGTCATCTTCTCGTCGTCGGTCATCGAGAATGCTAAGACGCGTGTGGGCCGCGGCGCAATGATTCAGGCCGGTACTACCTTCTCCAAGGATGTGCCTCCCTTTATCATCTGCACCAAGCGCAGCGAGTATGGTGGTGTGAACTATACCATGGGTCGCATGAACGGCATCGACGAGAAGGTGCTGAAGCATATTGCTAATGCCTATCGTCTGGTGTTCCACGGTCAGACTTCACTCTTCGATGCTGTAAAACAGATTGAGGAGCAGGTGCCCGACAGTGCAGAGATTCGTCATATCATCGAGTTTATGAAGAGTACGCAGCAGGGTATCATCACTAAGTTGTAACCCTGCGCATATATAGTGGTATTTAGAAATGCCTCAGGCTCCCTGAAGTGGATGCTTGAGACATTTCTTTTTGTTGTTTGTTATGTGGGTTGAGGCTCGCCTTATGATTATTTGGACAGCGACGCCACCCTGCGCGTTTCTCGCCTGGCCTCGCGCCAGCGGGGGAAATACTTGTCCATGAGGGCATGAAAACGGGCGTTGTGACTAGGTTCCAAGAGGTGGCACATCTCGTGCACCACAACATGTTCGGCACACCATTCGGGCAATAGCAGTACGTAGGCCGAAATACAGATGCTGCGGTCGCGCACGTTGCACAGTCCCCAGCGCGAGATGGTAGGCTTGAAAAACACCCTGCTCGGCCTTACACCCATCTCTCTGGCGTGGCGCTCCACCATCGGTTCTATTAGCGCTTTCAACCGTCGCAATGCGTCGTCTGCCTGAGCGCGGGTGGTCAGGGGCAACTTGTCGTAGAAGGCGTTGCGCTGTTGCTGACGCTCCGAGGTCTTCTTCCTGGCCTCGCTGATCCAGTCGCGGTGCTCCTCGATAAAGGCTATCACTCTGTCTCGTGACAGTCCGATAGGTGCCGACACGTGCACATCGCCATTCTTCACAATGCGCATAGACAAGCGGCTGGTACGTCTGTATGTTATCTGTATTGCCAAAATGTTGTTAATTATTGGCTGCAAAGGTAGCAATTTTCCCATATTTAGCGTAACTTTACACGGAAAAACCGTACCTTTGCATTAAAATGCAGAAAAATAAAATCTGTCTGCATGTTCACAACAACATACTTGAACTATTATTATTATAATTATGAAACTAGACGAACAGTTATTAAACGGAACGGCCTCAGACGGTGCGCAGACCACAAAGGATATCTACTTTGCTGGTGGCTGTTTCTGGGGTACAGAACATTTTTTCAAGCAGATAGAGGGCGTAGTCCAGACGGAAGTGGGATTTGCCAACGGTCATACGGAGAACCCTACGTATAAGGAGGTCTATACAGACCAGACGGGCTTTGCCGAGACCGTATTCGTGCGTTTCCGTCCCGACGTGGTCAGTCTGGAATTCCTGTTGCAGATGTTTTTCAAGGCCATCGACCCAACCAGTCTCAACAAGCAGGGACACGACGAGGGCACACGCTATCGCACGGGCGTCTATTATACGGACCCAGCTGACCTGCCTGTCATAGAGAAGGTCTTTGCCGAGGAACAGAAAAACTATGAGCAGCCGATGGTGGTAGAGAAACTGCCTCTGCAGAACTTCTACACGGCCGAGGAGTATCATCAGGACTATCTGGACAAGAATCCGGAGGGCTACTGTCATCTGCCCCTGTCGCTGTTTGAGTTTGCAAGGAAAGCCAGGGAGAATAAGTAACTTCCATACAATGTACGTCGGCAAGATTGAGAAGGTGCTGGTACGGGATGATGAGTATCTCGGATAGACTGTGAATTCAGTTAACGGGCCATTTTCTGACCCGTTTTTTTGTTCACCAAAAAATCGAGTCGTAATTTCATGTTTCATGTTTCATGTTTCATGTATTCATAATACCCCCCAAAATCTTCACTCGAGTGAATTCATCGATTGAGCTACCTCAAGTCATGAAATCACTCGAGTCATTTCATGATTTCAGCTATATAGGGATATTTCGCTACTTTTTTTCTTCAAAAAGGAAACAGATTGCATTTTTTTTACTATCTTTGTAGTCACTTAAACACTAAAGACCAATTGTAAGGAATATATATGCCAAATCAACAAGAACGTGCAGAATTGCACAAAACGATATGGAAGATAGCCAATGATCTGCGTGGTAGCGTGGATGGTTGGGAGTTTAAGGCGTATGTACTTGGCTCTATCTTCTATCGTTTTATCTCTGAAAATATCTGTGACTATATCCACCAGCTGATGAAGGAGGCTGGTCAACCCAACTTTGACTATACTACCATTAGCGATGACTTTGCAGAGAATATACGCAAGAAGATGGTAGAGGAAAAGGGGTATTTCATTTTGCCTTCACAACTTTTCCAGAACGTGGTGAAGACTGCCGAAAAGGACGAGAACCTGAACGAGCGTCTGACCAACATTTTCCGTTCCATTGAGGCCTCAGCTATTGGTACACCATCAGAAGACGACCTGCGCGGCCTGTTCAGCGACTTCTCTGTAGATAGCTCGTCACTAGGCAGTACCGTTATCAAGCGCAACCAACTTCTGGCAAAAGTGCTGCAGACCGTAGCACAAATGGACTTAGGTTCGAAGTACAACGACACCAACAACGATACGTTTGGCGACACCTACGAGTTCCTGATGCAGATGTATGCCTCGCAGGCAGGCAAGAGCGGTGGTGAGTTCTTCACCCCTCAGCAGGTCTCAGAACTTCTGGCGCAGTTGGCATCATGGAACAATCCCAATATCAACAAAGTGTATGACCCCGCTTGCGGCTCGGGCTCCCTGTTGCTGAAGTTTGCCAAGACTATAGGCAAGCAGAATCCGGACCTGAAATACTTTGGCCAGGAAGTGAACCCCACGACCTACAACCTCTGTCGTATCAACATGTTCCTGCACAATGTGAACTTCGACAATTTCGATATCCGTCTGGAGGATACCCTGCTGAAACCTCAGCACATGGACGATGCACCCTTTGATGCCATCGTCTCTAATCCGCCTTACTCGCTGAAGTGGGACGGTAAGGAGAATCCAATCCTTATTAACGACGAGCGATATGCCCCTGCAGGCGTACTGGCACCTAAGAGCGCTGCCGACCTGGCATTCACCATGCACATGCTGTGGCACCTGTCAGAGAAAGGTACAGCTGCCATCGTAGAGTTCCCAGGCGTATTGTATCGTGGTGGCGACGAGAAGAAAATCCGTGAGTATCTGATTAGGGAGAATCGCGTGGATACCGTTATCCAATTGCCTGCCAACCTCTTCTTTGGCGTGGGCATTGCCACCTGTATCATCGTGTTGAAGAAGAGCGCCAAGACCGATAGCTCTGTGCTCTTCATCGATGCCAGCAAACTGTTCCAGAAGGATGGCAACAAGAACGTGCTCCTGCCAGAGCATCAGCAGAAGATTATGGAGCTCTTTGCAAACCGCAAGGACGAGCAGTATCTGGCTAAACTCGTGAAGAACGACGATATCCTCGCTAACGATGCCAACCTTAGCGTCTCCAGCTATGTAGAGCAGGAAGATACGCGCGAGGTCATCGACATCAAAGAGGTTAATGCAAAACTCGAGACCCTTGTTGCTGAGGGCAATGAGCTGAATAAGAAGATTGAGGCCATCATCAAAGAATTAGGAGAGTAACGCTAACATTCCCTCATAAAATTGGCAAGAAAGCATTATTATTCCCTCATAAAATTGGCAAAAACACCCCAAAGTTCCCTCATAAAATTGGCAAAAGTTGGGAAATTTGTCCAGAAAAATATAATGTTAACAAGCAAATTAATAAAGAATTAGGAGAGTGAGTATGGAAATCATAGGACTCTTAATTGCGTTTCTCGTTCCAATAGGCGTTGCAGTTTGGACGGTCAGAAGTAGTGCAAAAGATACTGCTAAGAAGATTGCTGCCCTTGAGGAAAGTACCACGAAACAGGTGGAGAGTATTAAGAAGCTGGCAAAGATTCAAATTAAAACCAATCAGACTCAGATTGGTATAGAACTAGAAGACACTATGACGAAAGAAAAACAGGTTCTTAAGAAACGATGGGATCATGTAAACAGAGAATACGGAGCAAATGGAATACCTGTGGAAGTCGGTGTTACCGGTGATTTCTACAGGAAACGTGAAGAGAAAGATAAGAACTTCGAATATGAGAGTGAGTTCTATGAGAAACGGAGGAAGACCTTGATGAGATTCCAGGGGCAATTAAATGAACTTTCAAAAGAACTGGAGGAAATGTAATATGGTGGAGTGGAAGAAGTTAGGAGATTTTGCGATGCTCCAAAAAAACAAAAACAGGAAACATGTTACTGAGAATGCATACAGCATTACTCAAGCAGGACTTGTACCTACAAAGAGTTTCTTTAAAGAAAAAACAAACGTTACGAGCAATGATACCTCTGGTTACTATATAGTTGAGAAAGATTGGTTTGTTTATTCTCCTTCTAGGATAGACGTCGGTTCAATAAGTTTCTTAAAAGATGATGGTCCTGTTATTGTAAGTCCGATTGACGTTGTCTTTAGTATTGATAAAAAGGTATGTTTACCTTCTTATCTTCTTAATTACTTCTTCACATACCAAGGAAGGAAAGATTTATTAAAGAACAGGGAAGGGGTCGAAGGTACAGGTCGAAGAAGTTTGCCCTTTTCGGCAATTGAAAATATGCTTATTCCAGTACCCTTACTTCAAGAACAGAAACAAATAGTAAAAACACTTGATACGTTCACAAGTTCCATTGAGAACCTGAAAGAGCAAATCGCCCAGCGTCGCAAGCAGTATGAGTATTATCGTGACCAACTCCTTGACCTTGAAGGAAAAGAAGGAGTGGAGATGAAGAAGTTGGGAGAGATATCTATTATAAAAACAGGAACAAAACCAGAAAAGTTCAATACATCTGGATTATACAAATATATAAACGCTGGAACATCTGAATCTGGATTCGTTGACATATTTAATTGCGACGGAAATGTAACAACGACTCCATCAAGAGGTCAAGGCGGTATTGGTTATGTTGGATTTCAGAACGATTCTTTCTGGCTTGGACCTTTATGCTATCAAATAAGATCTGTAGATGACAAAACAATTAGTGATAAATATATTTTTTATTACTTGTCAGCTCATAACGATTATTTATTGAAATATAAAAGTGAGGGGGGAACTCCTGCTTTGAATGCTGTTGATTTAAAAAAAATTGAATGCTGTATTCCCCCTCTCTCCGAGCAGCAGCGCATTGTCTCTATCCTCGATACCTTCGAGGCCTCTGTCCGCAACTTGGAGCAGCAACTCGCCCAGCGCGAAAAACAATATGAATACTATCGAAATAAACTCTTGACGTTTGAATAAAGAATACTATTATGGCACGAAATTATAGACTTGCATTTGCACAAAGAGACATATGTAATCATGCTAAAGCTTTGCATGAATTAGGATTCATCAATTGGACTATGCATCTTACTAAGTTCGATATTGGCGATATCGTCTATTTATTTATGTCCGATGAACGTCGATTAAGATTTAAGACTGTAGTCGTAGCAAAAGATTGTCCTCGTAAAGATGGTCTCTATTGGGAAGATCAAAATAAAATAGACTCTTATAAAACATATAAACTGCAACTTGTTGAAGAATATAGTGGAAAAGGCCTTGAAGAAGCGGAGTTAAAGAAACATGGCTTTAACGGTGGTGGCAGTATAGAAAAGCCTTTAAAAAACAATCCTCAACTCTTTGAGTATATCAACGGGTTCTTCAAAAAGAAAATAGACTATGGTTATATCATAGACGAACTATGTCCATCAGAAAAATCTGTGGGACATGTCAGGACGATTATACCTATCTTAGTCCGTTGGGCAAAACAAGGACTTACGGATAAAACATATAACGATTTAATTAAAGAACTTGGGCTTGGAAGATTCTCAGGTATTGGAAAGCAGTTAGGTTATGTGTCAGATGTTATAGAAGAACTAAAAAAGCTTACAGGTGAGAATATACCAACACTAAATGCTTTAGTAAAGTCTGACAAGTCTCATCTTCCATCAGAAGGCTTTAGTTATGTAAGTGAGGATTATGCAAACATGACTTTAGAAGATAAAAAGACCTACGTGATGGGACTTAATGCTAAAGCCATTCAATATAATAAATGGGATTGGGTGTTAGCATCACTTGGATTAACACCATCCACCATAATAGAGGATATTGAAATAATTAGGGAGAAAATAAAAAAGGGATATAAGTCTGGTGGAGAAAGTCCATATCATAAAAACTTGAAAGAATATATTTGTAATCATCCTAAAATAGTTGGAATAAAAGACGAGGCTATCACTAAGAATGAAACAGAGCATCAGTTACTTTCTGGGGATAAGTTGGATGTCTATTTTGAAACCTACGATGGTTCAAAAATTGCTGTTGAGGTGAAATCAAGAATCTCAGATGATTTAGACATCACGAGAGGCCTATTTCAATGTATCAAGTATCAGTCAATATTAGATGCAGAATCTAGAGCGAATTCTGAAGAACCTAAAAATTCAGTATTCCTTGTATTGGAAGGTCAGTTATCTGTAAATAATAGAAGAATTCGAGATGTTTTTGACATCAATGTGATAGAGAACGTAATCATTGAGTAGAACTCATACTAAAAAAACATCTAAAGGAGCGCGAAAAGCAGTATGAATACTATCGAAATAAACTCTTGACGTTTGAATAATTGAATATGAGCGACGAACAAAAATATAATATTCAAGGGCTGGATGAGTACATCCGTCAGGGTGAGCCACAGCAGCGTGAACGTAGTGAAGCGTGGAAGGTGGCTATAGGTCTGCAGCAAGTTGATAGGCTTCAGACGTCTGACTATTTGCTGGATACAGCCAAACGCCATATTGAAGGCGATATTAGCATTGGCGAAGCAAAGCAATTGATTGATTCATATTACCAGTCTGCATCAGGACGTAAGGATATAGAGAGCGACCGAACGGAGGAGGCCGACAAGGTGGCTGCACGTATCACAGAACTGATTGAAGAAAAGACATTCTCATTCACACCTGCACAGCTGATTTCTATTCATCGCAGATTATTCGAGGGCATCTATAAATTGGCTGGCAGAATTCGTGACTACAATATCACCAAGAACGAGTGGGTGCTGGGCGGTAAGACGGTATATTACGCCAGCTATGACACCATCAGCGAAACGCTGGATTACGATATGGGACAGGAACGCCAGTTTGATTATTCGTCAATGAATATTGATGAGGCAATCCGTCATCTTACACGCTTCTGTGCCAACTTATGGCAGATACATGCTTTTTGTGAGGGAAATACGCGTACTACTGCTGTGTTTATGATCAAGTATCTGCGCACATTGGGATTTAAGGTAGTAAACGATGTGTTTGCAGAGAATTCGTGGTATTTCCGCAATGCATTGGTAAGAGCAAACTATAGCGACCTGACTCAAGGTGTCACGGAAACTACGATTTATTTAGAGATTTTCTTTCGCAGTATGCTGCTTGGCGAAGAGCATGATTTAAGAAACAGAGTTATGCATGTGGATTGGGGAAAGGTAGATGGTGAAGCAACTCCCCAAAGTGCAAATCATGAAGTCAAAAGTGCAAAAATAGGCGAAGAATTGTCTCCAAAGTGCAAAAATTGCACTTTAGAAGAGGTTGCTGTACTCCGTATAGTGCAAAAGAACCGCTATGCCACTCAGAAAGAGATTGCCGCAGAGATTGGCAAGTCGGAACGAACCGTAAAAACAATAACCGTTGCCTTGCAGGACAAGCAGATTTTGAAGCGTGTGAATGGCAAACGAAATGGATATTGGGAAATAGCTGAATAACTACATATAAAAGCCTATGGACGAATATAAAATCATACTTGAAGAAAAGCAGACGGTGATGGCTCGCTATGAGGTGGAGCCAAAGTCGGGCGAGGGCTACCAGAGTGAGGCGCAACTGGAAAATGCGCTCATCAAGCAACTGGCAGACCAAGGGTATGAGTATGCCAAGATAAAGGACGAGGCAGCCCTGCTGGAGAACCTGCGTCAGCAGCTGGAAGAGCTGAACGACATCAGGCTGAGCGATAGCGAGTGGGCCCGCCTGCTGCCCATGATCAGCAACGAGCAGATGACTATCCTCGACAAGACGGAGATGATACAGGGCAAGGGTTATATCCTGGACCTGAAACTGGATAATGGGCAGACGAAGAACATCAAACTGATAGACAAGCAGAACATACATAACAATAGGTTGCAGGTGATTAACCAGTATGAGGAGAATCGCGGCACCTACAGGAATCGCTATGACGTGACGATACTGGTGAATGGTCTGCCAATGGTTCACATAGAGCTGAAGAAGCGTGGTGTACCCATCAAGGAGGCTTTTAACCAGATAGACCGCTATCTGAGGGATTCGTTCTGGGCAGGTAGGGCGATGTTTGACTTTGTTCAGATATTCGTCATTTCAAATGGTACTGAGACGAAATACTATTCTAACACAACTCGCTATGCCAAGGAGAAGCAGGCTGAGGATGTCTCTCGTAAGAAAAAGACGGAGGGAAACACGTTTGAGTTTACGTCGTACTGGACTGACCAGCGAAACAACCGACTGACGGATCTGCGAGACTTCACCTCGACTTTCTTTGCGAAGCACACCATCCTGAACCTGCTGACAAAATACTGCGTGTTTAATGTGGACAAGCAGCTGTTGGTGATGCGTCCCTATCAGATAGCGGCAACAGAGAAGATTCTGCTCCGCATCAAGACTGCCATCAACAATCGTTGGCAGGGCACGACAAGGGCAGGTGGATACATCTGGCACACCACGGGTAGTGGTAAGACGCTGACGTCCTTTAAGACTGCCCAGTTGGCATCGCAGATGGAGCAGGTGAAGAAGGTCATCTTCGTGGTAGATAGAAATGACTTGGACTATCAGACTATGAAGGAGTATAACAACTTCGAGCCTGAGTGTGCCAACTCAAATACATCGGCAAGGGTGCTGCAACGCCAGATGAAAGACGACAACTGCCATATCATCATCACCACGATACAGAAGTTGTCGAACCTGATGAAGCCCGGCATCTACGACAAGGACGAGAAGTTGCGCGAGATATTGCAGAAGGAGAACATCGTGCTGATATTCGACGAGTGCCATAGAAGTCAGTTTGGCGACATGCACAAGCTCATTGTGAAGCGTGTGAAGAAATACATGATGTTTGGCTTTACGGGTACGCCCATCAAGGCACAGAATGCCAGCGCCAGCAGTAAGTACCAGACTACGGCACAGCTGTTTGGCGGGGAGCCCGACGAGGACGGCCGTCCTACCATGCCGCTGCACACCTATACGATTATCAACGCCATTGGCGACAATAACGTGTTGCGCTTCCATGTGGACTACGACTCGACGATGAAGATGAAGAACGACGTGGAGCGTAAGCAGGTGTGGGGCATCAACACGGAAGAGGCTTTGCACGACCCTCGACGCATCAGCATCGTGACGCGATATATCTTAGAGCGCTTTGGTGAAAAGACCAAGCAGGAGGATGAGGCTTACGCCATGAGCAAGCTGCTGAACGTGCAGGAGGTGGTGAAAAGTAAGACGGCAGAGGAGAAGAAGCACACGTACAAGACGAAGGGCTTCAACAGTATCTTTGCTGTAGATTCCGTGAAGGCTGCCATCATGTACTATAACGAGTTCAAGAAGCAACTGGCTGAGCCTGGCACGCCTAATCTGCGTATTGCAACCATCTATACCTATTCGGCCAACGAGGCTGAGGAAGATGAATGGGGATTCGAGGATGACGAGAACCCAGAGGGAACAGAGGGCATGGATCTGCAGAGCCGTGACGCGCTGGAGGAAGCCATCAAGGATTATAACGAGATGTTTGGTTGTAACTACTCGACAGATGGCGATAACTTCCAGAGCTATTATAAGGATGTGTCGCTCCGCATGAAGAATAAGGAGATTGACATCCTGATAGTGGTGGGTATGTTCCTGACTGGTTTCGATGCGAAGACGCTGAACACGCTATGGGTGGACAAGAACCTGAAACTGCATGGATTGTTGCAGGCCTATAGTCGCACGAACCGCATTCTGAACTCTGTAAAGGATTGTGGTAATATCGTTTGCTTCCGTAACCTGAAGGAGGCAACAGACGAGAGCCTGCGTATCTTTGGCGACCCCAATGCCAAGGGTATGGTCTTCATGAAATCGTATGATGAATACTATAGCGAGGGCTATTACGACGTCAAGGGTAAGTATCATGAGCCCTACACGGAACTGATAGCACGTCTGCTGAGGGAGTTCCCGTTGGAGCAGATGGGCAACATCATCGATGAAGAGAAGAAAAAGGATTTCATCCGATTGCTGGGTGAGATACTGCGACTGAGAAACGTGCTGAGCGTCTTTGATGCATTTGATGAAAATGCCAAGATCATCAGCGAAATGGATTATCAGGACTATAAGGGTTGGTACTATACCTACTACGAGGAGTTCCGTAAGCCCAATAACAACAGCAAGGAGACTATCAACGATGATGTCATCTTCGAGATAGAACTGGTGCGTCATGACCAGATAAACATCCACTATATCCTGCAACTGATACAGCAGTATCATGATACGGATTGTCAGGACAAGGAGATTATCGTGCAGATTAAGAAGCAGATTGATGCCAGCCCTGATATGCGTGACAAGCGTGAACTGATTGAGAAATTCATCGACCAGATGACACCTGAGAAGGGTACCGACGTGGGCGAGGAATGGAACGAGTATATTGAGCGTGAGAAGAAAGCGGAGCTGGATGCGATTATCAGCGAGGAGCACCTGAAGCCCGCAGAGACTACAGCCTTCATGGAGCGTGCCTTTATAGATGGCTATGTCACAGAGACTGGCACGGGTATCGCCAAGATACTGCCTCCTGTGAATCCTTTCCTGCCTGAAAGTGGCGAGAAGAAACAGACGGTATTGGAGAAGCTGAAAGTATATCTGATGAAGTTCCTTGGCACGACGGAGGATGTATATATCAAGCCTCGTGTAGTCGAAATGAATCCTATAGCAGAGAATCCAGCAGAATCTGTGCTTTTGAATGTAGAGGATGATAGAGAGGTTCGCAACCTGATATTTAGTTTGCTTCAAATGGATTGTGAGATGAGCGACTTGAGTATCCAGGAAGAGGTCATCAATAAGTTTGGCGAGAGGTATGGAGGCATGAAACTCAACGACTGGCGTCATATCATCGAGGCATACACTTCGATGATTAGACCAAACATGAAGGATCCTGCTTCAGAAGAAAAGGCCAGAACAATCCAAATGCAAATCCCGAAGGCTGCAGAAGAGGATGTATGATGTCTGAAGGCTGAAGTATGATGTCTGAAGGCTGAAGGCTGATTTTTATAAAGTAAAACATAATAGGTGACTAAATGAATCAGTCACCTATTATGTAAATGCTATACTACTTCAAGTTCCTTGGGTAAGAGCTCAAGTGCGAGAGCTTCTTCAATCTTACAAATAGTCTCAATAGAGAGGTTTTCCTGCCCCTTAAGAATCTTTGAGACATACTGTTGGCTACAACCAAGCCGTTCGGCAAGGGCTTTTTGCGTGAGACCTTCATTGGCCATTTGGTCTAGCATTCGCATAGCCACCAATTGTGAATAGCGTAACCAGGATTTGTTTTCCTTACGCCATACTGCTTTTTCCCTCCATCGTGATGGGGTTGCAGGCGCATGTTTGCGTAGTCTTTCTTCAATTGTACCCATAGTCATCATCAAATTAAAGTTCTGCAATGTAATCTATAAAGCTATCGTCATCAATAATATGTTCACTTAATAGGAAGTTCCTTACTTTATCTATTTTGCTAAGTTCGAGCTTTGTGTGTTCTCGTTCTTCCATCTTTAAAGTCAATTTTATGGCTCCACCTGTAATAATGTAGGCTCCTGTAGATAGCCTTATTGCATATATTCGAAGCCAAGATGAATGTAGAGGTCTCTTTTTGAGTCTAGCTTTGTCTTTTTGTAGTAACGACTCTGATATTTCATTATTGTCTAGAGGCCTGAATAATGTGTCAAGGTTGTCATTTTCTGCTAACTCAAGAAGCATTGTTTCAATCTTGTCACTATCTTCTATGGTGTCCCATATGGCATCTTCAAGACTGACGTGGTAGAAGGCGTTTAAATCTTCTTGGTTTCTTATAAAAAAATCTCTTAGCCATACAACATCATTCCAATGGTCGAATAGAATCTCTAGCTCATGACTATCTTCGTTATCATCACGAACAGCCCATAGTTTACCGTTTATTAGTTCCTCAAACTTCATCGCATTATTATCAAATCTGCGTGCAAATATACAACATTATTTTTTATTATACAACTTTTCGGTTGTTTTTTTTCTTGTCACACAAGGAACTAGATTGGTACAGAAGGGGGCGTGGTGAGTGTCGGAAGATGTCTGAAGTATGATGTCTGATGTCATATAAACTCGTCGACATATTCTAGTCATGAGATAGAAAACTGACAACCTAAATCAGCTCCTAGCCTGCTCTTAGGCAGCAATCACTCTGCTCCTAGGCTGCTCCTAGGCTGCTCCGTGGAGCACTCACGAAGCAGGCTAGAGTAAGGCTAGAGTATGGCTAGAGTAAGGCTGGAGTAAGGCTAAAGCGAGGGAAGAAGTCTGATGGCTGATGGCTGATGTCTGAGGGCGGGAGATGTAAGAGGGATGATGTAAGAGGGCTGAGGTCGACAATTTTATTCCCACGTCCAATATTTCCTTAATTCTCCAACTATCTCAGAAGAACGCCTGGGACAGATAAGTCTCGCTCTCATAATTCTATCACAAAACCACCTCTATTCGTCCATTTACGAACAATAGTATCCTATATTCTGAAAAGTGCGATGTGAATCGCTAAATCACCATTGATATATTTGGACGTGTAAGTATTTTTGTGTAATTTTGCAGGAGGAAAAGTACAACCGTTGATGCTGAAGCACAGCTATTGGGGCCAAAAAAGAAAGACTAAAAGTTTCAGGGGAAATGTTAGGGGTAGGTTTATAAAAAACACGAACCCCGAAGTATGCGAAAGCAGGGACAACGGGGTATTACGCTGCAAAGATAGAGATTATATTTGAAACTCGCAAGAAAAACGAGCGCAAATTTAGAATAATTAATAGAAAATGGACTTCAAGACGAGTCAAAAGCTATATTCGTTGCCCAGAATGGGTAAATATGAAAGAGCCTGTAATGGAAATAAACAGAAAACGATGCTGCTGTATCGTTATAACCTCAGGTTATGCCAAAGGTTCTATGGCGTACTGAATGTGTTCGAAGTGGTGTTACGTAATGCTGTCAATGAACATTATAAATCATATTACTCTGATTCAGATTGGATTGTCAATCAAGCGATAGTTGGGGGTGTGTTTGCTCACGAGCAGGACGAAATAAGGTCAACCGCCAACGACTACAAGAAACGTGGTGTTTATAACAATGATAAGATGGTGTCGGCCTTAACTTTTGGATATTGGACCAAACTTTTCTCAAAGAAACGCTATAAGAAAGGTGGCAAGACGCTACTCAAGATATTTCCCAACAAGGCTAAAGGTTTAAATCAGGCCGATGTCTATCTGGATTTGACGCATATCCGTGAGTTTCGCAACCGTATTGCTCATCATGAGCCTATCTGTTTTGATGGGAATGGCAATATCAGTACAGCCTTTGCTCGCAGACACTACCAGTTGATTTGTGATTATATCAGCTATTTCGGACATCAGCCTAAAAATGTGATAGGATGGGCAGAAAAACCAGATAGCGTATTAAACCAGATAGATGAAATGGTAATATGAATGCAGGAACACCTGGTAAGAGGTGAGCGTCGGAAGATGTCTGATGTCTGATGGCGACAACTTTATTCCCACGTCCAATATTTCCTTAATTCTCCAACAATATCATCCCAATCCTGTAAGGTGAACGTTCCTGGGCCCATCATCATAATGGTCATCTCCAGGTCGTCCCAACAGCGATAGACGTTGGTATCACGGAATCCGTTGCGAAGATAGAACGCATGGCGGCGCTGTCGCTGCTCCTTGTTTGCGCATTCCTGTCGGGGCGACTCCATATCCAGAACACAAGACTGTCCTTTGTATTTTTCTATCAGTTGGTTGAGTATCTGCTGGCACAGATAGCGCTCATTGCTCTGCTGGTATGGAATCATAGTCAGTCGTAGTATTCTATCTGCAGTTCCTCGCTGACGCAGAAATCATCGTGGAAGCCATCGTCATACGAATAGACGATTCGCATGCCTCGATAGGTAGAAGGCACTTTTAATGTTTCCAGCAGATGCCATTTGGGACGGCCAAAGTCGAATGACTCCCTGTCAAGCAGGATGCGGTTGGATACGAAGTCAAAGTGGTAGTACCCACCGCCGATACACTGGTCACCGGGCTTCAGCAAATGCTTATGCTGGTTGACCATGCCGAGGCGGAAGTAGCCGTCCATTGTGATTATGAATTTAGGAAGCGTCATTCTCCAATAATTGTTACGACCAACTCTCTTGCACCACCGTAATTCCTGTACTCGCAGAAGTAGATGCCTTGCCAGGTGCCGAGGTTCAGGCGGCCATCGGTGATGGGGATGGTGATGCTGACACCACTCAGCGTGGATTTGGCATGAGCAGGCATATCGTCGGCACCTTCCAGCGTATGCTCGTACTCAGGACGGTTCTCAGGAACCAATCGGTTAAAGATGGTTTCCATATCAATGCGAACATCAGGATCACAGTTCTCGTTGATGCTCAGTCCACAACTGGTGTGCTTCGTGAAGATGTTCACAATGCCTGTCTTCGGCAGTTTTGGCAACTGGCTCACTATCTCGCTCGTCACCAAATGGAAACCACGACGTTTCGGCTGCAGGGTTATTTCAATTTGTTGTACCATATTTTTTTCTTAAAGTATTCTAATCTTTGGCGCAAAAGTACGAAAAAACGATTAAAATCACTACCTTTACACGCAGATTTAATAAGTTTTTTGATATGAAAGAGGTAAACTATAATACAAAGTATGTCGGCAAGATTGAAAAGGTGCTGGTAAGGGATGATGAGTATCTTGGATAGACAATGAAATGGGGACGAATGGAATAAATAATGAATATACAATAGAACGATATGTTAGAACACATTGCAGATTTTACAGCCTGGCCGATACTGACAGGCATCCTTATTGGTTATGTAGCCAACCGCATTATGAGTGGTGAGGGTAAGGGATGTTGTATGAACCTTATCGTGGGCATTGTCGGCAGTTATGTTGGCACATTCATCAGTCACCTGCTGAACATAGAACTGTTAGGTAAGGGATATCTGACTAACTTCGTGTTTTGCGTGGTAGGTTCAATAGCTGTATTATGGCTTTGGAAGAAACTGTTTGACTGATGGCCTGGAAACTGAAGTGTTAGTCTTCCTGCATTCAGCCCGAAGGGCTTCGAGCGCTTTATAATCAGCAGGATAATATTTCACGATAGGGGCGATGGTCATTCTTGCCAGCTTCCCTAATCTTTTCTCAAGAATTTTGTATTCTTCATATTGAGAGAGGATTAATTCCTTATTTTCCTCCGTCAAAGGAAAATCTTTCGCCAGCCCAGATTCCCGAACCATAACCCTGCTCTTAGCAGCTATCGACAACTCCACATGCAATTGCACATAACAGATAATGTCGAAAAAGTCCTCAGGGGGAAATTTCTTTTTAATAGACTCCAGGAAGATGCCTGTTTGGGTCTTGTCCAGTTGGCCGCTCTTGATGGAGTCAAGCAAAGCGAACTGTTTGTCGAGACCTTTGTCAAGCCAACGGTGGATCATATTTACATCGTAGTAATAAGTCCACATCAGAAGACCGCCCAAGGTGCCGAATACGAAAATGAACTGCACCAGTGGCATGAAATGGAAGGCATTGTGGAACACGTGCAGCACAGGTGCTTCCATTAACAGAAATACAGACATTCCAATATCACTCTTTTTAATGCCTAATTGAGAACGAGAACGTTCAATGATACGAACTGCCAGCATGAGTCCTGCAGCGACGATAGCACTGCATCCCATGTGGACAAGGGCCACCTCCAAACCTCGGAACAGTACGGTTCCAAGGCCCATTTCATGGCCAAACAGCAGGTAGAAGATGTTCTCAAGGATGGAGAAACCACCACCGACGGCAGCACCGCAGATGACACTGTCGATGAAGAACACGATCTTCTTACGACTGGCTAAATACAGGAGAGGAAGGCCTTTTACGAGTTCTTCCAATACCGGATTGACATAATCGGAGTGCTCATCGGCAAGCATCTCTCCTGTCAACTGGAACAGGCCGAAGCAGACCAGTGCCGTTACCATACCGTACAGCACCTGTAATAAGAGGTTTCTGACGCTGATGAGCGCAAAATTGTCGATCTTATAGACTACAAAGATGTAGATGACAACAGGGAGGAGGGCAGCGACGAATTGCATTACAACAGTTTGAGCGAGATCATAAATTCATTACCATGTCGCCCATTTTGGAAGCCTTCAGGCGCAAACAGATGACCATAGCCAAGAGACAGTGTCGTTTTGAGATAGTTCAAGAATACCAATTCAGTGGTCAGTTGGATACCAGTGCTGTAGTACATCTTGTGGGTTGAGTTGGGAATCCAGGTGGAAAGTCCCGTTCCGAAGAGTGAACACTGGATCCACGTCGGATAGCAGAACAAGGCACCGAAGTCGTTGAGTCGGATGGGACGCAGGTTGAGCTCAGCCGTCGCCTTGGCAAAGGTGTGGGCTGGGATAGCATCGATATTAGTACCAGGCATCGCCAAGGTCGTTCGATATTGGAAGGCGTTCCTGTTATCTACATAGTTATTACGGAAACCACCGAAATAGGTTGTGCCAAACACCGATTCTTCATCTCCGAAGTTATGGCCTGCTGCCGTACGGAGCCAGAACGAGGTATTTCTGTCAATAGGCAACAGGGTACCGAAGTCACCTGAAGCCTCTATGGAGGGATAGAACCGTCCGCCAGCCAGATAGCCGTAACCTTCAATGCCTAACTGGTAGCCCTGCTCCTTCATCACACCACCCAACGAAGTACGGGTTTTTGACCACTTTCTATAGATCGACGCCGTCTGCATCGATCTGACACCTTGCACCTCGACCTCCTGATACAAGGGCAGTGCGTCCATGTGGCCGTAGGTAGCCACAGAGAAACCCCAAGAATTGTCATACGGCGTGACTAATGTGTTGGAATAGTCGTAGGCCAACTGCAATACAAAACCCTTACGGCTCTTTCGCGTCGGACCGAAGAGGTCGTAGAAGTCCATATGGTTCCAGGCGGCCTTGAGAGTCCAGAAGTAGTATTTCCAATCGAAGTCGATGTGGAACTTGTTCTTCCAGTCGTTATTACTCCATGGGGAGAGACCGACTGACAGTTTCATGCTACTCAGTCCCACGGGGTCATTCACGTTAAAGCGGTAGCCTATCACAGGGGTCATGTGATTCCATGCTTTGGAATCGGTAAAACCGCTGATGATGGGATAGGCGCCTGCGAACTTCATCTCTTTAAAGACGTTGTAGGATGTGATGTTGTTATACACATCGCCGAACTCCATTCTGGGCAACGAGTCTCTGAGCAGACCGACCTGCTCCATCGCCTCCTTATTGTTCTCATAGGCGAGTTGACCGTAGAGTGTCACGGCATTGGCATCCTTCACCACCTCACGGGCGAGCAGGACGGGTTGCAGTCCGTCGCGCTTGAACTGGAGCGCCAGCAACTGGCCCGGCGTAATCTCCAATGGTGCAAAGAGGCCGATGTCTGTATTGGTAAGCATCTCCATCTCGCGTGTCTCTAAGTTGATCTGCCAGAGATTGGATACACCTGTATAGTAGGAACTACCAATCAGGTACTTGTCGTCGAGTGAGAAACGGAACTGTCCTAAGTTACTGTCATTCCAGGTGATCAGTTTCACGGGTTTGAAGATGGCCTGAGCCAGTTCTTCGGTGTTGAACAACAGAAGCGTATGCTCGCCGTTGTCGCCCTGGCTGGTGAATGACAGCCATTTGCCGTCGTGACTGATATCTGAGTCAAACACGCTCACACCAAACGGGAAGGCATAGATTACTTCCGGATTCTCCAAGTCGCGGTCCATGCGTACAATCGACTGTGTACCGCCATTGGAGAAAAGACCGTAGAGACAGTCGTGGGTATTGTCATACACGATATTGCCGATGCGCTGGTACTTCTTTTTCTTCACCACTTTCTTCTGTTGGATGTCATAGATTTCCAAGCCGCGCATCTTCGAATTGTTCGTTGTATAGATGAGGCGCTGACCCTTACGGTCAAGTGCTACATAAGCAGGGTCATAGAGCTGGATGCCGTAGATGTCGTTCAGCCTCTTCTGCTCGCCTGTCTGCAGGTCAATTTCCGTCATGTGTGCAAAGTCGCCGGGGGCATTCATGGCGGCGTATGCCTTCTGGGTGACAGGGTCATAGACGAATGGCGACACAGAACCCAGCGGTTCTTTGGTCAGCGGCTTGGTTGCTGTGATGGGATATTGGCGGATGGCGGCAAGATTCTCTTCCTGATGCTTCTTCTCGTCCTCCTTCCAGTCGTTCCATACTTTTCTGAGCGACTGTCCATAGACCTTCTTGAACTGTTTGCCGAAGAAGGTGCGACTATCAGCTGTTCTGTTATAGAACTGGATCATCTTCTCGTAGCCGTAGGTCTTGGTAAGGTAATTCACGAAACGGGTTCCATAGAGATAGGCATTGGCGCCCACTTGGAAGTCCTTTGTGGAACCCTCCGTTTCCAGACCTACCACCGAGTAGAGCTTGTCGCCCTCGTTGATGATACTGCGGAAATACATCTCGTCGTAGCCCCCTAATGCGCGCCCAACACCACCGCTTAACCATGTTTCCATGAAGCAGGCGATACCCTCGTGATACCAACGGGGCGAATACCAACGGGGCACGCTCAGATAGCTCCATAGGGCTGAGATGGGCTGTTTGTTGTCGGTGTCCACCTTCGTACCAAAGAAACGGCGCCAGTTGCGGTCGCTACGATTATACTTGTCTGTCATGACGATGTGCGTATATTCGTGCTTGAACAACTGACTGTATCGTTCACTTGATGGGTTGATATAATACGACATGTTCAACGGAGCCATGCCGATTTGTATAAGAGAACGCGGTAATGGCGATGCTCCGCCATTACCGTCGTCCTCCCAGTCCGTCAATAAAAGTAGGGGCGCTTCTGGCTGATAGATGGAATCACTGGTCCATATCTGCTCGTGAAGCGCTTTGCCGTTCTGGTACATGCGTATCATGTGAGGGATGTAGCGTGACAGGTTCTTGTCAAAGAACACCAGCGTGGCTTCGTCCGTCTTATACTGACAATAGGTCTGGTTCTGCCCCATGGAAATACAGGGAATCATAGACAGCAGAAGAATAGCAATCCAGTTACGCATATACAACGCCGTGATTAAGGATCAATTTTGGG